>Ga0222423_1000078_pt1 | contig 103532 bp, 91 predicted proteins | sample 3A0metagenome_FD_182472 | JGI IMG/M metagenome (GOLD analysis project Ga0222423, IMG submission 182472) | Enriched microbial communities from leaf-cutter ant dump, University of Wisconsin, Madison, United States - 3A0 (version 2) | ecosystem: Environmental > Terrestrial > Nest > Insects nest >...
TCATGCCGATACCGCTGGCCTGCGGGAACACCGTCGCGTAACCGAGCCACGAGAGGCCGTGCAGGCCCTCGGTGCCGGTACGGAACTGGGGCACGCCCAGGCGAGTGATCGACGCGCTGAACTGGTGCAGCAGGCCGACCTTCTCGTCGAGGGTCATGCGGGAGATCAGGTCACGGACGCGCTCCTCGGGAGACAGCGACGTGTCCTGGAAGGGGTAGGCACCGGTCTCGAGCTCGCTCGCGGAGCTCTCGGTGTCCACCGGCGCCGCGGTCGCGGGGACCGCGGACAGTCCCGTGGCGAGAAGAGCGGCCGTGGCCAGCGTCGCGGCGGCGCGCGGTGCTGGAGCCCTCCATCTCGCCCTGTGACGGGTGGGTTCGTGCATGGATTCCTCCTACTGGTTGGCGGGACCGGTCGGTCCCAGGTCTGCCGCGGTTGCCGCGACGGGAGGGGTCGTGGCACCGAGCCGGAGTTCCCGGCGTGGCCCGACTCCATCGTCGAAGCGCTTCCGCGACATCATGCGAACGGTTCGCCTGGCGAACCGGCGGCCACTAGCTCGATGTCGTACGACGCGAGACCACGTCGACGCGCACCCCCTCTCTCGAGGCCACCGGAGCGACCGGCGAACCGGTCACGCTGACGAGATGCTCGCTCCCGTCAGGCTGGACGACGACGATCTCCCCCTCGATCTCGCCGTCGTCGACCCCGTAGGCCCGGATCACCAGGCCGTCGAGGTAGTCGTAGTCGGGCCTGTCCTCGCGCGCCCCGAAGGGCACCAGGGCACCCTCGCGCACGAAGAGGCCCACGGTGTCGAAGCCGTGGTGCTGGCGCACCCAGCGGCCGCCCCGCAGCACCTCGCCCGTCCAGAAGTCCGTCCACGCCCCTTCGGGCAGGTAGACGTCCACGTGACCGTCCGCCGAGAGCACGGGCGCGACGAGCAGGTCCGGGCCCAGCATGTACTGGCGGTCGAGGTAGCCGACGGCGGGGTCGCCCGGGAACTCGACGAACATGGGCCGCGCGACCGACAGGCCCGTGGCGGCCGCCACGGCCCCCGCCCGGTACAGGTACGGCATGAGCGTGTTCTTGAGCCGGGCGAACTTCGCCGTGACGCGCACGGCCTCGTCGTCGAACTCCCACGGGACGCGATAGCTCGTCGAGCCGTGCAGGCGCGAGTGCGAGGAGAGCAGGCCGAAGGCGACCCAGCGCTTGAACACCGCGGGGTCGGGCTTGCCCTCGAACCCCCCGATGTCGTGGCTCCAGTAGCCGAAGCCCGAGCTCGCGAGCGACAGGCCCCCGCGCAGGGTCTCGGCCATCGAGGAGAACGTCGAGGAGTTGTCCCCGCCCCAGTGCACGGGGAACTGCTGGCCGCCCGCCGTCGCCGAGCGCGCGAAGACGATCGCCTCACCCTCGCCGCGTACCTCCCGCAGCACGTCGAAGACGGCCTTGTTGTACAGCTGCGTGTAGAGGTTGTGCATCGCCTGCGGGTCCGTGCCGTCGTGCCACACGACGTCGGTGGGGATGCGCTCGCCGAAGTCCGTCTTGAGGGCGTCGACGCCCTGGGCGAGCAGCGCCCGAAGCCGGTCCTGGAACCACGCCGTCGCCTCCGGGTTGGTGAAGTCCACGAGCCCCATGCCCGCGACCCACCAGTCCCACTGCCAGACCGAGCCGTCGGGACGGCGCACGAGGTAGCCGCGCTCGGCCGCCTCGGTGAACAGCTGCGAGCGCTGCGCGAGGTACGGGTTGATCCACACGCAGACCTTGAGGTCCTGGTCCTCGTGCAGGCGGGCGAGCATGCCCTCCGGGTCGGGGAAGACCCGCTCGTCCCAGCGCAGGTCCGTCCACGAGAACTCGCGCATCCAGAAGCAGTCGAAGTGGAAGACGCTCAAGGGGATGCCGTGCTCGCGGAAACCGTCCACGAAGGTGTTGACGGTCGCCTCGTCGTAGTTGGTCGTGAACGACGTCGACAGCCACAGGCCGTAGGACCACGCGGGCACCCGCGTGGGCCGGCCGGTGAGGCGTGTGTAGCGGTCGAGGACGTCCTTGGGCTCGGGACCGGCGATGACGAAGAACTCGAGCGCCTCGCCCGGCGTCGAGAACTGCACGCGCTCGACGGCCTCGGACCCCACCTCGAACGAGACGTGCTCGGGCTGGTTCACGAGGACGCCGTATCCGCGGCTCGACAGGTAGAACGGCACGTTCTTGTACGCCTGCTCCGAGCTGGTCCCGCCGTCGGCGTTCCAGATGTCGACGCTCTGCCCGTTCTTGACGAACGGCCCGAACCGCTCGCCGAGGCCGTAGACGAGCTCGCCGACGTCGAGGTCGAGCTGGCAGTGCACGTAGTTCGACGCGGGGGCCAGGCCCGTCGTCGTGACTCCCGCGACGCCGGTGGGCTCGGCGCTCACGGGGGCGCCGTCGGCCAGGGTCACGTACCCGACCGCCTTGTGCCCCGCGCCCGTGAGGCGCTCCTCGCCCACCCAGAAGGACAGGTCCCACGGCGCACCCTTGCGGACCACGGCGCGCAGCAAGCCGGCCGTGACGACGGCCTCGGTCTCCCCGACGGCGACCTCCCCCACGCCCGGCTCGAGCGCGACGTCGAAGCCGGGCGAGGCGGGCCGCCCCGTGTGGTGCTCGATGCGCACCCGGATCACACCCTCCGCCGCGGGGGCGACGGTCACCGAGAGGACGGGGAGGTTGAGGACGTTGCCACGGTCGACGATCTGCCGCGAAGGTGCGGTGACGACGAGGGCGCCGTCGGCCGGAGCGATGTCGTACGCCTCTTGCGCATAGGCGACCGAGACACCTGGCCGAAGATGCCAGAAACCGTCAGAGAACTTCATTTACTTCGTCGCTCCTGCCGTGATTCCTCGGGTCAGCGTCCGCTGGAAGATGAGGAAGAAGATGATGGTGGGAATGAGACCGATGAGTGCGGCACCGCTCGTGGTCGTGACGTCCATGAGGCGGTCGCCCTGCAACGAGGCGATCGCGATCGGGACCGTCTGGGACTTGTTCGAGATGAGGAACGTGATCGGGATGAGGAACTCGTTCCAGGTCCAGATGAAGAAGAAGACGAGCAGCACCGCGAGGGTCGGCCGCGAGATCGGCACGACGACCGACCACAGCGTGCGCCACCGGCTCGCGCCGTCGAGCGCCGCCGCCTCGAGGATCTCCTTCGGGAACGTCCCGTACAACGACGAGAGCAGATAGGTACCGAATGCCGTCTGGATCACGATGAAGATGATGACGACGGCCCACACCGTGTTGTAAAGACCCACGCCCTTGAACATGTAGTAGAGCGGGTAGAGCAGAGCTTCCTGCGGGAGCATGTTCGCGAGCAGGAAGAGCAGCACGATCGAGGTGCGGGCCCTGACGCGGCCGATCCCGATCGCAAAGGCGTTGAGCACCGAGACGAGCACCGCGAACACCGCGACGAGCGTCGAGATGAGGATCGAGTTCCACACCTTCTCGGGGAAGTTCACCCGCTCCCAGAACGCCTGGATGCCGTCGAGGTAGATGGACGTCGGCAGGTGGAGCGGCCCCCCGTTCGCGTAGTCCTGCGGCGACTTGAAGGCGTTGAGGACGATGAGCAGGAACGGCAGGAAGACGAGGACCGCGCCGATCGTCGCGATCACGAGCAGGATCCACTCGAGGGGGGTCCGGGGGCGGCGGGACAGCGAGACGCGCCGACGGCGGGCACCGGGCTGCGCCTCGGTGGCGGTGGTGGACGTGGTGGTCATGTCAGGCCTCCTCCCGGTCCTCGAGGCGTCGCTGGAAGTTGATGAAGACGATCGACACCACGGCGACGACGACGGTCAGCGCGGTCGCGATCGCCGCGCCGTAGCCCACCCGCTGAGCGGTGAAGAACTCGACGTAGGCGTAGTAGGCGGGCACGATCGTCCTCGTCCCCGGGCCGCCGCCCGTGAGGATGTAGACGGGACCGAACACCTTGAGCGTCGCGATCGTGCACGTGAGGGTGACGACGAAGATCTCGGGGCGGATCACGGCCATCGTGATCGCCTGGAAGCGGCGGAACCAGCCGGCGCCGTCGAGCTCGGCGGCCTCGTAGAGCTCGGGGTCGACCCGTTGCAGGGCGGACATGAAGACGACGACGGGGTAGCCGATCTGGATCCAGATCAGGACCGCCATGACGGTGAGCATCGCCGTGTCGGGCTTGCCGAGCCAGTCGTGGGCGAGGCTCTCGAGCCCGATGCCACGCAGGATCTGGTTGAGCGCCCCGTCACGCGGGCGCAGGATCCAGCTCATGACGATGCCCGTGATGGCGATCGGCATGATCTGGGGAAGGTAGTAGACGGCGCGCAGGCCGTTGCTCACGCGCGGGTGGAAGCGCCGCGCGACGACGTCGAACAGGAGCGCCGCGAGCACGAGGCCCACGAGCGTCGGGACGACCACCATCGCGACGAGCAGCACGATCGAGTTGCGGAACGAGGTCCAGAACTTCGCGTCGTCCATGAGGCGCTGCCAGTTGTCGAGACCGACCCACTCGGGGTCGCCGACGCCGCTCCACGAGGTGAACGACAGGTAGAGGTTCCACACGAGCGGTACCACGATGATGGCCGTGATGAGCACGAGGCCGGGGACGAGGTACCACCAGTAGGCGCGCCGGCCGGAGCCGGGGATGCGCGGTGAGATCCGCGGGGCGGTGAGCGACGTTGCTTTCATGATGAGCTCCTGGAGAGCCCGCGGGCGACCGGCCGGGAACCGGCCGCCCGCGGGGACCTACTGGATCAGCGCAGCGGACCCACGAAGGCCTCGTACTGCTCGCCCAGCTGGCTCTGGAACTCGGCGGGGTCGATCGTCCCGTTGACGAGCTCCTGGAGCGCAGCGTTGAGGTCGTTGTACATCGTGGGCGTGGCCCAGTCGGGGTAGAACGCCAGACCGGAACGCTCGTTGACCACGTTGAACAGCTCGATCAGGGCCTGGGAGGCCGGGTCGGTGATGTCCTCGACGGCGGCGGCGACGGGCAGACCACCCGTGTTGCCGATGATGGCCTGGATCTCCGGGCGCATCGTGATGTCGATGAACTCCTCGGCGAGGTCCTTGTTGGCCGAACGCTCCGGGACCACCCAGAGGTTGCCCGAGGAGCCCGGCGTGAGGGTCGTGCCGGGGAAGTTCGAGATCCCGAGCTCGAAGCTCGTGACCTCGGTGAGCATGCGGCCGTACCACCACGAGCCCGAGAAGAACATCGGGAACTCGCCGTTGATGAACTGCACGCCCGCGTCCTCGGCCGCCTGGCCGGCGATGTCGGTCGAGAGGTAGCCCTTGGCGACCCAGTCGGCGAGCGTCTCGGTCGCGAACGAGATCTCCGGACCCTGCCAGTCGACGGTGTCGGTGTAGAGCTGGTAGGCGTTGACCCAGTCGCGGTCGGCCTTGGAGATCGCGAGCTGGTACCACATCTGGCCCAGCGGGTACTCCTGGGCCGACGAGGTCATCGGGGTCACGCCGTCGGCGACGAAGGCGTCCATCGCGGCCGTGAGCTCGTCGAACGTCGTCGGGATCTCGATGTCGTGCTCGGCGAAGAGGTCCTTGTTGAGGTAGAGGAACACGAACTCGCCGTAGTTCGGGATGCCGTACCAGCTACCCGAGCCCATGACGCCGTCCTCGTAGCGGGCCGTCGTGGCGAGAGCCTCGTTGAGCTTGGTGTCCCAGCCGTACTTGGCGACGGCGTCGTCGAGCGGGGCGAGGAGACCCTGCTGGCTCAGGAGCCCAGCGGTCGCGTTGCCCTTGTTGTACTCCATGACGTCCGGTGCCTCGTCCGAGTTGAGGATCTGGCTCGCGGTCGCGTTGATCTGCTCGAAGGTCTTGATCTCGAGATCGACCTTCGCACCGGTCTCCTCTTCGAAGATCTCGATGGCGCGGTTCCAGCCCTGCGCCATGGCCGAGTCCTCGCCCTCGTAGTGCCAGAGCGTGAGGGTGCGTCCCGCGTTGTCGCTGGGCTCGGTCGTGGCCGAGTCCGTCGACGAGTCGGTCGGGCTGGTGGTCGGGTTCTCGGACGGACCCGACGAGCACGCTGCGAGGAGCAGCGCTCCGGCTGCGGCGACGGCCGCAGCGGCGGTGGTGGTGCGATACCTCATTGTTCTCCTCCTGATGGATTCCCCGGAAGTGGGGCGGTCTCGCGTCGAGCTGGCGTGGCAGTGCGGATGGCACTGCGTGACGTTCGTCGAAGCGCTTCGATGAAGTACGTGTCGAACCTCCTGGTTCTCGCAAGGATCGCTAACCGAGGGCCTCCAGCACGCGGGCCTGCGCCACGGTGCCGAGATCCTGGTAGGTGGGAGACAGCAGACGGACCCCGGAGCTCTCCGCGCCCTCGATCTCGGCGACCAGGAGGTCGACCGCGACGGGGCACGTGAGCTTCGGGTCGAGCGGGAGCGAGTTGAAGGGCAAGGGCTTGCGGCCGGGAACGGGGATCATGCCGACCGTGACGATCGACATGTCGTCCGGTACGTGGACCCCGCGCTCGGTAAAGGCCGCCGTGAGGGAGCGTGCGACCGTCATCGACGTGGAGGCGATGAGCGCCGTGACGCCGGGCAGCTTCGCGAGGAGCTCCGTGACCGCCTCGTGCGCGCGCTCCGTCGTCGGGTGGACCACGGCACCCTCGAGACCGAGCCGCTCGGTCTCGGAGGTGAAGGCGCGCACGATGCGCGTGGCGTATCCCGAGTCACGCTCGAAGAGCTCGATCGGGTGCGACAGCAGGCCCACGGAGCGGTGACCCGCGGCGACGAGCTGCTCGAGGGCCTCGCGGACGGCGTTCTCGAAGTCGACGTCGACGCACGTGAGGTCGGAGGCGTCGTCGGGCACACCGATGAAGACCGCGGGCGAGTCGATCGCCCGGGCCAGCTCGGCGCGCTGGTCGTGCGCCGCGACGTCGAGCACGATGATGCCGTCGGCGAGCGCGGTCGAGGATGAGCGCTGCATCCCCTCGAGGGCGTCGTCGTCGACGAGCAGCAAGGTGTCGTAGCCGTGGGCCCGCGCCGCGACGGTGACCTGCATCGCGAAGAGCATGTGGTCGCTCGGGTCCGTGTCCGCGTGGAAGGGCGCCGTGACGGCGATGATGCCCGAGCGGCGCGCCGCGAGCGCACGAGCCGAGGCCTTGGGGACGAAGTTCAGCCGCTTGATCGCGGCCTCGACGCGCTCGCGCGTCTCCGCCGAGATCGGACGCTTGCGCGAGAGCGTGTACGACACGGTCGAGATCGAGACGCCCGCCTCGCGGGCGACCTCACTGATCGTGACCATGACCGACCTCTCTGTCGTCGACGGCTCGTCGTCGAAGCCTTTCGTCGAAGCCTTTCGATGAGGCTTCGTCCAGAACCATAACCCACACTCGAAGACAGACGGAACCCCCGTTCACCCCTGAGACCAAACTGTGATGATCATGCGATCTGGCTGCGACCTCGCGAGCCCCAGAGCTCCACGTGCACGAGATCGCCGGACGCCCGCACGACACGCACGTGCGCCGGGCCCGCCGTCGCGGGGAGGGGACAGCCCGTGGGTCGCCGGTCGAGGACCGGCAGCCACGCTGGACGATGCGTGGCCCCACGGGCTGCGGTGACTGCCTTGGTCTCGCTCGCCGCTGCTCCCAGCGGTGGGCAGGGACAGTCCGTCCCGATGCTGCTGGGGCGACTAGCGGACAGTCACCTCTCGCGTCCTATGGGAATACACCGTCGGACCACCTCCTTTCAGCGATGCTCCGACCGTACGCCTCGATCCCGGTGCCCGGTAGCGATTTTTGCGAGCGGGCCGAAGAGGGTCAGGCGAGGCTCGCCTGCCACGCGACGATCCGGTCCACGGCCTCACCGATGACGCCGACGTCGGACGCGAAGCTCAAGCGCACCCAGTCGTACCCGTGCACCGGGTCGAAGTCCGTGCCGGGCGTGAGCGCGACGTCCGCCTCCGCGAGGAGCCGGGCGCACCACTCGCGCGAGTCGAGCCCGCTCGCGGAGATGTCCGCGTAGACGTAGAAGGCCCCGTCCGCGGGGGCGATGCGGTCCCATCCCAGCTCGGGTAGCCGCGCGAGGATCAGCTCGCGCGCCGCGGCGTACCGCTCGACGTTGGCGAATGCGGCGGCGTACCCGGCCTCGGAGAACGCGGCGATCGCGGCGTCCTGCGAAAGCGCCGGCGGGCACAGCGCGACGTTGCCCGCGAGCGCGTCGACCGCGGGGAGCAGGTCGTCGGGCAGCACGAGCCAGCCCAGCCGCCAGCCCGTCATCGCCCAGAACTTCGAGAACGAGTTGACCACGATCGCCCCGTGGTCGAGGTAGTGGGCCGCCGTGGGGGCCGGTTCCCGGTATCCCGCCGTCGTCGGACCGTCCGCCGTCGGCCCTCCACCCTGCCCTGGCGTGCCCGCACCCGCGTACGTGATGCCGTGGTAGATCTCGTCGCTGATGAGGCGCACGCCGCGGGCGGCGCACCACGCGGCGAGGGCCTCGAGCTCGCCGGGTTCGATCATGGTGCCCGTGGGGTTGGCGGGGCTCGCCACCACGAGGCCGTCGATCGGCTCGTCGAGCGCCTCGAGGAGCGCGACCGTGGGCTGGTAGCGCGACTGCGGCCCGCAGTCGATCTCGACCACCTCGCAGCCGAGCGCGTCGAGCACGTTGCGGTACGCGGGGTAGCCGGGGCGCGCGAGGACCACGCGGTCGCCGACGTCGAACGCCGCGAGGAAGGCGAGCACGAAGCCACCCGAGGAGCCCGTGGTCACGGCGATGCGCGCCGGGTCGAGCTCGACGCCGTACCAGCGGGCGTAGTGGGCGGCGATCTCGGCGCGCAGGGCGGGCGACCCGAGGGCCTCGGTGTAGCCGAGCTGGCCCGACGCAAGGATCTGCGCGGCGCGGTCCCGCACCACGTCCGACGCGCCCGTGGCGGGCTCGCCGGCGCACAGGTTCAGCACATCGCGCCCCGCGGCCCGGCGCCGGTTGGCCTCCGCGATGATGTCCATCACCGCGAACGGCGGCACCTGCGCCCGCCGCGCGACCTTCACGTGCCGTTCACCCATGCCCCCATCCTCCCCCACCCCGCCCACCATGCGTGGGCCCAGGTGGGTCCGGAAGGGTTCGCACCGTCATGCGTCACCAACCCTTCCGCCTTCGGGCCGGCGCGTGGGTGCGGGGCGGGATGGGCGGGTGCGGGCCGACGGCGGTCGCTCGCCGACGGCGGGACGTGCGCGGACCCGGCCACCCGCCCATCGCCGTCGGGCATCCAGGGACCCGGCCACGCGCGTCCGCCGTCGGACCGTGCGGCTCAGCTCTCGTCGACGACCTCGGCGTCGGGGGCGTTCTTCTTGATCGACTCGATCGCGTCGAGCGCCGAGCGCTTCTGCGCGTACTGCTGGCTGCTCGCGAGGATGTTCCCGTTGGCCGCGACGATGCGGAACCAGAACTCGCCGCTCTTCTCGCTCTGGTGGACGGTGAACTTGAACGCCATGGCGTGCTCCGCTCGAGAAGGCCCGGCGCCGATGCCGGGCTGGTCACGCCATCGTCCCGCACACACCCCACCGGGTCACCCAGTTCTCCCGGACTTCACCCCCGAGAACCCCATGGGTCCGGAAGGGTTCGCACCGTCATTCGTTGCGATCCCTTCCGACCCTCGATCTGGGGTGGGGAGGGGGAGATGGGTGGGGGGTGGGTGGGCGGCGGGTCAGCCCTTGATCGCGCCGCCCAGTCCGGCGCCGCGCAGGAACATCCGCTGGAACACCAGGAAGAACAGGATCGGGATGAGGGTCGAGATCGCGAGCGCGGCCATGAGGACACCCAGGTCCGTCGTGGCCTGCAAGGACGGCAGTCGCACCGACAGCGGCTGCATCTCCGGCTTGGTCAGCACGAGGAGCGGCCACAGGAAGTCCTTCCACGCCGCGATCACGGCGAACACCGATACGACCCCGAGGATCGGCTTGCTCATCGGCAGCACCACGGACCAGAACAGCCGGAACGGCCCGGCCCCGTCCACGCGCGCGGCCTCGAAGATCTCGCGCGGGAGGTTGTCGAAGAACCGCGTCATGAGCACCACGTTGAACGCGCTCGCCCCCGCGGGCAGCCACACCGCCCAGAACGTGTTGAGCAGCGAGGTCCCGAGCAGCGGCGGGTCGAGGATCGTCAGGTAGAGCGGCACGAGCAGCACCACACCGGGCACGAAGAGGGTCGCAAGCACGAGCCACTGCAGCACCTTGCCGTAGCGCGGCCGCAGCACCGAGAGCAGGTACCCGCCCGTCGTGGCGACCACGATCTGGCTCACCCACGAGCCCGCTGCGACGAGCACCGTGTTGAGGAAGTACCGGCTGATCTGCACGTCGAACCACGCCTCGTGCAGGTTGCCCCACGCGACGCCGTTGGGGAACACCTCGAGCGGCGCGCGCAGGATGTCCTGCGTCGGGGTGATCGCGAACTTGCCGAGCAGCAGGATGGGACCGAGCCCGAACATCACGAGCACCACGAGCAGCACCACGTGCACGAGCCCCATGCCCGTCCGCACGGTGCGCCGCCGCCAGTCCGCGATCCCGAGGACCCCGCGCACCGCGTCAGGAGCAGGTGTCCGACGGCGGGGCGTGCGCCGCGGGGCGTCAGCGGTGCCCGACGGCGGGGCCACGGGCAGCGTTCTCGTCGAGGTGGTCGTCACGAGTTGCTCCAAGCACGGGTGAGCCGGAAGTACACGAGGGACATCACGGCGAGGAAGACGGCGAGCATGAGGCTCAGCGCCGTCGCCTCCCCGTAGTCCGCCCCGAGCGACTGGCCGAAGGCGTAGCGGTAGATGAGCAGCAGGATCGTCAGGGTCGCGTTGGCCGGCCCGCCACCGGTGAACAGGTACGGCTCGAGGAACACCTGGGCGGTCCCGATGATCTGCAGGATGAACGTGATGAGCAGGATGCCGCGCAGCTGGGGCAGCGTCACGTGCCACACCTTGCGCCACACTGACGCGCCGTCGACCTCCGCAGCGTCGTACAGCTCGGGCGGCACGGCGAGCAGAGCGGCGAGGTAGATGATCACGGTGCCGCCCGCCGCGGCCCACGTGGCCTCCAGCACGAGCGAGGGCATCGCCCACGTCGCGGACTGCAGCCACGGGAGCGGGTCGATCCCGAACCAGCCGAGGATCTCGTTGAAGACGCCCTCGGGCCGAGGGTCGTACAGGAACTTCCACAGCAGGACCGCCACCACGGGCGGCACCACGACCGGCAGGTAGGCGAGCACCGAGTACAGGCCCTTCATGCGCCGCACCTCGCTCATGAGCACGGCGCCGACGAGCGGCAGCGGGTAGCCGAACACGAGGGCGAGGAGCGCGAAGTAGCCGGTGTTGCGCAGGGCGATCGGCAGGTTCGGGTCCGCGAGCACGGCCCGGAAGTTCTCCAGCCCCACCCATGACGTCACCACGAGGTTCGTCTCCTGGAAGCTCATGACGAGCGCGCGCCCGATGGGCAGCCACGAGAAGACGCCGAAGATCACGACGAGCGGCAGCGCGAACACGAGCGTGCTGAGACCGCCGTCGCGGACCCAGTCGACGGGGGTGCGCCGTCGGCGACGGGGTCGGGAAGGCGCGAGGCCCTGGTCCGTGGTCATCACTACCTCTCGGTGCGGGGGAACGGGGTGCGGTGCCCGGCCGGGCAGGGGGACTACCGGCCGGGCACCGCCGCGGGGGATCAGCCCTCGTCGAGGAGGGCCTGCGCCTGGGTCTGCGCCTGCTCGAGCAGGGCGTCGACGTCGGCATTCTGGTCCGTCATCACGGCCTGGATGGGGACGTCGAGCAGGGCGTAGATCTCCTGCGTCGAGGCGCTCGGCTCACCGACCACCGGCTGGTCGAACATCACGTCGGTGTAGCCCGTCATGTTCTCGAGCGGGACGTTGATGAACTCCTCGATCCACCCGAGCGAGGTCTCGTACTGCTCGCGGCTGAAGATCGGCAGCACGGGGGTGCCGACGGGCTGACCGTTGTCGAACCGGATCTTCGCGTTCTCCACGGCCGGGCCCTCGTCGAGGTGCGGCTGCAGGTAGAAGAAGTCGATCCACTTCACGGCCGCGTCCTTGACGGCGTCGTCGGCCTTGATGTTGACCGCGGCGAGCGTGCCACCCACGAGGACGCCCGAGTCGGCCCCCTCGTTCGGGATCGCCGTGAGGCCGTAGTCGGAGACCTTGAGGCCCGAGCTGTCCGGCGTCACGCCGAAGGACTCGGCGAGCGCGGTGTAGACGTCCGAGCCCGAGGTGTACATGCCGATCTGGCCCGCGGCGAACTTCTCGTTGATCGTGCCCCAGTTGAGCGTCGCGTCGGCGTACAGCGAGTCGTCCTCCCAGCGCAGCGCGCGCAGGAACTCGAGCGAGGCCTTCGTCGCGGGGTTCGTCAGGGTCGCGGTGTACGAGCCGTCTGCCTCGACCACCTGCGTGCGACCGCCGCGCGCGTACGTCGCGGAGGTGAGCTGCCAGCCGCCCGTGTTGTCGGCGGCCATCTGCGCGTAGCCCGCGACGCCCGTCGCGTCCTTGATCGCCTTCGCCGCGGCACGCACCTCGTCCCACGTCGTGGGCGGGTCGTCCGGGTCGAGGCCCGCGGCCTCGAAGAGCGCGCGGTTGTAGTGCAGTGCGACACCGTAGATCGACTTCGCGGGGATCGCGTACACGTGCCCGTCGGGGCCCTTGCCCGCCTCGAGCAGCGCCTCGTTGAAGTCGCCCGCGTAGGGCAGCGCGTTGAACTGCGCGTCGACGTCGGCCAGCTGACCGTTCTCGATGAGCGTCTTGGCGTCCGTGAACGGGATCTCGTAGACGTCGGGCAGCGTGCCGCCGGCGAGCTGGGCGGCGAACGTCGTCGCCTTCCACTCGTACTCCTCGGCCTCGACGTCGATGTTCGGGTAGAGCTCCTCGAACTGGGCCACGCGCTCGTCGAACGCGTCGAACGCCGCCTGGTCGGAGCCGGGCAGCAGGCTGACGACCCGCAGCGTCACGTCCTGCGGGGCGGCAGGCGTCGTCTCGTCGGGAGACGTCTCGTCCGACGTCGACGCGTCCGGCGTCGAGTCGGGCGCGTCGGTGCTCGCGCTGCACGCGCTCAGCAGACCGATCGCGACTGCCGAGGCGGCGAGCACCGCCGTCGTGGGCTTGGTCAGGGACCTCATCGTCACTCCTTGGATTGGTGTCGTGCCGTTGTTGCGGTGATGTGCGCTGTGGCGGGGTGTCACAGCGGGTCGGGGTGCGCGCCGTCGGGCAACCGGAGCCAGACGGCGGTGTCGGGGCCAAGCAGCCCGTCCGCGAGCGGGGCGCTCGCGAGCAGGAGATCGGTGTGCTCGGGCAACGGCGTGGGGGCCGTCCCGAGGTTGACGACGCACGCGAAGGCGTCGCCACGGGTGAACGCGAGGACGTCTCCGGGGGCGCCGGGCAGGTCGAGCCACGCGAAGTGCGGGCCGTGCAGGGCCGGCTCGGCGCGACGCAGCCGCAAGGTCTCGCGGTAGAGCGTGAGGAACGAGTCCGGGTCCTCGGCCTGCGCCTCGACGGTGAGCGCGGCCCAGTCGGCGGGCTGGGGCAGCCACGGCTGGGCGCCGTCGTCGTCAGACCCCTGCCCCGCCCCGCTGAACCCGAACGGCGGACGCGAACCCGACCACGGGAGCGGGACGCGGCACCCGTCACGGCCCGGGTCCACCCCGCCGGAACGGAAGTGCATCGGGTCCTGGAGCAGCTCGAGCGGGAGGTCCTCGACCTCCGGCAGGCCGAGCTCGTCGCCCTGGTAGATGTAGAGCGAGCCGGGCAGGGCCGCGCTGAGCAGGGCGGCCGCACGTGCCCGACGACGGCCCACGGCCAGGTCCGTCGGCGTGCCGAACCTCTTGGCGAGGAACGCGAAGGACGAGTCCTCGCGGCCGTAGCGCGTCACGGGACGCGTGACGTCGTGGTTGGACAGGACCCACGTCGCGGGAGCGCCGACGAGCGCGTGGGCTGCGAGGGTCTCCTCGACGCTCGCGCGCAGCTCCTTCGCGTCCCACGGGCGTGCCATGAAGTCGAAGTTGAACGCCGTGTGCATCTCGTCCGGGCGCAGGTAGGCGGCGAAGCGCGCGTGGTCCGCGAGCCACACCTCGCCCACCAGGACGCGCGGCGGGTCGTAGGCGTCCGCGACGGCGCGCCACGACCGGTAGACGTCGTGGAGCTCGTCGCGGTCCATGTGCGGGTGCTCACCGGGGCCGGGGTTCGCCGGGACCTCGCCCAGGAGCGGGTCCTTGACGAGGAGCGCCGCCGAGTCGATGCGGATGCCCGCGACGCCGCGGTCGAACCAGAACCGCAAGATGTCCTCGTGCTCGCGGCGCACGTCCGGGTGGTTCCAGTTGAGGTCCGGCTGCTCGGGCGTGAACAGGTGCAGGTACCACTCGCCCGGTGTGCCGTCGGGGCGCTGCGTGCGCGTCCACGTCTCGCCCGCGAAGCTCGAGACCCAGTGCGTGGGGATCTGCGCGTGGTCCTCGCCCTTGCCCGGGTGGAACCAGAAGCGCTCGCGCTCGGGGCTGCCCGGCTCCGCGACGAGCGCGGCCTGGAACCAGGGGTGCTGGTCCGAGACGTGGTTGGGGACCACGTCGATGATGGTCCTGATGCCGACGTCGAGCGCCTCGCCGATGAGCGCCTCCGCCTCGGCGAGCGTGCCGAACCCGGGGTCGATCTCGCGGTAGTCCGCCACGTCGTAGCCGCCGTCGGCGAGGGGCGAGCGGTACCAGGGCGTGAACCACAAGGCGTCGACGCCGAGGTCGCGCAGGTAGGGCAGGCGGCTGCGGACGCCGGCGAGGTCGCCCGTGCCGTCGCCGTTGCCGTCAGCGAAGCTGCGGACGTAGACCTGGTAGATGACCGCGCTGCGCCACCACGCCGCGTCCGCCGTCCCTGCACCTCGGTGTGCCACTGGGGGGTCCTCTCGCTCCGTCGCTGCCGGCCCTGTCGGAGGGCTTGCGATGAAACTAAAGGACGCGACTAGATTCGCGCAAGAAATCGACAGCGCCGATATCGAAACGTGACCTGATGGCGGAAGTTGGTGGGTGTGCGGGCGTCGCGCTGCGTGGGTACGCGGCGTGGCATGGGTCCGCCCGGGCGCGTCGCCGGGGCCGGCAGCGCCCGCATGAGTGCTCGCGGGGCGGTGCTAGCGCACGGGCGCCGTCGAGCCGCGGACCACGAGCTCGGGCTCGAAGAGGAGCTCGTCCTGGGCCACCTCGCCGCCCGCGATCTGGCTCACCAGCAGGTCGATCGCCGCGCGCCCCATGGGCTCGATGGGCTGGCGCACCGTGGTCAGCGGGGGCTCGGTGCAGTTCATGAGCGCGGAGTCGTCGAAGCCCACTACGGAGACGTCCTCCGGGCTGCGCAGGCCCGCCTTGCGCACCGCGCGCACCACGCCCAGGGCCAGGGGGTCGCTCGCGCACACGACTCCGGTGACACCCTCGCGCAGCAGCCGCGTGCCCGAGGCCTGCCCGCTCTCGAGCGAGTAGGTGCTGCGGGCGACGAGCTCTGGTCCCAGCTCGAGGCCGAGGCGCTCGGCCATCGCCTGGGCGGCGCGGAGCTTGCGCTCCGAAGGGATGTGGTCGCGCGGGCCGAGCACGAGCCCGATCTTCGAGTGCCCGAGCGCCGCGAGGTGCCCGAAAGCCTGCTCGACCGCCACCTCGTCGTCGCACGCGACGCGCGGGAAGGGCAGCTCCTCGAGCGACGCGTTGATGAGCACCACGGGAAGGTTGCGCTCCTCGAGCTCGGCGTAGTGCGCGTGCGGCGCCTCCCGCTGGGAGTAGTTGCCGCCCACGAACACGATCCCCGAGACCTGCTGCGCGAGCATGAGGTCCACGAACTCCGCCTCGGTGACGCCGCCCGTCGACTGCGTGCACAGCAGCGGCGTGAATCCCTGCTGGGCGAGCGCGCCGCCGAGCACCTCCGCGAACGCGGGGAAGATCGGGTTCTGCAGCTCCGGGAGCACGAGCCCCACGAGGCGGGCCCGCTCGCCGCGCAGCTTCGTGGGGCGTTCGTAGCCGAGCACGTCGAGCGCGGTGAGGACCGACTGCCGCGTGGCCTCGGAGACGCCGGGCTTGCCGTTGAGCACCCGGCTCACGGTCGCTTCGCTCACGCCCACCTTGCGGGCGACGTCGGCAAGTCTGCGAGACATGACGCAAGTCTACGACAACCTACGCAAGCCACTTGCAATCCCTTCCACCCCACCCCCACCCCACCCGACCCCACCCCACCGCGAAGTAGCGCTCCAACCCGCGAAGTAGCGTTCCGACGCGCGAAGTAGAACCCCAGCACGCGAGGTAGAACGCGGACACGCGAAGTAGCGCGCTACTTCGCGACCTGGAGCGCTACTTCGCGTCTTGGCGTGCTACTTCGCGAGTTGCAGCGCTACTTCGCGGAGGGAGAGGGGGAGGTGAGGGTGGGGAGGTGGGCGAGGATGCCGGGGATGCTCGCCTCGATCTCGCGGAGGCACTGCGCGAAGTCGGGCAGGTCGCCGTACCAAGGGTCGGCCAGGTCGACCGGCCCGGACGCGGGGTCGAAGGACCGGACCAGTCTCACCTGGGGGGCGCCGTCGTCGTCCGACACCCGCACGCCGAGCACCCGCCGCAGCGCGCGCACGTGGTCGTGCGTCGCCGCGAGCACGAGGTCGCGCGAACGCAGGTCCGACGCCGAGACCTGCCGGGCCCTGTGCCCCCCGATGCCCGGGTCCGAGTAGCCGGCGGCGAGGAGCACGCGCCGCGCGCGCGGGTCCATGGGCTCGCCCACCTCGTACCCCGTGGTGCCCGTCGAGTCGACCACCACCCGCCCGCCGAGCCCTGCGTCCGCGAGCCGCTCGCGCAGCACCACCTCCGCCATGGGCGAGCGGCAGATGTTGCCCGTGCACACCGTCATGATCCGCAGCTGTTCCACACGGCCATTGTCCCCGAGACCGCTCCCCGCCCTCGCGCGCGTCGGCCCTAGGCTTCCCCCATGGCCTCCGCGCGCACGCCCCATGACGACACGCCGAGCACGCCCCGCCACGCCTACACGTTCTCCGCGAGCGCGATCCTGCTGGGCTGCGTCGCGACCGCGTTCGTGTTCACGCTGCTCGTGTTCTTCCTGCTGAGCTCCGACCCGAACGCGAAGCTCGACGTGCTGGGCAGCGAGCAGAGCGCGGCGCGGATCGCGCTGTCGACGGGCGGGATCGCTCTCGTGGCGACGCTCGTGGTGGGACCGACCCTCGCGTTCGGGGTGTCCTACCTGCTGCGTCGCGAGACCCAGGTCGCCCGGCACCTCCTGGCGTTCGGCGCGCTGGGACTCCTGGTCGGCTTCGGGCTCGGCCTCTTCCTGGGCGGCCCGGCGTTCGCGATGACGCTCGCCCCAGTGTACGGCGTGAGCGCGGCGGCCGCGCGGTGGGCGATCCAGCCGTGGGCCCGCGTGTGACCGAGCCCCTGGTCCACGTGCGCGGCGGGGGCGTGTCGGTGGTCCTCGACGCGAGCGGACCGGGACTGCCGCGGCTCCTCCACTGGGGCCGGGCGTTGTCCGACGGCGGCCCCGTGGCGGATCTGCTCCTCACCGACCCCGCGCCCGGGCCCGACGCGTCGCTCGACGGCCCGCGCGCCTTCACGCTGCTGCCCACGCAGCACGAGGGCTGGTCCGGCACGCCCGGCGTCGAGGTCCACGCGGGCGGGCGCGCCGCCGCGCCGCGGTTCACGCTCACGGGCGTCGAGGTGAGCGGGGCCGGGACAGAGGTGTCCGACGACGTTCCCCCGGCGGGCGTCACCACGGCGGTGGCCCGCGAGGGTGCCCCCGTGACGGTGACGATCACCGCGAGCGCGCCGTCGTCGGCCCTCGAGGTGACCCTCACGCTGAGGCTCGACGCGCACGGTGTGCTGCGCTCGAGCGCGCGGGCGACCAACCGCGGCACCGGGACGCTCGACCTCGCGGCCCTGCGCCTCCTGCTGCCACTGCCGGTGCGCGCGAGCGAGCACCTCGACCTCACGGGCCGCTGGCCGCGCGAGATGTCCCCGCAGCGCGGCCCGGTGCTCGACGGGACGCACCGCCGGGCGCACCGCCGCGGACGCCCGGGCCACGACACGCCGCTGTTCAGCGCGGTGGGCACGCCCGGCTTCGCGTTCCGTGACGGTGAGGTGTGGGCGGTGCACGTCGCGTGGAGCGGCGCGAGCGAGTACCTCGTGGAGCGGCTGCCGGAAGGGGCGGGTCCCACGGGGGGCGCCGTCGTCGGCGGGGGTGAGCTGCTCGAGGCGGGCGAGGTGCGCCTCGCGCCCGGCGAGACGTACGCGACTCCCGAGCTGTGGTGGGCGTGGTCCGACGCCGGGCTCGACGGCCTCTCCGCCCGTTGGCACGCCGCGATCCGCGCCCGCGAGACGCACCCGCGCTCGCCGCGGCCGCTCGTGCTCAACACGTGGGAGGCCGTCGTGCTCGACCACGACCTCGCGCGCCTGCGCGAGCTCGCGGACCGTGCGGCGGACGTGGGCGTGGAGCGCTTCGTGCTCGACGACGGCTGGTTCCGCGGGCGGCGGTCCGACGCCGCGGGCCTGGGCGACTGGACCGTGGACCTCACCGTGTGGCCGAGCGGCCTGGGCCCGATCGTGGAGCACGTCCGCGCGCTCGGGATGCAGTTCGGGCTGTGGTTCGAGCCGGAGATGGTGAACCCGGACTCCGACCTCGCGCGCGAGCACCCCGACTGGCTCCTCGGGCCCGCCGCGGGACCGGGGCTGCCCGCCCGCCACCAGCACGTGCTCGACCTCGCCGACCCGGACGTGACGGGCTACCTCTTCGAGCGCGTCTCGGCGCTCGTGGACGAGTACGCGATCGACTACCTCAAGTGGGACCACAACCGCGACCTGCTCGAGCCCGTGCGCGCCGCGACCGGGGACGCCCCCGCGGTGCACGGGCAGACGCTCGCGTTCTGGGCACTCCTGGACCGGTTGCGGGCGGCGCACCCGGGACTCGAGATCGAGTCGTGCGCGAGCGGCGGCGGGCGCATCGACCTGGGCGTGCTGGCTCGGACGGACCGGGTGTGGGCCTCGGACACGATCGACCCCGTGGAGCGGCAGTCCATCCAGCGCTGGCTCGGGGTGCTGCTCCCGCCCGAGCTCGTGGGCTCGCACGTGGGCGGGCCGCTCGCCCACACCTCGGGGCGCCTGACGGAGCTCAACGTGCGGCTCGCCACGGCGCTGTTCGCGCACGCAGGCATCGAGTGGGACCTCACCCGCTGCACCCCGGAGGAGCTCGCGCAGCTGCGCGCGTGGGCCGGGCTGTACCGCGAGGTGCGCGGCCTGCTGCACTCGGGCACCACGGTGCGCGCCGACCTGCACGACCCTTCGCTCGTGCTGCACGGCGTCGTGGCGGTGGACCGGTCCGAGGCGCTGTACTCCCTTGCCCGCACCACTACGGGCGCGGCCCGCTGGCCCGGTCGGCTGCGGCTTCCGGGCCTCGACCCCGCGCGCCGGTACGCCGTGCGGTTGCGCGCCGAGGCGGGCGTCGCGCGCAGGCACCAGAACCCCGACCCGGTGTGGCTCGCGGGGGCGGGTCACGGTTGGCCAGGGGGTTCGCCGTCGGGCACGGGGTCTGCGGCGGGTCCGACGCCGGTCCTCTCGGGCGAGACCCTCACCCACGTGGGAGTCACGGTGCCCACCCTCGCGGCCACGAACACCGTGGTGCTGCACCTCACCGCGACCGACTGACGCCCCGGGGCCCCGCGCACCCACCCGTCCCCCGCCCCGAGGCACCCACCCCGCCCGACACCTCCCCCATCCCACCCCACCCCCGGTTGCGGAACACCACACCCACCCCCACCCGGTTGCGGAACACCACACCCTTCTGCGGATCACCAGGGTCGCGAAACGGCAGTTGCGGAACACCACGGACCAGTGGTGTTCCGCAACGTGGTGCTCGCATGGGCGATGTCCTGCGACGACGCCGACGACGGCGGCCCCGTGCCGCCGCACCGTGCCACGCAGCTCGCGGTGCGCTTTGTCGTCGGTGGTCCCACCGTGGAGGAACGTGTCACGGCGCGTGGGGTCGGGAGTGATCGTGGCGGCTGGCGTGCCGGACACGGTCGGGGCGCTCGTCGTCGTCGTCGAAACTGTCGGTCCGCGTGGCCCCCTCCGTCCCGCGTCCTCTACGCCGGGCGCAGAGGTCGGCCGGTCGCTGCCGCGGCGCCGCTCACGTCACATGTCGGCTCACACGTTGTCTCGCTCGGCTGCTCCCACCGGACCGCCCCCACCGAACCGATCCCCCTCGTTGCGGAACACCAGTGGTCCGCCGTGTTCCGCAAGGGGCACTTGGCGACACTCACGTCCCGCGGAGTTGTGTGGCGTTCCGCAACCCGTGCTTGGGGGACGCAGCGTTCCGCAACCCGGTGGGGGTTGGGGGCTGTGGATAACTGATGCGGTGCGGTGCCGGACGGCACGCTGGTGGGCATGACATCACCTGACGACACCGACCTGTCCATCGCCGCCGCAGCCGCCCAGCTCGCGGCGGCCGAACCCTCCGAGCTGCTCGGCACGTGGCGCACGTTCGCGCGGCAGCACGTGTGGACCGAGCGCGAGCTGTGGCTCCTCTACTGCGAGCACGGCGAACCGACCCCCGTGCTGACCCAGTTCGGGGAGCTTCCGCCCCTGCCCGACGACGAGGGCCTGGCCGGTCTCATGCACATGTGCAGCCACTTCGTCGACATGCTGGGGCCCGGCTCGTTCGCGTTCCTGCTGGTCCGCCCCGGGGTGGGCCAGCTCAGCGGCGCGGACAAGCGATGGGCCGCCGGGATCGTCGCCGCCGCGCGCGAAGCTGGCATCCCGATCGAGCCGATCCACCACGCCAACGAGCTCGAGGTCCGCGAGTTCGCGCCCGACGAACTGGTCGTCCCGGGCTGAGGGTTACGGGGATCCGTGGATCCTGAGCCGGGTGGCCGGAGGTCTCCCGAGCAAGGACGTTCGCGCCACGGGTACTCAGCCCACGAAGACGCAGAACGGGTGCCCCGCCGGATCAGCGAACACGTAGAGCGCTTCCGCCGGGTCGTCCGAGCGGTCGAGCAGCAGGCGCGCTCCCAGCTCGAGGGCCCGATCGTGAGCCTGCGCGAGCGCCTCGGCGTCCGGCACCACGGTGTCGAGGTGGAGCATCTGCGGGACGTCGGCGGCGGGCCACGTCGAGACGGGCAGGGACTCGACCTGCTGGAACGCGAGGTCCGAGCCGCCCGGGTTGCGCAGCACGAGCCAGTCCTGGCCGGCCGGGTCAGGCTCGCCCGCCGGCGGTGGCTCGTCACCCGGCCGGTACTCCAGCCCGAAGAACGCACGGTAGAACTCCGCGAGCGCACGCGCGTCCATGGTGTCGAGCACCACCTGGTCGATCCGCGGGTACCTGGAGCCGGTCATCCCACACCTCCCGATCACCGCCCCCGCCCTCCCATCATGCACCCCACCCCCACCTCCCGCTGAGCCCGGCAGTTTGGCACTCAGACCGGCAGTCCAAACTGCCGGTCTGAGTGCCAAACTGCCGGGCTCAGGGGAACGGGAGTTTAGGAGGTGAGGGCTGCTGCCCAGTCGGGGTTGTCGTCCATCCAGGCGCGGACGATCTCGGTGTAGTCGGAGATGTCCTCGTCGGTGTTGTCCGTGACGTTCTCGAGCGAGAAGAGCGTGCCCGAGTCCATCATGAAGCCCTTGAGCCACTCGGTGACCTCGGGGAAGTCGGTGTCGAAGCCGGTGCGGGCGATCGAGTGGACGGACTCCGCCTCGCCGAACGTCAGCTCGAGGTCCTCGAGGCCCTTGATGTCGAAGGCGTCGTACGCACCAGTACGGGCGCCACACCGTCACGACGACGTTCTCCCTGGCGTCGAGCGTCGAGCTGAGCTCGGCGGGCGTCGCGGGCGTCGAGGTCGCCACGAGGTCCACGCCGTAGCCCTTGTCCTCAAGGACGACCTTCCGCACGTAGGACACGGCCTCGCCCTCGGGTCAGCCGCTGAACACGCCGATCGTGATGTCCTTCGAGGCCTCGGAGCCGCTCGAGGCGTCGGACGAGGTCGACGGAGATGCGCGGTCGCTCGCCCACGCGGTGAGCGCGAAGGCCGCGACGACGACGTCGAGGAAGGCACCACCGTGCTCCGTCTGGAAGTCGATGAGGTTCTCGACCCACGCGCCGAGCGGGATGCGGGTGCCGTCGGCGAGCCACCGGGGACGCCCGTCAAAGTGCCCCTTCCTCGCTGCTCGCCGTCGTCGGACCGTCGGACCTGGCCCCTGCGGAAGGCGCGGCGTCCACGAGCAGGGTGAGCTCCGCGGGCGCATTCTTTGCTCTGCCCGCTCGGTCCGGTTCGACGAGAGGGCGCGCCGACGCGGGGAGAATGAGGCGTCCCCGCCCGCCCCGATCACCGATCCAGGAGTCCCGTGCCCCGCGCCAGCTCGACGCGTCACCTGCTCGGCGCGATCCTCACGCTCGCCGTGATGCTCGCCGCCCTGTTCGCGCTCCGCGCGATCAACGACGACGACGGCGCCCCCGGGCGAGGCACCGAGCCCACGACCGCCGTCGTCGGCCCCACCCCCGAAGCGACCGGCACCGCGATCGTGGACCCCGCCGCGTGGGACCCCACCGATGCGGCACCGGGCTTCGCAGACGAGCTCGCGCTCCTGGACGGGATCGAGCAGCGGGAGCGCACGGGCCACGACGGCTACTCCCGCGAGGAGTTCGGCGAGCGGTGGGCGGACGTGGACGGCAACGGCTGCGACACCCGCAACGACGTCCTGGCGCGCGACCTCGAGGACGTCGAGCTGCGGCCCGGGACGTGCCTGGTGCAGTCCGGCACGCTCCGCGACCCCTACTCCGGCCTCGTGATCGCCTTCGAGCGGGGGCCCGTGACGAGCGAGGCCGTGCAGATCGACCACGTCGTGGCGCTCTACGACGCGTGGCGCACCGGCGCGGCCGCCTGGTCGCCCGGCCTGCGCCGACAGCTCGCCAACGACCCCGCCAACCTGCGCGCCGTGGACGGCGAGACGAACGACGCGAAGGGCCACGCGGACGCCGCGACGTGGCTCCCGCCCCACGAGGCGTACCGCTGCGAGTACGTCGCCGGGCAGGTGCGCATCAAGGCCGCGTACGGGCTGTGGATGACGCCCGCGGAGCACGAGGCGTCCCGGCGTCTCCTCGAGTCGTGCTGACCGGAGCTACTTCCAGAACTGCCACCAACGCTTGCGCCCGGTCTCAGGCTCGTAGGGCTGACCGTTGATCAAGGTGGGCCGGGAAGGGGCCGACGGCGTCGGGCGGGGAGCCCCGTATCCCGTGCCGGGCGCCGCGAATCCCGTGCCGGGCGGGGCGTACCCCTCCGGACCCGGTGGAGGCTGCTGTGCCGGCGTGCCCCCGCGCATCGCGTCGGCCACCAGGTTGCCGAAGGCGCCGAAGCTCTGCAGCGCGCGGTCCCACTCGGCACGCAGCGCTGCGGGCAGGTCGTCGATCGAGGCGTACTCGACGCCGTTGACGGAGAAACTCGTGCTCGTGACGGTCGTGGCCCCCGGGCCGAGCCCGCTCGTGTCTCCCTGGAGCACGTCGGGGATGCCGTCACCGTTGCGGTCCGGCAGGTGCGCGAGCTTCGCCCGGATCTCGGGCGGCACGTCCTGCCACGACCCGAACTGCTGACCGTTCACGTTGATCATCGCGACCTCCCTGGCGGGTTCGCGGCTCCGACGCCGCGCGCACTCATCCTGGCACGCGGCGGCGTCCTGCGGGGTCAGCCCACCGACCAGGGGTTCACGACGTCGAGCCCGACGGCGCGGAACCCCGACTCGTCCCGGGTGGCGACCTGGGCGCCGCGGGCGGTGCAGATCGCCGCGACGAGACCGTTCATCGCGCCCAAGGTCCGCCCCTCGCTCCGCGCCGCCGCCTGAATGCGCGCGAACGCGATGCTGGCGTCCTCGTCGAAGTCAAGGATGCGCCCACGGAAGGCGGGGACCACCTCGCTCTCGACGCGGTGGTGGAGCACGTCACGACGACGTCGGGCTGGCCAGCTTGCAAACGCAGGCGCACTCCCGGGACGCAGAAGGGCCGGGAACCCTGCGGTCCCCGGCCCTTCGTCCCCGTGGGTGCTCTCCCCGGGGCCGTGTGCGCGAGGGGGGACTTGAACCCCCACGTCCGTAAGGACACTGGCACCTGAAGCCAGCGCGTCTGCCATTTCGCCACTCGCGCGCGACGCACGACACTACCACCCCACCCGCCGTCGGCCCCACCCCGCCCCACCCCGCCCGCGAGTTCGGTGCTCTGGCGCGAGTTCGGACATCTGGATGTCCGAACTCGCGCAGAAGCACCGAATTCGGCGGAAGAGAGGGTGGGGGGTGGTGGGTGGGGGTGGGTGGGGGAACTGGGGAGATTGGGCGCGCGGGGGCCAGGCGCGGTCCCGGACCTCGTGGGGGTGGATACGATCTAGAGCGCGGAAGGAGGTGGCTGCGTGGGCATCCTGGACAAGTTCGAGCAAGGCGTCGAGCGCGTCGTCAACGGCGCGTTCTCCAAGGCGTTCAGGTCGGAGGTCAAACCGGTCGAGCTCGCGTCCGCCCTGCGCCGCGACGTGGACGACCGCGCGGCCGCCGTGGGCGTGGGCCGCACCGTGGTGCCCAACGAGTTCACGATCGAGCTGTCCTCCTCGGACCTCGACCACATCGAGGACTGGGGCGCCGAGGCCCTCGCGGACGAGCTCGCGGCCAACGTCACCGAGCACGCCGCGACCCAGCACTACGCGTTCGTGGGCCCCGTGACCGTGTCCTTCGAGGAGTCCGAGGGCCTGCCCACGGGCCGGTTCCAGCTTCGCAGCGCGACGGTCCGCGGCGCCGTGGCCCCCGCGACGAGCACGGCCCCGAGCCCGCGCCACCCGCTCCTCGACATCGACGGCCAGCGGTACCTGCTCACGGGCCCGGTCACGGTGATCGGCCGCGGCTCGGAGGCGGACATCATCGTGGACGACCCCGGGGTCTCGCGCCGCCACCTCGAGATCCGCGTGACGCCCGACGGCGTGGTCGCGACGGACCTCGGCTCCACCAACGGCGTGTTCGTCGAGGGCCACCAGGTCCCGGCCGCGACCCTCGTGGACGGCAACACGATCACGATCGGCCGCACTCGCATCATGTTCTGGACCGGTGCCGACGACGCCCAGGACGGGTGATCGGACGCCATGAGCGAGCTGACCGTCACCCTCCTGCGGCTGGGATACCTCGTGGTGCTGTGGCTGTTCGTGCTCGCGACGGTGGGAGTGCTGCGCCGCGACCTGTACGGCACGAAGATCGTGCGTCGCCTGCGCCGCGCACCGGCGGCGGGTGCGCCGTCACCTCGAGGATCGGGGCCGACGACGGCGCCCCCCGCGGAGCCCGCACGCCCCGCGCCCCCCGTCCGGACGGGCCCGAGCCGACTCGCCGTGACCTCGGGACCGCTGCGCGGGACGACCCTGCCGCTGCCGGCGTCGGGCATCCTCGTGGGCCGCGCCCCGGCGTGCACCCTCGTGCTCGACGACGAGTACACGTCCTCCCGGCACGCCCGCGTGTTCCCGCAGTACGGCGAGTGGTGGGTCGAGGACCTCGGCTCGACGAACGGCACGTTCGTGGACGAGATGCGGATCGCCGAACCCACCGCCGTCCAGCCCGGCACGCCGATCCGGGTGGGTCAGTCGACGCTCGAGCTCCAGAGGTAGGGCCCGCGTGACGATCGCACTGCGGTACGCCGCCCGCTCCGACGTGGGCCTCGTGCGCGCCAACAACCAGGACTCGGGCTTCGCCGGTCCGCACCTGCTCATGATCGCGGACGGCATGGGCGGGCACGCGGGCGGCGACATCGCCTCGAGCATCGCGGTCGCCACGATGGCGCCCCTGGACGAGGAGGCGCACGGCCCGGACCAGGCTCTCAGCGAGCTCGACCGCGCGCTCCACGAGGCCCAGGCCGCGCTGCTGGCCCGCGCGAAGGAGGAGCCGGCGCTCAAGGGCATGGGCACCACGGTCACGGCGCTCATGCGCGCGGGCAACAAGCTGGTCATGGCGCACATCGGCGACTCGCGCGCGTACCTGCTGCGCGACGGCGAGCTCGTGCAGATCACCACGGACCACACCTTCGTGGAGTACCTGGTCCAGACCGGTCGCATCACGCCCGAGGAGGCGGACGTCCACCCGCAGCGCTCCGTGGTGATGCGCGTGCTCGGTGACCACGACGTCGAGATCGTCCCGGACCTGTCGGTGCGCGAGGCCCGCGCCGGCGACCGCTGGCTGCTGTGCTCGGACGGCCTGTCCGGCGTGGTCTCGGGAGAGACGCTCAAGGAAGCCCTCGTGACCTTCGCCGACGTCGACGAGTGCGCGGACCGGCTCATCCAGCTCGCGCTGCGCGGCGGCGCGCACGACAACGTGACCCTCATCGTGGCGGACGTGGTGGACCTGGACGCGCTGCCGGACGGGGCGGGGCCGAGCACGGCGCGCGTCGTCGTCGGCTCCGCGGCGACCATCCGCACCCCGCCCACCGTCGCGAAGGACGGTCCCGCGGCACGGGCCGCGTCGCTCGCGCGCGGCACCAAGGCGCGGTCCGACGACGACGACCTGGTCGAGGAGCCCGACCCGCCGCGGCGCACGTGGCTGCGCGCGGCGACGTGGCTCGCGGGCGTGGCCGTGCTCGCGGGCGTCGTGTGGGCGGGCTACGCGTGGACGCAGACGCAGTACTACGTGGGGGTGCACGAGGGCCAGGTCACGGTGTTCCGCGGCATCCCGCAGCGCCTGGGGTCCCTCGAGCTGTCGAGCCCCGTCGAGACGAACGGCCAGGCCGTCGACGCGCTGCCGGACAACGTCCGCGAGCGCGTCGAGCAGACCATCGCGGCCACGTCGCTCGCGGACGCCCGGGAGATCGCGGCGAACGCGGCCGCCGCGGCGGTCCAGCCACCGCCGACGCCGACGCCGAGCCCCACGAAGACCGTGCCCCCGCCGCCGGCCCCTGGCTCGGGCGCCAGCGCGACCCCGCCCACGCCCGACCCGTCCGGTACCGGCTGATGGCCACGGTCGCCGAGCACACGGTGCGCCCTCGTCGGGGCGCGGAGCTGGGGCTGCTCGCCGTCGCGGTGCTCCTGGGCACCGGGGCGTACGCGATCATCGGGCTCAACGTCACGGGGGAGATCCCCGCGAACACGCGCAACTACTCCTTGGGGCTGGCCGCGCTCGCGCTCGGTGCGCACCTCGTGCTGCGCTGGCGCGCCCCGTACGCGGACCCCGTGATCCTGCCCGTGACGATCGCCCTCAACGGGATCGGTCTGGCGATGATCTTCCGGCTCGACCTCGCGACCCGCAACAACGACATCCCCGACACGTTCGCCTCGCGCCAGCTCGCGTGGACCACGCTCGGGGTGGTCCTCGCGAGCCTCGTGCTCGTGGCGCTGCGCGACCACCGCACGCTGCGCCGTTTCACGTACACCGCGATGGTCGTGGCGCTCGGATTCGTGGTGCTCCCGCTCGTGCCGGGCCTGGGCCGCACCATCAACGGCGCGCGGATCTGGATCCATCTCGGCTCGCAGTCCCTGCAGCCCGCGGAGCTCGCCAAGATCGCCCTCGCGGTCTTCTTCGCCGGTTACCTCGTGACGAACCGCGAGACCCTCGCGCTCGCCGGTCCCCGCGTGCTCGGGCTGCAGCTCCCGCGGTGGCGCGACCTCGGGCCCATCCTGCTCGTGTGGGTGTTCTCGCTCGCGATCCTCGTGCTGCAGCGCGACCTGGGGACGTCGCTGCTGTTCTTCGGCCTCTTCGTCGCGATGCTCTACCTCGCCACGGAGCGCATCTCGTGGATCGTCATCGGCCTCGTGCTGTTCCTCGGCGGGGCGAGCCTCGCGGCGGCGAGCTTCGCGCACGTGGGTGCGCGCTTCCACGCGTGGCTGCACGCGTTCGACCCCGAGGTGTTCGAGGCGGCGTACGGCGGCTCGGGCCAGCTCGTACGGGGGCTGTTCGGGATGGCGAGCGGCGGGCTGTTCGGCACGGGGTGGGGCGAGGGTCGCCCGCAGCTCGTGCCGTACGCCGAGTCGGACTTCATCGTCGCCTCGCTCGGCGAGGAGCTGGGCCTGACGGGTCTGCTCGCGATCCTCGTGCTGTACCTCGTGCTGGTCCAGCGCGGCCTGCGCACGGCGATCGGCGTACGGGACGGCTTCGGCAAGCTGCTCGCCGGGGGGCTCGCGTTCACGATCGCGTGGCAGTGCTTCGTCGTCGTCGGCGGCGTGACGCGACTGATCCCGCTGACGGGACTGGCGATGCCGTTCCTCGCGTACGGCGGCTCGGCGCTCCTCGCGAACTGGATCATCGTGGCGCTGCTGCTGCGCATCTCCGACTCGGCGCGCCGCCCGGCCCCGACGGCCTCGTCCCCGCTCGTGCTCGGCCCCGATCCCGTCGCCGCCACGCCCGAGGAGGCCCCGGCGTTCGCGGGCGAGGGCGGGGCCGACGACGGCGCCCTCGGGGCGGACGGCCGGCCCTCGCAGGTCGTGCGCCCGGGGGGTGAGCGCGCGTGAACACCCCGGTGCGCCGCCTCGCGAGCGTCGTGCTCGCGATGTTCCTCGTGCTCATGGCCTCCGCGAGCTGGGTGCAGTACGTCCAGGCGCCGAGCCTCAACGCGGACCAGCGCAACGTGCGCACGCTCTACAACGAGTACGGCAACCCGCGCGGGCCCATCGTGGCGGGCGGAGAGTCCGTCGCGCTCTCCGAGCCGGTCGACGACGCGTTCGGCTACCAGCGCCTGTACCCGGACCCGGAGGCCTACGCGGCCGTGACGGGCTACTACTCGGTGGTGTTCGGGCGCACGGGCCTCGAGCGCGAGGTGAACGACCAGCTCACGGGGCGCGCGGACTCGCTGTTCTGGACGCGCCTGCAGGACCTCCTCACGGGACGGCGCGCGCAGGGTTCGGCCGTCGAGACCACGATCGTCCCGGCCGCGCAGCAGGCCGCGTACGAGGCGCTCGGGGACCAGCGGGGCGCGGCCGTGGCGATCGACCCGCGCACGGGGGCGATCCTCGCGCTCGTCTCGACCCCGTCCTTCGACCCGAACCTCCTCGCGGGGCACGACACGGCCGTGGTGAACGAGGCCTACCGCGCGCTCGAGGCGGACGAGGGCCGCCCGCTCGTCAACCGGGCCATCGCGGGAGACACCTACCCGCCGGGCTCGACGTTCAAGCTCGTGACGGCCGCGGCGGCGCTCGAGGCGGGGCTCACCCCGGACGCGGAGGTCTTCGCCCCGCGCGAGCTCGACCTGCCGCTCACGAGCGCGACGGTGACGAACTTCGGGGGCGCGGCGTGCGACGCCACGGACACCACGACGCTCGCCAACGCCCTGCGGGTCTCGTGCAACACGGCGTTCGCGCAGCTCGGTCTCGACCTCGGCGACGACGCGCTGCGCCGCCAGGCCGAGGCGTTCGGCTTCGGCGAGCCCCTGCGCGTGCCGTTGCGCGTGACGCCCTCGACCTTCCCGGCGGACCCGGACGCGCCGCAGACGGCGATCTCCGCGATCGGCCAGTTCGACGTCTCGGCCACGCCCATGCAGATGGCGATGGTCTCCGCGGCGATCGCGAACGGCGGCGTGCAGATGCAGCCCTACCTCGTCGAGCGCGTGCGCACCGCGGACCTCGACGTGGTCGAGCAGGCGAGCCCCACCGAGCTGCGCCGCCCGATCTCCGCCGCGACCGCGAGCGCGCTGCGGGAGATGATGATCGAGGTGGTGGCCTCCGGCACGGGGCAGTCCGCGCAGATCGACGGCGTGGAGGTCGCGGGCAAGACGGGCACGGCGCAGCACGCCGCAGGGGAGGACCCGCACGCGTGGTTCACGGGCTTCGCCCCGGCGCAGGACCCGCAGGTGGCCGTGGCCGTGGTGGTCGAGCGCGGCGGCTCGATGGGCTCGGAGGCGACGGGCGGTCGCGTGGCCGCCCCGATCGCGCGGGCCATCATGCAGGCGGTGATGGACCGGTGAAGCCCGCGATCGGCATCGCCCTGGACGGCCGGTACCGCCTCGACCGCAAGATCGCCGTGGGCGGCATGGGCGAGGTGTGGGTGGCGCACGACGTCGCGCTCGCGCGGGACGTGGCCGTCAAGGTGCTGCGCGAGGAGTTCGCGGGCGATCCCGGCTTCCTCGAGCGCTTCCGCACCGAGGCGCGCAACGCGGCGCGGCTCGCGCACCCGAACATCGCCCAGCCGTACGACTACGGCGAGGTGGACGGCTCGGGCTACATCGTCATGGAGCTCGTGCCGGGCGAGCCCATGAGCGACCTGCTGGCCCGCGAGCCGGTGCTGCCCCTCGACCGGCTCCTGCCGATCCTCGCCCAGACGGCCCGGGCGCTGCACGCCGCGCACGTCGCGGGCGTGGTGCACCGGGACGTCAAGCCCGGCAACATCCTGCTCGGTCCCAGCGGGCGGGTGAAGATCACCGACTTCGGCGTCTCGCTCGCGTCCAACCAGATCTCGCTCACCGCGACGGGGATGGTCATGGGCACCGCCCAGTACCTGAGCCCCGAGCAGGCGCTCGGGCGGCCCGCCACGCCGTCGTCGGACATCTACTCCCTCGGGATCGTCGCGTACGAGGCCCTCGCGGGGAACCGCCCGTTCACGGGCGACTCCGCGGTGGACATCGCCGTGGCGCACGTCAACCGCCCCGTGCCGCCCTTGCCGCGCCGCGTGGACCCCGCGATGGCGGACCTCGTGATGCGCATGCTCGCGAAGGACGCAGCCGAGCGTCCCCGTTCGGCCGCGTCGCTCGCGCGCACCTTCGACGAGATGGTCGCGGCGACCCCCGCGGGCGGGATCCCCGCCGTCGGGCTGGTCACCACGGGGCTCGCGACGGCGTCCGGGGTGTCGGCCGCATCGCCGACGACGCCGGCCCCCGGGGAGCCCGTGCCCCCCGCGGCGGTCGCGACGCCGGGCCCGGGGGCCGTCGTCGTCCCCAGCACCGCCGAGTTCGAGTTCGCCCCGTCGGTGGTGCCCGCGCCCCCGACGTACCCCCCGCGGCGTGCGCTGCGGGAGGCCCCGCGCCCCGTGCGCGGCATCACGAGGCAGCGCCGCGGCATCACGTGGCCGCTGCTCGTGCTCGTCATGCTGCTCCTGGCGATCCTCGGCGCGGCCGTCGCGGATAGGATGTCGACGGCTGTGCCCAGCGACACGGCCCCGAGCAGCATGTCCGCAGTGAGCTTTACCTCGTCAACCGCGAAGGACACCTAGTGGCGCAGGACGACACCCGCATCCTCGCCGGCCGTTACCAGGTCGGTGAGCTCATCGGCCGTGGCGGCATGGCCGAGGTCCACATCGGGCACGACACCCGGCTCGGTCGCACCGTCGCGATCAAGGTGCTGCGCTCGGACCTCGCGCGCGACCCGTCGTTCCAGGCGCGCTTCCGGCGTGAGGCCCAAGCTGCCGCCGCACTGAACCACCCGGCGATCGTCGCGGTGTACGACACGGGCGAGGACGTGTTCGTGGACCCCAACGGCGTGCAGCAGCACGTGCCGTTCATCGTCATGGAGTACGTCGAGGGCCACACCGTGCGGGACATCCTGCGCGACGGGCACGCCGTGCCGATCGAGGAGGCCATCGAGATCGTCGTGGGCGTGCTGTCCGCGCTCGAGTACTCCCACCACGCGGGGATCGTGCACCGCGACATCAAGCCCGCGAACGTCATGCTCACGCCCACCGGTGCCGTGAAGGTCATGGACTTCGGCATCGCGCGCGCGATCGCTGACTCGGGCGCCACGATGACCCAGACGCAGGCCGTGATCGGGACCGCGCAGTACCTCTCCCCGGAGCAGGCGCGCGGCGAGGCCGTCGACGCACGCTCGGACCTGTACTCCACCGGCTGCCTGCTCTTCGAGCTGCTCACGGGCCGCGCGCCCTTCGTGGGCGACTCCCCCGTGTCCGTCGCGTACCAGCACGTGCGCGAGGCGGCCCCCGTGCCGAGCTCGATCGCCTCGGACGTGCCCGAGGTGCTCGACCGCATCACGCTCAAGGCCCTCGCGAAGGACCGCGAGTCCCGCTACGCGAACGCCGCGGACTTCCGGGCGGACCTCGAGACGGCCGTGCGGGGTGGCGTCGTGTCCGCCCCGCCTGCCGCCGCGTACGCCGCCGGCGCCACGACGGTGACCCCCTTGGTCGAGGACGTCCCGGCCCCCGCCGCGACGCAGGTGTTCGCCCCGCAGCCGCCCGCGACCGCCCCGACGCAGGCCTTCACGCCCGGCGCGAGCATGCCGTGGGCACCCACGCAGCCCACGTTCGGTCCCGGCACGGGCACGGGCGCGACGCCGCTCGTGGCCGAGGACGACGACGACGAACGCTCGCGACCGTGGATCATGTGGACGCTCATCGGCGTCGCCGTGGCGGCGGTCATCGGCATCGTGCTGCTCTTCGTGCTCCCCGACCGCGAGCCGCCCGCGCCCACGGACGTGACGATCCCTCCGCTGTCAGAGATGACCCAGGCCGAGGCCGAGGCCGAGCTCGCGCTGGTGAACCTGCGGGCGAAGTTCCTCCAGGAGGCCAGCAACGACGTCGACGAGGGGCTCGTCACGCGCAGCGACCCGCCCGCCGGCGAGTCGGTGGCACCGGACACCGAGATCGACGTCTACCTGTCGACCGGGCCGTCCGAGCTCGAGATCCCGGACGTCAAGGGCGAGACTCAGGAGCGCGCGATCGAGATCCTCACCGACGCGGGGCTGCGCGTCTCGCGCACCGACACGGCCGACGTGCCGGGCACGCCGGAGAACGAGGCCGTGAGCACGGACCCGCCCGCGGGGACGGCCGCGAAGGAGGGCGACCCCGTGGTCCTCACCGTCGCGACCGGGCTCGTGAACCTCGAGGACCTCGTGGGTCTCACCGAGGAAGAGGCGATCGAGGTGCTCGAGGACCTCGAGCTCAGCTACCGGGTCGAGACGGAGGAGACGGACGCCGTCGAGGCTGGTCAGGTCGCGCGCCAGAGCCGTGGACCTGGGCTCGTGCCCTACGACGCGCGGGTCGAGATCTACATCGCCGTCGAACCGGTGCCCACCACGGCGGTGATCCCGGACGACATCATCGGCAAGCAGTTCGAGGAGGCGCGCGACCAGCTCGAAGCCCTCGACCTGCGGGTCCGCTCGCGCGAGGAGGAGTCCGACCAGGCCCCGGGCACCGTGCTGTACTCCGAGCCGGGAGTCGGCAGCGAGGTGGACCTCAACTCGATCGTGACCCTCGTGATCGCCAAGGCCCCGGCACCGCCCCCCGAGACGGAGGAGCCACCCCCGCCGGACAACCCGCCGGGCGAGGGCGGCGGGGAGGCCGCTCCGGGCTTCGTCGCGCGTCGCCCCTGACGCCCGAGCGCGTCAGGGGGTCGGCAGGTGGACCAGGGGGTGCAGGTCTGCCGAGCGCGCCACGGCACCGGCGTCCCCGCAGACGGCGAGCCAGTTGGCGAGCAGCCGGTGCCCGCCCTCGGTGAGGACGGACTCGGGGTGGAACTGCACCCCGTGCAGCGGGAGCGTCCGGTGGGCGAGCCCCATGACGATCCCGCCCTCGGTGCGGGCCGTGACCTCGAGCTCGTCGGAGAACGTGCCGTCCACCACGGCGAGCGAGTGGTACCGGGTGGCCGTGAACGGCGAGGGCAGCCCGTCGAGCACCGAGCCACCGGCGTGCGTCACGGGGCTCGTCTTGCCGTGCATGAGCTCGGGCGCGTGGGTCACGGTCCCGCCGTACGCCTCGCCGAGCGCCTGGTGGCCCAGGCACACCCCGAGCATGGGGGTCGAGGTGCGGGCGCACTCGGCGATCACCGCGAGCGAGGCGCCGGCCTCGGCGGGCGTGCCGGGGCCGGGCGAGACGAGCACGCCGTCGTACCCCGCCACCGTGGCGACGTCGACCACGTCGTTGCGCACCACCTCGGTGCGCGCCCCGAGCTGGTCGAGGTACCCGACGATCGTGTAGACGAACGAGTCGTAGTTGTCGATCACGAGGATCCGGGCCATCACTCACCTACCGTCAGCTGGTTGAAGGGGATCAGGGGCGCCACCGCGGGGAACACCCACGTGAAGAGCACCCCGACGACGACGGCGCACACCACCACCGAGGTCACCGCGCGCACCCACGTGGGCCCGGGCAGGTGCCGCCAGATCCATCCGTACATCATGCGCCTCCCGCGAGCTCGGCCGGGATCCCGTCCGCCGTCCACGCCCAGTACTCCATGACCCCGTGCACCACGTACCGCTCGCGCAGCGAGAACATCGGGTGGCACGAGGTGAGCGTGATGTACCGCTGCGTGGGCTCGGCACCGATCTCGCCGGGCACCGGCGCCACGACCTCGACCTGCTGGGGGAGCACCACGAGGTGCTCGGTGACCCGGTAGACGTACCAGACCTCGGGCGTGCGCACCACGATGAGGTCCCCCTCGACCAGCTCGGCGATCTGGTTGAAGGGCTTGCCGAACGTGACGCGGTGGCCCGCGACGGCGAAGTTCCCGAGCTCGCCGGGCAGCGCGGAGTGCGGGTACCAGCCGATCCCGAGCTCGTCGAGCGTCCCGGACCGGGTCACGCCCTCGCTCACGGTCCGTTCCCAGCCGTCCCCGAAGCGGGGCACGATCATGGTCGCGAAGGTCTCGGACGGGCCCGGCGCGGCCACCACGGGCGGGTCACCGGGCTGGGGGTCGGCGATGCCGTCGTCGGGCACCTCGCTCGGGGCGGGCACGGGCGTGGCCCACCCGAGGTCCTCGATGATCTGCACCTGGGCGCGCTCGGCCACGACGTCGGTCCACCACAGCTGCCACACCACGAACAGGCCGAGCACCACGCCGGCCGTGATGAGCAGCTCGCCGAGCACGCCCGTCGCGGCAGCGGCCGCCCTGCGCGCGCTCACCGGCCGTCCAGCGCGGGGTCCGCGAGCGCGGGCTCGGCGTCGGCGAACACGTCCACGCCCTCGGGCACGCGCGCGTAGCGCAGCTCGGTGCCGCCCTCGTGCGCGGGCAGGTCGAGGCGCGCCGGTGCCTCGACGGACCAGCCCAGGCCCACGGCGTCGGCCCACTCGCGGTAGACGGCCACGGCGGGCGAGGCGTCGAGCGCGGCCCGCAGCGACTCGGGCTCGCCGATCGCGGAGATCGTGTAGGGCGGGGAGTAGACCTGGCCGTGCAGCAGCAGGACGTTGCCGACGCAGCGGATGGCCGACGTCGCGACGATGCGCTGGCCCTGGATGGCCATGGCCTCGGCGCCGCCGGCCCACAGGGCGTTGACGACGGCCTCGATGTCCTGCTGGTGCACCACGAGGTCGTCGGGGTGCACGCCAGGGGGTTGGGGCGAGTCCGCGGGCGCGTCGTCGAGCGTCACGGTGATCCCGGGCCCGCTGACAGGGGTGGCGCCGGCCGCGCCCGCCGAGGCGACGGTGACGGCGTCGGGCGGGTGACCGTCGTCGAGCCTGTCGGTGAGGTCGTCGACCTCGGTGCGCAGGGCCTCGGCGTCGGCCGTGAGCTGGCGCACCAGCTCGGTCTCCTCGGCGACGAGGCCCGCGAGGCCCTCGCCGGACCGCGACTCGTGCTCGCGCGAGACCTGGGAGCTCACGGCGAACAGCAGCCCTGCGAGGGCGAGCACGCCGACGAGCGCGAGGCTCGTGCGCGGTGCGCGACGGCGCACGCGTTCGCGCCGTTCGCTCATGCCCACCTCCGGACCAGCCTCCTGGAGCCACTACGCTAGTTCACACGTCGCCGGGTCGATGCACAGATTCCCCGGCTCCCCGGACAGGAGCGTCCCGTAGTGCCTGAGTCGAAGAGCCGCAAGAAGGCTTCCTACACCCCGCCGTCGCAGAGCAAGGCGTCGCTGCCCAATCCCGCGTGGTTCGTCCCCACGATGCTCTCGCTCATGGGTGTGGGTCTCGTGTGGATCGTGGCGACCTACGTGTTCAAGGGCGAGTACCCGATCCCCGGGATCGGCAACGCGAACCTCGTCGTGGGCTTCGTGCTGATCCTCGCGGGGTTCGGCATGATGACGCGCTGGCGCTGACGCGCTCCACCGCCGTCCACGGGGGTTATCCACACGGTGGATAACTACACCGGTGTAACTCCACAGGTGTGAGCAACCCTGTGGAGGGCGGCTCGCGTCACAGCACGAGGCGCAGGTGCTCCGCGTACCCGGGGCCGAGCAGGTCCGTCGTCGCACCGAAGCGCCACATCGCGAGGACGACGAGGACGACGACGACGGCGCCCACCGCGACCCAGCTCACGAGCTGACGCCTCTCCTTGGGCGCGAACGCGAACGCCGCGCCGAGGGCCGCGCCCACGACGAGCCCGCCGAGGTGCCCCTCCCACGACACGTTCGGCACCACGAACCCGAACACCGCGTTGATCGCGAAGAACACGAGGATCTGCGAGACGTTGCGCTCGAGCCGGCGCAGCACGATCAGCAGGGCGCCGAACAGGCCGAACACCGCACCGGACGCGCCGATCGTGGCCGTGACGAAGCCCGCGCTGATCATGGTCTGCCCGCCCTCGGTCACGAGGGGCGAGGTGAGCAGCAGCACGGCCGTCGAGCCACCGAGGGCCGCGGCGAGGTAGAGCCCGACGAAGCGCGACCGCCCGAGCAGCTCCTCGAGGAACGGCCCCACGAGCCACAGCATGTACAGGTTGGCGGCGATGTGCAGGTAGTTCGACTGGCTGTGCAGGAACGCCGAGGTGAGGAAGCGGTACGGCTCGAGCTCGGCGAACGCGGGCACGAACCCGAGCTCGAACCACAGGTCCGGGATCGCGAGCTGTGCCACGAAGGCCGCGACGCACAGGCCCATGATCACGTAGGTGACGACGGGCGGCCCGCCGCGCAACCGGGCGCCGAGCGCCGAACGGGTCGCGGGGGTCCGCGCCGCGCGCACGCAGTCGACGCACTGCACGCCCACCGCGGCCTGGACCTGGCACTCGGGGCAGGCCGGCCGGCCGCAGCGCTGGCAGCGCACGTAGGAGACGCGGTCGGGGTGCCGCGGGCACACCGGAGGCTGGTCCGGGGCGCCCGCGGCGGGGTCGAGCGAGCTCATGGGGGCCGGCTCAGTCCTCGATCGTGACCGAGTTGATGACCACGTCCGTGCGGGGACGGTCGCCCGCGCCCGTGGGCGTGGTGGCGATCGCGTCCACGACGGCCCGCGACGCGTCGTCGGCCACCTTGCCGAAGATCGTGTGCTTGCCGTTGAGGTGCGGTGTGGGCACCACCGAGATGAAGAACTGCGAGCCGTTCGTGCCGCCCACCTTGCCCGTGACCGGGTCGAGGCGCTTGCCGGCGTTGGCCATCGCGAGCAGGTAGGGCTCGGAGAACGTGAGCTCGGGGTGGATCTCGTCGTCGAAGCTGTAGCCGGGGCCGCCCGTGCCGCGGCCGAGCGGGTCGCCGCCCTGGATCATGAAGCCCGCAATGACGCGGTGGAAGATCACGCCGTCGTACAGCGGGTCGTTCGACTCGGCCCCGGTGGCGGGGTGCGTCCACGTCTTGGTGCCCGTGGCGAGACCCGTGAAGTTGGCGACCGTGGTCGGTGCGTGGTTCGGGAACAGCTCGATACGGATGTCCCCGGCGGTGGTGTGCAGAGTTGCGAACATGGGCGCCATCCTTTCACGTCCCGGCCGAGGTCCCATGGGCAACGCGGCGCGGCAGGTGGCAGAGTGGTGACGAGGAAGACTGCCCGCCGACCAAGGGGAGAACCATGTTCGACAAGATCCGCCACGCCGCCGAGAAGCAGCTCGACAGCGACACGGCCGCGCGGGCCGCCGCGACCGCCAAGGAGGCCGCCGCCCACGCGAAGGACTGGGGCGAGCCCAAGATCGACGCGTTCCTCGAGTGGTTCGTGCCCCGCGTGGAGAAGGCCTACCAGGACGGTGTGCGGGCCGCCGCGCCGCGCGTCGAGAAGGCCGCGGAGAAGGCCGGTCCCGCGATCGACTCCGCGCACGACAAGATCGTGGACGAGCTCCTCCCGCGCCTCGTGGCCGCCGTCAACGCGGCCGCCGCGCACGCCGACGCGAGCGCGGACAAGATCGCGTCCGTGGCCCAGGAAGCCGTCGCGAAGGTCGAGAAGGAGCGCAAGGGCTCGGGCACCGGTGCGAAGGTCTTCTGGATCTCCGCCGCGGCCGCCGCCGGTGCCGCCGCGTACGTCGCGTGGCGCCGCGCGCAGCCCGCGCACGACCCGTGGGCCGAGCCGTGGGACGAGGACGAGGACTTCTCCGCCGAGTTCAACCGCTCCGTGGGAGACGCCGCGGACGCGATCGGCGAGGCCGCGGGCACGGCCGTCGCGAAGGGCCGCGAGGCCGGCGCCAAGGCCGCCGAGCTCGCCGCCGAGGCGAAGGAGAGCGTCGACGAGCTGGTCGACGAGGCGAAGGACAAGGTCAAGAAGGCGACCTCGCGCCGCAAGCCCGTCGCGGACACCGACCTCGACGCCTGAACGCTGTCGCGACGCGGCGGGTTCTTGCCGGGCGTCCGTTGCGGTTGGGGCACGGTCCTGTGGGGAGGTCGTGGGTGACCCGATCGTGACCCGGATATCCCGGCCACGGGGGTTCCGCGACTGCTACTAGTGGTCCATGAGAACTCATCTGGGGTTGGCAGGGGCCGTCCTTCTCGCGCTCGCGCTCGCCGGGTGCTCCGCCGGCGCGACCAGCACGGATCCCGACGTCGCGACGTCGGCCGTCGAGTCCGCGGCCGACCTGGGCACGGAGTACGCCGCGGAGGCACCCGCTGACGGGGGTGGCGGCGTCGAGCCCGTCGCCGCCGCTCCGCAGCACGTCATCGTCGAGGGCTACATGACCGTGGTGGTCGACGAGCCCACCGAGACGGTCGCGCGGGTCACCGACCTCGTGGCTCAGGCGGGTGGCTACGTCGAGTCCCGTTCCGAGCAGGCCCCCACCGAGGACAGCCGCGGCCGGGCGACGCTCGTGCTGCGGCTGCCCGCCGCCGGCGTCGAGGGCACGCTCGACGCGATCGCGGCGCTCGGCGAGCTCGCGGACCGCAACACGACCGCGACGGACGTCACCCTGCAGGTGACGGACCTCGACGCGCGGATCGAGGCGCTCGAGACGTCGATCGACCGACTGCTCGCGATGCTCGCGGACGCGCAGCGCACCGAGGACCTCATCACGATCGAGCGCACCCTCCAGGAGCGCCAGAGCGACCTCGAGTCCTTCAAGGCCCAGCGCCAGGTGCTCGGCAACCGGGTCGCCCTCGCGACCATCTCGCTCGAGCTCACCACCGAGCCGCCGCCGCCCACCGTGGGCCCCGGCGGCTTCCTGCCGGGTGTCGCGTCCGGCTGGGCCGCCCTGGTGGACACGCTGCGCGGCGCGTCCGTCGTCGTCGGCGTGCTGCTGCCGTGGCTCGCGTTCTTCGGGATCGTCGCGGCGATCGTGGTGCCGCTCGTGCGGCGCGCTCGGCGCCGCCGGGCTGCGAGGCCCGCGCGGCCCGTGGACGCACCGGCGCCGCCCGCGGACGCGCAGTCTCCCGCGGCGAGGCAGGCCGCCGACGGCGTCTAGTCAGGCGAGGCGTACCGACGACGACGGCGCCCCCGGGGCGATGCGGAAGCTCGCCGCACCGGCCCCGGAGCGGACCTCGTAGTCACCGAACCAGCCGGTGACCTCGAGGGCGCCGTCGTCGTCGGTCTGCATGCTCGTGGGGGAGAGCCACCACTCGCCGCGCACGAGGCCGCGCAGGGCCTCGTAGGCCGGCTTGGGGGAGCCGTCGAGGCGCAGCAGGCCGCCGGGGGCGTTGAGCCACCCACCGTCCTCGATGCCCCAGTACGTGATCGACCCGACCTGCGGGTGCGCGAGCAGCGCGCGGTAGTGGCGCACGAGCTCGTCGGCCTGGCGCGCCTCGCCCTCGGGGGTCGAGGGCCACTCGGTGACCTGATGGTCGTTGAGGTCCGTGACGTGCGCGGGCATGAGCTCGCCGGACAGCAGGGTGATCTCCGTGAAGTGCAGCGGGAGGCCGTAGCGGGCGAAGCGGTCGAGCACGCGCGCGATCTTCTCCTCGCCCCACCAGCCCTGGTGCATGTGGGACTGCACGCCGAGCACGTCGATCTCGATGCCCGCCTCGAGCACGGCCTCGATGAGGCACTCGTACCCGGTGGACGTGTCGAAGTCGTTGAGCAGGAGGCGCACGTGCGGGTTGGCGGCGCGCGCCTCCTCGACGGCGAGCCGGATCATGTGCAAGCGACCCTTGTCGCGCGCGAGGCGGGTGATCGCGTTGTCGTCCTTGTCGAACACGGGCATGATCACGAGCTCGTTGATCGCGTCCCACGTGTCCACGAGGCCCGCGAACTCGCTCACCTCGCGGCGCACCCGCGCGCGCAGGAGCCGTTCGACCTCGCCGTTCGGGTAGCGCTTGAGCCACGCGGGCTGCACCGTGTGCCACACGAGCGGGTGGCCCTTGGTGCGCACGCCGTGCTCGCGGCACCACTGCGCGATCTCGCGCAGCGCCGCGGTCCGGGGCGCGCCCTCGTCGACCTCGAAGGAGCCCCAGTAGAACGGGAGCGTCGCGGTGTCGAAGAGGTCGAGCCAGCGTGCTGCCACGTGCGGGTCGGGGGCACCGCCCGCGCGCGCCTCGAGCGCCTGGTTCGAGGCCTGGCCCGGGAGCTCCGTCGCCGTGGACTCGACCGAGCCCACGAAGCCCGGGGAGATGCACGCGAACTCCACGTCGTGGCGCACCTGGGCGACCTCGACCGCGGTGCGCGCGAGGGGGGCGCCGTCGGGCCCGGTGAGCGTGAGCCGCACCGCGCCGGTGCGGTGCGCGAGGCTCGGGTCGGTCGGGTAGCGGTGGTTCAGGGCGGGCACGGGGGACTCCTCGAGAAAGCGCTTGCTCACAGCCTAGGGCTCGCCCACCGACGCGCCCGAACTCTGCACTTGGAGTGGAATAGGTGATAACGCCCTTGTAGGGTGACCGGGCACATTGTTCCGGTTTCAAAGGGGTTCCACCCATGTCCGACGCCGCAGCGCCGCTGGCCGTCACCACCTCGCCCACCCGCCGTCGGCCCTCGGTCGCCCGGGTCGCCGCCGCCGGGGCGCTGCTCCTCGCCGTGGGATCCGTCGTCGTCCCCGCGCACGCGGCCGACGACGGCGCACGCTCGGGCCGCACCCTGTCCGACTACGAGACCGCCGGCCTCGGCGCAGCCCGCCCGGGAGAGCCCGTGGGAGGTCCGCGCGACGAGGTGCGCCTCGACGCGAGCCCCACGACGCAGGGCGGGACGGGCACCGCCCGCGTGCCCCAGGTCCTCTCGCGCTCCGCGAACCTGTGGATGAGCCAGGAGGCCGGCTGGGAGACGCCGGACGAGAAGTACGTCGACTCCATCGACGTCACGCAGGACGTCCGGGCGAAGACGATCACCGTCAGCGCCGAGTACGACGCGCCGCCCACGGCGAGCCAGAACAGCGACGTGGTCGTGTGGTTCGGCACCTGGGACGCCGAGGAGGACTACTGCCTGTGGCAGATGGGACTCGCCGCGACCGCTCACAGCGAGAGCTCCGTCGCGACGGCCGAGTACAAGGGCGGCGGATCCGCGGGCACCGCGTCGAGGGCGCTCTCCGGGAGCACGCTCACCGTGACGCTCTCGGGCGGGGCCGCCGCGAACCCCGGCTACGGGTGCGTGTACGCCGGCGTGTTCGAGACCGAGCTCGACGCCGAGGGAAGCTCCGTGCTGATCAGCTCGGGTGGTGCGGACGACTTCGACGCCGAGATGGAGAAGGCGCCCGAGTTCAGCTTCTACTCCTCCGAGCTGAACGCCGCCTACCCCGGCAAGTGGAACAAGGTCTACGTCAGCGTCCGCAACGACGGCGACCTCGACGCGAAGAACGTCAAGCTCAAGCTCTCCGGCAAGAAGCTCACCTTCAAGAGCAAGACCGTCAAGATCGGCACCATCAAGACCGGCACGTCGAAGAACGTCAACGTCCGCGTCAAGCTCAAGGGCAAGAAGACGCGCGCCATGAAGGTCAAGGCGACGGCCACGGGAAAGTGGAGCGCGACGACGTCGACCAAGGTGGGGTTCCGGCCCTTGCCGACGAAGGTCAAGAGCCTCGTGGGCACGTCCTACTGGACCGCACCGACGCGCTACGACATCGGGTGGGACGTCTACGGCCTGACCTTCGTCGACAAGACGTGGGTCTACCAGGGCGTCCCCGCGAAGGGCACCCCGAAGTGCTCGAGCAAGGTCAAGGAGTGCAAGAAGTACTCGTACTCCGCGAAGACCGGCGCGCTGAAGATCGGCAAGCTCCGCGCGAAGGTCGACTCTGAGGGCGTCGACGTCACGAAGGCGCCGAAGACGGGCGCGGTCAAGGCCTTCTACTCCCCGCTCAAGAGCCCCAAGAAGAACAGCCGCATCAAGGCGTCCCTCGTCTACAACGACTTCTCCGGCTGCGGTGCGTCATCCTTCTGCTCCACGTGGTCGCAGGCCCTCACGCTCAAGAAGAACGGCTCGTTCTCCTGGACCTACTCGGCGATCCACTCCAGCGGCTTCCCGCCGTACCAGACCTTCGTCACGGTCGTGCGTCCCACGAAGAAGGGCACGTACACGATCCTGACCAAGAACCGGATCCGCTTCACCTACGTCGACGAGGACACCGGGAAGAAGGTGAAGGAGGTCCACACGATCGGCATCGACTCGAACGCGCTGGGCAAGTTCGCACCGAAGTACGGCCTGCTCATCGGAGACATGCCGCACCTGTAGAACCCGACCCCTCATGGGGACGACGCTCGACCTCGTCGTCCCGGCCCGAGAGTCGACCAGTCGGCATCCCGCGGCCTGCTCGCGGGCGCCCCCGGAGGACGCCGGGGTGCGGAGCTGATGGGCGAGCGACTCGTGCACCGCGGCATCGGGGCAGCTCCCCGACATCCCGAGCGCTCGGCGCATGTCCTCGCCGTGGTGCGTGGTGGTCGGGACTGAATCGCCTGTAAGTCTCTGAGGTGGCTGGCCTGGGGTCGGCTGGCAGGGTTGGTGCTGGTGCTCCGCTTGGTCGTGACTCTTGAATCGCTTGGCCTCTCGCCTCTCGGGGCGGGGTGCCTTTCCCAGGATCTGTCCGGGCAGGTGGGTGCCGGCGCCGACCCTGCTCACTCCGATGGCTTGATCAGAAGCTTGCCCGACCGTTGACGGCGGTCGTGGCCCATTACAGGCCTGCCTCGAGGTGACCTTCCCGGGTCGACGCCAGCAGTGACGTCAACCCAACGGAGAGGATCACGGTCACTATGGCTATCGTCGCAAACACGTTCGCGTATGTCATCGGCGCGGACACGCATTCCAGAACACACACCCTCGCCGTGCTGGATGCGGGAACCGGCGCGAGGCTCGACACGCAGACGTTCCCGACGACTCCTGCGGGGCTGTCCCGCGCGGTCGCATGGATCGTGCGCCGCACCAGCGGTCTGGCTGACGTTCTCGTTGCGATCGAGGGCGTCGGCTCGTATGGCGCAACGCTCGCGAGAGCATGCCAGGAGGCCGGCTACCGAGTCGTTGAGTCGTTCCCGACGCTGGCGCGTGAACGGCGGGGACGGGGCAAGAGCGACGAGATCGACGCGGAGCTGATCGCCCGCTCCGTCCTTCGTGTCGATGTCGACAAGCTCCGTGACCCGCGTCAGGACGAGGGTGTTCGTGCTGCGTTGCGGGTGCTGATCAGCGCCCGCGACCTCATCAACCTGGAACGCACCCGGTCGATCAACGCGCTGACCGCGCTGCTGCGAACGGTCGATCTCGGTATCGATGCTCGCGCGTCGCTCTCCAAGGCGCAGTTCGCGATGATCGGGTCGTGGCGCGCCCGGCAGGAAGTCCTCGCCTCAGCGACAGCCCGCCGCGAAGCGGTCCGGCTGGCCAGGCGAGTGACTGCCTGCGACGACGAGCTTGTCGCGAATCGCGCCGAGATCGCTGCCCTGGTCGCCGCCAGCGAAGGTGCCTTCCTGCTGGACGAGCCGGGTATTGGCGCGATCAACGCGGCGGTGATCATCGTCGCCTGGTCACATCCCGGCCGGGTTCGCTCCGAGGCAGCGTTCGCCGTCCTCGCCGGAGTGAGTCCCGTTCCCGCCTCCAGCGGGAACACGACCCGGCACCGTCTCAACCGCGGCGGCGACAGGCGCTTGAACCGCGCGCTTTCGTCGATCGCGCTGACCCGCATGTCCCATCACCCGCCCACGCGCGCCTACGTCGATCGACGACGTGCCCAAGGCCGCACGACAAAAGAGATCCGACGATCACTCAAGCGATACATCGCCCGACAGGTCTACCGACGCCTGGCACTCACAACTAGGACTTGACGTGACATAGAAGCATCCCGGGTTCCGTGGAACCCAGGACACACCAGAGCCTCTGCAGAACCCGGGGCGATTCACCGGCGCTTCCGCAAGGTCCTCCCTGCGAACCTGCGCACGTTCCTGACCAAGCACGAGTCGACGCGGGATGAGTCAGTGATCGACGACCCCCGATTCCAGTTCCGGATCCGCGCAACGATCGAGCAGGCGAAGTAGGGCCCGGACGCCGTGGCGGTGCAGTTCACTCACCACGTGGTGATGACCGAGGACGAGAAGTCGATGGTCGAGGAGATGGGCCGGTGCGGGCAGGTGGTCATGCGCGACCCAAAGAAACCGGTGTCCAGCTCGGGACGCCTCGTGCCGGAACGTGACGCCGACGAGTTCGAGTCGGACATGCCATGGGTCTTCAACCGAAGAGTCTCACCGCGGAGTGAAAGTAGCTTGAGGTCCGGCCCCCAAGGGCGATCCCATCCCTGATCACACGAACCCCGACTTCTGTGAGTACGACGAGGCTACGAAGGCACACCGGTGCACGAGGACCCACATGAAGCACCTCGTCACGACGTGCGGCACGGCCGAGCGGTTCGAGGAGACCATCGGCATGCCGGTAAGGCTCGAAGAGCGGATCGACTCCGACGTGTGACGATCACTCTTCGTCGTCAAGGTTCTCGAACGGCACATCGAAGGGCTCGATGGCCGCACCGACCTCGGACACGCCTCACCGGCAAGGAAGTGAGCGCCCCGCGAACAGCCCGCGAACAAGGAGTCAGCGTGAACGCGATCGCGGATCACTTCGGGGTGCGTCGCAGAGCCGTGCGGGCCGAGACCCGACGACGGCTCCCGAGGCAGCGCCGGAGCCGCTGCCAGGAAGGGGCCTCGGGGTTCAGACGCGCGCGGCGATCTCGACGAGGCGCAGCGCAGTGCCCGTCGCCGGGTGGGTCGGCAGCGTGAGCGCCGTGATGTCACGCACCAGCGGCGGCAGGCCGATCTCGACGAGGGCGAGTCTGCCCAGCACGAGGTCGTCGCGGACGAGCCGACGGCTGAGCACGCCAGGCGCGAGGCCCGCGATGATCGCGGAGCGCACTGCCGCCGTCGTCGGGTACGACACCCGTACCGTCACCGCGGAGCCCGGTAGCGCAGCGGCGAGCGCGACCTCGAAGGTCTCGCGCGTGCCGCTGCCCGGCTCGCGCAGCACCAGACCGGTCGACGCGAGCTCCCGTACGCCGACCTCCTCCGGGCGGGTCGCCCACGCATGCCCCGGACGCACGACGACGGCGACCTCGTCCGTCGCTACTCGCTCGCTGCGCAGGTCGTCGGGAAGGTGCGGAGTCTCGACGAATCCGAGATCGACCTCGTGGCGGCGCACCCGTTCGGCGACGTGCACGCTGTTGCCCACCGTGAGGTCGACGTCGGTCGGGTCGGCGCCGACGGCTTCCTCCTCCGCTCGCAACCGGATGAGCCATCCCGGCAGCAGGCTCTCCGCGACGGTCTGGCTCGCCGCGACGCGCAGCCTTCTGCGATCCTTCGCGTCTCGGAGGGTTCGGGCGCCGACAATGAGCCTCTCCCATGCGCCGAGCGCCTCCTCGCCCCACGCGACGACGAGGTCGCCGGACTCCGTGAGCCGGGACCCGCGGCTAGTGCGCTCGAGGAGCACCAGGCCGAGTCGCTCCTCGAGGGCGCGGATGCGCGCCGAGACGGCCTGCTGCGAGACGCCGAGAGCCGGAGCCGCCCCGGCGATGCTGCCGCGCCTGGCGACCTCCGCCAGCACCCGCACATCCATCGGGTCGAGACTGTCCTCGGCCGATCTGCGCGTCATGCTACAAGCATATGTTGTATCCAGGGGATCGGAGCTCTCTCGTCCGGACGTGCGGTGCGAGACGATCGAGGCCGTGCCAGTTCAGATCGCCCCGCTGCGCCCGTCCGTCACCTCCTGGGTCGCCGCACGCCTTCCCGGGCTCGCCCTGGCCGCTGCGATCGCCGCGGTCTCGACCGTGATCGGGCGCTTCGTGCCGATCCTCGGCAGCGCGGTGCCCGGGATCGTGATCGGCGTCGTCCTCGGCGCGTTGCTCAAGCCGGGCGAACTACTGAAGCCCGGCATCGCGTACTCGAGCAAGTTCGTGCTGCAGCTCTCCGTCGTCTTCCTCGGCACGCAGCTGTCGATCACGGAGGTCGGGCGCGTCGGCCTGGGATCGCTTCCGGTGATGCTCGGCACGCTCGTGATCTGCCTTGCCGCCGCATGGCTGCTGGGGCGGGCCCTCGGAGTGATCGGCAACCTGCGCACGCTCATCGGCGTCGGCACGGGCATCTGCGGTGCGTCGGCGATCGCCGCGACCGCCCCGGTCGTCGGGGCGGTCGGCGCCGAGGTCGCCTATGCGGTGTCGACCATCTTCCTGTTCAACATCGCCGCCGTGGTGGTCTTCCCGTTCCTCGGGCATCTTTTCGGCATGAGCCAGCAGGCCTTCGGCTTGTTCGCCGGGACCGCGGTCAACGACACCTCGTCCGTGGTCGCCGCCGCCAGCACCTACGGTTCGCAGGCCACCAGCACGGCCGTCGTCGTGAAGCTCGTCCGCACTCTGATGATCATCCCGATCACGCTGGGCCTCGCCGGGGTCGTCGCCCGCCGACCCACCGCGTCCGAGGGCGCGGCCCCTGCCCGGCCGACGCTCACGCGCGTCCTCAGGCTGATCCCGTGGTTCCTCATCGGCTTCGTCATCGCGTGCCTGGTCAACACGGTCGGACTGATCCCGGACGCCGCGCACGGCCCCATCCGCGAGGTCTCGATCTTCCTCATCGCGACCGCCCTGTCGGCGATCGGCCTGTCCACCGACATCGCCGGTCTGCGCAGGGCCGGATGGCGCCCGCTGCTGCTCGGCGGCCTGCTCTGGGTCATCGTCACCCTCTCGAGCCTCGGGCTGCAGTGGCTCACCGGGTCGATCTGATCCCACGCCGATGCCGCGCGCAGCGGCCGTGGCCGATCTGCTCCGCCCGCTGCCCGGATCGGGACTGCTAAACGAATGGGCGACATCTGCCCTGTGGTGGCGGGTGGTCTGTGGTGCTTGCGCCGGTCATAGAGGTGTGGGGAATGCCCATCGCGAGAGGACCAACGCGATGTCCTCATCGTCATGGTGTCCGCTGGCCACGTCGATGAGAGCGGCGAACGCTGTCGACCTTCGCCGCGAACTCGAGAGGGCTGCTCCGTGCGCCTGGGCGCAGACACGGAGGTCACGCAGGGCGAGCGACTCGACGTGGAGTCCGGCCGCCTCGAGATCACCGAGCAGGTCGGTCACGCCAACGCCGAGCGCGCTCGTTCCGATCAAGGGGTCCACGAAATGGTGCACCGAACTCGACAATGTGTCGGCCCTGAGCTCCACGAAGTGTCAATGGTTGGCTCGAAGCCGGTCACGTGTCGAGAGAGGACCAAGCGCGGATCCGAAGCACCATACCGACGGCGGGGCCGCCACCCCGTAGTCGCCTACTGGTACAGCGGCGTGAGCTCCTCGTACTCCTCGACGCTCGCCCCGCGCAGGCACGCCTCGATGAGCGCGCGCCCGATCGGGTCGAGCTCGTCGGTGAGGAACTGTGGCAGCTCCGCGGCGAAGAAGTCGGCGATGATCTGCGCCCCGGCGTCGTAGGCCTCGAGACCCACGCGCGACTGGTTCTCGGGGAACAGCAGCGTGGGGCGCACCTGCTGGCCGTCGAGCTTGACCTCGCGCGGCGTGAGGCCGAACAGGGGGAAGCGGGCGGGCACCAGCTCCTCGCGCCAGATGCGGCCCCCGCCGCGCCGTGCGAGGTACTCGCGCGTGAGCCACTGCGCGGCGAAGCCCACGCGGTAGGCCCCGATGTGCTGGTTGGGCACGAGCACGTAGCGGGTGCGGTTCTGCTCGAGGATCTGGCGCAGCGCGAGGTTGGCCGCCGCGACCTTCGTGCCCGTCGAGAAGGGCCAGAACGATCCGACGCCCTCGGCGACCATCCCGCCGGTGCCGAGCCGGGCGCGCTCCGCGGCGCTCTCGCCGATCGACGGGTTCTTGTCCCCGCGCGGTGCGATGAGCCGCCACAGCCACGCGAGCCCCGGCGGCACCACGTGCATCATGCCCATGACGCCGTAGCTGGGCTTCTCGCGCGTGCACGCGGGCATGCGCACGCCGAAGGTGCGCACGTCCACCTCGCGCGGCTCGTCCACCACGTGCTGGACGAAACGTCGCGGGATCACCACGCGCGGGTTGGGGCACGGGGTACCGGTCGAGTCGAGGGTGTGGTCCCACGGGAGGATGGTCGAGCCGGGCGCGGCGTCGATCGACAGGAACACCAGCGGCTCGGGCGGGTGCACGCACGCGTGCTCGAGGGCCGGTTCCGAGCCGTACTCCTTGAGTCCGTCGACGCGCACGAACCACCCGTCCTCGGCGTCGGCCACCACGAGCCGCCCGTCGCCGCGCTGCACCGCGGGATGGCACAACGTCATGTCGTCGGTGACGGGTGCGAGGGAGCTCGTCTCGCCGAGGGTCACGAAGTACGGCTCGCCGGTGACGACGTTGGTGCCGAACAGGATGCGCCCGTCGTCCTGGCGGCGGATCTCCTGGCACATCTCCGACTTGCCGCCGCCCGAGGCGCCCTCGTGCATGAAGACGGTCTCGTTCTCGTACGGCGTACGCACGCGCACCGAGGAGGCGTGGGCCGTGAGCCAGCCCTCTCGCTCGCCGATGTCGAGGAGCGCAGAGAACACGCCCTTCTTGGCGCTCGGCCCGGGGTAGAGGTTGTAGGCGAACACCTCGTGGAGCGTCTCGGAGCGGTCGTGGACCACCACCTGGCGGCCGTCGAAGTGCGTGTGGCGCAGGGGCGGGGCGAGGTAGAGGGCAGAGCGGGGCGCGAACGGGCCCAGCTCGGCGAACGTGGTCCAACCCTGCAGGTCCACGAGGATGAGCGCGAAGAACGCGGCGTTCGCCGGGACGACGGCGAGGGACGGGTACCCGAGCGTCGGGCCACCGGCACGGAAGGGGACGACGACGAGCTCCTGGCTGGCCAACCAGTCGAGCGTGTCCTGCTTCGTGGGTGCGAAGTCGGCGTCGAACACCTCGCGGTAGCGCGGCTTGTCCGTGGGAAGGTCGTCCGCGATGCGCATGCAGTCCGGGTCGCGCCGGCGCATGTAGTCCTCGGGGTAGTTCACGGCGATCCCGTTGCGGCCGCGCACCACGGTGGCCTCGAGCACGCTGCGCCCGTCGACGTCGTAGCGCACCTCACCGGGCGTGCCGCCGCAGTCCACGGCGAGCTCGAAGAGCTCGGCCCTCGTGGTGGGGATCGTGACCCGCGGGCTGGCCTCGAGGGCCGCGCGCACCGCGGGCGGGAGGTCGATCTCGGGCAGCACTGCAACACTGCTGGATGTCATGGCCAGCTCCTCCGTTGGATGAGACTCGACCGTAGACCCGGCCCGCGCGCACGCCTTGGGACTTGTGGGCCGGGCTGGTACCAGGATGACTCGATACGCCGAGCCAACTCCGCGCCAGTTGCACGAGCTAGACCGCTCCGACCTCAGGGAGAGAGACCACGGGCTCGGCCGGGTTCTTCCGCTGTCCCAGCATCGATGCCACCTTGCCCTCGGCTACGGCAAGATACTCCCGCGACGTGTCCATCCCGATCCCGCGCCTTCCCAACGCCAGTGCGGCAACGACCGATGTCCCCGAGCCCACGAACGGATCAAGTACCACGTCGCCGGGGGTCGTCGACAGACCGATACACCTTCCAGGGAGAGCCAGAGGGAACTGGGCCCCATGGCCGTCTCCGCCGCTCGAGGTGGGGATCACCCACACGTCTGACAGTTTGGCCGTCTCCAACAGCGGGTTGCGACCTCCAAGCGCCGTCGAGAGGCGTCCGTAGGAATCCTTGTCGAACTTCGGCGTGCGTCGCTTGGTCAGGTGGATCACATACTCCAACTGCCGCGAGACGCGAGACTTCTGCGGCTCGGGGAGCGTCGCGGTCTTGGCCCACGTGATGGTGCTCTTGACGAAGAGCCCGAGACGAGAGGCGCGCTGGGCGATCATGGCCGGTATGCCGACCTGCTCGCCATCCTTCAGGTAGGCGTGGCCCGCGCTGTAGCGGCGGTACTCGTGCTCACTCCAAACTTTGTAGTGTTCCCCGCCCTGCATGGCACGCAGGGCCTCCACCGCGTTGCCCCTGATCTGAGTGCGAGTATTGAAGGTGTCCATCACGTTCCACCAGATGGAGCCGTCGTCGGTCAAGACACGCGACAGTGCGTGAATGATCTCAATCGTGTGTCGCACGAATCCCTCTGGCGTTTGCTCGTGTCCATAGGGTGCAACCTCGCCGTCAGACCATGAGATGGCGCGAGCCTCCTTGTAGACACGCATGGCCCAGTATGGCGTCGAGGTGACCACGCACTGCACTGACGCGTCCGGCAGAGCACCCACGAGAGACAGGCAGTCGCCATGCACCAGGTCGTAGCTCGCCGGGATCTGGTAGTCACGCTCGGGCAGGTCTGGCTGCTCGCGCATGAGGTAGTCGAGAACCTTTGAACGGGGGACGAAGGTCTCCCCGAAGGCGTCCTGGTCCAACAGCGTCAGCACGTCAGCGACAGACAGAGCGTGGTTGTGCTCGACGACCCGCCGTATGAAGGCAACGTTCATGCCAAGGAGTGGCGCCACGTCAGCCGCAGAGAAGCGGGCCTCCGAGTCGACGTACCGGGTGCGATCCAAACTGGCCACGGGGGTGCGGGGTTGGATCCTACTGGAGATCGACTTCGACATGTGCACAACCGTAGCGGCGGCAACGGACAGTCTCGGCTAGGCGGGAGGAGTGAGTTGGGTAACCTACGGACTCGAGAGCAATGGCAGGGGAAAGAAGGGCAAGGATGCCTCGAATCGGACAGGCGACTATGGAGGCCGCACTGACCTACTTTCATGCCAAGGACCAGGTGCAGACCAAGGTCTCATCGGCATGGGACTCGTTCCTGACTGGGAAGGTGATGGCCCAGCGGGGCATCACTTCACCTTCAGTGGCCGACGCAGACTCGGTCGTTGCGGAGCTCTTCGTGATCGCGCCCTCGCTAGCGCAGGGTCGACTGAGGCCGTTCCGCTACGGCTGGAACCAGACCTTCCAGTCGGGGCGCAAGACAGTCTGGAACCAGACCACCCGCAGCGACACGCTTGCTGCTTCGCTCTTCAACAACGGTGACATCCGACATGGACTCCTTCCGACCGCGGCAAGCATCCTTCTCAGCTTCTCGCCCGACAGGCCATCCAAGGAGGCGCTCACTGCTCTCCTGGTGCGCGACAACAATTTCTCAAGTACAAGCGCGTGGGCAGACGCCCACACGCACGCCGAGAGACTCCTTGGCATGAGTCCGAGCGAATACGACACGATCACTGACGCCAGCATCAGCCTCGGGGTGCCACTTATGTCATCTTGTGAGTGGTCGTTCGACGCCCTTCCGTCTGCCCTCAAGCCCACAGCCACCACGACTGTCCAGGCACCAAGTAGCAGTCCTCAGTGGCTTCCCGCGCCAGGTACCCAGGCTGAATTAGTAATTGAGGACCGCACCAAGCGCATGATCCGTCGTGCGGTTGCCAAGTTCCCCTTCATCCTGTTCGTTGGCCCACCCGGAACGGGAAAGAGTCGCCTCGTCAACTGGATCACAAGGGAGGTCGCGCAGGACCCGGAATCGTTCGGGTTCCCCAAGCTCTTCGATCCACAGACGTTATGGCGAACACCGGACGAATCCTGGTCATCATTCGACCTCGTTGGCGGCCTCGTCCCCGATACCGACGGTGTTCTGAAGTGGTCACCGGGAATCCTCTTGAATGCTATAGAAGAGGATCGCTGGTTGGTGCTGGACGAGACCAACCGCGCCGACATGGACAAGATCATGGGTCCACTCCTGACCTGGCTCTCAGGACAAAGCGTCGAGGTGGCACGGAATGCCGCCATCAACGGAGCTCCCATCACCATCGACTGGGGATCACAGCCAGAGTCGGATGTCAAGGAAGGCATCTATTCAGCCGGCACCGCTTGGCGACTCTTCGGGACCTACAACCCGGCTGATGCCCAGCGGGTGTTCCGAATGGGCCTCGCCCTCTCAAGACGTTTCGTGGTCATCCCGATTCCTGCGCTCGATCCTGACTCATTTGGAGCGCTATTGGAGACGAAGTATGAAGACTTGGAACAGGAGTTGAGCGAGGCAGTGGCCGGACTCTACTCCGCTCACCATGCGGACGCCCATACTCAACTCGGCCCAGCCATCTTTCTGCGCATTGTGGACTACATAATCGGGGACCCCGGCAGCGCCACGCACAAGGAACTTCTTGCCGAGGCTTACGTGATGAACCTCGGCAAGTACATCGCGGCCTACGACGACGCGGTGCTCGATGCGCTCGGGCAGCGGATCGCCGAAGAGAGCGCGATTAGTGAGGACGAGTGGGCATGGATCAAGAGTCATCGCCACACGTTGGGCTGACCGAACTCAGCGTCCCCCTCGAAGGTGTCACAGGCATCCTGTCTGGGTGGTCAGGCACGGGCAGCTTCTATGAGGCGCTGGCTGCGGTCTCTGGGGACGAGGACCTGGAACGGGACTGGGACGAGAAGGCAATCAGAGCGCGTGCTGAGCGCATTCTGATCGAGCACGTGCGCGCCGGTCTGGAGAAGTGGCCCCGCACCGTCGAAGAGTGGCTCCCTCACCTGCCGGTGAGCAGCCGCTCGGAGGTGATCTCGTCATCGACCCCAAGAGGTCGGGTAATGTGGCGGGACACCGCACTGCGGTCCGGATGGCCGCCACGGTCCTATGTCACTCGCCGTCGTCATCGCGAGATCACGGACGTTACGGTCACGACACTTGCTTGGACTGTGAAGAGGTTGGATGAGATAATCGCGAGGACCTTTCCCGGCAGTGTGGTTGACGAAGACGACCCAACTTTCTCGGTGCCCTTGGAAGCGGCCAGGAAGGCACTCAGGCTTACCGAGACTCCCGAGGCACCGCCGCGCCCTGACAGGCACGAGTTGGAAGCTCTGAAGACCTCAGGTAGGCCCTGGTCCTATATCCAGCCGGTGGCGGGCATGATCGTCCGCTCCGAGACTGATCTGCACTGGTTTGCGGAGCAACTGCTGGCCCCAGACCCTGAAATGAGGTGGAGACTGTTCCACCTCGCCGCGCTCGGACATCTCCTGCAAGCGCTCCGGAGACAGCAGGCACGCATCTCATGGCGTGCGCCCTTGGGTGCCGGGTCTTCCGGGCCTCATTTTGTGGCAACGCTGCCCGATGGCATCAAGGTAGATGTATGGTTCGAGGCCGCGGGTGCGCACCAGTTTTACTCCGGTGCAAGCTCATCCCTGTACTCCCAGACCGTGAAGCCGGTTCGGGGTGCCGATCGCAGCATAGGTGCTGACCTCGCCCTTTACGTCCCGAGCCGAAATGACGCCCTGTTGCTGGAGGTGAAGTTCTCGTGGTCCGCCACTTACATCTCACGCAACGGCTTTCATCAGGCGGCCGCTTATATTGCCAACGCCGGGAGTAGGTGGAATCGTGTCTGGTCCTACGTCCTCGGTCCCGTTGAGAGGGTCAGTGGAACATCTCGCGAGCGCATGTCACGCACTCACTTGGAGGACGTGCTTGGTGTGACGAGCATCGCTGGCCTGGAACAACTGGTGGGAGATTTCCTCGGATCTCAGGCGGAGGCCGACGACGAGCGGACTCGTGGGCCAGAGGTGTCGTCCTTCACCTTCCGCTCCAGTCAGACCTCCTGACCCAACGCGTTGGATCGGACAAGGTGGGCTTCGCAGGACACCTTGGGGGGCGAAGTGCGTTGCGTGCGGACGAGGTGGGCTGCGATCAATGCGGACCTCGCTCGCGAGTTGGGCTTCCGATGGTGGTGCAGCGCGGTCGCCCAGGGTGTCACCGGCATCGATGCCGGTTGACCCCGCGCGCATGCCTTTCGACTTGTGGGCCGGGTTGGTGCTTGCGTAGTTCTGGACGACGAGTCGACGTCGCGCCCGAGGCGTGCGCCACTACAGGTGTCGAGTCGGGTCCATGCGCTGGTGAAGGATCCGGATGACGTCAACGGCTCCGTCGTCGACGCTGACGACGAAGTAGATCAGGTGACTTCCGATGGCGTAACGCCGGTAGCTTTCGCGGAGCTCGTCGCACGCGCGTCCCCGCGCGGGATCCTCGGCTATGCGCTCGACTCCCGCCTGAAGCTCACGGATATAGGTCTCGGCCTGACGAGCGTCCCAACGGGCCTCGGTGTAGTCCCAGATCGACGACAGGTCCTGCTGTGCGGCCGGAGTGAGCCGAAAGCGCCTCACCTCTTCTTCGCGTCGACGAAAGCATCGAAGTCGAACTCGGTCGGCGCGCCGCTGCGCTCACCCTCGACGAGGGCTGCACGCAGCGCCCCGAGCTTCGTCTCCTGGTCCTCCAGCAACCGCAGTCCCGCCCTGACTACTTCGCTGGCGGTGGCATACCGCCCTGACGAGACCTCTCTGGCCAGGAAGTCCGTGAAGTGAGGATCGAGACTGATCGAAGTGTTCTGGGCCACGCCCTCACAGTACCAACCGTTGGTATGCCGTGACCTCCACGATTCCCTCCAGTCCCTCGACCCTCGACGTTGGCGTCCCGGCGCACCGCTACACGTCGTGGGCGGGATCCGGCGCGTCGTCCTGTGAGCCGAGGAAGCGGCGCGTGCCCGCTCCGGTCAGCGCCGTGGGGGCGACGGGGCGCCCGGTCGCGGCCAGGAGCAGGTCGAGCCCCGTGCCGACGACGTCGAGCCCCTCGCCCCAGCTCGCTCCGGTCCCGGAGTCGACGAGTCGGCACCCCGCCGCCCGCTCGCGGGCGCCGCCGAACGACGCCGACGTGCGCAGCTGGTAAGCGAGCGCCTCGTGCACCGCGGCACGGGGATAGTCACCGGAGATCCCGAGCGGCCGGCGAATGTCCTCGCCGTGGACGATGGCCTCGACGAGCCTGCTCGCCCGGTCCGCCGGTGGCGTCCGGCGCAGATCGAGAACCTGGCGGAGGTCCGCGAGCGTCTGCTGGGGGTCGTCTTGCTTGCACCGACGCACGCCGTCCTCGTTGGCCCGATCGAAGTCGCCCCTCGCGCGCACCATGCTCCAGACGAACGCGAGCTTGCCCGTCATGGCCGTGTCGACCAGGTGAGCCAGGACGTCGTGCACCGTCCACGGCCGGCACAGCGACGGCGTCTCCCACGCTGACGCGTCGATCGTCACGAGGTCGTCCAGCAACCGGCACCGCTCGGCGTGGACGAGCTCCCACACCTCGGACCTCGTCAGCGGCATCACGACATTGCTCCCCTCGTGGCGACGTTGTCGCGACACTCTAGGGGCTCGTCGCGGTGGGCGCGACAGAGCTCCCGGTGAGCGACGACGGCGAGCGTGGTTCTGCTGTGTTGTCAGATGTCGCTCGAGTTCAGTACCTCAGACTTCGACATTGGGTCTGCGTCAGTCACCGATGACGGCGGGCTGCTCTGATCTGCCTCCCAGTCTCGAAGAGCACCCACTCCACGTGCTGTGCATCGACGCTCAGATCGCGAGCCCATTCATGCACCGCTTCGACGTAGGCCTGGTAGCGGTATGACGGGCCACGACTCGGGGTCATCTCTGAGAGTTTCAGGCCCAGCCCTCCGTCGCGACTGTTGATCGTCAAGAGCACCAGAGAGTCGAGGATCAGAGGCTGCCAGCTGCGGCCGTTCGCAGTGCCGGCGAAGGTGAACCACTTGGTGAAGAATGCTGGTCCCACTCCAGGCACCGACCATGCTCGGTATGGCTCGACCAGCGCAGCGGGGCTCTGTGCGCGTCTCAGCTGTGTCGCCGTCACCGACAGGCACTTGATGAGCCGATCACCTGACGAGAGCGCAACACCAGTGAACCGCGGCGTACGGCGACCGGTCAGCCCCGAACCCCAGGCCTGAACCAGCACGAACAGGCGCCGCAGCGACTGGACGTCGCAGGGATCCGTCCTTGCTGCCAGCGCGTATATCTGATCCCGGCTGATGGTGCGCACCGGTGCGCCCTCGTACTCCCCTTCGGTCGTAGCGACCGAGTCCGTCAGGATGTCGAGCACGTCGAGCACGTCGGAGGGGCACATGGCCGCGGAGATCTCGCACCAGCGACGAGGCTCGTGCGCGTGGGGCGACGAGTATGACTCAAGACTTCATAACTATGAAGTCTTGCGGAGGTCGATCTTGCAAGTACCGCAACTATGCATAACTATGGTGGCGTGACTCCCGACGAACTGGCCAAGGTGATCGCGAACGGCGAGTCGTTGACGATCGAGTTCAAGCGCGCGACGCCCGGGGCGATCAACGACAACGCGCTGGTCGAAGCCGTCACCTGTATGGCAAACGGACAGGGCGGGCTGCTCATCCTCGGGGTCGAAGACGACGGCACCGTCACCGGAATGGCACCCCGACACGGAGCGACCACCGACCCCCATCGGCTCCAGGCGATGATCCTCAACAGAACGGACAGTCCCGTTGCCACCAGCGTCGAGGTGGTCCACATCGACTCCCTGCCCGTGGCCGTGATCGATGTTCCGAAGATGTCAGTTCCCGTCGGCACCAAGACGGGGAAATACCTACGCCGCTCGCTGAAGGTCGACGGCACGCCCGAGTGCGTCCCTTACCCACTTCACGAGATGCTCTCGGTCGGGCTAACGGCACAAGGACGTGACTACGCCGCCACTCCGGCGCGCGGCGTGAGCCTCGAAGATCTCGACGGCGACGAGTTTCATCGATTCCGACGCATGTGCGCCACAGGTAAGGGTGACCGCACCCTCGCCGAACTCGCCGATGAAGAGATCCTTCGCAGCCTGCGACTCGTCCTTCCCGAGCATGGAAGCTCGCTGACGCTCGGAGCGGTCCTGCTGTTCGGAAGCCCCGACCTGATCGCGCGCACCGTGCCGACCGCCGAGGCCATCTTCCAGGAGCTCAAGGGGGAGATGATCACGACGAACGAGACGATCAGGCTTCCCTTGTTCAGAGCAGCCGAGCGCCTCTTCGAGCTCATTGACACCAGGAACTCTGAACAGGAGCTGCTCATCGGCCTGCATCGCATCGGAGTTCCCCGCGTGCCTGCTGGTGCGATCCGAGAGTCGATCGCTAATGCACTGGTGCACCGCGACTACTCCGAGGTCGGTCCGATCACGGTGCAGCTCACCGAAGAGCAGTTCCGGGTCAGGAGCCCAGGTGGGTTCCCGCCCGGGATCACGCTTCAGAATATTCTCGACGACTCCAAGCCACGCAGCGCGATCCTTGCTGAAGCGTTCAAGCGCGCTGGCATCGTCGATCGCGCGGGTCGAGGCATCCGTGAGATGTACGGTCAGCTACTGCGAGCGGGCCGAGGCGTTCCTGACTACTCCGCGACCAACAACAGCGCCGTAATCGTCGAGATCGCGACCAGCGATGCCGACCTTGAGATGGTGCGCTTCATCATCGAGTACGAGGAGGTGAACGGGCGGACGCTTCAGGTTCCTCAGCTGCAGATCCTGCACGAGATCAAGGCGATGGGGCCCGAGACGACCAGCGAGCTCGTCGAGGCAATCCACGAGTCTGACTCTGTCGTACGCAATCACCTCGCCCGCCTCACCGAGATGGGCCTGGTCGAGTCCCGGGGCAATGGACGCGGGCGTCGACATCACCTGACCGCTGCGTACTTCCGTCTGGCCCGATCGAGCGCGTACATCCGTCTGCAGGACACTGACCCGATCCAGCAAGACCACATGATCGTGGCGTTCGTCGACCGGTTCGGCAGCATCACTCGGAGCAAAGCGGCCGAGCTCTGTCATTTGACTCCACCCCAGGCCCGCGTCGCCCTCAAGCGGCTGACGGACGCCGGGGAACTCGAGCTGCGCGGCGAGCGGCGGGGTGCTCACTACGTCCGGAAGGGCGCAACAACGAAAGAGAGCCCGGCCGCTGGCCAGGCTCTCCATCTGAACGATGACTCGACTCGTCACACAGGGTGGAGCCAAGGGGACTCGAACCCCTAACCCCCTGCTTGCAAAGCAGGTGCGCTACCAATTGCGCCATGGCCCCTGGATCGGCGGCGAGCCGCCGGCCCGTTCAGTCCTCGAGGGTGTCGGTGACCTCTGCCCAGAGGTCACGCTCCTCGCGGTCCTCGACGTACTTGCGCCAGACGAGGTACCCCACGCCAGCGGCTGTCAGGACGAGCAACAGCTTCTTCATGATGCTCCTTCGACCTCGGGGAGTGGGCCCAGGAGGACTTGAACCTCCGACCTCTTCCTTATCAGGGAAGCGCTCTAACCGCCTGAGCTATGGGCCCGTCGCGCCCGCGGGATCGCCGCGGACGCCGGATGAGACTACCTCACGGAAGCGCCGAGCCGCCAACCGGCGACCCGCCGTTCTCACTCGTCGGTGAGGGTGAGGTGCAGGCCGCCCACGAGCGCGGCCGTGATGTTGTACAGGAACGCGCCGATCGTGGACAGTGCGGTGAGGAGGACGACGTCGACGACGGCGATCAGGGTGGCGCCCGACACGAAGCGGTCGAACGTCACGTACTGCATGATGTTGAGCTTCTCGGCGGACTCGGCGCCCAGGACCTCGCGGATGAGCTGGTCCACCGAGGCGAAGACGCCCAGGTTGTCGATCATGGTCCACGCCGCGACCGTGGCGACGACGATCATGATGCCGACGGCCACGGACAGCAGGAACGACAGCTTCATCACCGACCACGGGTCGACGCGCGAGACGGCGAGCCGGACGCGGCGCGGGGCACCGGACGGGACGGGACCGCCCACGGGCACGATGCGCGGGCCCTGGCTCGGGCGCGGTGCGGGCGCGGGGGCGTCCCCGGCGGCCTTCGGCGTGGCGGGGGCGGCCTTGGCGGCCCCGCCCTTGGGCGGGATGCTCGCGGGAGCCTTCTTGGCCGGCGGGGGAGCCGCGACGGTCGTCTCAGAGGGGGTCGAGGTCGAGATGGTGGGAGCCTTCGCTGCGGGAGCACCCTCGGGGCGCTCGTCTGTCGGCGTGCCCAGTGACGATACAGCGGCTTGCGCCCCTTGCACAGCCTTGCGCATGGCCGCCTTCACACCGGACAGGGGACCGGAGGACTGCGCGCCCTGCTGCTCCGTGCTCATCAGTCCCCTTCGGTCGCCTCAGCGGTGGTGACGGGCGCGTCGGGCGCCGTGTCGCCCTCCACCGTAACCTCTTCGGCCTCGTCGCGTCGTTCCACGTTGCGCGCCACGGCGATGATGCGGTCCCCGGCGTCGGGCTTGGCGAAGATCACGCCCTGCGTCGCGCGACCCGTCGCGGAGACCTCGGCGACCGCGGAGCGGACGATCTTGCCCTTCTCCATGATGACGAGCACCTCGTCGTCGGCGTCCACCACGAGGGCGCCCACGAGGTCCCCGTTCGCCTCGGGCAGGTTCGCGACCTTGATCCCGAGGCCCGAACGCTTGGTGAGCCGGTAGTTGTCCGTGGTCAGCGCGGTGCGCTTGGCGATGCCGCCCTCGGTCACGGTGAACAGGAACGCGTCCTCGCGCACCACGTCCATCGCGAGCAGCGCGTCGTCACCGCGGAACTTCATGCCCGTGACACCGGACGTCGCCCGGCCCATGGGTCGCAGCTCGGAGTCCGTGGCCGTGAAGCGGATCGACTGACCCTTGCGCGAGACGAGGATGACGTCGTCGCTCGCGTCCACGAGCCGCGCGGCCACGACCTCGTCCGGCTGGCCGTCGTCGTCCTCGCGCAGGTTGATCGCGATGACACCCCCGGAGCGGTTCGAGTCGTAGTCCGTGAGGTTGGTCTTCTTCACCAGGCCACGCTTCGTGGCGAGCGCGAGGTAGTCGGCCTGCTCGTAGTCGCGCAGGGCGAGCACCTGGGCGATCCGCTCGTCCGGCTGGAACGCGAGCATGTTGGCCACGTGCTGGCCCTTCGCGTCGCGGCCACCCTCGGGCAGCTCATACGCCTTGGCCCGGTAGACGCGCCCGAAGTTCGTGAAGAACAGCAGCCAGTGGTGCGTCGTCGTGACGAAGAAGTGGTCCACGAGGTCGTCCTCGCGCAGCTGCGCGCCCTTGACGCCCTTGCCGCCACGACGCTGCGAGCGGTAGCTGTCGCTGCGCGTGCGCTTGGCGTACCCGCCGCGCGTGATCGTGACCACGACCTCTTCCTCGGGGATGAGGTCCTCCATCGAGACCTCGCCGTCGTACGGGAGGATCGTGGTGCGGCGCTCGTCGCCGTAGTGCTCGACGATCTCGGCGAGCTCGGTGCCCACGATCGCGCGCTGGCGCTCCTCGCTCGCGAGGATCGCGAGGTAGTCCGCGATCATGCGCTGCAGCTCGTCGTACAGGTCCTGGATCTTCTGCCGCTCGAGGGCCGCGAGGCGGCGCAGCTGCAGGTTGAGGATCGCCATGGCCTGCGGCTCGTCGACGTCGAGCAGCTCGATCAGCCCGTCGCGCGCCTCCTCCACGGTGGGGGAGCGGCGGATCAGCGCGATCACCGCGTCGAGCGCGTCGAGCGCCTTGAGGTACCCGAGCTGGATGTGCGCGCGCTCCTCGGCCTCCTTGAGGCGGAACCGGGTGCGCCGCACGATGACCTCGAGCTGGTGGGTCACCCAGTGGCGGATGAACGCGTCGAGGCTCAGCGTGCGCGGGACGCCGTCGACGAGCGCGAGCATGTTCGCGCCGAACGTGTCCTGGAGCTGGGTGTGCTTGTAGAGGTTGTTGAGCACGACCTTCGCGACGGCGTCGCGCTTGAGCTCGATGACGAGCCGCTGGCCCGTGCGCCCCGAGGTCTCGTCACGGATGTTCGAGATGCCCTGGATCTTGCCGTCGCGCACGAGGAGCGCGATCTTCTCGGCGAGGTTGTCCGGGTTGACCTGGTAGGGCAGCTCGGTGACGACGAGGGCCTGGCGGTTGTTGATCTCCTCGACCTCGACCACCGCGCGCATCGTGATGGAACCCCGGCCCGTGCGGTACGCCTCCTCGATCCCGCGCCGGCCCAGGATGAGCGCACCCGTGGGGAAGTCGGGGCCCTTGATGATCCCGATGAGCGCCTCGAGCAGCTCGGTGTGCGAGGCCTCGGGGTGGTCGAGGTGCCACTGCACGCCCTGCGCGAGCTCGCGCAGGTTGTGCGGGGGGATGTTCGTGGCCATGCCGACGGCGATGCCCGAGGAACCGTTCGCGAGGAGGTTCGGGAAGCGCGCGGGCAGGACGACGGGCTCCTGGGTGCGGCCGTCGTAGTTGTCGCGGAAGTCGACCGCGTCCTGGTCGATGTCCCGCAGCATCTCCATCGCGAGCGGCGCCATGCGGCACTCGGTGTACCGCGGCGCGGCGGCGGGGTCGTTGCCGGGCGAGCCGAAGTTGCCCTGGCCGGACACGAGCGGGTACCGCAGCGTCCAGTCCTGGACGAGACGCACGAGGGTGTCGTAGATCGCGCTGTCGCCGTGCGGGTGGTACTTGCCCATGACGTCGCCCACCACGCGCGTGCACTTGGAGAAGCCACGGTCGGGCCGGTATCCGCCGTCGTACATCGCGTACAGGACGCGCTGGTGCACGGGCTTGAGCCCGTCGCGCACGTCCGGCAGGGCACGCCCCACGATGACGGACATCGCGTAGTCGAGGTACGAGCGCTGCATCTCGAGCTGCAGGTCGACCTGGTTCACGCGGTCGAAGGTGACCTCGGTGCTGTCTTCGCTCACGAAAAGTTCCTCGTCCTCAGATGTCCAGGAAGCGCACGTCGCGCGCGTTGCGCTGGATGAACGAGCGTCGCTGCTCGACGTCCTCGCCCATCAGCACGGAGAAGATCTCGTCCGCCGCCGCGGCCTCGTCGAGCGTGACCTGCAGCAGCGTGCGCTGCTCGGGGTCCATCGTGGTCTCCCACAGCTCGGTGTAGTCCATCTCGCCCAGGCCCTTGTAGCGCTGGATGCCGGCGTCCTTGGGGAGCCGCTTGCCGTTCTTCTGCCCGTCCGCGATGACGACGTCGCGCTCGCGGTCGGAGAACACGTAGTCGTGGTGGGCGTTGGTCCACTTGATGCGGTACAGCGGCGGCTGGGCCAGGTACACGTGGCCTTGCTTGACGAGCTCGGGCATGTACCGGAACAGCAGGGTCAGCAACAGGGTCTGGATGTGCTTGCCGTCGACGTCGGCGTCGGCCATGAGCACGATCTTGTGGTACCGGAGCTTGGCGATGTCGAAGTCCTCGCCGATCCCCGTGCCGAACGCAGTGATGAGGGCCTGCACCTCGGCGTTGCCCAGGGCACGGTCGAGGCGGGCGCGCTCGACGTTGAGGATCTTGCCGCGGATCGGGAGGATCGCCTGGGTGTGCGGGTTGCGCCCGCGCACCGCCGAGCCGCCAGCGGAGTCGCCCTCGACGATGAACACCTCGCACTCGGCGGGGTTGTTCGACTGGCAGTCCTTGAGCTTGCCCGGCATGCCCCCGCCGTCGAGCAGCCCCTTGCGCCGGGTCGCCTCGCGGGCCTTGCGCGCCGCGATGCGGGCGGCCGAGGCCTGGATCGCCTTGCGGATGATCTCCTTGGCGTCGAGCGGGTGCGAGTCCAGCCAGTCGGCGAGGCGCTCGTTGACGACCTTCTGCACGAAGGTCTTCGCCTCGGTGTTGCCGAGCTTCGTCTTGGTCTGGCCCTCGAACTGCGGCTCGCCGAGCTTGATGGAGATGACGGCCGTGAGGCCCTCGCGGATGTCGTCGCCCGTGAGGTTGTCGTCCTTCTCCTTGAGCAGGTTCTTCTCGCGCGCGTAGCGGTTGACCAGGGAGGTCAGCGCCGCACGGAAGCCCTCCTCGTGCGTGCCGCCCTCCGTGGTGGAGATCGTGTTCGCGTACGTGTGCACCGACTCGGAGTACGCCGTCGTCCACTGCATCGCGATCTCGAGGGAGAGCTGGCGCTCGGCGTCCTCCGCCTCGATCGCGATGACCTCGGGGTTGACCACGTCGTTCTTCTTTGCCGTGTTGAGGTGGGTCACGTAGTCGATGAGACCGCCGTCGTAGCGGTAGGTGACGGTGTGCACGGTCGCGGCGGCGTCCTGCTCGCCGACGTCGGACGCCGTGACCTCGTCCTCGGTGTCCGTGTGCTCGGGGCGCTCGTCGGTGAGTGAGATCTGCAGCCCCTTGTTGAGGAAGGCCATCTGCTGGAAGCGCGAGCGCAGCGTCTCGAAGTCGAAGTCCGTGGTCTCGAAGATGTCCCCGTTGGGCCAGAACGTCACCGTGGTGCCGGTGAGGTCGGTCTCCTCGTCCTTGCTGAGCTCGGCCTGGGGGACGCCGTCGGCGTAGTCCTGGCGGAACACGTGGCCCTTGCGGCGCACCTCGACCGCGAGGCGGTGCGACAGCGCATTGACGACGGAGACGCCGACGCCGTGCAGGCCGCCGGAGACCGCGTAGCCGCCGCCGCCGAACTTGCCGCCGGCGTGCAGCACCGTGAGGACGACCTCGACGGCGGGCTTGCCCTCGGACTCGACGATGTCGACGGGGATGCCGCGGCCGTTGTCGACCACCCGCACCCCGCCGTCGGCCAGCAGCGTGACCTCGATCGTGTCGCAGTGGCCGGCGAGGGCCTCGTCGACGGAGTTGTCCACCACTTCGTACACGAGGTGGTGCAGGCCCCGCTCACCGGTCGAGCCGATGTACATGCCGGGGCGCTTGCGGACTGCTTCGAGTCCCTCGAGTACCGTGATGTTGCTGGCGTCGTATCCGACGGCGGGCGTCGTGCTCTCGTTCGCCACGGGGCTGGGTGCTCCTCAACGTCATTCAGGCGCGCGACTCGGGCCACGAGGCCGGATCAGTCCACTCGCCTGGATTTCCTGGCGTCACGGGCGGTCCGCGGCTCTCAGGAGGGTCGTTCTCATTCTACCCTGGCCAGCCAGATTTCCCGTCTTGTCCACATGCTCGTGGGAGCGTGTTCGCCCGCGGCTACACCCACGTGTCGCGCGGGCCGCGTCCCCGGACGCTGCGCGGGCCGCGCTTGAAGCTCGGTCCCACCGGCGCGAGCACCGTGACCTCCTCGACCACGCCCTCGCCGAGGTCCTTCGCGAGCCGGGTCAACAGCTCCGGGACGAGAATCCGCAGGTTGGTCGCCCACGCCGTCGAGTCGGTGCGCACCACGAGCCGGCCGTCCTCGAACGTCTCGGGCGTGCAGTGCTCCGCGACGTGCTCGCCCACCACCTCGGCCCACCGGCCGATCACGCCGCCCACCGCGACCTCGTCCGACCACCCGCGCTCCGCGAGGAGGTTCGCCGCGGTGTCGCCCAGGAGCATCGGGTCGCGTCCCGAGGACGCGAGCTGGGCCTCCACGACGGGCCGACGACGACGGCGCCCCGGCTGGCCCGGTGTCACCCCTCGCTCGCGGGCCGTCTCCTTGGCCCGTTCGAGAGCCCGGCGCGCGACCTGCGCGGGTGGTGTCAGCTCGGCGAGCTCGCCCACGGGCACGCCCTCGCGGTCCGGGACCGCACGCCCGTCCTGCCCGTCGAGACCGCCGGTCCCACCGTGCTCACCGGACACGGCGCACCTCGCCACCCATGACGTCCACCCTGGCGCCGGCGAGCTCCTCGGGCACGTCGGAGGGCACGGCCGCCGTGATGAGCACCTGACCCGCGGGGGCGATGAGCCCCGCGAGCCGTTCGCGCCGGCCGGAGTCGAGCTCGGCGAACACGTCGTCCAGCACGAGGATCGGTTCCGCGTCGTGGTCCTCGTCCCACCCGGACGCGCCCGAGGTCATGAGCCGGTAGCACGCGAGCCGCAACGCGAGTGCGAAGGACCACGACTCGCCGTGGCTCGCATACCCCTTGGCCGGCAGGCCGCCCAGCTCGAGGAGCAGGTCGTCGCGGTGCGGACCCACGAGGCACACCCCGCGCTCGATCTCCTTGGGACGCAGCCTGCTCATCGCGTCGAGGAGCCGCGCCTCGAGGAGGGTCGCCGTGGGTGCCTCCGCGGCCGCCGGGGTGGCCGGGTCGCGGTGCTCGTCGTCGTCGGACACCTTGTCGAGGGAGGATGCCAGACGGATGGTCGCCGCACCCTGCCCCGCGCTGACCTGCTCGTACGCGACGGCCACGTGCGGGGCGAGCGCGGCGACGAGCTCGAGGCGCGCCGCGAGGATCTGCGAGCCGAGGTCCGCGAGCTTCGCGTCCCACACGTCGAGCGTGCGCAGGTCCGCGCCGCCGCGCGAGGTCTTCATCGCCGCCGAGGCGGACTTCAGCAGGGCCGAGCGCTGCTTGAGGACACGGTCGTAGTCCGCGAGCGTGCCCGCCATGCGGGGGCGGACCATGACGGTGAGCTGGTCGAGGAACCGGCGGCGTCCGTCCGGGTCGCCCTTGACCAGGGCGAGGTCCTCCGGGGCGAACAGCACCGTGCGCACGAGGCCGAGCACGTCCCGGACGCGGGCCACGGGGGCCCCGTTGAGGCGCGCCTTGTTGGCCCGGCCCGGGGTGATCTCGAGCTCGAGGGCCGCCTTGCGGTCCCCGCGCTGGGCCCGGACCCGCACCACGGCCCGTTCGGCGCCGGCACGGACCAGGGCTTGGTCGCCCGAGACGCGGTGGCTCGAGAGCGTGGCCGCATAGCCGATTGCCTCGACGAGGTTCGTCTTGCCCTGTCCGTTAGGGCCCACGAAGGCCGTGACCCCGGGCTCGAGCTCGAGCTCGACGGCGGCGTACGAGCGGAAGTCCGTGAGGGCGAGGTAGGTGACGAACACGGCTCAGGGCGCCGGGTTCGCCGGCTTCGTCGCGTGCCCCCCGAACTGGTGCCGCAGAGCGGCCACGGCCTTCATCGCGGGCGAGTCGACCTGGCGCGAGGCGAAGCGCGCGAACAGGGCGGCCGAGATCACGGGGAGCGGGACAGCGTGGTCGATCGCCTCGTCCACGGTCCACCGGCCCTCGCCCGAGTCCTCGACCCAGTCGTCGATCTTCGCGAGCTCCGGGTCCTCCTCGAGGGCCTCGACCAGCAGGTCGAGCAGCCACGAGCGCACCACGGTCCCGCGGCTCCACGCCTTCATGGTGCCCGGGACGTCCGTGACGACACCCGACGCGCCGAGCAGCTCGAAGCCTTCCGCGTACGCCTGCATGAGCCCGTACTCGATGCCGTTGTGGACCATCTTCGCGTAGTGACCGGCGCCGACGCCGCCGGCGTGGACGAAACCCTCGTCGCGCGGACCCTCGGGCCGCAACGTGTCGAAGATCGGCAGGGCGCGCTCGATGTCCTCCGCTGCACCGCCCGCCATGAGCCCGTACCCGTTCTCGAGGCCCCACACCCCGCCGGAGACGCCGACGTCGACGTAGCCGATGCCGTGCTCCGCGAGGATCTGGGCGTGCTGGGCATCGTCCACGTAGTGCGAGTTACCGCCCTCGATCACGAGGTCGCCCTTCGTGAGCAGCTCCGCGAGCTCGGTGACGACACCGCGCGTGATGTCCCCGGCGGGCACCATGATCCACACGACGCGCTCGCCCGCGGGCAGCGCCGCGACGAGGTCCGCGAGGGATCCGACGTCGGACACCTCGGGGTTGCGGTCGAAGCCCGTGACCTCGTGCCCGCCGCGGCGCAGCCGCTCGCGCATGTTGGCGCCCATGCGCCCCAGGCCGACGATCCCGAGCTGCATGGTGGTCAGCTCGCGAACCGGATCGGTACCAGGAGGTACCGGTAGGACCTGTCGTCGTCACCGTCCGCCGTCTTCTGGCCCGTGAACTCGACGGGCTTGTTGGGGTGCGTGAAGGAGAACCGCACGAACGGGGAGTCGATCGCCGTCAGGCCGTCGAGCAGGTAGTGGGGGTTGAACGCGACGGTGATCTCTTCACCCTCGAGCTTCGCCTCGATCGACTCCGAGGCCTGCGCGTCGTCACCCTGACCGGCGTCGAGGACCACCTGACCCTCGGAGAACGCGAGGCGGATCGACGTGTTGCGCTCCGCGACGAGCGCCACGCGCTTGGCCGCGTCGATGAGGGCGTGGTTGTCGACCACCGCATGGATGGGCGTCTCGTCGGGGAAGAGCCGACGGACCGCGGGGTAGTCGCCGTCCACGAGGAGCGAGGTCGTGACCCGGCCCGCCGACTCGAAGCCGATGAGGTCCACGCCGGCTCCCGTCGAGAACGCGACGGTCACCTCGGGGGAGGCACCGAGCGACTTCGCGACGTCGGACAAGGTCTTGGCCCGCACGAGCGCGGCCGTCGAGACGTCCGGGCTCGTGGGTCGCCAGTCCAGCTCGCGCAGCGCGAGGCGGTACCGGTCCGTGGCGAGCATCGTGACCTTCTCGCCCTCGATCTCCATCCGCACACCCGTGAGGAGGGGAAGGGTGTCGTCACGCGAGGCCGCGACGGTGACCTGGGCCACGGCCTTCGCGAGCTCGTCGCCATCGAACACGCCCGCCGCATCGGGCATCGCGGGAAGGGCCGGGTACTCCTCGACCGGCATCGTGAGCAACGTGAAACGGCTCGAGCCGCACGTCACCACCACCTTGGTGCCGTCGAGCGTGACATCCACCGGCTTTGCCGGCAGCGCACGAGAGATCTCCGCCAGGAGCCGACCGGAGACGAGCACGGTGCCGGGGTCCGTGACCTCGGCCGGGATCTGCGACCGGGCAGAGACCTCATAGTCGAAGCTCGCAAGGTGCAGCACGCCCGCCGCGTCCGCCTCGATGCGTACTCCGGCGAGGACGGGAGCTGCGGGGCGCGTCGGCAGGGTCCGCGCGGTCCAGGTGACGGCTTCGGCGAGCACATCGCGCTCGACTCGGAACTTCATCCTTCAACTCCTTCGTCCCGCCGTCCGGGGATCGGTGTCCGTGGGCACTGCAGCGAAGACTACGCGAGGCGAGGCCCGCGCTGCAGCGTCCTGGGTCGCGGTGGTGCGACTCGGCGGGATCGTTCTTCGCTGGTGTGTGGAATCTTCCCCGAGGTAAGACTCGTCATAGTCATCGCACCTGTGGGAACTGTGGATCGTGCGCGTTCGTGCTGGTGAGCACGACGAGTTCCGTGTGGACGTGGTTGTGGGTCTGCCTGGGCACGATCGCGGGACGTGGGGACGCGCTTCGTAGCGCTCGGCGTCGTCCACGGATCGTGTCGTGGTGCTCCACATCGACACGCCGCTCGTCCACGGCCGTCCACAAGGTTGTGCACAGGTGTGAGTATTCGTCCTACGGCTTGGTGAGGTCGAGGTTGAGACCTTGGGGGATTTGCCCGTTGTGCGGGCATCTGACCAGACATGTCGCCCCGCTGTCCGACGGCGGTCAGCCGCGGTGCTGCTGCTTGATCCGGTTCGTGAGCTCGGCCACCTGGTTGTACACCGCGCGGCGCTCGCCGATGAGCTCGGAGATCTTCCGGTTCGCGTGCATGACCGTGGTGTGGTCGCGGCCACCGAACGCCTGGCCGATCTTCGGCAGCGACATGTCCGTCAGCTCGCGGCACAGGTACATGGCGATCTGTCGGGCCGTGACGAGCATGCGGGACCTCGACGAGCCACAGATGTCATCGATCGTCAGGCCGAAGTACGCGGCCGTCTGCGCGATGATCGTCGCCGCCGTGATCTCGACGTCGTCGTCGTCCGTGATGAGGTCCTTGAGGACGATCTCCGCGAGCGACTGGTCCACCTGCTGGCGGTTGAGCTGCGCGAACGCGGTGACGCGGATGAGCGCACCCTCGAGCTCGCGGATGTTGGTCGAGATGCGCGAGGCGATGTAGCTGAGGACGTCGTCGGGCGCGGGGAGGTTGTCCGCCGCGGCCTTCTTGCGCAGGATCGCGATGCGCGTCTCGAGGTCCGGCGGCTGGACGTCCGTGATGAGGCCCCACTCGAAGCGCGAGCGCATGCGGTCCTCGAAGCCGTTGAGCTGCTTGGGCGGCACGTCCGAGGTGATGACCACCTGCTTGTTCGCGTTGTGCAGGGTGTTGAAGGTGTGGAAGAACTCCTCCATCGTCTGTTCCTTGCCCTGCAGGAACTGGATGTCGTCGATGAGGAGGACGTCGACCTCGCGGTAGCGGCGCTGGAAGGCGCCGGCCTTGTCGTCACGGATCGAGTTGATGAAGTCGTTGGTGAACTCCTCGGAGTTCACGTAGCGCACCCGGATGCTCGGGTAGAGGTTCCGGGCGTAGTGACCGATCGCGTGCAGCAGGTGCGTCTTGCCCAGTCCCGAGTCCCCGTAGATGAACAGCGGGTTGTACGCCTTCGCCGGGGCCTCGGCGACCGCGACGGCGGCCGCGTGCGCGAAGCGGTTGGACGAGCCGATCACGAAGGTGTCGAACTGGTAGCGGTCGCGGAGCTGCTGGGCGACGTCCGCCGCGCGGGGCCGCGGTGGGTCCGCGGGGCGTGGGGCGCTGTACGACGACGACGGCTCGGGACTCGACGGGCTCGGGACGGACTCGACGACCTGGCGGGGCTGGACGATCTCCGGGGCGTCGTCGCGGTCGAGCTCGGTGTTCACCGTGACGGCGAACCGGGCGTCGCGGCCGAGCACCTTGGCGAGCGCCTCGTTGAGCTCGTCGCGGACCCGGCTCTCGAGGAACTCCTTGGTCGCATCGTTGCCCACGGCGATGAGGACCGTGTCGTCGAGGAGGCCGAGCGGGACGGCCATGCGGACGAAGGCGAGCTGCCGGGGAGTGATGTCGGGGCTCGCGTCGAGGTCGGCAAGGGCCCTCTCCCAGAGCTGGGTCATAGCCTCGTCCTGAGCCGCCATGTGCCACCCCGTCCCTTCGCCCTGCGCGCCCCTCGCGCTCGTCCACACAGTTTTCCACAGGCTGTGAGCCTGGCGTCACCGGAACGTGACCTCGTCTCGCCATTTGACCTCGCGCGGGCGGTCAGCGTACCGTGACCGAGCCGATCTTCGGTTCCCGTTCGCATGCCCGCGGTCGATCCGGAGTCGTCCACAGACCTGCACCGCGGCCGCGGTGCGTCCTTGACCGAGACTTATTGGAGACTCCCGTGAGCAAGCGGACCTTCCAGCCGAACAACCGGCGCCGTGCCAAGACCCATGGCTTCCGCCTGCGCATGCGCACCCGCGCCGGCCGCGCCATCCTCGCGGCTCGTCGTCGCAAGGGTCGCGACGAGCTCTCGGCCTGACCTGCGGGAGTGCTTCCCGCACAGCACCGCATGCGACGCTCGAGCGAGTTCCAGAGCGCCATGCGGGGCGGCGTCCGCGCCGGACGTGATGCGATCGTGGTCCACCTCGCTCCCGGAGACGGGAACGCGAAGGTGGGCTTCGTCGTCTCTAGGGCTGTGGGCAATGCCGTGACCCGGAACCTCGTGAAGCGTCGGCTCCGCGCCGTCGTGGGCATGAGCCTGCCCGAGGTGCCGGCCGGTGCCCTCGTGGTGGTCCGGGCGCTCCCGGGCGCCGCGAGCACGAGCTGTGCCGAGCTGGGATCCCAGTTCGAGTCCGCGCTGCGGCGCGTCCGCTCGCGCCTGGCGGTGACGGCATGAAGGGCGTGGTGAGGCACGTGGTCCGGGTGCCGCGGTACGTGCTGCTCGGCCTGCTGTGGGTCTACCAGCACGGGATCTCGCCTCTGACACCGCCGTCGTGCAAGTTCTACCCGTCGTGCTCGAGCTATGCCGTGACCGCGGTGACCCGGCACGGCGCGCTGCGGGGTACGTGGTTCGCGGTGCGTCGTGTGCTGCGGTGTCACCCCTGGGCGGCGGGTGGCGTCGACGACGTTCCCCCTGTTCGCCACACTCACCACCACCGCGCCACCGGTTCCTCGGTGGCCGCGGGGTCCCACTGAGGAGAATGTGATCGATGAACTGGTTTGACGGCCTCTTGTGGCCACTCAAGGTGGCCGTGGCCTGGATCATGGTCCAGTTCCACAACCTCTTCACGGGCGTGTTCGGCCTCACCGAGGACTCCGGGGCGTCGTGGGCGCTGTCGATCGTGGGCCTCGTGATCCTCATGCGGATCATCCTGATCCCGCTGTTCTTCAAGCAGATCAAGGCGTCGCGAGGGATGCAGCTCATCTCCCCCGAGCTGCAGGCGATCCAGAAGAAGTACAAGGGGAAGACGGACCCCGCCTCTCGTGAGGCGATGGGCCGCGAGACCATGGAGCTGTACCGCAAGCACGGGACGAGCCCGTTCTCCTCCTGCTTGCCGATCCTCGCGCAGTCGCCCGTGTTCTTCGCGCTGTTCCGCGTCCTCTACTCGCTGCCCCAGGTCGCCGCCGGCACCTACCCCCGAGGTGACGGCTCGATCGGACCTATCGACTCCGCCGTGGCACAGCAGATCAGCGACGCGACGATCTTCGGCGCCAAGATCTCCTCGTACTTCCTCGCGGCTGACGCGTCCGTCTCGACCAAGGTCGTCACCGCGGTGCTCATCGTGGCGATGTCGCTCACCACGTTCACCACGCAGAAGCAGCTCACGCGCAAGAACATGCCGCCGAGCGCGCTCCAGGGTCCCATGGCGCAGCAGCAGAAGGTGCTGCTCTACGCACTCCCCCTGATCTTCGCCTTCTCGGGTGTCAACTTCCCGATCGGTGTCCTCATCTACTGGACCACCACCAACCTGTGGTCGATGGGCCAGCAGTTCTACACGATCCGCCGCATGCCGATGCCCGGGTCCGAGGCCGAGAAGGCCTTCAAGGAACGTCAGGAGCGCAAGGCCGCCCGCCAGGGTCTGCTCACGTCCAACGAGCCCGGGCTCATCACGCCCGTGGAGCCCGTGGCCGAGGAGAAGCCGAAGTCGGGGCAGCGGCAGCAGCCCAAGAAGCAGAGTCGGCAGAAGCGGGCACAGCAGGGCAAGAGACCTGACCAGAACCCGACCACCGAGGAGGAATGAGCCATGGAGACCACGCATGCCAAGGACGACGTGACGGACGCCGAGCCCACCGGCACGAACGACCGTCTCGACGAGGAGGGTGAGATCGCGGCGGACTACCTCGAGGAGCTCCTCGATATCGCCGACATCGACGGGGACATCGAGATCGACGTCGAGAACGGCCGCGCCGCGGTCGAGATCCTCACCGAGGAGGGTGGGCGCGGGCTCTCGCGTCTCGTCGGCCGTGACGGCGAGGTGCTCGACGCGCTCCAGGAGCTCACGCGCCTCGCGGTGCAGACCAAGACCGGTGAACGCTCGCGCCTCATGCTCGACATCGCCGGCCACCGGGCGAACCGCAAGGCCGAGCTGGTACGCGAGGCCGAGGAGGTCATCGCGCGCGTGAAGGAGAGCGGCCAGTCGGTGGCGCTCGAGCCGATGAACCCCTTCGAGCGGAAGGTGGTGCACGACGCCGTCGCAGCCGCTGGGCTCGTGAGCGACTCCGAGGGTGTCGAGCCGTCGCGATACGTCGTGGTGAAGTCGGCGTAGCTCGTAGCTCGTAGCTCGTTGAGCGCGGCCGCCCCTCCCCGGGGGCGGCCGCGCTCGTCGTTTCACGTGAAACGTCTCCGGCAGGCTGCCCGTCGAGCGCGCCGGGTCGCGAGGTACCGCGAGCGGCTCGTGCTCAGCAGGGACCTTGCCGTCCGCAGGTGGCTCCCGCGTTTCGAGAGCGACGGACCGAGTTGACGGACTGAGCCGACGGGCGCTGTCGTTGGCGACGGAATCCGCTCCCGGCCGCGCGGCGCCCGGGTGCACCCGCGTGTGCTGCCGCGGTGGATAGTGCCTTGTGCGGTCTTCACGCATCGAGTCATGGCCAGACGCTGTGGCGTTGATCAGGCGCGAGTGATGGGGCTCACCCCGACGTGTTTCACGTGAAACGGAGGGGACACGAGTTTGGTGGGCAGCGCGGAGTGGCCAAGGGCGCGGACACAGGAGGTACGAGGTAGCGGCCTCGGGAGCGTAGGAGCGTGGTCGAAGCCCATGTGATTCACGTGAAACGGACGGTGCGTACCGGTGGTCGTGGTGGGCCGACAGGGAGGCGCGGTGGAGGTTGGTCAGGTCGGACACCCGTGTGTTTCACGTGAAACGGTTCGTGTGCACGGTCGCCGAGTGGGCCGGGTGGGAGGCGCGCTGGGTGGCAGGTGGGCTGGGTGGGGAGGCGCGCTGGCGGTTGGTCGGGTCGGTAGCCGTGAACTGTCCGTGTGCCCCATGGTCGTGGTGGGCCGAGTGGGAGGCGCGGTGCAGGTTGGTGAGATCGGACACCGCAGGTCGGACACTCCCGCGTTTCACGTGAAACGCTCCGCTCACGCCGTCGTCCAGGTGGGTCGGGCGGTCTGGGTGGACCTGGTGGTAGCCGCGGCCGGGAGGACCTGGTGGTCCGAGTGGACCTAGTGGGAGTGAGTTTCGATGAGGCCTGAGTGTGGCCGGGGTGGTCGGGGTGGACCTGGTGGAGCGAGGTGGGATGGGACCTGAGCGCGATCGGGGCACTCCGTGTGTTTCACGTGAAACGGGGGCACGCGACGGGGGCCGGCGACGCTCGCCGTCCATGATGCGCCAGGAGAGCACGTAGATTTGGGCGCGCACCGTCCACCTCCTCCAGGAAGTGCTGTGACCACCTCTCCCCACGACGCGCAGCTCACCGACCCGCTCACCGACCCGCTCGAGGGCGACCCCCGGCTCCCGGCGTACTTTGGCGAAGCCTGGACGCAGGTCGAAGGTTTTGCTCGCCTGCTGCGCGGAGAGGGCGAGCTGCGCGGTCTCATCGGCCCGCGGGAACAGTCGCGGCTGTGGGAACGGCACCTGCTCAACTCCGCGGCGGTGGTGCAGCACCTGCCGAGCACCGGGCTGATCGTCGATGTGGGATCGGGCGCTGGGCTGCCCGGCGTGGTGATCGCGGCGATGCTCCCCGAGGCGCACGTGGTGCTCCTTGAACCCATGGAACGCAGGACGCAGTGGCTCGAGGAAGTCGTCGCAGCTCTCGGCCTCTCGAACGCCCGCGTCGAGCGCGGCCGCGCGGAGGAGTTTGACGGCGCGCTCGAGGCCGACGCCGTGACGGCCCGTGCGGTCGCCGCGATGGACAAGCTCGCCCGGTGGTGCCTTCCGTTGCTGCGACCCGGGGGCCAACTGGTGGCCCTCAAGGGCAGCTCGGCCCAGGAGGAGCTCGAGCGCGCGAAGTACACGTTGCGCAAGCTCGGCGCGGACGCCGGCGAGGTGCTCGACGCCCCCACCCTGGACGGTGTGGACAGTACGACCGTTGTCCGGGTCATGCGCAAGACTGTGCGTTGACCTGGCGCTCGATCACGAAGGACGAACCGAGTGGGATTCCCCGAGGAGAACGGCTGGCAGCCCGTTTCACGTGAAACGGCAGATCTGCACAGCGACGACGACGCGCGCCGCGCCGAGCTGGTCCGAGGGCTTCCCGCCGTCGACGAGTCCACCCCGCTGGCCGCTCAGCTCGCGATCGACGCGCGTCGACGCATCGAGCTCGCCGGCCGCCGCTTCCCTCGTCCGTCCAGGACCCGCATCATCACGATCGCCAACCAGAAGGGTGGCGTCGGCAAGACGACCACCACGGTGAACCTGGCGGCCTCGCTCGCCCAGGCGGGGCTGAACGTGCTCGTGATCGACAACGACCCGCAGGGCAACGCTTCGACCGCTCTCGGCATCGAGCACCGGGCGGGCACTCCGTCGGTCTACGAGGTGCTCGTCGAGGGCCGTCCGCTCGCGGAGACGATCCAGCGCAGCCCCGACTTCGACACGCTGTGGTGCGTCCCCGCGACGATCGACCTGTCCGGCGCCGAGATCGAGCTCGTCTCCCTCGTGGCCCGCGAGAACCGCCTCCGTACCGCGGTGGACACCTTCCTCGCCCAGAGCGCGCAGGACCCGGAGCGGCGCATCGACTACGTCCTGGTCGACTGCCCACCGAGCCTGGGACTCCTCACCGTCAACGCCTTCGTGGTCGCGCGCGAGGTCCTCATCCCCATCCAGTGCGAGTACTACGCGCTCGAGGGGGTGAGCCAGCTCCTCAAGACGATCCAGCTCATCAAGGCGCACCTGAATCCCGAGCTCCACGTCTCGACCATCCTGCTGACGATGTACGACGGCCGCACGAACCTCGCGCACCAGGTGGCGAGCGAGGTGCGCGAGCACTTTCCCGAGCAGACGCTGCGCACCACGGTGCCTCGCTCGGTGCGCATCTCGGAGGCCCCGAGCTATGGCAAGACCGTGATCGGGTACGACCCGAGCTCGACCGGTGCCCTGTCCTACCTCGAGGCCGCACGCGAGATCGCCGACCGCGGAGCGGCGCACGATTCATCCACGAGCAACGGGAGCACCCATGAGTGAGAAGCGCCGCGGACTCGGACGGGGTCTCGGAGCCCTCATCCCGACCGGGACGAGCACGGGTGCCGAACGGCCCGTCGACGTCTTCTTCCCGGGACGGCCCGCCGATCAGGATCACGCAACCACCACTGCGCCTCCCGCCGCCGAGCGCCCGGAGCAGGTCGACGCCGAGCCGACCACCACCGAGGGGACACCCACCGGCGGGACACCCGACGGCGCGGAGCTGCTCCCGGTGCCCGGGGCGCGCTTCGCCGAGCTCGCCGTGGACCACATCGCCCCGAACGCGAAGCAGCCGCGCACCGTGTTCGACGAGGAGGCGCTCGCCGAGCTCACCGGCTCCGTCCGCGAGATCGGCGTGCTCCAGCCCGTCGTGGTCCGCCCCTCGACGGACCCGGATGCGCCGCCCTACGAGCTCATCATGGGCGAGCGGCGGTGGCGTGCCACCCAGGCCGCCGGCCTGACGACCATCCCCGCGATCATCCGCGAGACGGAGGACGCGGACCTCTTGCGGGACGCCCTCCTGGAGAACCTGCACCGCTCCCAGCTCAACCCGCTCGAAGAAGCAGCGGCCTACCAGCAGCTCCTCGACGACTTCGGGTGCACCCAGGAAGAGCTCGCCCAGCGCATCCACCGCTCGCGCCCCCAGGTCTCGAACACCCTGCGCCTGCTGCGCCTCCCTCCGGCGGTGCAGCGCCGGGTCGCCGCCGGCGTGCTCTCCGCGGGACACGCCCGGGCCCTGCTGGGCCTGCCGGACGAGGAGTCCATGGAGCGGCTCGCCACCCGGATCGTGGCGGAGGGGCTCTCGGTGCGCGCCACGGAAGAGGCCGTGACCCTGTGGGACGGCGGGCCCGCGGCCACGCGCCGGGTCGCACCGCGCCCGGGGGACAGGATCGAGGCGCTCGACGACCTCGCCTCGCGCCTCGCGGACTCCCTCGACACCCGGGTCAAGGTCCAGCTCGGCAAGCAGAAGGGGAAGGTGCTGATCGAGTTCGCCTCGGTCCAGGACCTCAACCGCATCATCGGGATCCTCGCGCCGAACGACCCCGGCGTGCTCCGCTGACACACCACGCCGGAGCGTTTCAGCAGGTAAGAGCACTGATGTACAACTGTAACCGACGGTCGTTGTACGCCGATAACTACGCGCGGAGCGCCCCTGTGACGATCGCCCGGTACAGCTCCCCGAGCTCGTACCCGGCAGCCTGGGCGGCCTGCGGCAGCAACGAGGTCTCGGTCATGCCCGGCGCCGTGTTGATGTCGATGAACTGGGGGACGCCGTCGTCGTCCAGGATCACGTCGGTGCGCGAGAGGTGCCGCAGGCCGAGCGACGTGTGCACGCCGAGCGCGACGTCGGCGACGCGAGCGGCCACGTCGGCCGTGAGGCGCGCGGGCGCGAAGTACTCGACCCGACCCGGCACGTAGCGGGCGTCGTAGTCGTAGGGACCCTCGCGGGGGACCACCTCGACCGCGGGCAGCGCCACGGGCCCGTCACCGAGGTCCACCACGGACACGGCGAGCTCGGTCCCGGTGAGCGCCTGCTCGATGATGGCCGTCTCGCCGTAGGCGTACGCGTCGACCATCGCGCGCGGCAGGGCGCTCGCCTCGCGCACCACCGTGACGCCGAGCGCGGAGCCGCCGCGAGCGGGCTTGACCACGAGCGGCAGTCCCAGGTTCGCCGCGATCGACTCGAGCACGAGGGACGCCCCGAGCTCCCGGAACAGGCTCTGCGGCAAGGTCACGAAGCGCGGGGTCGCGATCCCCGCGCGCCCGACCACCGTCTTCGCGATCGGCTTGGACCACGCGACACGGCTCGCGCGCGGGTCGGCGCCCACGTACGGCTGGCCCACGAGCTCGAGGATGTCGCGCACGGAACCGTCCTCGCCGGACGCGCCGTGCAGCAGCGGCCACACGATCGACGGCTTGACCTGGGACAACGCGGGCAGCAGGTCGTTGTCGACGTCGTGCACCGTGACCTCGAGCCCCGCGCTGCGCAGGGCCTCGGCCACCCTGCGTCCGGAGCGCAGGGAGACGTCGCGTTCGTGGGACAGCCCGCCCGCGAGGACGAGCACGCTCGGGCGGCTCATGCGAGATCCGGCCCGGGGGAGTCGACCACGCGGTCCTCGGCCTCGGGCACCGTCCCGAAGATCTCCACGAGCTCGCGCTCGCCCGCGATGACGCCGGCCAACCGCCGCACGCCCTCCCGGATGCGCTCGGGAGTGGGGAAGCAGAAGGACAACCGCATGTGGTCCGCGCCCGAGCCGTCCGCGTAGAACGCGGTGCCGGGCACGTAGGCCACGCGAGCGGTCACGGCGCGCGGCAGCATCGCCTGCGCGTCGAGGCCCTCGGGCAGGCGCACCCACGTGTAGAAGCCGCCGTCGGGCACCGTCCAAGTGGCGTCGGGCAGGTGCTCGGCGAGCGAGGAAACCATGGCGTCGCGCCGCTCGCGGTACAGCTCGCGGTAGTTCTTGATCTGGCCGCGCCAGTCGTGCGTGGCCAGGTACGTGGAGATCGCGAGCTGGGAGGCGTTCGAGGGGCACAGGATCGCGGACTCGCTCGCGATGACGAGCTTCTCGCGCACGGCGTGCGGCGCGACCGCCCACCCGACGCGGTACCCGGGCGCGAAGGTCTTGGAGAACGAGCCGAGGTAGATCACCCCGTCCTCGTCCATCGAGCGCAGCGCCGGGAGCGGCTCTCCCTCGAAGCCGAGCAGGCCGTACGGGTTGTCCTCGAGCACGAGCACCCCGTAGCGCCGCGCGATCTCGAGGATCCTCGGCCGCCGCTCGAGCGAGAGCGTCACGCCCGCGGGGTTGTGGAAGTTGGGGACCACGTAGAGGAGCTTCACGCGCCGGCCCTCCCCCGTGAGCCGGACGAGGGACTCCTCGAACGCCTCGGGGATCAGCCCGTGCTCGTCGAGCGGCGCGTGCTGCACGTCCGCCTGGTAGGCGCGGAACACACCGAGCGCCCCGACGTAGCTGGGCGCCTCGGCGAGGACCACGTCCCCGGGGTTGATGAAGAGCCGGGTCACGAGGTCGAGCGCCTGCTGGGAGCCGGTCGTCACCACGACGTCGTCGGGATGGGCCTCGATGCCCTCGAGCCGCATCACCTCGAGGATCTGCTCGCGCAGGGTCTGGTCGCCCTGGCCCGAGCCGTACTGCATCGCGACCGTGCCCCGCTGGGCGATCACGTCGCGCGCGGTCTCGGCGAGCGCGTCGAGCGGCAGCCCCTCGAGGTACGGCATGCCGCCCGCGAGCGAGACCACCTCGGGGCGGTTCGCGACGGCGAACAGCGCGCGGATCTCCGAGGCGCGCATGCCGTGCGTGCGGTCGGCGTAGGCGCCGATCCACGGGTCCAGACGCGTGCCTGCTGCGGGCGTCGGCACGGGGCTCGACGCGTCGCTGGCAGGGGTCTGGTAGGAAGTCATCCCCCGAGTCTCCCACGAAGCGACTCGGGCTCCGTGATCCATGTCCTGATGTCCCGCTTGGGCACCGCCCCCACCAGCGTGCGCACGAGCTCGCCCCCGGGCTCGAACAGGGACAGCGTGGGGATCGAGACGATGCCGTAGGCGCGCGCGACCTCCTGGTTGAGGTCGGTGTCGACCGTGACGACCTTGACCCGCCCGGCCAGCTCGCGCGCGAGCTCCTCCATCACGGGTGCGATCGCGCGGCACGGCGCGCACCACGGCGCCCCGAAGTCGACGACGACGGGCAGCGCGGACTCGAGCACCTCGGCGCGGAACGCCTCCAGGCCCTCGACGACGACGGCGCCCTGCGGGTGCTCGGCACCCTCGGGGACCGCCGTCGGCCCACGTCCTGCGGCCATGCCGTCAGCCCGCGACGGTCGCCGCGTCCGCCTGGGCGTGCACACCCTGCGCCGCGTCGTCGAGCTCCGCGAGGTAGTGCTGGGCGTCGAGCGCGGCAGCGCAGCCCGTGCCGGCCGCCGTGATGGCCTGCCGGTAGGTGTGGTCCACGAGGTCGCCGCACGCGAACACGCCAGCGAGGTTGGTGCGCTGCGAGCGACCCTCGACGAGCGCGTAGCCCTCGTCGTCGAGGTCGACCTGGCCCACGAGCAGCTCGGAGCGCGGCACGTGGCCGATCGCCACGAACAGTCCCGTGACGTCGAGCGGACGCTCGGTGCCGTCCACGGTCGAGCGCAGCGTGATCCCCGAGAGCTTCTCGGCACCCTCGATGCCCACCACCTCGGAGTTCCACACGAACTCGATCTTCGGGTCCGCGGCCGCGCGGTCCGCCATGATCTTCGACGCGCGCAGCTCCTCGCGGCGGTGGATCACGTACACCTTCGACGCGAAGCGCGTGAGGAACGTGGCCTCCTCCATCGCGGAGTCGCCGCCGCCCACCACGGCCACGGCCTGCTCGCGGAAGAAGAAGCCGTCGCACGTGGCGCACCACGAGACGCCGCGCCCGGACAGGCGCTTCTCGTCCGGCAGACCGAGCTCGCGGTAGGCCGAACCGGTCGACAGGATCACGGCCCGGGCCCGCAGCGCGGTGCCGTCCGCGAGGACCACCGTCTTGACGGGGTCCGCGAGGCGCAGCTCGGTCGCGTCGTCCCACAGCACCTCGGCGCCGAACTTCTCCGCCTGCGCCTGGAGGTTCTCCATGAGGTCGGGGCCGTTGACCCCCTCGGGGAAGCCCGGGAAGTTCTCCACCTCGGTGGTGTTCATGAGCGCACCGCCGGCCGTGACGGACCCGGCCACGACGAGGGGGGCGAGGCCCGCGCGCGCGGCGTAGATCGCGGCCGTGTACCCCGCGGGTCCCGAGCCCACGATGATGATGTCGCGGATGGCGCTGGCGGTCTCGGTCACGGCGGGTTCCTTCGGTCCACGGGGCGCGCGAGGGCGCGCGGGTGCTGTCGGCAGAACAGATCCTAGGTCGCGGATGTTCCGCGACGAGCCACGCCCGGCCGGTGCGCCGGGACTCGGGCTACTCGAACTCGATCTCGAGAAGCTCGATCCTGTTGAGGTCCTCGGGCGTGGTGGGCAGCTCGGTGAACCACAGGACCAGCGTCCGGGTGGTCACCGGTTCGTCGAAGCTCAGCACCGTCTCGGGACTGAACGTGCTCGAGGCGAGGACCGGTCCGTCGGTGGGGTCGTCGCCCGTCGTCGCGCGGACCTCGACGTTGCCGCCCTCACCGTTGACGTAGAGCGTGAGCCCGGAGACCTGGGTCTCCTCCTCGAGGGTGATCTCGAAGCCGAGGCCGCTCTTGCCCGGCATCTGCGCGTCGTTGTACGTGCGGGTGAACCAGTACGTGTCCATGTCCCCGTCGAAAGCCCGGTCGACGGCTTCGGGGTGCTCGTCGCCGTCCCCGTCCGGGTCGAGCTGGAGACCCGAGGCGATCACCGGGGGGATGACCTCTTCGGTGGTCGGGTCCTCGGGGCTGGAAGAGGGCGCGCCGTCGTCCGGTGAGGCCTCCTCGGTGGGCGAGGCGGCCTGCGTGGGGCTCGGGTACGTGGCGGGCGGTGCACCCGGTCCGGTGAGGGCCTGGACGGCCGCGTACGCACCGACCACGAGGGCGCCGAGCACGAGGACCAGCACGTACGGCGTCGCGTTGAACGTCCTGCGCTTGCTCTTCGCGGGCGCGGCGGGCCGCACGGCCTGCTCGAACGGGAGCCGGGCGGCCTGCTGCGCGGGAACGTACGTGCCCCCCACGAGATGCGCGGGTGGCTGTCCTGGCCCGCCACCACCGGGTGGCACGACGGGTGGCGAGGCGGCCGCGGCGGGCGCCACGACGGGCGGCAGCGTGGGTGGCGCGGGCGGAGCGGGCGGCGGCGTCCCCGGCGGGTTGGGCGGCGGGGTGCCCTGCCCGGAGACCCGCCCCCGGACCGACTGGCGCTGCACGCCCGTGCTCACGGGGGGCACCACGGCCGGCGTGACGCTGGTCGCAGGCCCGTCCTCGGGGCTGAGCCCGGCCGCGGCGATGAGCTGCGCCCCGTGCACGGGAGCCCACGGCTCGAGGTCCGCGGCGAGCTCGGCGGGGCTGTGCGGGCCGTCCTCGTGCGGGCCGAAGGTCACGGCGCACAGCGTGTCGAGGTCGTTGGGCACCGTCGCGACGAGCTCCGCGGGCGGGACCGTCGCCCCGTCCGCCACGGGCGCGGCGGGCAGCGCGAGCGCGTCGCCGCTCGCCGCGCCGGGCCAGTGCCCCGTGAGCGCCGCGTACAGCAGCTGGACCAGGGCGACCGCGTCGGTGCGGGTGGTGGCCCGGGCGTCCGAACGGTCCAGGCCGAGCAGCGCGCCCTCGACGGCGAGTCCCGTGAGCACGACGGCGCCCGAGGGCTCCACGTAGACCACGGAAGGGCGCAGCGCGAGGTGATGGACCCCGCGGCGACGCGCGGTCTCGAGGCCGACGGCGAGCTCGCCGACGACGGCGCGCGCCTGGTCGGCCGGCAGCGGACCCGCGGCGACGAGCTCGGCGAGGGATCGGCCCCCCACCTTCTCGGTGACGACGAAGGAGACGCCGTCCTCCCGGCCCACGTCGAGCACGCGCACGAGGCGCGGGTCGGACACGAGGGCGGCGCGACGCGCCGCGTCGAGGGCGGCGTCGACGTCGCCGTCCCGCAGCACGTAGAGCTCGACGGGGCGGTCGAGCACCTGGTCCAGGGCGCGCCAGTGCTCGACCTGCGGGAGGGAGTCGCCGCGCTCGCGCTCGAGCCGGTACCTGCCGGCCAGCACGGCGCCCGGCTGGGTGGGGGTCGTCACCGTTCCTCCTGCGCGTCGGGGCTTCGGTGGGACATCGTACGCACCTCGGCCCTCACGCGGCGCCCCCGCCGGGGCGGGCACGGCGCAGCCGCCCGAGCAGCGGGGCGGCGAGCTCGGCCAGCTCGCGCACCCGCATGAGGCGCAGCAGGCCGACGTACCCGGCGGCCATGAGCAGGCCGAGCACCGCCGTGGTGGCGACGGCGTGCCAGAAGCCGCCGTCGGACACCCCCCCGAGCCAGTGCAGGGCGAACCAGGCGGGCACCCCCACCGCGAGCGCCGCGACGAGGGCGCGCACGTGCATCCGGACCACGCCGCCCAGGCCGAAGCGGCCCAGGCGGCGCCGCAGCCCCACGAGGGCGAGGCCCACCCCGAGCACGTGCGAGAGCCCCTGGGCGGCCACCACGCCCACGACCCACGAGGCGGGCGGCAGGAACGTCGCGGCGGCGAGCGCGCCGAGCGAGACCACCACGGCCATCGCGGACTGGATGAAGAACAGCGTGCGGGCGTCCTCGTAGGCGTAGTAGATGCGCTGGCACAGGGCCCACGCGCCGAGCAGCACGAGCCACGCACCGAACGCGACCACCACGCGCGAGGTCGCGGACGCGACGCCCGGGGTCGCGGAGGGGAACACGATGCGGATGAGCGGCAGCGCGAGCACGCACAGCGCGACACCCGCGAACACCGTGAACACGCCCACCACGCGCAACCCGTGCGCGAAGTCGCGGCGCACGGCCCGCGTGTCGTCCGCCGCCGCGTGCTTGGCGAGCTGGGTGAACATGACCATCACGAGCGACGTGGTGATGAGCGAGTGCGGGAGCATCCCCACGAGGAACGCGTTGGAGTACGCGGCGTTGCCCGCGATCGCGAGGTCGGGGGCCTGGGCCGCGGCGTCGTCGGCCGCCGTCTGGACGTTGGTCGAGAAGATCACGCCCACGTAGCCCACCGCGAGCGCCGCGAACGTCCAGCCCGCCACGCGGCCCGCGCTGCGCAGGCCCACGCCACGAAAGCCCCACCGGGGGCGCAGGGGCAGCCCGAGCGCGCGCAGCGGCGGGATCATGACGAGGGCCTGGACGACGACGCCGAGCGTGGCGAACCCCGCGAGCAGCGCGACCCGCGGGCCCGTCCACCACGCGGCCGTGCCGATCGGCCCGCCCGCCTCGAAGGTCCCGAACACGCCGAGGAACACGAGCAGTCCCACGATCGCCACGACGTTGTTGGCCACCGGTGCCCACGTGAAGGGCCCGAAGCGCCCACGCGCGTTGAGCACGTGCCCGAAGAGCGTGTACATCCCGTAGAAGAACACCTGCGGGATGCACCACACCGCGAACACCGTCGCGAGGCCGCGCAGCTCGTCGCCCGCGCGCAGCGCGAACAGGTGCACCACGAGGCCCGCGCCCGCCGTGAACACCGCCGTCACGGCGAGCAGCACGAGCGCACCGAGGGTCAGCAGCCGCTGGGTGTAGTCGTCGCCCCTGCCGGACCGGTAGGCGCGCACCACTTGCGGCACGAGCACCGCGTTGAGCACGCCGCCCGCGACGAGCATCGTGATCATGTTGGGCAGCTTGTTCGCGAGGTCGAACGCGTTCGCGGCGAGGCCGACGCCGCCGATCGCGGCGAACAGCAAGGACGTGCGGACGACGCCGAGCAGCCGGGAGACCGCGGTCCCCGACGCGAGGATCGCGGCGTTGCGACCCAGACCGGCCGAGGCGGAGGTGCCCGCCGTCGGACCTCCCGCCGTCGGACCGCCCGGCCCCGCCGCCGCGGGGTCCACGGTGCTCATTCGCCCGTCTCTCGCGCGAGCTCGGGCACGTCCGCCGCGTCGACGCGCGTGTGGGTCTTGCCGCGCCGCACGGTGCGCACGATGCCCGCGACGAACCCGATGCCCAGCAGCGCGGCGATCGCCCACGTACCCACGGACTCCCAGTCGGCGCGCACCCGCACCGCGAAGCTCGACGTCGGCGCCACGAGCTGGCCCTCCGGGGACAGCAGGCGCACCTCGATCGTCACGTCCCCGTTGGCCACGGACTGCACGGGAACCCACACGGTGGACTGCTCCCCGGCGGCGACGAGTACCTCGACGGGCTCGTCCGCCACGAGGACCCCCGAGTCCGGACGCAGCTCGACGACGACGTTCGCGTCCGCGGCCAGCGCGTTGTCGACCGTCACGGGCACGGAGCCCTCGCGGGCGAAGAAGCTCACGTCCGAGCCCTCGACCACGGTCAGCCCGACCGTGCGGGCCTCCGCCTCCGCGCTCACGCGCGCGGCGAGGTCCGCGCGGCCGGCCGGGTCGGCGCGCCACGCGACCGACGTCGGGGCGAGGAGCTGGGCGGCCTGCTGCGCGAGGAACGACGCGGGGTCCGTGAGCACGGGCGCGAAGTCCTGGGCGAACGCGAAGCGCTCGGCGAGCTCGCTCACCGTGTCCGCGTCGAGCATCGCGGAGTCCGCGGAGCTCGCGGGCAGCGGGACCCGCGGGACCGTGGGGTCGAGGGCACCCAGGAGCGCGGAGACGGAGGTCGTGTCGACCCACGGGGCCACCTCGAGCGCGTCGAGCTGGGCACCCGCGAGCACGGGGTCCGGGTGCCAGTCCCGGGGCAGGGCCACGACCAGGTGGCGCAGGTCCGCGGACTCCTCCCGGGAGATCACCGCAGTCTCGGCGAGGAGGCGCTGGGCCACCGTCGCGGGGCTCGAACCCACCGGTGCGACGAGGGCGTCCACGAGTCCGGCGTCGGGAAGCAGGACGACGACGGGTCCCGAGCCGGTGGTCACGGTGGTGCGACCCGTCGGGCTCTCCTCGCGTCCGTCCGACGCCGGCGCCAGGACCCCCGGGGCCCCGATCGCCGCGCGGGCGCCCGTCGCGGCCACCAGCTCGAGGGTCTGGGCATCGGCCAGGCCGCCCGCGGGCCATGCGAGGTCCGTGCGGGGCGCCCGGCCCAGGATGCCCTCGACGCGCTCGTCCGTGAGCCGGAGCGCGCCCTCGAGGAGCGACGCGCCGTCGCCCCGTGCGAGGGCCGCGACGTCCGGGTCCGTCCAGCCCAGTGCGAACAGGTCGCGACCGGCGAGGCTCCCCAGGAGCTGCGAGGTCCACGTCTGCGCGACCGGGTCGGTCGAGGCCTTGCTCGCGGCCACCACGGCCGGGTCCAGCGCGTACGCGACGTGCGCGCGCGTGCCCGTCGCCGCGAGGACCGCGCCCAGGCGGCCCTGCGGGGACGTCAGGGGGGCGATCGTCTCGCTGCCGAGCACCCCGGTGCCCACCGAGGTTCCCGAGGCGGCCGCGCCCGTGATCTCCGCGGGGGTCGCCTCCGGGCTCGCGTCACCCGCCGGCTCCTCGACGTCGGACCCCTGCGCCGGCTCGACCTGCGCCGCGTCGTCGGGCACGTCCACGGGGTCCCCGGTGAGCGGCACGATCACCGATACCCGGGTGCGCGGCACCGACGGCGCGCTCTGCCACAGGACGAAGCTGCGGTCCACGTCGCTCACCTCCGCGACGGCGCTGTCCGCGACCGAGACGGCGAGGCCCCGCGGGCCCCACGTGTCCGGCAGGTCCAGGAACCCGAGGTCGCGACCGGGCACCTGGAAGCGCACGTCGCGGACCGCGCCGGCCGGGAGGGGGGCGTCCAGCACGCGGGTCTCGATCATGGAACCGGGCGGGTCCGCGGGGGTCAGGTCCGCCCACGCGGCCACGCCGGCCCGGTCCACCACGCGGAACCTGTTGACGTACAGGCGCACCACGGGCTCGGCGATCTCCGCCGGGGTCGCGTTGTGCACGCGCGCGATCACCGTGAGGGTCTCGTCCGGGGTGAGGACCTGCGGGGAGATGGACGTGATGGCCACGTCGGCGGCCTCGTCGGCGGCCTCCGCGTGGACCGCCGACCGGACGCCTCCCGCTGTCGCGCTGGGCACCACGGCGAGTGCCACCGCGGTCAGCGCGGCCGCGAGGGTCGCGCCGCGGGTCCGAGCGCTCATGCCTCGGGGCTCAGCACCGCGCGCGCCTCGGACGCGAGCCGCCGCTCGTTCGGGTAGGCGAGGCGACGGTCCAGCTCGGTCAGCGCGACCCACTCCACGAGCTCCGCCTCGCCGTCCGGGTCGCCCTCGACCGTCAGCGTCCCGCCGAGGGCGGCGAGCAAGAAGTGGTGCACCACCTTGTGCACGCGCCGGTCCGTGCCCGTGAACCAGTAGTCGATCGTGCCGAGCTCGCGGACCACCTCGCTGCGGATGCCCGTCTCCTCCGCGATCTCCCGGACCGCGGCCTCCTCGGGAGTCTCCTTGCCCTCGAGGTGGCCCTTCGGCAGGCACCACTCGAGGCGGCCCGCCCGGTTGCGGCGCGCGATCACGGCCGCGACGTGCTCACCGTCCTGGAGGTCCACCACGAGACCGCCGGCGCTCGTCTCGTCCACCACGGGCAGCGCTGCGGGCACCGTGCGGGCCTCGAGCTCGCGCGGGTCGATCCGCAGGGGGTGCCCCCCCGGAGGAGCGGGCACCGCTCCGGGACGCGGGATCGGATCGACGGCGGACACATCAGACACTGTAGCCATCCGGCCTGGACCCCCCGGCGGGAAGCGCGCGCCACGGCCGTGATCTGGCAGGCTTGACCGTCGTGTCCACGAGTGATCGTCAGCCCCCCGCCGCGAGCGCCGCGCCGGTGACCCCGAGCCCGGCGGCGCTCGCCTCGTTGCGCGCCCGGGCGGTCGCCGCGCTCGTCGAGCTCTCGCCCGTGGCGGTCGAGCTCGGTGAGCTGTTCGCCGCCGCGGGCTTCGAGCTCGCGCTCGTGGGCGGGCCGGTGCGCGACGCGTTCCTCGGGGTCGCGAGCGCGGACCTCGACTTCGCGACCTCGGCGCGCCCGGATCAGACCGAGCGGCTGCTCGATCAGTGGGCGGACGCGACGTGGGACATCGGCCGGGAGTTCGGCACCATCGGCGCGGCGCGCCGGGTGGGCGGGGCGAACGTCGTCGTCGAGGTCACCACGTACCGCACGGACGCGTACGACGGCGAGACCCGCAAGCCCGAGGTCGCGTTCGGCGACTCCCTCGAGGGGGACCTGTCGCGGCGCGACTTCACCGTGAACGCGATGGCCGTGCGGCTGCCGAGCCTGGAGTTCGTGGACCCCTTCGACGGGATGGGCGACCTCGCGCGCCGGCTGCTGCGCACGCCCGTGACGCCCGAGCAGTCCTTCGACGACGACCCCCTGCGCATGATGCGCGCCGCGCGCTTCGCCGCCCAGCTCGCGTTCGACGTCGAGCCCGCGACGCGCGCCGCGATCAAGTCCATGGCCGGGCGCATCGAGATCGTCTCCGCCGAGCGCGTGCGCGACGAGCTCACCAAGCTCCTGACGACCCCGCGCCCGCGTCCGGGCCTCGAGCTGCTCGTCGAGACGGGACTCGCGGAGCACGTGCTGCCCGAGCTGCCCGCGCTGCGCCTCGAGATCGACGAGCACCACCGCCACAAGGACGTCTACGAGCACTCCCTCACGGTGCTCGAGCAGGCGATCGACCGCGAGACCGGCCCGGACGGCGCCGTCCCTGGCCCGGACCTCGTGCTGCGGCTCGCCGCGCTCCTGCACGACGTCGGCAAGCCGGCGACCCGCCGCTTCGAGGCCGGTGGCGGGGTCAGCTTCCACCACCACGAGGTCGTGGGCGCGAAGCTCGCGGCCAAGCGGCTCAAGGCGCTGCGCTTCGACTCCGCGACCGTCAAGGCCGTCGCGCGGCTCGTCGAGCTGCACCTGCGCTTCCACGGGTACGGGGACGCCGGGTGGACCGACGCCGCCGTGCGCCGCTACGTGCGCGACGCCGGGCCGCTGCTCGAGCGCCTGCACCGGCTCACCCGCTCGGACTCCACGACGCGCAACAAGCGCAAGGCCGCGCGGCTCGCGGCGAGCTACGACGCCCTCGAGGAGCGCATCGCCCTGCTGCAGGAGCAAGAGGAGCTCGACGCGATCCGGCCCGACCTCGACGGCGAGCAGATCATGGCGATCCTCGGCATCCCGCCGGGCCGTGAGGTCGGTGAGGCGTACCGGTTCCTCCTCGCCGAGCGCATGGAGCACGGGCCGCTCGGCGAGGACGCCGCGCGCGACGCGCTGCTCGGCTGGTGGGCCGCGCGGAGCGAGTGACGTCGCGCGCGCGGTCGCCGCAGTGCGCCGCCGTCGGAGGAGCGTCGTCGGGGTGCGGTCGCCGCGCAGGTAGATTGCCCGCCATGGACCGGGCTCGGACGGAGGCGTGATGCAGGCGACCGCGCGCTCCGAGCTCGCGACCCTCCTGGCGGGGCGTGTACCGATCATCGTGATCGAGACGCGCGACGAGGAGTCCGCGATGCGGCTCGTCCTCGACACCGCGGCGGGGCCGGGCGTGGCGCGTCCGCTGCCCGTGTTCGAGTGGACGCTCACGAGCGGGCTGCTGCGTCGTGACCTGGCGGTGGGCCCCGCCCATAAGTACAACTCCTCCCCCGGGGACCTGTTGCACTGGATCCGCGAGGTGAACCAGCCCGGGGTCTACGTGCTCCAGGACTTCCACCCGTTCCTCGACGACCCGGTGCACGTGCGCCTCCTCAAGGACATCGCGCTCGACTTCGAGCGGGTCCCGCGCACCGTGGTCCTGGTCTCGCACCGGCTCACCGTGCCCGGTGAGCTGAGCCACCTCGTCGCGCGGTTCGATCTCGCGTTCCCGTCCGAGGCCGAGCGCCGCGCGATCGTCGAGCGCGTCGCGATGGACTGGCAGCGTTCGCACGGGCGACCCGTCGAGCTCGACTACCACGCGGTCGACCTGCTCGTCGCGAACCTCGCGGGCCTCACGCGCGCCGATGTCGAGCGCCTCGCCCGCACGGCCGTGTTCGACGACGGCGTGATCGACTCCTCGGACGTGGCCGCCGTGACCCGGGCCAAGCACGACCTGCTCGGCGGTGACGGTGCGGTGACCTACGAGTACGAGACGGCCGGGCTCGCGGACCTCGGGGGGATGGAGCGGCTCAAGTCGTGGCTGTCGGTGCGCGCGCCCGCGTTCGACGGGAGCGCCCCGCACCTGCAACCGCCCAAGGGGGTGCTGCTGCTCGGGGTGCAGGGCTGCGGCAAGTCGCTCGCCTCGAAGGTCGCCGCGTCGATGCTCGGCGTGCCGTTGCTGCGCGCCGACCTCGGGGCCGTGCGGGACAAGTACGTGGGCGAGTCCGAGCGCAAGCTGCGGGCCGCGCTCGCGACGGCGGACACGCTCGCCCCGTGCGTGCTGTGGATCGACGAGATCGAGAAGGGTGTCTCCGTCGACACGTCCGACGACGGCATCTCCGCGCGACTGCTCGGCACCTTCCTCACGTGGCTCCAGGAGAAGGACTCGCGGGTGTTCGTGGTCGCGACGGCCAACTCGATCTCCGCGCTGCCGCCCGAGCTGGTGCGCAAGGGGCGCTTCGACGAGATCTTCTTCGTGGACCTGCCCGCGGCGCCCGTGCGCGCGCAGATCCTCGGGATCCACGCCGCGCGCCGTGGGCTCGAGCTCGACGCGGCGACCCTTGAGGCGCTCGCGGCCCGGTGCGACGGGTTCTCCGGGGCGGAGATCGAGCAGGCCGTCGTGTCCGCGACGTACGCGGCCCACGCGCGCGGCGAGGCGCTCGGTCCCGAGCACGTCGCGGCCGAGCTCGCGGCGACCCGGCCGCTGTCCGTGGTCATGGCCGAGCCGATCGCGCAGCTCCGCGCCTGGGCGGCGTCCCGCACGGTCCCGGCCAACTGACCCTCCCGCCCCGCCCACCGGGCCACCCGCCCACCCGCGTCGCCCGGAGACCTGAAGGGTTGGTGACGGTATTCGGCACCAAGTCTTCCGAACCTGGGCTCGCGCGCTGGGGTGGGGGGCCCGGGGCCAGGGGTCGGGGTCGGGGCGTGGGGGCGGGTGTGCGGGTCAGTTGGCCGGGAGCTCGCGCGGGGACTGGGGGGTGCGGGCGTACGCGACCGCGACCATGGCGTAGACGAGCGCGATCGCGCAGAACACCGCCCGCGCGTAGCCGTCGTCGGGCAGCGCGAACGCGGCGAGCGCGGCCGCCCCGACGAACGCGGCGTTGAACAGCACGTCGTACAGCGCGAAGGCGCGCCCGCGGTAGGCGTCCTCGGTGTCCGCCTGCACGATCGTGTCGACGGCGATCTTCGCGCCCTGCACGCTCAGCCCGAGCAGCGCGGCCGCCACGGCGACGACGGCGAACACCGGGGACGTCGCGAGCACGAGCTGGCTCAGCGCCCCGATCCCGAGGCACACGACGATCCACCGGGCCGGCGTCATGCGCTCGTGCGCGAGCGGCGTCGCCACGATCGCGAGCCCGTTCCCCACGAACGAGACCCCCAGCAGCAGGGCGAAGGTCGCGAGCCCGGCCGCCGCGTCGGCGGGGTCGTTGAGCAGGTTGCGGGACATGAGGATGAGCGCGATGAAGTTCGCGCCGTACAAGAACCGGTGCACGCCCATGACGCCCAGACCCGCCCCCGGGGTGCGCCGCGCCACGAGGTACCGGGCGCCCGCGGCGAGCTCGACGGCCGTCGCACGCACGTCCGCGAGCAGGGCCGTGACCCCGCCGGGCCGCGCGAGGGCCGCCCGGTCCGGGCCGAGCTGGTCGCGGCCCAGGCGCAGGGCCAGCGCGCTCGCGGCCCCGAACAGCGCCGCCGCGCACGCGAGCACCACCCCGTCCTCGACCGGCCCCGCGGGGACCACCGTGCCGATCACGAAGCCGAGGGCGCCGCCCACCACGGCCGACACGGCCCCGAGCGTGGGCGTGAGCGAGTTCGCGACGAGCAGCTGTTCGCGGTCCACCACGCGCGGCAGCCCCGCCGAGAGCGCCGAGAGCAGGAACCGGTTGACCCCGAGCGTCACGAGCGCGAGCACGTACACCGCCGGCCCCACGCCCACCGTGACCATGAGCACCGCGAGCACGCCCGTGAGCACGACCCGCACGGCGTTGCCGATCAGCAGCACCTGCCGCCGGCGCCACCGGTCGAGCAAGGGCCCGGCGAAGGGTCCGACGACGGTGAACGGGAGCAGCAGCACCGCGAACGCGGCCGCGACGTCGGCGGCCGTCGCCATGCGCTCCGGGGAGAAGAAGAACAGCGTCGCGAGCCCCACCTGGAACATGCCGTCCCCGCACTGGGACACGAGCCGCACCGTGAAGAGCCTGCGGAAGCCGGAGGACTGGAGCAGGAGCCGCAGATCGGTGACGAGGCGCACGACGTCGAGGCTAACGTGCCCACCGGCCCAGCCCGCGCCGTCGTCGGCCCCGATGCGGGACCATGAACGCACCGAGCCGGACACCGGAGCCGACCCAACCGAAGCGCACGCCCGCGGCGTTCTCCTCGTGAAGCCCCGCGTGGGGGCCCCGATCGAGGAAGGGGGAGCAGATGAGCCGGTGGGAACCGATGCTCGAGCGCGTGGCGCGCGAGCGCTATCCGAGGCTCGTGGCGCACGCGATGCTCCTGGTGCGCTCGCGCGTCGAGGCGGAGGACCTCGTGCAGGAGGCGCTCGTCTCCGCGTTCTCCGGCAAGGCGAGGTTCACCTCGCTCGCGGAGGCGGAGCAGTACGTGCGGCGCGCGATCGTGTCGCGGTTCATGGACGCGGCGCGCAAGCGGAGCAGGGAGCGGGCGGCCTACGCGCGCCACTCGGCCCAGCCGTCGAGCCCCGTGCCCGAGCCCGCGGGCGACCTGCCCGGCGAGGTCGAGGCCGCGCTCGCGGCGCTGCCCCCGCGCGAGCGCGCGTGCGTGGTGCTGCGGCACGTCGAGGACCTGTCGGTGCGGGACACCGCGGCGCTCCTGAGGCTCAGCGAGGGCGCGGTCAAGCGCTACACGTCCGACGGGGTCGCGGCGCTCGGTGCCGCCCTGGGGACGACGACGGTCGACGAGAGTCCCGTCGTGACGGTGACGACGAAGAAGACGAGCATCAAGGAGGTGCGTCGTGCGTGAGCTCTCTGAACTCCTGGCCGACTCGGTCGACGCCAGGGCACGGTCGGTCGCGGGGCTGACCCCCGACCGGGACGACTTCGACGCGATCGTCGCGACGGTCCGCCGCAAGCGCGTGGTGCGCCGCTCGCTGCAGGCGCTCGCCGTGGTGCCCGTCGTCGGCGGGCTCGCCGCGGGCGTCTACCTCGGCGTGGGGCTGATCGGGGACGGGGGGATCGACCCGGCGGCGCCGTCGTCCCCCGTGGTCACGACGCCGACGCCGACGGCGGACGCGTTCGACCCGGGCGCCCTCGTGACCGAGGACGGGCTGCCGCCGTTCTACGAGGCGCCGGCGGACCTGCTCGAGCACGTGGGCGAGGGCTGGGTCGCGATGGCGTACCGCCCGGAGCCCGCGAGCGACACCACCGGGCAGGCGGCGGCGCTCAGCAACCAGATCGTCCTCGCGTCACCCGACGGGGACCTGTTCCGCGCCGTCGAGCTGCCGCTCGAGCGTGACGTGCAGGTGGTCGCGTGGGACACCGGCGAGACCCGGGTGCGGGTGTCGTGGCCTGAGCCCGAGGGGTCGGGCCGGCTCCTGACCCTCGGGTGGGTGGACCTCGGCACCGGCGAGGTCACGCAGGACGTCGAGCAGTTCGAGCGGTGGGCGGTCTTCGTGGGGCACTCCGCGGCGGGCGCCGAGCTGTGGGCCGAGGACGTGCCGGACGGACGGTCCGGGATCACCGTGTGGGCGCTCGCGCCCGACGGCTCGCGCCGGCAGGTCGCGGCGCTCGACTCGATCGGCACGCCGCGCATCGACCCGTCCGGGCGCTCGCTGCTGGTCGAGGGGGAGGACCCCACCCGCGGGTTCGCCGTCGTCGACGTGGACTCCGGGGACGTGCGCGAGGTGCCGTTCGGGATGACCGGGCAGACGTGCACGATGGTCGGGTGGCTCGACGCGACGTCCACGGCGGTGCTGTGCCACGACCCGGTCCCCGCCGAGGCCGCCGCGATGGACCGCGTCGACTTCGTGGCCCAGAAGGCCGGGCTGTACCGCGTCGAGACGCTGCCCGACGGCGAGGTCACGCCGCTGCACGCGTTCGCCGAGGGGGAGCCCGTGCCGGAGCCCTGGAGCGGGCAGTGGGTGGACGGCTCGCTCGCCTTCGTGGTCTCGAACGGCTTCCCGGGTGGCTGCTCGCTCGGCGTGGGCGTGTGGGACGGGGCCGCGCCGCGCGTGGTGCTCGACGGCGGGGAGCGCTCGGCCAACGTGTTCTGGTTGCGGCCCGGGGCGGCGGGCCGGTTGCTCGTGCTGGGATCGCCGTCGTGCGAGTCGAGCGGCGTGCAGGCGCAGGTCTGGTCCGTGGACGTCGCGACGGGTGCCTCGGCGACCCTGACGCCGTGGCTCGAGGCGGACCCGGACGCCGGGCGGGACTACTGGTTCCGCACGGTCACCTCGATGGCCGGCTGACCCGCCTCCCGCCATCGGCCCCGGACTCCCGCCGCCCGCCCGGACCCCGCGCCCCGCTTCTGGGCGCGGGGCCGGACGCGCGCCGCAGGCTCTGGCCGCGCGCCCGAAGGACGGAAGGGTTGGTGCCGGAATGCGGTGCAAAGTCTTCGGGCCTCGCGCGTGCGCGGGTCAGCGGATCGGGCAACCGGGGCGGCAGGGGTGGGCGGGGGTGGTCGGGTCCGACTGGCGAAGGCCCACGAGCACCTGCTGCGTGGTGCGGCACGGCGTGACGGCCGTGTGGTACCAGCGGTAGCGCAGGGTGCGCTCGGCGGCCTCGAGCAGGGCGGCGTTGTCGCGCCACGTGTCGCGGTCCGTGCGCCCGCCGGGGTGGGCGAGCGCGCCGTCGAGCTCGATGCGCAGGCCGTGCCGCCGGTACCGCCGGTCCGCGCGAGCGCGTCGTCGGTGCCGTCCGCCGTGGCGACCAGGTCGATCGCGGTGTCCGCCACGCCCGTGCGCAGCGGCCAGCCCGTCATCCCGGGCAGCCGTTCGCGGTGGTGGATGAGGAGCCCTTCGCTGGGCAGCACGCGCCGGTCGCTCGGGATGGTGACGTCGATGATCTCCGGCGCGCGCGGCGTCATCCGGTTCAGGTGCGCGGCGGCCGCATGGCTGAGGCTCGCGTGCTTGCCCGCGTACATCAGTGCCGCGAACGCCCGACTCTCCCACGCGACCGGTCCGGAGTGGGTCAGGAGGACGCCGCGGTGGAGGCGTTGCCAGCGGCCGGAGGCGGTCTGGCGGGTGATCCAGCTGCGGTCCGCGCCGAGCCGTTCGAGCTCCGCGGTGGTGATGACGTGGCCCTGGTGCTCGGCGACGGCGGCCACGACCGTCCTGTCGAGTCTCATGGGAGATCACCCTGCCGCGCGTCGGCGCTCCATGGGACCCCCTGTGGATAACTTGCCAGCGCCGCCCCCGCACCGACCCACCCCCCGCCGTCGGCCCCCACCCTGTCCCCCACTCCACCCCTCGCGCGCCGATTCCTGAAGGGTTGGCACCGCACTCCGTCACGAACCCTTCCGCCCTCCACCTTGGCTCCGGCCAGACCCGGGCGGCCGGTGGGGAGGGGAAGGGTTTGCGCCGGAGTTCGGTGCGAACCCTTCGTGCTCCGGCGCGGTGGGCTCGGGGGGGCGGGGGTGGCTCGGCGGTGGTTGGGGTGGCCCGGGGGCGGGGTGGGCGCCGGGTTGGGGGCGGGGGTGGGGGGACAGGTGGTGGGCGGGTGCGGGGCGGGGCGGGAGCGAGCCGGGGACGACGGCGGAGGGCCGGCACCCTGTGCTGGGTGCCGGCCCTCCGATCAGGCTCGTGGGGCGGTCGCGCTCAGCGCTCGACCGTGCCCGCGATGAAGGCCTCGAGCTGCGCGCGGCCCTTCGTGTCTTCCATCTGCACCGGCGGCGACTTCATGAAGTACGTCGAGGCGGAGAGGATGGGGCCGCCGACGCCGCGGTCCTTGGCGATCTTCGCGGCGCGCAGCGCGTCGATGATGATCCCGGCCGAGTTCGGGGAGTCCCACACCTCGAGCTTGTACTCGAGGTTCAGGGGCACCTCGCCGAACGCGCGGCCCTCGAGGCGCACGTACGCCCACTTGCGGTCGTCGAGCCACGCGACGTAGTCCGACGGGCCGATGTGGACGTTGCGGTCCTCCTTCTTGCCCGCGAGCGGACCGTCTTCGAGGTTCGAGGTCACGGCCTGCGTCTTGGAGAGCTTCTTGGACTCCAGGCGCTCGCGCTCGAGCATGTTCTTGAAGTCCATGTTGCCGCCGACGTTGAGCTGGTACGTGCGGTCCAGCACCACGCCGCGGTCCTCGAAGAGCTTCGCGAGCACGCGGTGCGTGATCGTGGCACCGACCTGCGACTTGATGTCGTCACCGACGATCGGCACGCCCGCGGCCTCGAACTTCGCGGCCCACTCCGGGTCGGACGCGATGAACACGGGCAGCGCGTTGACGAAGGCCACGCCGGCGTCGATCGCGCACTGGGCGTAGAACTTCGCGGCGGCCTCGGAACCGACGGGCAGGTAGCACACGAGGACGTCGACCTTCGCGTCCTTGAGGGCCTGCACGACGTCGACCGGCTGCGCGTCGGACTCCTCGATGGTCTGCGAGTAGTACTTGCCGAGACCGTCGAGGGTGTGGCCGCGCTGGACCGTCACGCCGAGCGGCGGGACGTCCGCGATCTTGATGGTGTTGTTCTCGGAGGCGCCGATCGCCTCGGACAGGTCGAAGCCGACCTTCTTGGCGTCGACGTCGAACGCGGCGACGAATTCGACGTCGGAGATGTGATAGTCCCCGAACTGCACGTGCATGAGGCCGGGCACCTTGGAGTCGGGCTCGGCGTCACGGTAGTAGTGCACGCCCTGGACCAGCGATGCGGCGCAGTTGCCGACGCCGACGATGGCGACGCGGATGGAGGTCATCCTCGCTCCTTCTCGTTACTTGTCGTTGCCGGCGAGCGAGTCGCCACCGGCGGTGTCGTCGGTACCCGGGCGGGCACCTGGGGAGATACGGGTGCGACCACGGCCGCGCTCGTTGTCGATCAGGGAGTCGAGCCAGCGCACCTCGTGCTCGGCCTGCTCGAGGCCGTGGCGCTGCAGCTCGAGGGTGTACTCGTCCATGCGCTCGCGGGCCCGGGAGTAGGACTCGTGGATCGTCTCGAGGCGTTCGGCGAGCCGGGTCCGGCGTCCTTCCAGGATGCGGATCCGGGTCTCGGCGTCCGTCTGGGAGAACAGTGCGAAGCGCACGTCGAAGCTCTCGTCCTCCCACGCGGCGGGGCCGGAGGAGGCGAGCGCCTCCTGGAGGTGCTCCTTGCCCTCGGCGGTCAGCTCGTAGACGATGCGCGCGCGCTTGCCCGCGAGGGCGTGCGGCGGCGCGGCCTGCGAGTCGACCCCCACGATGAGCCCGCGCGCCACCAGCGCCTTGAGCGCCGGGTAGAGCGAGCCGTAGGACAGGGCGCGGAACGAGCCGAGCAGCACGTTGAGCCGCTTGCGCAGCTCGTAGCCGTGCATGGGCGTCTCCTGGAGCAGGCCGAGGATGGCGAGCTCGAGGACACCGGCGCGTGCGCGCATGACATCCTCCTTCAGGCGACGGTTCGGGCGGCGAGTGCGGTGACTCTGCGGTGCGATGTATCGAACTGATACATCGGCAGGTTACGTCGAAGCGAACAGTGCGCGCAAGCGCGGGTGTGGTCGGTGAACCGTGCACAACTCGTGAAAGCCGGGCACCTTCCCGTTTTGCCCGGGGACGCCTCGGACATACTGGAGCGCGCCAGCCCTGATCGAGACGAAGGTTCGCCCCGTGCCCACACCCCCCAAGCCGCGTCCCGGCGCGCCCGTGCGCACGAGCACGCGAGCGTCCGGCACCGCACGGCAGCCTTCGCCGACGACGGCGGGAAGCGGCGCGGCCCGCACCCCCGGCGGGGGACGGCCGGCAGGCGGGGCGCCGTCGTCGGCCCCGAAGCCCGTCTTCGCGAAGACCATGGCGCGCGAGCCCGAGCCCCGCACGCGCCGCTTCTTCGACTACCCCCGCTCGGGCAGGTCGGGCCTGCTGCGCTGGCTGCCTTCGTGGCGACTCGTGCTCGGCGCGTTCCTCGTGGTGCTGTTCCTCGGGGTGGGCGTGGTGGTCGCGGCCTACATGACCACCACCATCCCCGCGGCGCAGGACATGGTCCGGGCCCAGACGACGACGGTCTACTACGCGGACGGCACCACCGAGATGGGCCGCTTCGCCGTGGAGAACCGCGAGATCGTCGACTACGCGACCCTCCCCGAGCACGTGGGCCTCGCCGTGGTCGCCGCAGAGGACCAGACGTTCTTCGACAACTCCGGGATCGACCCCGTGGGCACCGTGCGCGCGCTGTGGAACAACCTGCGCTACGGCACCAAGCAGGGAGGGTCCACGCTGACGCAGCAGTACGCCGAGCGCTACTACCAGGGCACCACGCGCGACTACGTGGGCAAGTTCCGCGAGGCGCTGCTCGCCGTGAAGATCTCCCAGGAGCAGGACAAGGAAGAGATCCTCGGCAACTACCTCAACACGATCTACTTCGGTCGCGGCGCGTACGGCGTCCAGGCGGCGGCGCAGGCCTACTTCCGGACCGACGCCGCGGACCTGACCGTCGAGCAGTCCGCCCTCCTCGCCGGGGTGATCCCCGCGCCGAGCCGCTTCGACCCGCGCGTCGACGCCGAGCAGGCCGAGCGGCGCTGGAACTACGTGCTCGACCGCATGACCGCGGACGGCTACGTCGACGCCGGCGAGCGCGCGGACATGACGTTCCCCAAGGTGGCGGACTACGAGCAGTCCGACACGTACGCGGGCACGCAGGGCTACCTGCTGAGCATGGTGCGCAACGAGCTCGTCGAACGCTCGCCCGTCACCGAGGACGAGATCGACACGAAGGGCCTGAAGATCGTCACGACGATCGACCCGCGCATCCAGGACGCCGCCGAGGCCGTGATCGACGAGATCCCCGAGGACGCGCCCGAGCGGCTGCGCACCGCCGTCGTCACGATCGATCCCGCCGACGGCGCGATCCTGGCGCTCTACGGCGGCGCGGACTACCTCGAGCACCCGCAGAACGCCGTGACGCAGGACATCGCGCAGGCCGGCTCGACCTTCAAGCCGTTCACGCTCGTCGCGGCCCTCGAGCAGGGCATCAGCCTGCGCACCACGTACTCCGGCAAGAGCCCCGCGTTCGTCGAGGGTTTCCCCGAGGACCGCGGCGTGCGCAACTACGGCAACAGCTCCTACGGCACGATCGACCTGGTCGACGCGACCGCGAACTCCGTCAACACCGTCTACGCGCAGGTCAACGTGGAGATCGGCCCCGAGAAGGCCGTCGACGTCGCGGTGCGGGCGGGCGTGCCCGAAGACACCGTCGACCTCATCGCCAACCCGGCCAACGTGCTCGGCACGGCGTCCCCGCACCCGCTCGACATGGCGACGGCCTATGCGACCTTCGCCTCGGGCGGGGTCTACCACCAGCCGTTCATCGTCCGCACGGCCGAGTACCTGTCCGGCGGCATCGCGTACGAGGGCGCCACGACGGGCGAGCGTCGCTTCGACGCCGACGTCATGGCGGACACCACGTACGCGATGACCCAGGTGGTCGAGAAGGGCACCGCGACGAAGGTCAAGTCCCTGGGCCGCCCCGTGGCGGGCAAGACCGGCTCGAGCACCGACAACCTCTCCGCGTGGTTCGTGGGCTTCACGCCGCAGCTCGCGACCGCCGTCGCGATGTACCAGCCGGACGAGGCGGGCAACCCCGAGTCGATCACGCCCTTCGGGGGCTACTCCGAGGTCACCGGCGGCACCGTCCCCACGGACCTGTGGGCCAGCTACATGGAGGTCGCGCTCGACGGGTACGAGGTCGAGGACTTCCCCGCGCGGGCCGACGTCGGCGACGCCCCGTCACCCTCGCCGAGCGAGGAAGGCGTCGGGATCGGAGACGAGCAGGACGAGACCGACGAGGAGTCGATGACGAGCGTCCCCGGCGGACTCGAGGGCAAGACGCTCGCGGACGCGACCGCGGCGCTCAAGAACGCCGGCCTCGAGGTGGTGGTCCGCGAGGAGTACTCCGACTCCGTCGCCGCGGGCCGGGTCGTGTGGGTCGAGCCGGGAGCCGGGACCGTGCTCGAGCGCGGAGCGCCGGTCACGATCGCGGTCTCCCGCGGTCCGCGCGAGACGACGACGCCGGATCCCACGCCGAGCCCGCCGCCGACGTCGGACCCGAGCCCCACGCCGACGCCCGACCCGAAGCCGAGCCCCACGCCGGACCCGACCCCCTCGACCGAGCCGACGCCGGACCCCGGGGACGCCGGGGACGCGGGGGACGACGATGCGGGGGCGGACGGCGCGGGGTCCGGCTCGCCTTCCTGGTCGGAGCGCTGACGGCGCACGATTTCGTCCGAGCCGCTCGCTCGCGATAGGCTCGGCCCTTGCTTCGCACCCGACCGGCGCCCGCCGGGAGGTCACGGAGCAGACGCACAACCCTCCTGCCACGGAGAGACCGTGGCCGCCCAGTCCGAAGGAGGTGGGTATGAGCCTGCGTCAGTACGAGTTGATGGTCATCCTCGACCCCGAGATCGACGAGCGCACCGTCGCCCCGTCGCTCGACAAGTTCCTGTCGGTGGTCACCACCGGTGAAGGGTCCGTCGAGAAGGTCGACATCTGGGGACGCCGTCGCCTCGCCTACGAGATCAACAAGCGCGCCGAGGGCATCTACGCCGTCGTCGACTTCCACGCGACCCCGGCCGTCGCTCAGGAGCTGGACCGCCAGCTCGGGCTCAACGAGTCCGTGCTGCGCACCAAGATCCTGCGCGCCGAGTCCGCCTGACGAACCTGCTACGCAACCCACGAGACCGAGCGAGGTAACGCATGGCTGGCGACACCGTCATCACCGTGATCGGGAACCTGACCGGGGACCCGGAACTGCGCTTCACCCCGGCGGGAGCCGCCGTCGCGAACTTCACCGTCGCGTCGACCCCCCGCCAGTTCGACCGCCAGAGCAACGAGTGGAAGGACGGCGACACGCTGTTCATGCGCTGCTCCATCTGGCGCGAGGCGGCGGAGAACGTCGCGGAGTCCCTCACCAAGGGCACGCGCGTCATCGTCTCGGGTCGGCTCGTCCAGCGCTCCTACGAGACCCGCGAGGGCGAGAAGCGCACGGTGGTCGAGCTCCAGGTCGACGAGATCGGTCCGTCGCTGCGCTACGCCACGGCCAAGGTGACCCGTTCCCAGCGCTCCGGCGGTGGCGGCGGGTTCTCCGGTGGCGGTGGCGGCTACTCCGGCGGCGGGAGCTCCGGCGGTGGCGGCTACTCCGGTGGCGGCGCGTCCGACGACCCGTGGGCCACGTCAGGTCCTTCGGGGGCTTCTGAGGAACCCCCCTTCTAGTCCGCACACATCCCGGGGCACGGCAACGCCCCGGGCTCCGAGAAAGAGGAGCACCACGATGGCCAAGGCCGTTGTTCGTAAGCCCAAGAAGAAGCAGAACCCGCTCAAGGCGGCGAAGGTCGAGTCGATCGACTACAAGGACACCGCGCTGCTGCGCAAGTTCATCTCCGACCGCGGCAAGATCCGCGCGCGTCGCGTGACGGGCGTGTCCGTGCAGGAGCAGCGGGCGATCGCCCGTGCCGTCAAGAACGCCCGCGAGATGGCACTGCTGCCGTACTCGTCGTCGGCGCGCTGAGAAGGGACCAGGACATGGCAAAGCTGATCCTGACGCACGAGGTCACCGGCCTCGGCGAGCCCGGTGACGTGGTCGAGGTCAAGGACGGGTACGCCCGCAACTACCTCCTGCCCCGCCACCTGGCCACGCCGTGGACCAAGGGTGCCGAGAAGCAGGTCTCGTCGATCCGTACCGCCCGCAAGGCGCGCGAGATCGCGAGCCTCGACGACGCGAAGGCCGCGCGCGACTCGCTCGAGTCGAAGCAGGTGGTCGTCGCGGCGCGTTCCGGCAACGCCGGTCGCCTCTTCGGCGCCGTCACGACGGCCGAGATCGCCGAGGCCGTCGTGGCCGCCGGCGCGCCCGCCGTCGACAAGCGCAAGATCGAGATCGCCCAGCCCATCAAGGCGCTCGGCGAGTACACGGTCAGCGTGCGCCTCCACCCCGAGGTCGCCGCGAAGATCAACGTCAAGGTCGTCGCCGCCTGAGGCTGCGTCGCCCCTGACCCGGCAGGCCCGGTTCCCCTCGGGGAGCCGGGCCTTCGCCGTCCCCGGGCCCACCCCCCCCCCCCCCCCCCCCCCCCCCCCCCCCCCCCCCCCCCCCCCCCCCCCCCCCCCCCCCCCCCCCCCCCCCCGGCCCCCTTTGGTGCTATTGCGCGAGTTCGTACATCAGGAGGTACGAACTCGCGCAATAGCACCGAACTCGGCGGGGGTGGGAGTGGGTGGGGGTGGTGGGGGGTGGGGGCGGAGGGGTCAGACGACGGCGGTCATCCAGGCGTCGGTGCGGACCCGCCACCCGGTGGTCGCGGCGCGGGCGGCCATGAACACGCCGGCGAAGGCCACCCACAGCCACGCGAGCCCCCATGGGCCGGATGGTGCCCAGGCGCCGACGGCGAGCGCGGCCGGCGCGTAGACGGCGAGCGTGAGCATGCCCACCACGGCCAGGTACCGGCCATCCCCGGCGCCGATGAGCACGCCGTCGAGCAGGAACACGTACCCGCCGAGCGGCATGAACACGGCGGCCACCACCAGTCCCGCCGTGATGGCCGCGCGCACGGGCGCCTCGGTGGTGAACGCGGCCGAGATCCACCAGGAACAGCCGCCGACGACGGCGCCCAGCACGACCCCCACACCGAGGCCCCACCCGATCGAACGGCGCAGGAACGCCCGCGCGAGCTCGACGGACCGTTGCCCCACGGCCTGTCCCACGATCACCTGCGCGGCGATCGCGAGGGCGTCGAGCACGAGCGCCGCGAAGCCCCACACCGAGCTCACCACCTGGTGGGCGGCGAGGTTGACGTCACCGAGCCGGGCGGCGACCGTGACGGTGAGCAGGATGGCGAGGCGCAGCGACAGGGTCCTCACGAACAGCGGCACGCCGGCGCGCGCACCGGCCAGCACGCCCGCCGTCGTCGGACGTAGTCCCACCCCGTGGCGACGTGCGCCGCGCGCGAGGACCGCGGCGAGCGCGACCCCCATGCCGGTCTGCGCGAGCGCTGTGCCGAGTCCGGACCCCGCGATGCCCATGCCCGCCCCGTGCACGAACGTCACGTTGAGCACCACGTTGACCGCGGCGCCCGTCGCGGCCACCACGAGCGGGGTGCGCGTGTCCTCGACCCCTCGCAGGGACCCCGTCGCGGCGAGCACCACGAGCATCCCGGGCAGCCCGGGGGCGGACCAGCGCAGATAGCTCGTGGCGTGGACGAGGACGTCCCCGGACGCACCGAGCGCCGCGGCCGCCCACGGAGCCACCGCCCAGATGGCCGCGGCGAGCGCCAGACCGAGGCCCGCGGCGAGCCATGCGCCGTCCACCCCGGCCGCGAGGGCGCGCGATCGGTCCCCCGCTCCGACCAGGCGCGCGACGGTGGCCGTCGTGGCGTACGCGAGGAACACGCACAGCCCCACCACGGTCATGAGCAGCGTGGACGCGACGGTGAGACCCGCGAGCGGCGCGGTCCCGAGGCGGCCCACGATCACGGAGTCGGCGAGGACGAACGCGGGCTCCGCGACGAGGGCGCCGAGCGAGGGCAGGGCGAGGGCGAGGATGCGGCGGTCGATGCCCGACGGCGGGGTGCGGCTCGGTCTCACGAGCACCACTGTCTCATCCACAGGACGGTCGAGGTCCGGATGGTGGACCCGTCGCAAACTCGTGGCCGGTCCACAGCGTGTGCGTGGGAGCGTGCGCATCGTTGCAGGTCAGAGGCGTGGAAAGTGTCCCACTCGCCGGGCTTGGGCGCATTTCCACAGGTGTCCGGTTCTATCCACATGGCCGTCCACACCTGTGCACACGACGCACCTGCACAGGGACCGGGCCTGTGGGTGGGGCCTGTGGACAGCGCGCTCGCGGGGGAGGTGCCCGGGGGCCTAGGTTCGGTCCCGGTGGCCGGGAGCCGTTCGAGCGGGAGTGTCAGAGGCTCGACGTACAACGGGGGTACGAGCGGTGAGCGAGGAGCGGACGGCATGACGATCGAGGACCTGGAGCGTTCCGCGCGGGGCAGCGGCTTCGACCGCCTTCCCCCGCAGGACACGGCGGCGGAGCAGAGCGTGCTCGGCGGCATGATGATCTCCAAGGACGCGATCGCGGACGTCATCGAGCAGGTGCGCGGCTCGGACTTCTACCGTCCCGCGCACGAGACGATCTACGAGGCCATCCTCGACCTGTACGGCCGCGGAGAGCCAGCCGACGCCGTGACCGTGGCGGACGAGCTCACCAAGCGCGGCCAGATGACGCGGATCGGTGGGGCGCCGTACCTGCACGACCTCATCTCGATGGTGCCCACGGCCGCGAACGCCGGGTACTACGCGCGCATCGTGCGCGAGCGCGCGGTGCTGCGCCGGCTCGTCGAGGCGGGCACGCGCATCACCCAGCTCGGATACGCGACCGACGGCGGGGACGTCGACGACATCGTCAACACCGCCCAGGCGGAGGTGTACGCCGTCACGGAGCGGCGTGCCAGCGAGGACTACCTGCCGCTCGGCGAGATCATCGACGGCACGGTCGACGAGATCGAGGCCGCGGGCAAGCGCGGGGCGGGGCTCACCGGAGTGCCCACCGGGTTCACCGAGCTCGACGAGCTGACGAACGGCCTGCACCCGGGCCAGATGATCGTGGTCGCGGCA
>Ga0222423_1000079_pt1 | contig 101956 bp, 92 predicted proteins | sample 3A0metagenome_FD_182472 | JGI IMG/M metagenome (GOLD analysis project Ga0222423, IMG submission 182472) | Enriched microbial communities from leaf-cutter ant dump, University of Wisconsin, Madison, United States - 3A0 (version 2) | ecosystem: Environmental > Terrestrial > Nest > Insects nest >...
GCCGCCAGTACTTCTGGCACCGCTTCTTCTCCCACCAGCCCGACCTCAACTACGAGAACCCGCGGGTCATCGACGCGATGTTCGACGCGGTGCGCTTCTGGCTGCGCCTCGGCGTGGACGGCTTCCGGCTCGACGCCGTGCCGTACCTGTTCGAGGAGGAGGGGACGAACTGCGAGAACCTCCCCCGCACCCACGAGCTCCTCGCGGACCTGCGCGCGATGATCGACCGCGAGTTCCCGGGCCGGATCATGCTCGCCGAGGCCAACCAGTGGCCCGAGGAGGTCGTCGAGTACTACGGGACCGACGAGCGCCCCGAGTGCCACCTGTGCTTCCACTTCCCCGTGATGCCGCGCATCTACTACGCGCTGCGGGACCAGAAGGCCCGGGCGATCGTCGACATCCTCGCCGACACCCCGGCGGTGCCCGCGGGGGGCCAGTGGTCGACGTTCCTGCGCAACCACGACGAGCTCACCCTCGAGATGGTCTCCACGGAGGAGCGCGCGTCGATGTACGCGTGGTACGCGCCCGACCCGCGCATGCGCGCCAACGTGGGGATCCGGCGCCGACTGGCTCCCCTGCTCGACAACTCGCGCAAGGAGCTCGAGCTCGCGCACGCCCTCCTGCTGAGCCTGCCCGGATCGCCGTGCCTGTACTACGGCGACGAGATCGGGATGGGCGACAACATCTGGCTCGGGGACCGCGACGCGGTGCGCACGCCGATGCAGTGGACGCCCGACCGCAACACGGGCTTCTCGACGGCGGACCCCGGGCAGCTCCACCTCCCCGTGGTGCAGTCCCTCGTGCACCACTACTCGCACGTCAACGTCGAGGCGCAGCTCGCCCAGCCCACGTCGTTGCTGCACTGGGTGCGCGGGATGCTCACGGTGCGCCGCCGCAACCCCGTGCTCGGCACGGGTGACTTCGCGGCCGTCGAGTGCGACAACGAGTCCGTGCTCGCCTTCCTGCGCCACGGACCGAACGCCACGGTGCTCGTCGTCGCGAACCTCGCCTCGACGGCCCGCGCCGCGACGTTGCACCTGCCCGCGCACGCCGGGTCCGCGCTCACCGACGTCTTCGGCGGGGCGGGCTTTCCCGCCGTGTCCGACGACGGCTACCTGGGGCTGACGCTCGGGGCGCGCGACTTCTACTGGCTCGACGTGACGGGCGCGTGAGGGGCGCACCGACCCGTGCGGGGTGCCGCCTGCGCGCCCACCTGTAATCCTGGGGGTATGACGGACGTCGGTGACGCGGTGCTCGGGGCGATCGCCGACTGGCTGCCCGGACGGCGCTGGTTCCCGACCCGGCTCACCGGCGTCCCGCTCGCCGTCGTCGACCGTCTCGCGCTCACCGATCCCCTCGGCGAGGCGCGCGTCGAGGTCCTCCTCCTCGGGGCCGCGGACGACCCGCGACCCCCGTTCGTGCAGGTCCCGCTCACCTTCCGCGTGCCGGGCACGGTCCCCGCGGGGCTCGAGCCCGTCGCCGCGGTCGACGGGCTCGAGGTGCTCGACGGGCCGAGCGACCCGGCGTTCGTGCGCGCGTGGCTCGCCGCCGCGTCCGGCGACGACGCGCTCACGGCCTCGCTCGACCTGTCCTCGCACCGCCTCGTCACGGGCGAGCAGTCGAACTCGTCGATCATCGTGCGGGGGGCCGACGGCGGACCCGGGGGGATCCTCAAGGTGTTCCGCGGCGTGTGGCCCGGCGAGAACCCCGACGTCCTCGTCCCCGCGGCCCTCGCGGCCACCGGCTGGCCCCACGTGCCGGCCCCGCTCGCGTGGCTCGCGCACGAGGCCGCGGGCGAGACCTCCCACCTCGGTGTGCTGTCGCGCTTCGTGCCCGGCGCCCAGGACGGCTTCGAGCTCGCGTGCGCGATGGCCGAGCGCGGCGAGCCGTTCGACGCGCTCGGCGACGCGCTCGGGGTCGTGATCGCCGAGCTGCACGAGCGGCTCGCGAGCGCGCTGCCCGTCGAGCCCGCGCGCTCGGTCACGGCGGCCGAGCTCACGAGCCACCTGCACGAACGCCTCGCGTGGTCGGTCGCCCAGGCGCCCGAGCTCGGCCGGTGGCGCGCCGCGGTCGCCGAGCTCGTCACGCGGCTCGGCGAGCTCGCCGAGCTCCCGCGCCTCCAGCGGGTCCACGGCGACCTGCACCTGGGGCAGCTGTTGCGCTCGCCCGAGACGTGGTTCGTGCTGGACTTCGAGGGCGAGCCCATGATGTCCCTCGCGGACCGCGCGCTGCCCGGGATCGCGCTGCGCGACGTGGCCGGGATCCTGCGCTCGTTCGACTACGTGGCCGCGCGCGCCGGGGCGGACGAGTCATGGACGCTCACGGCCCGCTCGGCGTTCCTCCGCGCGTACCGGCGCGAGGTGCCGAGCGCCGCGACGCGCGAGGCGGCGCTCGTGCTGCGTGCCTTCGAGGTGGACAAGGCCCTCTACGAGGTGGTCTACGAGACGCAGAACCGGCCCCGGTGGGCCGAGATCCCGCTGCGCGCGCTGCACCGGCTCGTCGGGTCCCCCCACGGCGGGCCCGGTGGTGGAAGAGTAGGCGCATGACGCCCGAGCCCAGCCCCGAAGACCTCGCCTCGGTCGCCGCCGGGACGCACGGCGACCCGCACACGATCCTCGGGCCGCACCCCGGGACCGACGGCGTCGACGTCCGCGTCCTTCGCCCGCTCGCGGACGCCGTGACGATCCGCACCACCGACGGCGACCACCCCGCGGAGCACGTCGAGGGCGGGATCTGGGCCGCGCGCCTTCCGGGCTCGTCGGTCCCCGACTACCGCGTGCTCGCCACCTACGGTGAGACCACCACGACCCTCGACGACCCGTACCGCTTCTTGCCGTCGATCGGCGCGCTCGACCTGCACCTCATCGCCGAGGGGCGCCACGAGCAGCTGTGGACCGTGCTCGGGGCGAACGTCAAGACGTACCCGTCGGTGCTCGGCGAGGTGCACGGCACGGCGTTCGCGGTGTGGGCGCCCAACGCGCGCGCCGTGCGCGTGGTCGGGGACTTCAACCACTGGCAGGGCGCCTCGCACGCGATGCGCACGCTCGGCACGTCGGGCGTGTGGGAGCTCTTCGTCCCCGGCGTCGGGGCGGGCACCCGCTACAAGTTCGAGATCCTGGGCCGTGACGGCTCGTGGCGGCAGAAGGCCGACCCGCTCGCGCGCGGCACCGAGGTGCCGCCCGCCACGGGGAGCGTCGTCGTCGACTCCGGGTTCGCGTGGTCCGACGACGAGTGGATGGCGACCCGCGCCGCGGGCGACCCGCACTCCGGGCCCATGAGCGTCTACGAGGTCCACCTCGGCTCGTGGCGCTCCGGCCTCGGCTACCGCGAGGCGGCCGACCAGCTCGCCGAGTACGTGGGCGACCTCGGGTTCACGCACGTCGAGCTCATGCCCGTCGCCGAGCACCCGTTCGGTGGCTCGTGGGGCTACCAGGTCTCGAGCTACTACGCCCCGACGTCACGCTTCGGGCACCCCGACGACTTCCGCTACCTCGTGGACCGGCTGCACCGGGCGGGCATCGGCGTCATCCTCGACTGGGTCCCCGCCCACTTCCCCAAGGACGAGTGGGCGCTCGGCCGCTTCGACGGCACGCCGCTGTACGAGCACCCGGACCCGCTGCGCGGCGAGCAGCCCGACTGGGGCACGTTCGTGTTCGACTTCGGCCGCAACGAGGTGCGCAACTTCCTGGTCGCCAACGCGGTCTACTGGCTCGAGGAGTTCCACGTCGACGGGCTGCGCGTCGACGCCGTCGCGTCGATGCTCTACCTCGACTACTCGCGCACCGCGGGCCAGTGGCGGCCCAACAAGTTCGGGGGGCGCGAGAACCTCGAGGCCATCGGCTTCCTGCAAGAGGTGAACGCGACGGCCTACCGGCGCGCCCCCGGGATCGTCATGATCGCCGAGGAGTCCACCGCCTGGCCGGGGGTCACGGCGCCGACGAGCGCGGGCGGACTCGGGTTCGGGCTCAAGTGGAACATGGGCTGGATGAACGACACGCTCCGCTACCTCGCCGAGCTGCCGATCAACCGCCGCTACCACCACCACGAGGCCACGTTCTCCCTCGTGTACGCGTTCTCCGAGCAGTTCGTCCTCCCCCTCAGCCACGACGAGGTGGTGCACGGCAAGGGCTCGCTCCTCGCGAAGCAGCCGGGCGACCGCTGGCAACAGCTCGCGGGACTGCGCACCCTCCTCGCCTACCAGTGGTCCCACCCCGGCAAGCAGCTGCTCTTCATGGGCGGCGAGCTCGCGCAGGACTACGAGTGGGCCGAGGGCGGGTCGCTCCCGTGGCACCTGCTCGACGACCCCGCGCACGCGGGCGTGCACCGGCTCGTGGGCGACCTCAACAGGTTCTACCGGGAGCACCGGGCCCTGTGGTCGCAGGACCACACCGGCGCGGGCTTCGAGTGGATCGACTCGAACGAGGCCGACCTCAACGTGCTCAGCTACGTCCGCCGCGGCGACGACGGCTCGCTCGTCGTCGTCGTCGTGAACTTCGCCGGGGTGCCGCACGAGGGCTACCGCCTCGCGCTGCCCCACGGAGGGACGTGGCGCGAGGCCGTCAACACCGACGCCGAGGCCTACGGCGGCAGCGGCGTCGGGAACCTCGGCGAGGTCCACGCCGACGGCACGCCGTTCAAGGGCCGACCGGACTCCGTGGTGCTGCGCGTGCCCCCGCTCGGCGCGCTCTACCTCACGCCCGCGGGGTGACGGCGTCCCGGTAGCGCTCGGCCCGGGGCAGCGTGCTGCCCCGCACGCCGCGGCTCAGTACAGCGCCGCGGCGAGGGACCGGCGGGCGAGCACGACGCGCTCGTCGTCCGCACCGACCACCTCGAAGAGCTCGAGCAGGTGCTCGCGCAGCCGGTCCCGGTCCGGCCCGAAGTTCACGCGCACGAGGTCGATGATGCGCGAGAAGCCGTCCTCGACGGCGCCGGTCGCGACGTCGAGGTCCGCGACGGCGAGCTGCGCGTCGATGTCCTGCGGCGCGTCCGCCGCCGCGCGACGCACCGCGTGCGGGTCCACGCCGCGCAACCGCTCGAGGAGCCGCACCTGGGCCAGGCCTGCCTTCGCGTCGGCGTCCCGGGGGTTCTCGGCGAGCGCCTTCTCGTACGCGGCCACCGCGGCCGGCAGGTCGTCGCGCTCGATCGCGTCGTACGCCTCCTGGTGCAGCGGCGGCAGGGGCGGCTCCTCCGGCGCGGCCGCCTCCTCGGGTGCCTCCCCGGGCCCCGCGGGTGCCCGACCCGTCAGGCCGTTCGCCGTCGCGGCCTGGGCCACCTGGTCCACGAGCCCCCGGAGCTGGTCGAGCGGGAGACCACCCTCGAAGAGCGGCAGCGGCTGGCCCGCCATGAGGGCGACGGTGGTGGGCACGGACTGGGCGCGGAACGCCTGGGCGACCTGCGGGTTCGCCTCGGCGTCGATGCGCGCCAGGAGGAACGTGCCGCCCGACTCGCCCGCGAGCGTCCCCAGGTCACGCAGCAGCGTCGTGGCGACCTCGCTCCACTGCGCCCACAGCACCACGAGCACGGGGTACCGGGTCGAGGCCTGCACGAGGTCGCCGAAGGACGCGGTGTCCGCGTCGACCACGTACGGCCCGGGAGCCGGGATGCCCCCCGGCTCCCCCGGGGCGGGGGCCGCCGAGCGCGAGAGCGCCGACAGGTCGACGGCGCCGCGCATCTCGACGCGCCGCGGGGGCTGGCTCTGCTGACTCATTCTCCTACTTGCCCTTCACTGCGGTGCGGACGTGCTCGGCCGCGAGCACGACGATGTCCTCGGTGCTGCCCTCCGGCGGCACGACGAACGCGACGACGCCGGTCCACGTGATCGTCGCGCTCTTGGTGACCTTCTTCTTGCCGAGGAGCGCGGCCTCGGCCTTGCCGAACGAGAGCTCGCGGTCGTCCGTGGTGATCCTCGTGGTGGTGGTCATGGGGACCACGACGATCGCCCCGCCGTCGGCCGTCGAGACCGCGACGGTGGCATCGGTGTCGGGCTCGTACCGTTCCGTGAACTTCCCGCCCGCCTGCTCGGCGATCTTCTCGTACTGCTCGCGCACGAGCGCGATCCGCTCGCGCAGGGCGTCCGCGCCGAACACCGACGCGAACGCCGACGTCGCGCCCTTGTCCAGCACGTCCGCATAGGCCTCACCGACCTCGGCGGGCGCCATGAGCAAGCCCTCCGCGTCGAGCGCGACCGGGACGCTGCCCACCTCGGGCACGAAGGTCCGCGGCACCTGGCGGTCCGGCAGCAAGCGGCTCCACGTCCACAGCCGGTACGGGGCGCGGGGCTCGTCCTGCGTCAGCACGAGCAACCGAGGGCTCTGGAGGTCCTCGGGCTGCTCCGTCACGACGAACACCGAGCGGGGCCACGCGTCCGTGGTGGGGACCACGATGGTCCGCGGGGACGTGGGGACCGCGATGAGGTCGACGTCGTCCTCGAGCGCCTGGTTGACGGTGTACTCGGCGCTGCGGATCGTCAGTGCGGGTCCCGTCACGCGGTCCGTGAGGGCGTCCGCGTCGAGCGCGGCGTCGGCCTTCTCGAGCTGGGCCGCGACGTCGTCGAGCACCGCGCGCACCTGTTCGGTGGTGAGCGTGGGAGGCGGGACCGCGGGCACGGGGTCGGGGGCGGGCGTCGGCAGGGGCGTCGCGCACCCGCCGAGCGCGAGGGCGCCGACGGCGAGCAGCCCCGCGAGGGCGCGGGCGCGGCGGGTGCGGGGAACGGTGCTCATTCGTCACCTCCCACGGGGGCGTCCTGGGCGCTCTCGGGCGGCACCTCGACGAAGCCCCAGCGCGCCCGCCACGCGTCCGCGGAGGCCGCACCCTGCTGGGCGCTGGACGGGGACGCTCCTGGCGCCACCTCGGTGGGCTGCGTGGCGGACGCCTGCTCGGCGGACGGCTCCGCGCCGGGGGGCCGCGCGGGATCGGGGTGCTGTCCCGCGGGCAGAGGCGCCTCCGGGGAGGTGGCAGGTGCTTCGACGAGCGCCTCGGGGTGGGTGGCGCCCACGCCGCTCTCACGACGCCGGAGCAGACGACGCACCGCGAGCGCACCCCGGCCGGGGGTCTGCGTGTCGTGCGTCGGCCCGGTACCGGGTCCGGCGGGTTCTGCGGGCTCGGCGGCGGCTTGCGGGGCCGGCGCAGCGGACTCCGCCGTCGCGGACCAGGCCGTGGTCGCGGCCGGCGGCCCCGTGGGGGTCGCTGCCGGGGCGGTCGGGGTCCAGCGGGGCGCTGGTGCCGGGGGCTGTGCGGGTCGCGCCGCCGGGCTCGACGGAACGTGCGGGACCACCCCGCCGCGGCGCACCGGGACGAACTTCGGCACGTACGGCTGGTCCTGCGCCTCCGGCTCGCTGGCCGTCGGCTCGCCCGGCGTCGGCTCGCCCGGCGTGGCCGTGGGCGAGCTCGCGGGTGCGGCCGTCGTCGTGCTCGCCGTCGTCGTGCTCGCCGTCGTCGGCACGGCAGAGGGCGGATCGAGCGACGACGGACCGGACGCGACCTCGACGGGTGCCTCGCTCCCCCGGCGGACCGTCGGGACGGTGGAGCGCGCACCTCGGCCCGCGGCACGAGCGGCCTCGAGCTCGCGCAGCTGGCGACGCGTGAGGGGCGCCGTGGGTTGCTCAGGCTCCGGCACCGTCGTCTCGACGTCGGCGGCGACCTCGGGCTCGGCGTCCACGTCCACCCAGCGCGGCTCGGTCTCCTGGCTGCGTCGCCACCCCACCAGGACCACGGCGGCGCCGAGCAGGATGAGCGCGATGCCCGTCCACAGTCCCGGTCGGAACCACGGGGTGACCACCTCGCGCGGCCACGTCAGCTCGAGCGTCGGAGCCACCCCTCCGGCGTCGGTCGTCGCGACGAGCAACGACCAGCGCCCCGGCCGGTGGGTCCAGGAGAGCTCCGCCGAGCCGACACCCTCCGCGCTCGCGACCCACATGTCCGAGTCGGCAGGATCGGCGCTCGCGTCCGGACCCGCCGACGGCGTCGCGCCGGGGACCTCGACGGCCTCACCGGGACGGGTCGCGAGCGTCGCGACGTCGGCCAGCCCCGTGACGCGCGTGTGCGCGTCCGCCCCCACCCACGCCGTCACGTCCGAGTCGCGCCCCACCGCGACCACGACGCGCGCCCCCTCGGGCGCCGTCGCCCTCACGGACACCGACCCGGCCACGAGCTCGAGCACGCCCGGGTCGGTGACCAGCAGCGTGGTCGCGCCCGTGGCGAGGGCCTCCGCCCGCACGTGGTCGGCGGGGCGCCAGAGGGTCGCCGAAGCGACGGCGGTCCCAGCCGCCACCAGTCCGAGGAGGACCAGCACGGCCCCGGTCAGGCGTAGTCGCACGCGATTCCCTTCTTGCCCGGCGTCCTAGGATAAGCGAGCAAGGGGCAAAACGAGCACCCGGCCGATATCCTGACCACGGTCGACGACACCCTGACGTGCCCGAGCACGTCGCGAAGAGCCCCGGCGCCGGTGCCGAACGCCTGCTACAGGAGGAGAAAGAGTGTCCGACGAGCGCGTGCAGTTCCCCACGGCCATGCGTGGCTACGAGAAGGCGGCCGTCGACGCGCGGATCACCGCTCTCGAGAACGCGCTCGTCGAGGCCCGGGCCCAGGTCGAGCAGCTCGACTCGAAGGCGCTCCAGGTCGCGGGCGAGCTCTCCGAGGCGCACCGCCAGCTGCGCGAGGCGGAACGGCCCACGTACTCCGGGCTCGGCTCGCGCATCGAGCAGCTCTTGCGCAGCGCCGAGGAGCAGTCCTCCGACGTCGTCGCCCAGGCGAACGCGCAGGCCTCCGACGCGCTCGCCCGGGCCAAGCTCGCCGCCGGTCAGCTGCGTGCACGCGCCGAGAACGAGGTCGCCGAGATGCTCGCGACCGCGCGCCGCGAGGCCGAGGAGCTGCGCACCAGCGCGGCGTCCGAGGCGGAGAGCACGCTCGCGGCGGCCCAGCGTCGCGCGGAAGAGCTCGTCGGCTCGGCGGAGCGCGAGGCCGCACGGATCCAGAGCGCGATCACCACCGAGGAGTCCGAGCGGCGCACCACCCTCGAGCGCGAGCTCGCGACCCTGCGGGCCACGGTCGAGCGCGAGACCACCGAGCTGCGCGTGAGCACCGAGCGAGCGACCACCGAGCTGCGCCAGCGCACCGAGGCGGAGACGTCGGCCCAGCGCGAGGAGGTCGAGCGGTACGCGACGGACCTGCGCCAGGGAGCGGACGCCGAGACCACCGAGCTGCGCCAGCGCACCGCGAACGAAGCGGCGGCCCTGCGCTCCGAGGCGGAGCAGTACGCCTCGACGGCCCGGTCCGAGGCCGAGGTGTACGCCACCGACCTGCGTCGCAGCGTCGAGGCCGAGGTCGCGGCGCTCAGGACTCGCGCCCAGGAAGAGGCCGACGCCGTACGCCTGGCCTCGGAGCGGGACGCGACGGCGCTCGAGCAGCGGGTGACCGCCGAGACGGGCAACCTGCGCAGCGAGGCCGACAAGTACGCCGCATTCGTCCGCGCCGCCGCCGAGCGCGAGACGGGAGAGCTCAAGGCCCGCGTCGAGGAGGAGGTCGCCGCGCTGCGGTCCACGGCCGAGACGGAGATCGCCGAGCTGCGCCGGGCCGCCGAGGAGTACGCGAGCGAGCTGCGCGCGAGCGCCGAGCGCGAGACCACCGAGCTGCGCTCGACCGTGGCCGCCGAGGCCGCGCACCTGCGAGAGACCGCCGAGCGCGAGACCACCGAGCTGCGGAACCTCACCGCTCGGGAGACCACGGAGCAGCGCGAGGCCGCCGAGCGCGAGACGAGCGAGCTGCGCGAACGGACCCGCCTCGAGGTCGAGCGGCTCGTCACGCAGTCCCAGCGCGAGGCGAACGAGCTGCTCGCCTCCGCCCGCTCGCAGGCCGAGACCTTGCGGCAGCAGGCCCAGCAGGTGCTCGCGGACGCCGAGGTCGAGGTGGCCCAGCGCCGCGAGGCGGCAGAACGCGCGGACACCGAGCGCCACGAGGCGGCCCGCGCGGAGACCGAGAAGCTCGTGGCCGACGCCGAGGCGCACGCCGCGGAGGCCGAGGCACGCGTGACGAAGGCTCTCGAGCGCGCCGAGGAGGTGCGCCGGGACGCGGACACGGGGGCGAAGGAGCTGCTCGCGAACGCTCGCCGCAACGCCGACCGGGTGGTGAGCGAGGCGCGCGAGCACGCCGAGAAGACCCTTTCCGAGGCCATGAACGAGGCCGAGCGCGAGCGCACCACGGCCGCACGCCAGGTCGAGGACCTCAACCGCCAGCGCGAGTCCATCACCGCGTACCTCGACGAGCTGCGCGGCCTGCTCGTCTCCGAGCCCGTGCCGAGCAAGGCCACGCTCGAGCGGGCGTCGAAGGTCGAGGAGAGCTTCAGGGCGAGCGCGAAGCCCGGCCGCAAGGGCCGCCCGGCCCCCGTGTCGGCCGTCGCCGCCGCGCAGGCCGACGAGGCACCCGACGCCGAGGAGCCCACGGTGTCCGACGACGAGGCACCCGGCCCCGCCGGAGCGACCGACGCTCCGGTCGGGGACGCCCCCGCCGAGGACGAGCGCGCGCACGACCCGGCCGGCGCCCAGAACGGCTGAGCCCGTGGCGGACCACGGCGCCTCGTGGCGCGAGCGGCGCACGCACGACGCGGCGGGCCAGGTGCGGCGCCTCGCGGAACGGCAGGCCGCGGAGACGGCGCAAGCGCGCGTCCTCATCGCGGGGTTCCTCGAGGCCGCCGAGAGCGCCGGCATCGCGCCCGAGCCGCTGTTCGCGCGCGGCTACGGCAACCGGGGGCGCTACCGGACCGGCCTGACGGGGTGGTACCTGCGCGTCAACGGGTCTGCAGCCCTCGACACCGACGGCAACTTCTACGTGATGACCGTCGCCGGCGGCCTGCGCGCGAAGCTCGTAGGAGCCACGCCCGAGCCGTCCGACCCCCCGCTGATCCTCGGCAAGGGTGCGCGCGACGGCGAGTCGATCGACCTCCAGGACGCCCTCGAGCGCGTCCTGGCCCGCAAGAAGCAACCCTCCTAGGTTCGCTGCGCCAGCCGGGACAGCGCCGAGGCGACCGCTTCCGGCGCCTCGATCGTGGTCATGTGCCCCGCCCGCGGCACGACGACGAGCTCGCTGATCCCCCGCACGGACAGCGCGTCCACCAGGTGCTGCGCGGCCGCCACGGGCGTGAGCTCGTCCTCCTCGCCCACCACCACGACGCTCGGGCCCGCGAACCGGCGCAGCACGTCGGTGCGGTCCGGCCGGGCCGCCATCGCACGCTGCGCCCACGCGACCCCGTGCGGTCCCTGGTCCCGGATCCAGCTCTCGAGCCGCTCCGCGAGACCCGGACGCAGGGCACGGTTCGTCACCCCGAGCAACGAGGTGCGCAGTCCGAGCACCTCGTCGACGCGCTCGGAGTCCTCGACCGCGTCCGCGACGCGGTGGCGGTTCGCGATCGCCTCGGGGCCGTCCGCCGTCGACTTCGTGTCCACGAGGGCGAGCCCGGCCACGAGCCCGGGAGCCCGTTCGAGCACGGCCATCGCGACGTAGCCGCCCATCGACAGGCCCGCGACGACGGCGCGCTCGATGCCGTGGGCGGTCAGGGCCTCGACCACGCCGGCCGCGGCCGTGTCGAGCGACGGCGCGGCGTCGAGACCGAGCGCCTCGGCCACGTCCTCCCCGCGCGGCGAGGACCCGAAGCCAGGGAGCTCGACCGCGACGAGCGGGCGCTCGCCGTGCACGAGGTCCACGACGTCGTCCCACATGCGCCGGTCGAGCGGGAACCCGTGGAGCAGGACGATCGCCGTGCCCGTGGCACCCGGGCGGTAGTGGTGGACCTGAAGCTGTCCGTCGACGCGCACGCGACCTCCTCGTTCTGGCGCGAGCCTAGTCCCGCCGCGCGGCGAGCCGGGGCAGGACGCCGTTCACCGCCGTCGGCCCCGAGCCGTCCAGCAGCCGGAGTGCCAGTGCCGGCGGTCGGCGAGCGCGGCGTCGGCCCCGAAGAGCGAGTCGTTCGCGAAGGCGACCACGTGCGCCGTGCCCGGTGGCACCGGCTGGTGGCAGCCGGGGCACGTGTAGGACTTCGGCGAGCCGGTGACCCGCTGGACCGTCCACGAGCCGTCCGGGCCGTCCTCGACGGAACGGCCGCCGCGGGCACGGTCGACGTCGAGCTCGGGGTGCTCGGCCCCGTAGGGCCGCTTGCTCGATCGACGCCGTGCCATGCGGCTCAGCCTAGTTCGGACCTCAGGACAGGGTTGCGGCGCTCTCCACGGGCGGCAGGGTGTGCGTGCGGGTGACCTCGCGGTACCAGTACGCCGAGTCCTTCCACTGGCGCTCGAGCGTGTCGTAGTCGATCCGCACGATGCCGAAGCGCTTGGAGTAGCCGTAGCCCCACTCGAAGTTGTCCATGAGCGACCACACGAAGTAGCCGCGCACGTCCGCCCCGGCGTCCATGGCCTCGCCCACCGCGTCGAGGTGGCGGTACACGTAGGAGACGCGCTCCGTGTCCCGCACGCGCCCGCCCTCACGGATGTCGGTGTCCGCGAAGGCCGCGCCGTTCTCCGTGATCATGAGCGGCAGCTCGGGGTACGTCCGGTGGAGGCCCACGAGCAGCTCGGTCATGCCCGACGGGTCGATGTTCCAGCCCATCTCGGTGTGGGGGCCGGGCTGCGGGAGGAACTCGACGTCCTCCGCCCCGGGCCACGGGGAATGCTTCGACGCGCCGTGGCCGTCGTTCATCGAGCGCGGGTGGTCGCCCGAGAACTTCGTGACGCGCTGCGTGGAGTAGAAGTTCACGCCGAGGACGTCGAGGCCCGTGCGGGTGATCTCGAGGTCCCCGTCCCGCACGAACGACCAGTCCGTGACCCCGGCAGTGTCCTCGAGGAGGTCCGCCGGGTAGTAGCCGTCGAGCACGGGGTTGAGGAACGCGCGGTTGGCGAGCGCGTCCGTCTTGCGCACGGCGTCGAGGTCCGCGGGGCTCTCGGGGTCCGCGGGGCGCATGACGTGCAGGTTGAGCGTGAGCGAGAGCGTCCCCGCGTCGCCCAGGACGTCACGGACCGCTCGGCCGCCGAAGCCGTGCGCGAGGTTGAGGTGGTGCACGGCCGCGAGCGCCTCGGCGCCGTTCGTGCGACCGGGGGCGTGGACGCCCGAGCCGTACCCGAGGTACGACGAGCACCACGGCTCGTTGAGCGTGGTCCAGACCTTCACGCGGTCCGAGTACGTCTCGACGACCTTCTGGGCGTAGTCGGCGAAGCGCAGCGCGGTGTCGCGCGCCGGCCAGCCGCCCGCGTCCTCGAGGTCCTGCGGGAGGTCCCAGTGGTACATCGTCACGACGGGGTCGATGCCCGCGGCGAGCAGGTCGTCGATGAGCTTGTCGTAGAAGCCGAGCCCCTCGGGGTTGAAGGCTCCCGAGCCCGTGGGCTGGATGCGCGGCCACGCGAGCGAGAACCGGTAGGCGTCCAGGCCCAGGTCACGCATCATCGCGATGTCCTGCGCGGTGCGGTGGTAGTGGTCCGCCGCGATCTCCCCGGTGTGACCCTCGAAGGTCTTGCCGGGCGTGGCGGAGTAGGTGTCCCAGATCGACGGGCCGCGCCCGTCCTCCTTGACGGCGCCCTCGATCTGGTACGAGGCCGTCGCGGCCCCCCAGACGAAGGAGTCGGGGAACGTGCGGGACTCGGACGGGTTGAGCGTCATCGCTGAGGGATCCTTCGGTGATGGGAGCGCGTTCACGGTTCCGTGACTCTAGCGGTCGAATCGATTTGATTCAAGTGCTGGGCCGGGAGTCGCGCCACACCGGCCCCGGACGCGGTGGAGCGGCTCAGCCGACCACCCGCACCCCGTCCCGGAACACCTCGCGCACCCGCAGGTCCGCGTCCGCGACGAGCACGTCGGCCAGGTACCCCTCGGCGAGCGCACCGAGATCGGGGCGCCCGAGCACCGACGCGGGGGTTCCGGAGGCCGCGCGAACGGCGTCCTCGAGCGGCACCCCGAGCCGGACCGTGCGCCGCACGACGTCGAGCAGGTGCGCGGTCCCCCCCGCGATCGCACCGCCCTCCGCGAGCCGGGCCACGCCGCCGTGCACCGTGACGGCGAGCCCCCCGAGCACGTACTCCCCGTCGGCCATCCCCGTCGCCGCCATCGCATCGGTCACGAGCGCGATGCTGTCCGCGCCCACGAGGTCGAACACCATCGTGGTCGTCTCGTCGGCCAGGTGCACGCCGTCGGCCACGAGCTCCACGACGAGCTCGCCGCGCGAAGCCGCGGCGAGGCACTCCCCCGCGGGACCGGGCTCACGGTGGTGCAGCGGGCGCATGCCGTTGAACAGGTGGGTCGCCGTCGGCCGCCCCGAGCGCGCGCCGGGACCCGTGAGCGCCGCGCGAGCGGCGTCGATGCTCGCGCGCGTCTCGGCGGCCGTCGCATCGCTGTGGCCGATCGACGGGACCGCGCCCACCTCGGCGAGCGCCCGCACCACGTGCGCGGACCCCGCGATCTCGGGCGCGTACGTCATGGTCGCGAACGCGCCGCCCGCGGCGACGGCGATCTCGTGGACGAGCGTCACGTCCCCCGGGACCATCGCGCGCGGGTCCTGCGCACCGCAGCGAGCCGGCGCGAGGAACGGGCCCTCGAGGTGGATCGCCGCGAGCTCGCCCGCCGCGACGACGGCCGCGAGCGTGCGCACGCGCTCGAGGAGCACGGGGCCCGGCGCCGTCACGAGCGACGCGACGAGGGAGGTCGTGCCGTGCGCGAGGTGCTCGCGCACGGCCGTACGCACGCCGTCGACGTCGCTCGCCTCGGGGAAGCTCGCTCCCCCGCCGCCGTGGTTGTGCAGGTCCACGAGTCCGGGGAGCAGGAGGCTGTCCGACGGCGGGACGGCGGCGACCAGCTTCCGCCAGCGGCTCGGCACCTGGGTCGCGGCACCGACCCAGGCGAGCCGGGCGCCGTCGACCACGAGGGCACCGTCCTCGATCACCTCCCTCGGGGCGACGAGGCGGCCACGCAGGGCGAAGGGCTCCGGGGTATCCACGCCCCTATCCTCCCGCACCCGCACTGTGCCCCGATCGGGACGACGCCGTCAGAAGAGCCGCGAGCTCGGGTCGTCGAGGCCGCGCATCGCCTGGTAGTCCAGGACGAGGCACTCGATGCCGCGGTCCTTCGCGAGCACGCGAGCCTGCGGCTTGATCTCCTGGGCGGCGAAGATCCCGCGGACCGGGGCGAGCAGCGGGTCGCGCCCGAGCAGCTCGAGGTAGCGCGTGAGCTGCTCGACGCCGTCGATGTCCCCGCGGCGCTTGATCTCGATCGCGACCGTTGCGCCGTGCGGGTCCCGGGCGAGGATGTCCACGGGGCCGATCGCCGTCGGGAACTCGCGCCGTACGAGCGTGTGCCCCGGCCCGAGCAACTCGATCTGTTCGGCGAGCAGCGCCTGGAGGTGCGCCTCGACGCCGTCCTTCACGAGCCCCGGGTCCACCCCGAGCTCGTGCGCCGAGTCGTGGAACACCTCGAAGAGCTCGATCTCCAGGCGGTCGTCCGTCTTGGCGTGCTGGACGTGCCACACGCTCGTCACGCCGCGCTCGACGGCCTCGGCATCCGGCTCGAGCACATGGAGCGAGCAGGGCGGGCTCATCCAGTTCAGCGGCTTGTACGAGCCGCCGTCGGAGTGGAGCAGGACGGAACCGTCGGCCTTGACGAGCAGCAGCCGCGTGGCGAGCGGCAGGGTCGCGTCGAGCCGCCCGGAGTAGCGGGCGGTACACTCGGCCACGACGAGACGCACGAGCCCTCCCTCACCACACGCGGTTGGTGTCCGCGGGGGCGGCCTCGAGCCACGACACGAGCCCCGCGCACGCGGCGCGGCTCAGCGAGAGCTCGAACTCCTCCCCCGCGTGCCGGCACCGTACGAGGACACGGCCGGGACGTTGCGGGTCCTCGACCCACTCCGAGACCACGAGCTCCCCGCGGTGCCACGTCTGGGCGGGCCGAGGTGACAGGCTCGCGCCGCGCCACCAGTCGATCCTGCCCACCCCGTACTGCGCGACTCCCGCGACGGGCTCGCCGTGCCGCTCAGGCCGCAGCCCGCACGCAAAGCTCCCCACGCGTCCCGTGAGCGTCCCGAGGCGTCGGCGGTACAGCAGCACCACGAGCGCGCCGACGAGCAGCAGTGCACCGAGGATCACCAGCCATGTCAGCCAGCCCGGCACGCCGCTCCTCGATACCGACGCTCAGTGGGCCGAGGCCGCGGGGCCGCCCACCTCGACGGCGTCGGCCACGATCGTGACGACGTCCGAGTCCACCGAGAGGAAACCGCCCGTGACGTGCGCCTCGAACGCCTCGCCCGTCGTGGTCCGGATCAGCACGTTGCCCTCGCGCAGCACCGCGAGGACCGGGGAGTGCCCCTGGAGGATCCCGAGCTGGCCCTCGGCGGCCGGAGCCGTCACCATGCGCGCCTCGCCCTGCCAGACCGTGCGGTCCGGGGCGACGAGGTCGACGTCGAGTGGTGCCACGTGGTGCCTGCCTTCCTTCGTTAGCGTACGGCGCCGGTCAGACGCCGTACTCCTTCTGGATGCGGGCCCAGTTGCGCTCGAGGTCCTCGAGGCCACCGATGTTGAAGAACGCCTGCTCCGCGATGTGGTCGAACTCGCCGTCGGCGATCTTCGAGAAGGCCTCGATCGTCTCGGCGACGGGGACCGTCGAGCCCGGGACGTTCGTGAACTGCTCGGCCATGTACGTGTTCTGCGAGAGGAACTGCTGGATGCGGCGCGCGCGCGACACGACCAGCTTGTCCTCCTCGCCGAGCTCGTCGACACCGAGGATCGCGATGATGTCCTGGAGCTCCTTGTTGCGCTGCAGGATCTGCTTGACGCGCGTCGCCGTCTCGTAGTGCGCCTGCCCCACGTAGCGCGGGTCGAGGATGCGCGAGGTCGAGGCGAGCGGGTCCACGGCCGGGTACAGGCCGCGCGAGGCGATCTCACGGCTGAGCTCCGTGGTCGCGTCCAGGTGCGCGAAGGTCGTCGCGGGAGCCGGGTCCGTGTAGTCGTCCGCGGGCACGTAGATGGCCTGCAGCGAGGTGATCGAGTGGCCACGCGTCGAGGTGATGCGCTCCTGGAGGAGGCCCATCTCGTCGGCGAGGTTGGGCTGGTAGCCCACGGCCGAGGGCATGCGGCCCAGCAGCGTGGAGACCTCGGAGCCCGCCTGCGTGAAACGGAAGATGTTGTCGATGAACAGCAGCACGTCCTGCTTCTGCACGTCGCGGAAGTACTCCGCCATCGTCAGCGCGGACAGCGCCACCCGCAGACGCGTGCCCGGCGGCTCGTCCATCTGGCCGAACACGAGGGCCGTCTGCTTGATGACGCCCGAGTCCGTCATCTCGTCGATGAGGTCGTTGCCCTCACGCGTGCGCTCGCCGACACCGGCGAACACCGACACGCCGTCGTGGTTGTTCGCGACGCGGTAGATCATCTCCTGGATGAGGACCGTCTTGCCGACGCCCGCACCACCGAACAGACCGATCTTCCCACCGAGCACGTACGGCGTCAGCAGGTCGATGACCTTGATGCCCGTCTCGAACATCTCCGTCTTCGACTCGAGCTGGTCGAAGGCCGGCGGCTTGCGGTGGATGGGCCAGCGCTCGGTGACCTCGATCTTCTCGCCGGGCTCGGCGTTGAGCACCTCGCCCGTCACGTTGAAGACGTGACCCTTGGTCACGTCACCCACGGGGACCGTGATCGGGGCGCCCGTGTCGGTGACCACGGCGCCGCGCACGAGACCGTCCGTCGGCTTGAGCGCGATCGCGCGCACCGTCGAGTCACCGAGGTGCTGGGCGACCTCGAGACGCAGCGTGAAGCCCTCCGCGTCCTCGCCCTCGCCCTGGCCCGAGAGGTCGACCTGGACCTCGAGCAGGTTGTAGATGTCGGGGATCGCGTCCGAGGGGAACTCGATGTCGACGACGGGCCCGATCACGCGGGCGACGCGGCCGGTCCCCGCGCCGGCGGACGCGGCGGTGGCTTCGGTAGCGGTGGCAGTCATGTCTCTCTCGCTTCGTCTCATGCGGACGCGAGTGCGTCGGCGCCCGACACGATCTCGCTGATCTCTTGGGTGATCTCGGCCTGGCGTGCCTGGTTCGCCAGGCGGGTGTACATGCGGATGAGGTCTTCCGCGTTCTTCGTCGCCGTGTTCATCGCCCGCTGGCGCGCGGCGAGCTCCGACGCGGCGGACTGGAGCAGGAAGGAGTAGATCCGGCTCGACACGTACCGCGGGAGCAGCGCGTCGAGAACCGTCTCGGGGTCGGGCTCGAACTCGTACAACGGGGCGAGCTCCTCGGGGGCGGTGGCCTCCGTGGCCTCGACCACCTCGATCGGGAGCATCCGGATCACGCGCGGCGTCTGGCTCACCATGTTCTTGAACTGCGTGAACACGACGTGCAGCGCCCTGACACCACCCTCCTCGGCCGGGGCGAGGAAGGCCTGAAGGAGCGTGTCGGCAACCTCCTGGGCCGTGGCGGCGCTCGGCGCGTCGGAGTTGCCCGTCCAGGAGCCCTTGAGCTCGCGGCCACGGAACTGGTAGTACGAGACGGCCCGGCGCCCGAGGGCGTACAGGTCGATCTCACGCCCCATCGCCGTGAGCTGCTCGATGAGCTTCTCTGCCTCGCGGATGGCCGTCGCCGAGTACGCGCCGGCCATGCCGCGGTCGGCAGTGACGACGAGCACCGCGACGCGATCGGTGTCCGTGCGCTCGCTCGTGAGCGGGTGCGGGACGTTCGAGTGCGTCGCGAGGGCCGAGACGGCCTGCGTGATGGCTCGGGCGTAGGGCGTGGCGGCCGTGACCTTGTCCCGGGCGCGACCGATGCGCGATGCCGCGATCAGCTCCATCGCCCGGAAGATCTTCTTCAGCGACTGCGTCGACCGGATCCGGGCCCGGTAGACGCGCTGCGAACCAGCCACGCTCAGCCCTTCTTCTGCTTGACGATCTGCTCCTGGTCGACCTCGACCTCGTCCTCGGCGACGTCACGCCCGACGAGCGGGGAGCCGTCCGCGAGCAGGAATCCCTCGCGGAAGGCGTCGACGGCGTCGGCGAGCGAGGCCTCCGTCTCGTCGTCGAGGTTGCCCGTCGACGCGATCGTCGAGAGGACCTCGGTGTTGCGGCGCAGGTGGTCGAGGAGCTCGGACTCGAAGCGCCGCACGTCCTCGACGGGGACGTCGTCGAGCTTGCCCTTGGTACCGGCCCAGATCGACGCGACCTGGTCCTCGACCGGGTACGGCGAGTACTGCGGCTGCTTGAGCAGCTCGAGCAGGCGGGCACCACGGTTGAGCTGCGCGCGCGAGGCGGGGTCGAGGTCGGACGCGAACATCGCGAAGGCCTCGAGCGAGCGGAACTGCGCGAGGTCGAGCTTCAGCGTGCCGGAGACCTTCTTCATGGCCTTGACCTGCGCGGAACCACCGACGCGGGAGACCGAGATGCCGACGTCGACGGCGGGACGCTGGTCCGCGTTGAACAGGTCGGACTGCAGGAAGATCTGCCCGTCGGTGATCGAGATGACGTTGGTCGGGATGTACGCCGAGACGTCGTTGGCCTTCGTCTCGATGACCGGCAGACCCGTCATCGAGCCCGACCCGAGCTCGTCGGAGAGCTTCGCGCAACGCTCGAGGAGACGCGAGTGCAGGTAGAAGACGTCGCCCGGGTACGCCTCGCGGCCCGGCGGGCGGCGCAGCAGGAGGGAGACGGCACGGTAGGCCTCGGCCTGCTTCGACAGGTCGTCGAAGATCACCAGGACGTGCTTGCCCTCGTACATCCAGTGCTGGCCGATGGCCGAGCCGGTGTACGGCGCGAGGTACTTGAAGCCCGCGGGGTCGGAGGCGGGGGCCGCGACGATGGTGGTGTACTCCATCGCGCCGGCCTCCTCGAGCGCGCCGCGCACGGCGGCGATCGTGGAGCCCTTCTGGCCGATCGCGACGTAGATGCAGCGGACCTGCTTCTTCTCGTCGCCCGACTCCCAGTTGGCCTTCTGGTTGATGATCGTGTCGACCGCGATCGCCGTCTTGCCCGTCTGACGGTCGCCGATGATGAGCTGACGCTGGCCGCGACCGATCGGGATCATCGAGTCGATGGCCTTGATGCCCGTCTGGAGGGGCTCGTGGACCGACTTGCGCGCCATGACGCCCGGGGCCTGGAGCTCGAGCGCCCGGCGGCCCGACGTCGCGATCTCGCCGAGGCCGTCGATCGGCGCACCGAGCGGGTCGACGACGCGACCCAGGTAGCCGTCGCCGACCGGCACGGAGAGCACCTCGCCCGTGCGGCGGACCTCCTGGCCCTCCTCGATCCCGGTGAACTCACCGAGGACGACGACGCCGATCTCGCGGACGTCGAGGTTCAGGGCGAGGCCGAGCGTGCCGTCCTCGAACTTCACGAGCTCGTTGGCCATGACGCCCGGCAGGCCCTCGACCTGCGCGATGCCGTCGGCGGCGAGGGTGACTCGGCCGACCTCTTCGCTCGCGTCCGCCGAGGGCTCGTACGACGCGACGAAGCTGTCCAGCGCGGCCCGGATCTCCTCGGGCTTGATCGTCAGCTCAGACAATGCTCTTCTCCAGTGCTCTCGGGTCTAGCTCGTCAGCCGGCCAGGCGGCGACGGACGTCGTCAATGCGGGACAGGACCGTGGCGTTGACCACGTCGGACCCGACCTCGATGCGCAGGCCGCCGACGACGTCGGGGTCCACGCTGGTGTTGAGCTGGACCGACCGCCCGTAGGCGGTCTCCAGCAAGGTGGCGAGCCGCGCCGACTGCGCCTTCGTGAGGGGCTGCGCCGACGTGACGGACGCGACGAGCTTGCGGCGTCGGGCCGCGACGAGCCGCTCGAGCTCCGTCAGGGACGCGACGATGCCGCGGCCGCGAGGCGCCTTCGCGACGCGTGCGACGAGCTGCAGCGTCGCCGGGTGGCTCGTGCTCGCGAACACGGTGCGCGCGAGCTCCGAGCGCGCCTCGGGCGTCGCGGTCCGGTCCCCGAGCGCGCGGCGCAGGTCCCGCTGGCCCGCGAGGAGCCGCAGGATGTGGAACAGCTCCTCCTCGACGCGCTCGATCTCGCCGGCGTTCTGCGCGCCCGCGAGGACCGAGTCCGCCGCGAGCTGCTCGACCGCGTCGGCGATGTCGCCCTCGGCCGACCAGCGCGCCCGGGCGAGCGCGCTGAGCACCTCGACGACGCGCTCGTCCGCCCGACCGGCGAGGAGCTCGGCGGCGAGCGTCGCCTTCGCGTCACCGTCGCGCGCGGGGTCGCTCAGGGCACGGCGCAGCGTGCTCGAGGCGTCGAGCGCGTCGACGACGGCGAACAACTGGTCGCCGAGCTCACCGGCCTGGGGCCCGGCCGCCCGCAGCACGGGCTCGTAGCCCGCCGCCACGGCGTCGAGCGAGACCTGGCTCGTCCTGCGCATCAGTTCACCTGCTCCGCTCCGGCCGCGACCTGCGCGGACGAGGCCTCGAGCTCGTCGAGGAACCGGTCGATCACACGCGACTGGCGGGCGGAGTCCGCGAGGGACTCGCCCACGATGCGCGACGCGAGCTCGGTCGCGAGCTCACCGACCTCGCTGCGCAGCGAGACGACGGCCTGCTGGCGCTCCGCCTCGATCTGACGCTGGGCGTTCTCGACGATCCGCGTCGCGTCGGCCTGGGCCTTGGCCCGCAGCTCGTCGACGATCGCACCGCCCTCGGCGCGCGCGTCCTCGCGGATGCGGGCGGCCTCGGTGCGCGCCTCGGCGAGCTGTGCCTTGTACTCCTCGCGCGCCGCGTCGGCCTCGACCTGGGCGGCCTGCGCCTTCGCGATCCCGCCCTCGATGAGCTCGGCGCGCTCCTCGAGCACGGCGTTCAGCTTGGGCAGGGCGAACTTGAAGAACGGCACCGCGATGATCGCCAGGACGATGATCGACCAGATGATGTCGTACGCGGCCGGGAGCAGCAGACGGATGCCTTCGATCTCCTCCCCGGCCGCCGCGGCCAGGACCGCCGCGGTGTGCGCGGCGGTGCTCACGAGAAGAGGAAGCCGGTGATCAGGCCGAGGAGGCCGAGGACCTCGACGAAGCCGATACCGATGAACATCGTGGTGCGCAGCTGGCCGGCGGCCTCGGGCTGGCGGGCGATGCCCTCGAGGGTCTTGCCGATCAGGATGCCGAGGCCGATGCCCGGGCCGAGGACCGCGAGGCCGTAGCCGACGGTCGCGATGTTGCCCGAGACCGCGTCGGCGGCCGCAAGGATCGTGGTGGTGTCCGCAAGTGCCACGGGTTTTCCTTCCGTTGGGCCCCCGGTCGGTCGACCGGGGGTCTTCGTGTGTCGGGTCCCTGACGAGGCCCGGGTCGATGGGTCAGTGGATCAGTGTTCTTCGGAGATCGAGAGGTTGATGTACACCGCCGCGAGGACCACGAAGATGTACGCCTGGAGCGTCGCGACGAAGACCTCGAAGAGCGTGATGGCGATGCCGCCCACGAGGGTCAGCGCACCGAAGGCCTTCATGGCCGGGACGGCCTCGAGGACGAAGTAGTGGGTCGCCCCGAAGCACAGCACGAGCATGAGGTGGCCGGCGACCATGTTGGCCATGAGTCGCAGCGCGAGCGTGGCGGGCCGCAGGATGAAGACCGTGAGGAACTCCACGGGCGTCAGGAGCACGTAGAGGAACGGCGGCACGCCCGGGGGGAAGAGGCTCGTCCTGAGGAACCCGCCCACGCCGTGCGCGCGCACGCCCGCGCCGAGGTACATGACGTACACCCAGCCCGCGAGGATCACCGGAAGGCCGATGAGCGACGTGCCCGCGATGTTGAGCCCCGGCACGATGCCCGAGAGGTTGAAGAAGAGGATCGACGCGAAGATCGTCGTGAGGAAGGCGGCGTACTTGCCGCCCTTCTCGCTGCCGATGATGTCCTCGGCGATGTTGACCTTGACGAAGGTGACGGCCATCTCGGCGAGCGACTGGAGCTTGCCCGGGACGACCTTGGCCCGCCGCGCGGCGAGCACGAAGAAGATCACGAGCACGATCGCCGCGACGAGACGCACCAGCTGCATGCGGTTGAACTCGAGCAGGGAGCCCTCGAAGAGGAACGCCCTCGGGAAGAAGTCGGCGATGGTGGGCGGGTGGAAACCGCCAGCTTCGCCGTCGGCGGCAAGCAGCACTGGTGTCGCAAACCTGAACAGGGTGTGCTCCTGGGGTCTAGGCACCGGTGCGCACGTCAGATCTCACAGGAGAATCGCGGCAAGCCCTCGGCGCCTGGCCTTCGTGGGACGGGATGAAGCCTAACCTACGCCGGAGGGTCGTTCGGACCTTGTCCAGGGTCGTTCGGACCTTGTCCAGGGTCTTTCGGCTCGAGGTAGGGCACCCTGGCGCGCTGCACGGCCCGCATGTCCAGCGCGATCGCCCCGAGGGCACCGAGGATCACGGTGACGCCGAAGACGGGCTTGTCGTAGAAGTCGTGCGGGCGCAGGGCGATGATGATGACGACGACGACGAGGAACTTGGCGAGCCACAGCCCGGCCACCGTCCCCGCGAAGACCGTCGCGTCGGCGTTCGCGGTGCGCAGCATCGACACGACGGTGGTCCCGGAGAAGATGAGGACGACGCCCGCGCCCAGGAGCACCGACCACACGCCGGGCAGGTCGGCGACGAGGTAGCCGATCACCGACCCGAGCACCGCGAGGACGCCGAGGAAGACGAGCAGGTCGCGCAGCGCGGCCCGGAAGGCCCCCTCGGCGGCGCTCGGAGCGGGCTGGACGGTCTCGGGGGTGTCGGTCATGGGGAGGCCTCTTCCTTGACGGTGGTCTCACGGACGGTGGAGCTGGAGGTCGCCGCGCGACGTCCCCGCAGCGGGCCGAGCGTGAGCAAGATCACGACGACGGCCCCGACGGCGAAGGTCGTGAGCACGGCGGGCAGCGACCAGACCACGAGCAGCACGGCGGGCAGCGCGATGAGCGCGGTCCACAGGTAGAGCACGAACACGGCGCGGCGGTGCGAGTGACCGAGCTGGAGCAGACGGTGGTGCAGGTGCATGCGGTCGGGATGGAAAGGCGACTTGCCCTTGAGGAGCCGACGGACGACGGCGAGCCCCATGTCGAGCAGCGGCAACACGAGCACGGCGAGCGGCAGGATGATGGGCAGGAACGCGGGGATCGCCTGGCGCTGGGAGACGATCGCGGGATTGATCTGACCCGTGACGATGATCGCGGCCGCCGCGATGACCAGCCCGATGACCATCGACCCCGAGTCGCCCATGAAGATCCGGGCGGGGTGCAGGTTGTGCGGCAGGAACCCGAGGCACGCCCCGACGAGGCACGCGATGATCAGGCTCGCGACGTTGGAGTAGTCGTCCTCGCTCGCCGTGAGCGTGAGCAGGTACGTGTAGACGAAGAACGCCCCGCCACCGATCGCGATGAGCCCGGCGGCGAGCCCGTCGAGCCCGTCCACGAAGTTCACGGCGTTCATCGCGATCACCACGAGCAGGATGGTCAGGAAGAGCCACGTGCGCGAGGACGCGATGGTGATGCCCCCGACGGGCAGCGAGTAGAGCTGGACGCCGTTCCACGCCATGAATCCCGCCGCGAGCACCTGGCCGACGAGCTTGGTCATCCAGTCGAGGTCCCACACGTCGTCCGCCATGCCGAGCAGGCACACGAGCGTCGCGGAGATCAGGACGGCCCACGGGACGGCGAGGCCGAGCGGCGAGGCGGACCCGGAGAAGACACCGCTGAGGAACGACAGCTTGCTGGCGACGGCCGTGGCGACGGCGATCCCCGCGAGCATCGCGAGGCCGCCGAGCCGCGGCGTCGGTGCCGTGTGGACGTCACGGGCGCGCACCGCGGTGATCGCGCCCGTGCGCAGCGCGAGCCTGCGCACCACCGGCGTGACGAGGAACGTCACGGCGGCCGCGACGAGCACGACGAGCACGTAGGTCCTCACGCGGGCTCGTTCCCCTCGTCCGGGCCCTCGACCTCGGTGACCTCGCGCAGCGCGTCGAGCGAGACCGCCCCGGCCCGCACGAGCCGCAGCCCGGCCCCCGTCGCGTCGACGATCGACGACGCGACGCCCCCGGGCGACGCCCCGCCGTCGAGGTACACCGCGACCGCGTCGCCGAGCTGGGCCTGCGCGTCCGCGGCCGTCGTCGCGGCAGGCCGGCCCGTGAGGTTCGCGCTCGAGACGGCGAGCGGTCCGGTGCGGGCGAGCAGGGCGAGCGCGGCGGGGTGGTCGGGCTGGCGCAGCGCGACGGTGCCGTGCGTCTCGCCGAGGTCCCACGCGAGGGACGGCTGCGCGCGGCAGATGACGGTCAGGCCACCGGGCCAGAAGCGCTCGACGAGGGCGCGCACGCCGTCGGGCACGTCGCGCGCGAGGCCGTCGAGCGTGCGGACGTCGCCCACGAGCACGGGAGGCGGCATCTGCCGACCCCGTCCCTTCGCGGCGAGGAGCGCGGCGACCGCGTCCGGGTCGAACGCGTCCGCCCCGATCCCGTAGACCGTGTCCGTCGGGAGCACGACGAGCCCACCGCGCGCGACGGCGTTGACCGCCTCGTCGATGGCGGGGCCCCAGGTCTGCGGCTCGGACGCGTCGAGGATCGTGCTCACGACGGCGAGTGTTCCACGTCCGGGCGGCCGGGCGCAGCGAGCGGTCCTGTCGCGTGGTCCCGACGCCGGGCGACGACCATCCGGTCGCGACCCGTGAGGTCCTGCCGCGTCTCGACGTCCTCGAAGGCCCCGGCCTCCGCGAGCGCCGCGCGCACCGCGGCGGACTGCACCTCGGCGTGCTCCATGACGAACAGGCCCCCGGGCCGCACGAGCCGCGCCGCGGCGCGCACGACGGCACGGGGCACCTCCAGCCCGTCCGCTCCCCCGCCGTAGAGCGCGAGGTCCGGGTCGTGGTCGCGTACCTCGGGGTCGCGCGGCACGGCGTCGGGCGGGATGTAGGGCGGGTTCGCGACGACGACGTCGACCTGCCCGTCCAGCTCCGCCCAGAGCCCCGGCGCGGCGACGTCACCGAGGACCGCGCGGTGCCCGACGGCGCCCGACCGCTCGGCGTTCCGACGCGTCGCGGCGACGGCCGCGGGCGAGGCGTCGACGGCCAGCACGCGTGAGCCCGGCACCTCGACGGCGACGCTGATGCCGATGATCCCCGAGCCGCAGCACAGGTCCACCACGAGCGGCTCGGCGCCCCGGGCACGCAGCGCCGCGGCCTCGTCGATCGCGGCCTGCGCCACGACCTCCGTCTCGGGTCGCGGCACGAAGACGTCGTCGGCCACCTCGACCACGAGGTGCCGGAACGCCGCGCGACCCACGATCCGCTGCAGGGGCTCGCGCGCGCGGCGGCGCTCGACGGCGGCGGCGAAACGTGGCACGAGGTCCACCGTCGCGCCGTCGGGCAACGCCTCGGCGAGCGGTTCGTCCCCGCGCGGCAGGCGGAACCACTCGAGGCGGTCGAGCCCGAGGCACCACGCGGCGAGCGCGTGCGCGTCGTGGCGTGGCGAGGGCACCCCCGCCTCGCCCAGGATCGCCTCGGCCCCGCGCACGAGCTCGCGCAGGCGCGCGGTCGTCAGGGGAGCGCCGTCGGGCACCTCAGGCCTCGTTGACGTGGGCCAGCCGGTCGGCCTCGTCGGCCTCGATCGCGGAGCGGATCACGGGGTCGAGGTCGCCGTCGAGCACGGCGTCGAGGTTGTACGCCTTGTAGCCCGTGCGGTGGTCCGCGATGCGGTTCTCGGGGAAGTTGTAGGTGCGGATCCGCTCGGAGCGGTCCACGGTGCGCACCTGGGAGCGCCGCGCCTCGGAGGCCTCGGCCGCCGCGGCCTCGGCCCGTGCCGCGAGGAGCCGCGCCCGCAGCACGCGCATCGCCTGCTCGCGGTTCTGCAGCTGGGACTTCTCGTTCTGCATCGACACGACGATCCCGGTCGGCACGTGCGTGATGCGCACGGCCGAGTCCGTCGTGTTGACCGACTGCCCGCCCGGTCCCGAGGAGCGGTACACGTCGATGCGCAGGTCGTTCGGGTCGATCTCGACCTCGCCCGGGTCGTCCGCCTCGGGCAGCACGAGCACGCCCGCCGCGGAGGTGTGGATGCGGCCCTGCGACTCGGTCACGGGCACGCGCTGCACGCGGTGCACGCCGCCCTCGTACTTGAGCCACGCCCACACGCCCTCGGACGGGTCGGAGGGCACGCCGCGGGTCTTCACGGCGACCTGGACGTCCTTGATGCCCCCGAGCTCGGACTCCGTGGACTCGATGACCTCGGTGGCCCAGCCGCGGCGCTCCGCGAAGCGCAGGTACATGCGCAGCAGGTCGCCCGCGAAGAGCGCCGACTCCGCACCACCCTCGCCCGCCTTGATCTCGAGGATCGCGTCGCGCGCGTCGTCGGGGTCGGTCGGGATGAGGACCTGGCGCAGGTGCTCGCTCGCGGCATCCTCGGCCTCGCGCAGGCCCGGGAGCTCGGCCGCGAAGGTCTCGTCCTCGGCCGCGAGCTCCGCGGCGGCCTCGGCGTCGTCCGCGGCGGAACGCCACGCGCGGTAGGCCGCCACGACCCGCCCCAGCTCGGCGTAGCGACGTCCGAGGGAGCGCGCGCGACCCTGGTCCGCGTGGATCGCAGGGTCGGCGAGCTGCGCCTCGATCTCGGCGTGCTCGGCCAGCATGGGGCGGACCGCGTCGAAGGTCTCGCTCATCGCTGGACGGTGCTCATGGTCGGCACGGGAGCCGGGACCACGTGAGCTACTTCGCGGCCTTCTTGCCGTAGCGGGCCTCGAAGCGGGCCACACGGCCACCGGTGTCGAGGATCTTCTGCTTGCCCGTGTAGAACGGGTGGCAGTTGGAGCACACGTCGGCGTGGATGACGCCCGAGGTGGCCGTCGAGCGCGTGGTGAAGCTGTTGCCGCACGTGCACTCGACCTTGGTCACCACGTACTCGGGGTGGATGTCCTTCTTCACGGATAATCTCCTCGCTATGAGGCCGCCGGGTCGTGGGCAGGCTTGCGCACGTGAACCGGAGCCAAGGGGACAGTCTGCCAGAACACCGCAGCCACCCGAAATCTTCCGGGCGGGCCGCGGCGCTCAGTCCTCGTCCTGGCCCGGGACGCTCGGGGTGGTCTTCTGGACCTGGAGCAGGAACTCGACGTTCGAGCGCGTGTCCCGGAGCCTGCTCAGGAGCAGCTCGATCGCCTGCTGCTGGTCGAGCGCGCTCATGACGCGCCGCAGCTTCCAGCTGATCTTGAGCTCCTCGGCGGGGATGAGGATCTCCTCGCGACGCGTGCCGGACGCGTCGACGTCCACGGCCGGGAAGATCCGCTTGTCCGCGAGCTGGCGGGAGAGCTTGAGCTCCATGTTCCCGGTGCCCTTGAACTCCTCGAAGATGACCTCGTCGGCCTTCGAGCCCGTCTCGACGAGCGCCGTCGCGAGGATCGTGAGCGAGCCGCCGTTCTCGATGTTGCGGGCCGCGCCGAAGAACCGCTTGGGCGGGTAGAGCGCGCTCGAGTCGACGCCGCCGGACAGGATGCGACCGGACGCCGGCGCGGAGATGTTGTAGGCGCGCCCGAGCCGGGTGATCGAGTCGAGGAGGACCACGACGTCCTGGCCCAGCTCGACGAGGCGCTTCGCGCGCTCGATCGCGAGCTCGGCGACCGTCGTGTGGTCGTCCGCGGGGCGGTCGAACGTCGAGGCGATGACCTCGCCCTTGACCGTCCGCTGCATGTCCGTGACCTCTTCGGGGCGCTCGTCGACGAGCACCACCATGAGGTGGACCTCGGGGTTGTTCGTGGTGATCGCGTTGGCGATCGCCTGCAGCACGAGCGTCTTGCCGGCCTTCGGCGGGGAGACGATGAGCCCGCGCTGCCCCTTGCCGATCGGGGCCACGAGGTCGATGACGCGCGTGGTCATGAGCTGCGGCTCGGTCTCCAGTCGCAGCCGCTCCTGCGGGTACAGCGGCGTGAGCTTGCCGAAGTCGGGGCGCTGGCGCGACTCCTCCGGGGTCATCCCGTTGACCGAGTCGAGGCGCACGAGCGCGTTGAACTTGGCGTGACGCCCCTGGCCCTGGTTCTCCCCCTCGCGCGGCTGGCGCACGGCCCCCGCGATCGCGTCGCCCTTGCGCAGGCCGGCCTTCTTGACCTGGTTCATCGCGACGTAGACGTCGGACTCCCCGGGCAGGTAGCCGCTCGTGCGCACGAACGCGTAGTTGTCCTTGATGTCGAGGATGCCGGCGACGGGCAGGAGCACGTCGTCCTCGGAGATCTCGACCTCGTCGTAGGCCAGCTCGCCCCGGCCGCCCTGGCCGCGGCCCCGCTTGCGGTCGCGGTAGCGGTCACGGCTGCGGCTGCGACGCCGTCCCCCGCGCTCGTCGTCGTCCTCCTCGGAGCGACGCGAGGGCGCGCCGTCGCCGCCGTCCTGGTCGGTGCCGCGCTGCTGACGGTCCTGGCGGTCCTGGCGCTCCTGACGCTGACCGCGCTGGGCCTCGCCGGACTCGGCCTCGACGCCCTCGGGCGCTCCCGCCGCCCGCCCGGCGCGCCGCGAGGTGCGGACGCCGGTGACGGAGCCGACCGCCTCGGCCGCGCGCGCCGCGCGCTCGTCGTCGGTCTCGCCCTGGCGCGCGCGCCGTGACGGCGCCGCCTCGGACCGCGGCGCGGCGTCCTCGGTGCGCTCCGTGCGCTCCGTGCGCGCCTCGGCACGCTCGGTGCGCTCGGCACGCTCGGCGTTCCCGGCCTTCTCGGTGCTCGCCCCGGCGCGCCGCGACGGCGCGGAGCCCTGGGCGCGGCTGCTCTTGATCGCGTCCACGAGATCGCTCTTGCGCATCTTGGACGTGCCCGTGACGCCGAGCGAGGCCGCGAGGGCCTGCAGCTCGGGCAGGCGCATCGCGGAGATGGCCTGGCCTCGGGCGGACCCGCCTGCGCTCCCGGACTTCCCGGTGGCGGCGGTGTCGATGGTGTCGGTCACGAAGGTCCTTCCCCTCGTCGGCGGCGGGCGCGGGGCGCCGGGGCCGCATGCTTTCCGGCCACGGGGCCGGGGTCGGGTCTCAACCGTGGCCGTGGGCGAGCGCCTGCACGGGGTGCGCGGCGACGCGGCACGACGAGGCTGAGGAGTGCCACCGGGTCCTCGTGCGGTCGGGGCGACCCGCTGTGCGGGCGTGCGCGACGACCTGAAGAAGTTTCCGGGGGACGCGAGGAGCCTAGCATCATGCGGACACGCGTCCGGCGAGGGCGGGCGAGAGCACGGCTCAGGACGCCGGGGCGCCGATCCGCTCGACGGCGGCACCGTGGGTCGCGACCCCGAGCGTGCGGACCTGCCAGCCGCCCATGGTGGGGCCGAAGACCTCCGCGATCACGGCGTCGGCGTCCGTGCCTCCGGGAACCTTGCGGGCCAGGGCGAGCACGGTGGGTCCCGCGCCCGAGACGACGGCGGCCACCCCGCGCGAGCGCAGCGCGGTGACGAGCGCGAGCGAGTCGGGCATCACGGCCCCGCGGTAGGACTGGTGGAGCCGGTCCTCCGTCGCGGGCAGCAACAGCTCGGGGCGCCGTCCGAGCGCCTCGACGAGCAGCGCGGCGCGGCCCGCGACGAAGGCGGCGTCCGCGTGCGGGACCTGCGCGGGCAGCACCCCGCGCGCCGTCTTCGTGGAGAGCTCGACGGGCGGGACGATCGCGACGGGGACGACGGCGGGATCCACGTCCACCTGGACGGCCCGGGGACCGTCGTCGTCGGACCACGCGACCGTCGCGCCCCCGAGGATCGCGGGCGCGGCGTTGTCCGGGTGCCCCTCGAACTCGGTCGCGATCCGCAGCGCGACGGCGTCGTCGAGCGCCTCGGGCTCCGCGACGAGGCCGCGCGCCGCGACGATCCCGGCGACGACGGCGGCCGCCGAGGAACCGAGCCCCCGGCAGTGCGGGATCCGGTTGGTGCAGCGCATCGCGACGCCCACCTGCGGCGCACCGGCCACGTCGAGCGCGTGGCGCAGGGCGCGCACCACGAGGTGCGTCTCGTCCTCGGGCACCCGGCCCGCGCCCTCGCCGATCACCTCGACCGTGGTCGCGGCGGCACCGAGCGCGCGCACCTCGATCTCGTCGTGCAGGCCCAGCGCCAGGCCGAGGGCGTCGAAGCCCGGGCCGAGGTTCGCGCTCGTGGCCGGGACGCGTACCCGGACGGCGTCGGTCGCGAACCTCATCATCCGAGCCCGAGCAGCGTGGCGATCGTCACGACGTCCGCGGGGACGCGCTCGGGCTGGACCTCGGCGCCGTCGGCCCCGCGCAACGCCCACTGCGGGTCCTTGAGCCCGTGCCCCGTCACCGTGACCGTGATGCGGGCGCCCGCGGGGACCTCGCCCGCCTCGGCGCGCGCGAGCAGCCCCGCGACGCTCGCGGCGGAACCGGGCTCGACGAACACGCCTTCGCGCGAGGACAGCAACCGGTGCGCGGCGAGGATCTGCTCGTCCGTCACGGCGCCGATGTGACCGCCGGACTCGTCACGCGCCTCCTCGGCCTGCCGCCACGAGGCCGGGTTGCCGATGCGGATCGCGGTCGCGACCGTCTCGGGGTTGTCGACCGGGTGGCCCAGCACGATCGGCGCGGCACCGGCGGCCTGGAAGCCCCACATCGCGGGCGTGCGGGTCGCGGGGCCGTCCGCGGCGTACTCCCGGAAGCCCTTCCAGTACGCCGTGATGTTCCCCGCGTTGCCGACGGGCAGCACGTGGATGTCCGGGGCGTCCCCGAGCGCGTCGACGATCTCGAACGCGGCCGTCTTCTGCCCCTCGATGCGGTCGGGGTTCACGGAGTTGACGAGCTCGACGGGGTAGGCCTCGGACAGCTTGCGCGTCACGACGAGGCAGTCGTCGAAGTTGCCGTCCACCTGCAGCAGGCGCGCGCCGTGGGCGATCGCCTGGGAGAGCTTGCCCATCGCGATCTTGCCGTCCGGGACGAGCACGATGCAGCTCATCCCGGCCCGGGTCGCGTACGCGGCCGCCGACGCGGACGTGTTGCCCGTCGAGGCGCACGCGACGGCCTTCGCGCCGCGCGCGGCCGCCGCGGAGACCGCCGTCGTCATCCCGCGGTCCTTGAACGAGCCCGTGGGGTTCATGCCCTCGAACTTCAGGTGCACCTCGGCGCCCGTGAGGCCCGAGAGCACCGGCGCGGGGACGAGCGGCGTGCCTCCCTCGCCGAGCGTCACGGGGACGGCCTGGACGTGCGCGGGAAGCCGGTCCGCGTACTCCGCGATCACGCCGCGCCACTGCTGTGCCACCTAGAACCCCTCCACCCTGAGCACGGACACGACCGTGTCCACGACATCGATCTCCCGGATCGCCTCGACCGTCGTGTCGAGCGCCTCCTGGCTCGCCGCGTGCGTCGTCACCACGAGGTGCGCGACCTCGTCCCCGGGCGCCTGGCGCACCGCCTCGATCGAGACGCCGTGCTCGGCCACCACGGCGGCGACCTGCGCGAGCACCCCGGGGCGGTCCTGCACGTCGAGACGGATCTGCACGCGCGTGCGCGCCTGGGACGCGGGCAGCACCGGGAGCTGGGCGTACGAGGACTCGACGGGCCCCTTGCCGCCGAGCACGCGGTGGCGGGCCGCGGAGACGACGTCGCCCAGCACGGCGGAGGCCGTGGGCTCGCCGCCCGCGCCCCGCCCGTAGAACATGAGCTCACCGGCCGAGCGCGCCTCGACGAACACGGCGTTGAACGCCCCGCGCACGCCCGCGAGCGGGTGCGCGGCAGGCACGAGCGCCGGGTGGACGCGGACCACCACGCCCTCCCCGGTGCGCTCGGCGATCGCGAGCAGCTTGACGACCTGGTCGTTCGCCCGCGCCCACGCGATGTCCTGCGCCGTGAGGCCCATGATGCCCTCGACGGCGACGTCCTCGAGGCGTACCCGCGTGTGGAACGCGAGCGAGGCGAGGATCGCGGCCTTCGCGGCGGCGTCGTGACCGTCGACGTCCGCGCTCGGGTCCGCCTCCGCGTAGCCGAGGCGCTGCGCCTCCGCGACCACGACGTCGAGGTCGAGGCCCTCGCTCGCCATGCGGTCGAGCACGTAGTTGGTGGTGCCGTTGACGATGCCGAGGACGCGCTCGACGTGGTCCCCCGCGAGCGACTCGCGCACGGGCCGCACGATCGGGATGGCGCCCGCGACGGCGGCCTCGAAGTAGATGTCCACCCCGGCCGCGTCCGCCGCGGCGTACAACGTGGGGCCGTCCTGCGCGAGGAGCGCCTTGTTGGCGGTGACGACGCTCGCACCGGACCCGATCGCGGCCAGCAGCAGGCCGCGCGCGGGCTCGATGCCGCCCATGACCTCGATGACGATGTCCGCGCGCCGCACGAGCCCTTCGCCGTCCTCGGTCAGCAGCGCGTCGAGCCCCGTCCCTGCGAGGCCCTCACGCGGACGGGAGGCGTCCCGCACGGCGATGCCGATGAGCTCGAGCGGGGCGCCGACGCGTGCCGCGAGCTCGGTGGACTGGGACTGCAGGAGCCTGGCGACCTCGGTGCCGACCACCCCGCACCCGAGGAGGGCGACGCGCAGGGGGGATCCGGCTGGGGGGCGGGACACGGTTCGGGGCCTCTCGACGGACGGGGGTGGCTGTGGACAGGATAGGGGCCCGCGACCGGCCGTGGGTGACCCGCTCAGCCGGTGGCGCGTCCGCGCAGCACCACGGCCCACGTCGCCACGGCGGCGAGGGCGAGGCCGACGACGACGAGCACCGCCCAGCCCGGCACGCCCGGCCCGGGCACCGGCCCCCCGGCGGCGGCCACCACCTCGATCACGACGCTCGCGGCGAGGCGACGATCGACGGCGACCCCCGGCTCGGCGCTCTCGGCGAGCGAGGACGTCACGACGGCCCCGGCGACGGGACCGGGCGCGGCGTCGGTAGGGACGCGGATCGTGAACGGGACGCGGGTCGACTCCCCCGGTCCGAGCTCGAGCCGCTCCACGCCGAGAACCACCCACGTGGCGAAGCCCGCAGGGGCTTCGTCCGCGGGGGCCAGCTCGACCAGACCGTCCGCCGTGAGCTCGCCGTCGGACGCGAGCACCCGCAGGTCGAGGGCCTCGGCACCACGGTTGGTGACCACGAGCGCGTCCTCGATCACCGCGCCCGGGGTGGCCGTGGCGCGAAAGTTGTCCCGTGCCACGCCGTGGGCGGCGTCGGCGGGACGGATCCCCCACGAGGCGCCGTCGTCGGCGGCCGCGATGGGCGCGACGGCGAGCGCAAGGCCCGCGAGCGCAAGGCCCGCGAGCACCACGCGCGCGAGGAGGCCCGCTCCGCGGCGCACGGTCAGCCGATCGCCGTGATCGTCAAGACGGCGCGGTACTCCCCCGGCGCGGTGGCCAGCGGTGCGAGCAGCTCGAGGGTCCCCCCGAGCGACGCGGTGCCCGCGGGGTGCCCCGGTCTCGCGGAGCCGAGGACGCGCGGCGTAGCGAGCCCCTTGCCCGTGCCGTCCGCCGACGCGAGGCGTGGCGCGACCGGGTCGCCCGCGACGGCACCGCCCCCCGCGCCGAGCAGGCTCGGCACCCAGCCGAGATGACGCGCCCGCAGGACGTCGTCGTCGGAGGCGAAGTCCGAGACCTCGGCCGTGACGCGCCACGCGGGCCCGCCCGTACGCGTGTCGGTGACGCTCACCGTGGGGAGCGTGGCCGTCGCGAGGAAGCCCTCGTCGGTGACGTCGGCGGTGCCGAGGCTCACGGCGCTCGCGCCCCCGTCGATGCGCCACGAGAGCTCGCCCGGCTCGGGGCTCGGGCTCGGGGAGGGGGCTGGCGTGGCGATCACGTCCCCGAGCCTCGCGGTGAGCGTGAAGTCGTCGAGAGCCTCGCCCGGCGCCTGCGGGAGCGCCGCGGCACCTTCGGCGTGGACCGTGAGCCCGGTGCCGTGGATCGTGACGGTGTCGGCGTCGATCGAGACGTCGACCTCGGCGACCGAGCCGATGGTCCCGCCGTCGACCCGGTACTCCCCCGCCGGGAACTCGCCGAACTGCTCCGTGGCGACCTGGAGGATGTCCCCGACGACCCGCGCCGTGCCGTCCGCGACCACGACGGCGAGGTCGGAGAGCGTCACCTCGAAGTGGTGCGAGGGGAAGTGGTACGTGACGGACCCCGCGGTGCGGACGGTGAGGTTCCCGGCGTCGCGCACCTCGCCGCCCACGGCCTCGAACAGGTACGGGAGGGTCTCGTTCGGGTCGCTCGAGCTGCCGGGGTAGGTGGGCGTGCCCGCGGGGTCGAAGCGCGCCCCGTCGCCCACGGTGATCCGCTCCCCCTCGGGGGCGGGTCCCTCGGGCGGCTGCGCCGCGGTCTGGCGGCCCACGTAGTTGCGGAAGCTCTCCTTGAAGCCCCACGCGAGGCTCCCGTCGGTCACCTCGCGGGCGTCGGCGCGCGCGGGCGCGGTGGCCACGAGGACCCCCGCGAGAGCGAGGACGACGCTCGCGAGCGCGGCGGTCGCCCGGTGCGGCGGGCGTGCGGTGCGCGTCATGGCCGTCCCCTCCTCGTGGGCCACACGAGCCAGTGCGCGCGGTACCCGAGCACGGTGAGCGCTGCGCCCGCGACGAGCACCGCAAGAGCGAGGCTCCAGGGCACCGGGGCGCCGCCGGTGGCCGCGAGGAGCGCGCCGTCGTCGTCCGGCCCCGCCGCGAGCGGGAGGACCGTCGTGGCGGGGACGGGCGACGGCGCGGGTGCCTGCGTGCCGGCCGGGGCGAGGACGGGCGCGGGCGCGGGCGGGCCAGGAGGCGCGGGGCGCGGGCGCACGGGGTTCACGGGCTCGTCGTCGCCCTCCACGGGCTCGTCCTCGACCGGCTCGGGCTCGACGGGATCGGTCGGCTCGGCGGCGTCGTAGGAGACGACGAGCGCGGTCGCGGGCTTCGCGGCGTCGCGCGCGCCACCGGAGGAGTACCAGAAGGCCTGCTGGCCCGTGCCCTCGTGGAAGTCGACGAAGGACTGCGGGAAGGACCCCCATGCCTCGCCCGAACGCCGTTGGCTCGGCGCACCCGCGGGGAGCTCGACCTCCACGCCCCGGTAGGCGGGCAGCGCCGTGAAGCCCTTGTCCCCGCACAGCGAGACCGAGGGGAGCTCGGCCAGGACGATCGTCTCCTCGGCCAACGGCTCCCAGCTCGAGGTGTCCTCGCGCGAGGTACCGAAGCCGCCGGCCGTCGCCGTGAGCGTCCCGCGACCGCCGGACACCTCGAGCACCGGGTCGGTGAACCACCAGTACGTCATACCGCCGTAGAGCACGACGCTCACGGAGCCGTGCCAGGCGATCCGTGCCTCGCCCGTCTCCGGATCGACGTGCCCCTCGCCGCCCTCGAGGACCGCCTGGATCCCCGTGCCGCGCGTCCGCGAGGGCGAGACGGTGCGCCCCTCGGCGTCGCGGCAGCGCTCGGCGAACGTCACGGGGCGGTAGCGCGTCCCCGTCGAGGTCACGACGGGGCGCTCGATCCTCACGGCACCCTGGCTCGTGCGGAAGTAGCCGTCCTCGTCGGTCCACACGCGCGAACCCCCCGTGTCGGGCGTCGTCCCGGCCGACAGGAAGTTGCAGCCGCCCGCGAACGCACCCGCACCGGTCTCCTCGTTGATCCCCCAGCGCAGCTGGGCGTCCTCGACGTCGAAGGCCTCGCTCGCGAGCGCGGGGATCTCCACCTCGAGCTCGAGCTCGTCCGCGACGGCACCCGTCCCGCCGAGCACCCAGGCCCCGAGGACGAACGCCGCGAGGGCCGTGACGCCGCGCCGGCGGGTCACCGGGTCACCCGCCGTGCCGCACGCTCCCGGGCGCCCGTGACGACACCGACGGCGATCACGACGACGAGCGCGAGCGCCGCGAGCCCGAGGGCGAGCCACTGCCGGTCCGACCACCACGGCTCGGGCCCGGCGGCGCTCGGTGCCGCGGGTGCCGGCGGGGCCGCGGGCGCTGCCGCGACCTGGATGCGATCCTCGACGCGCACCCCGCTCGCAGCTCCCGTGAGCGCGAGCGCGTGCGTCCCGGCGCGCAGGTCGCTCGGCACCTGGAGCGCACCGGCGAGCTCACCGTGCGCCCCCGCGACGAGCGGCCCGACGGCGGCGAGCCCGGCCCCGAGCACGCCGATCACCTGCTCCCCGGGCACGAAGCCCTGCGCGGTGAACGTCAGGACCCGCCCCACGACGGCCGTCGTGGCGTCGACCTCGAGCCGTGGCTCGACGGGCGCCTCGGGCCCGGCGTCGTCGGCGGCGGCCTCCTCGTCGGTCGCGTCCTCGGCGCCCTCGGGCGAGGGTGCGTCGACGTCCTCGCCACCGCCCGCTCCGGGCCCGAGGTCCGTGAACGCCACGGGGGTGAAGGTCTCGTTGTTCGCGTTCGTCACGCCGTGCGCGCCAAAGGTGATGACCCCGCACGTCACACGGGTGCAGTCGACCGTCTCGGTCGCTCCCCCGGCGCCGACGGTCTGGAAGGTCGGTCCGGGCACGGTCAGCGTCACGCTCCACGACCCGGTGCCCGACATCGTCGCGTGCGCCTCCCCCGCCGTCGACGAGCCCGGGAAGGCGACGTAGCGCTGGAACCCGGCGTTCGACTGGGACTGCGAGTCCGGCACGTAGCGCAGGTCGACGCCGCTCGTCCCGCCCGAGCTCGGACGCCAACCGGGTCCCACCGTGCCGAACACGACGTAGATGCCACCGAAGGCGCCCTGCACCGCCTGGAAGCCCGAGCCGGAGACGGTGACCTCGGTCGAGTACGTCAGGTCGGCGGCGTTCTCGCCGCGCTCGTTGACGACCGTGACGCGGGCCTCGGCGTGCGCGGGCGTCGCGGGACCGCCCCCGACCCACGCGAGCGCGCCGAGGAGCGCGAGGAGGGCCAGAGGGGTACGGCGGAGGGCAAGGGTCGGGGTCATGCGTGGGCCTCCACGGAGCGCACGGGGAGCACGAGCAAGGAGCCGTCGGCGCGTTCGAGGGTCTCGACGGGGTGGTCGTAGACGCGCGAGAGGAGCTCGGCGTCGAGCACCTCGGCGGGGGTGCCGGCGGCCGCGACCCGGCCTCGCGAGAGCAGGAGGATGCGGTCCGCGTACGCCGCGGCGAGCGAGAGGTCGTGCAGGACGACGACGACGGCGTCCCCCGCACCGGCCCGCTCGCGCGCGAGGGCGAGGGTGCGCTCCTGGTGGCGGATGTCGAGCGCGGCCGTGGGCTCGTCGAGGAACAGGACACGGGGGTCCTGGGCGAGCACGCGCGCGAAGGACGAACGCGACTTCTCCCCGCCGGAGAGGGTCGGGAAGGTCCGCCGCGCGAGGTGGACCACCTCGGCGGCGCCCATCGCCCGCGCGACCGCGGCGTCGTCGTCGTCCTCGAGCGGTGTACCGCGCCACGGGGCGCGCCCCATGCGCACGACGTCGAGCACCTCGAAGGGGAAGGAGAGCCGGTTCTCCTGCAGCAGCACGCCCCGGCGGCGCGCGAGCTCCGTGGGACGGTGCGCCATCACGGGGCGGCCGTCGAGGAGCACCTCACCGGAGCTCGGGGCGAGATCGCCCGCAAGGAGCGACAAGAGGGAGGTCTTGCCCGCGCCGTTGGGGCCCACGAGGGCGAGGACCTCGCCCGCGCGCACCTCGAGGTCGACGTCGGCAAGGACGGTCGTCTCGCCCAGGCGCAGGCCGACGCCCCGGGCGCTCAGGGTCACCGTCATGCCCAGCCTCCCGCCGTGCGACGCGTGCGGCGGATGAGGTAGAGGAAGAACGGTCCGCCCACGAGCGCCGTGAGCATCCCGATGGGCAGCTCGGCGTAGTCGACGGCCGTGCGGGCGACGAGGTCGGCGCACAGCAAGAGCACCGCCCCGCCGAGGGCAGAGGCGGGGACGAGCACTCGGTGACCGGGGCCCACGGCCATGCGCACCACGTGCGGCACGACGAGACCGACGAACGCGATGATCCCGCTGAACGAGACCGCGGCGGCCGTCAAGAGCGCGACGACGACGATCGTGACGATCCGCAACCGTTCGACGTCGACCCCGAGGTGCCGTGCCGGGCGCTCCCCGAGCGCGAGGAGGTCGAGCCGGCGCGCGAACCCCGTCGCCGTGACGATCCCCACGACCACGAGCGGGGCGACGATCGCGACGTAGGGCCATCGCGTGCCGTTGAGGCTGCCGAGCTGCCAGAAGACGATCTGCTCGCGCGCCTGCGTGTCGCCGAGGAAGGTCAGGAACGCGATCCCCGCCCCCGCGACAGCGTTGACCGCGACCCCCGTGAGGATGAGCGTGACGACTTCGGTGCGTCCGCCCGAGCGCGAGAGCAGGTACACGAGGAAGGTCGCCGCGAGCCCGCCGGCGAAGGCGAAGGCCGCGGTGGTCCATGGCCCGAGGAAGCTCCAGCCGAAGGCGATCACCGCGCACGCCGCGAGCGCCGCGCCGGAGGAGACCCCGGCGATGCCCGGCTCCGCGAGCGGGTTGCCGAAGACGCCCTGCATGAGCGCGCCGCCGGTCGCGAGCGCCGCTCCCACGCAGAGCGCCATCGCGACGCGCGGGAAGCGGATCGACCACAGTGCCGACTCGCCGTGCGGGTGGGACGCCACCGGCGCACCGCCGAGGCCGAGGCGGTGCAGCACCGAGGAGACGACCTCCCCCGCCGGGATGTGGAGCTGCCCCGTGCCCGCCGAGAGCACGGCGCACGCGACGAGCGCGAGGCCGAGCACCACGAAGAGCACGACGACTCCGGTGCGCGAGCGGTGCGGGACGGACGGTTGCTCGTGCACCGTCGCGGTCGAGGCGTTCTCGAGCGCGGTCACGCGGCCGCCTGCGGCTCGGCGTAGATCGCGACGGCGAGCGCGTCGAGCACGTCGGCCGTGTTCGGCCCGAAGGACAAGATCGACGAGTCGCTCATGTCGACGATGCGGCGCGCCGCGCCGGCGGGCGTGCTCGCGACGGCGGGGAGCTGCTCGAGAAGACCGTCAACACCGCCCACCGACTCGAGGCCCTTCGTCATCATGAGGATGACGTCCGGGGCCGCCTTGACGAGCCCCTCGTCGTTGAGCGGGCGCATCCCCTCGAGCCCCGTCTCGCCCGAGACGTCGAGCCCGCCCAGGGCCGTCACGAGCGCGTCGGCCCCCGAGCCCTCGCCGAACATGTAGTAGACGCCCGACTGCCCGCGCACGTAGAGGAAGGCCATGCGCAGCTTCTCGCTCGGGTCCTGCGGCGCGATCGCGGCGATCTCGGTGAGCTTGGCCTGGACGCTCGCCTCGGTGCGCTCCGCGAGCAGGGCGCCGAGCGTCGGGACGCCGAGCGCCTCGGCGACCGAGCCGATGAGCGTGGGGATCGAGGAGATGTCGCGCTGCGGGTCGAGGACGACGACGGGGATCCCGGCGTCGCGCATCTGCAGCAGGACGTCCCAGGGGCCGAGCGAGGTGTCGGTGAGGATGACCGTGGGGGCGAGGTCGAGGATCGCCTCGGCGGTGAGCTCGTGGCCGTTGCTCGTCACGAGGGGCCGGTCGGCGATCTCGGCGAAGGCCGAGGAGATGCCGCGGCCCACGACCCGGTCACCGAGACCGAGCTCGAACACGATCCGGGAGATCGAACCGTACACGTCGAGGGCGAGGATGCGGCTCGTGTCGCTCACCGTCACCTCGGTGCCCTGCATGTCCGTGAGGGTGACGGGCAGCTCGGGGACGGGATCGGTGGCGACCGGGTCGATCGCGCTCTCGGCGAGGACGGCCGTCGTCGGGCCCGTGAGCGCGCGAGGGTCCTCGGCGATCCGCGCGTGCGCGAGCGTCGTCCCGCCGTCGGCCTCCGGGCCGCTGGGCGCGGCTCCCGGCGAGCCCGCGCAGCCCGCGAGGGCGAGCAGCACGAGGGCGAGCGTCGCGCGGTGGCGCCGCGACGTGCGGCGGAGCGATGGAGTGGGCACGCGGGTTCCTCGGTCGATCTGGTGGTGAGACGGCGGGCGGGGCGGGCGCCCGGGCCGACGTCGACCCGGGCCCCGCCCTCGACCTCCCGCGCGGCCCCCTGCACGCGCGGTCGGCTGGTGCTAGCGCACCCGGAGGGTGGCCTTCTTCACGGACTTCTTCGCGACGGTCTTCGTGCCCTGGTACACGGCCTTGACCGTGTACCTGCCCTGGGCGAGCCGGGGCAGGCGGACCTTGACGAGCGTGCCGCCCTTGACCTTCACGGTCAGAGTGCGGACCTTCTTCGTGCCGAGCGCGATCGTCACCTTGACCTTGCCGCCGGGCTTGACGTTCTTGCCCGTGACCTTGACGCGCAGCACGGCACGCTTCGCGGCCTTGACCTTCTTCGTGGCGAGCTTCGCCTTGAGCTTCGCGACGGCCTTCTTGACCTTGACCTTCACGCCGCTCGACGTCGCGCTCGCGAGGTCCGCGTTGCCGGCGAACTCCGCGACGAGCGAGCGAGCGCCCGGACGCAGCTTCTTGGTGAGTGTCACGTTCGCCGTGCCGTCGACGACGGTCCCCTTGCCCACGACCTTCGCGCCCGCCTTGACGACGACGGCGCCCGTGACGGCGACGCCCTCGGGCGCCTCGACCGTGACGGTGGCCCTGGGCTTGGCCGCGAAGCGGACCTTCTTCTTCACGGCGACGGTGACCGTGGGCGCGGCCTTCGTGACCGTGAGCGTCGCCGCTGCGGACTCGGCCGTCCCGGCGATGTTCGTCGCGAGGACGCGGTACTGCGTGCCGGACTCGGACACCGAGGTCGTGGCGACCTCGAGCGTCGTGGCCGTGGCGTCGACGACGTCGGCCCACTCGCCCTGGCCCGTGCGCGACTGCCACTGGAGCGAGACAGCGCCCTCGGCCGCCACCGTGAACGTGGCGGTCGAGCCGACCTCGACCGAGACGGCTGTCGGCCCCGTCACGACGACGGGCGCATCGACGAAGGAGATCGGGCTGAAGGTCTCGAAGTCCGGGGCGGTGGCACCCGAACCGGGGTACGTGTAGATCCCGTAGCGCCCCTCGGTGATGCCCGTTGCGGCGGAGTCGATGACGGACTTGTCCACCGTGAGGACCGTCGAGAAGCTGCCATCGGGCTCAAGCGTGATCCCGCCGGACGCAGGTGAGATCGGCGAGGGCATGCTCTCGGCCGGCACGGCCCACTTCTGACCGCCGTCCGCAACGCTCACGGCCGGTCGCGCGCTGGTAGGCGCACCGGCCGAGGGACGCCAGTTCTCTGCGAAGTACCCGACGACGATGTAGGCGCCCCCCGCCCTTCCCATGAGAGGAGGACGCGCACCGATGGCGTTCGCGTGGTAAAAGCCGCGGCCTGTGACGGTCACGTCGCTCGCGCCGTCAGAAGCGAATCGCGACCCACTGATCTCGACGACAGGTGCGGTAAGCGCAGAGACGGAGAAGTCGTCGAGGGGGTCCCCCGCTGCGTAGGGCAGAAAGGCAGCACCTTCGCTCGTGAGGGTCAGGCCGGTGCCGACGGCCCTGACCTCAGCGTCAGAGACGGTCACATCGATCGCGGCAACGTCTGCCACGTGCACGTCGTCCTCGTGGTACTCGCCCGGCTCGAAGTCTCCGAAGGCTTCGGTCACCTCGATGTCAAGATCTGCAAGGACCCGCGCCTCTCCGTTCTCGACCACCACGTCGACGTCTGCGAAGGAGATCGTGAAGTGGTGCGCCGGGAAGTTGTAGGTCACACCGCCCGCGGTCGAGATCGCGAAGTCCTCCGAGTCGGTGATCGACGCACCGGAAACGGGGAACCGGTACGGGCGCGTCTCACCGCCCACTCCGTCGAACTCCGCAGGCTCCTGGACAACGATCCTGTCACCGACGGGCTCGGTGTTCATCCCCCCTCCGACGTAGTTCCGGAAGCTCTGCTTGAATCCCCATGCAAGGGAACTCTCGAGCTCCGGTACGTCTGCGGAGGCCGGCACGGCGGCGACGAGCCCTCCGAGACCCAGAGCCACGACGGAGAGCGCGCCGAGACTGCCTCGCGTGCGCGTGTGCAAAGCCATGAAGTGCCTTTCTGACGGTGTGTCAGGTCACCCTTGAGACGCGAACAGCGCCCCGCGAGCGGAGCGCTGTCGTCTCGTCACCAAGTGCGACGGTTGAGGTAAGCCTTACCGAAGTAAGGCGCGGCTTACCCTACGTCCTTCGCGGCGTCTGGGCCAATGGTCCTAGCCCGTTGTGACCGACGTCTCAGCCCTCGTCGAGGGCGAGGAGGTCCTCGACCGTCTCTCGGCGCACGAGCACCCGCGACGCGCCTTCGGACACCGCGACGACCGGCGGGCGGGGCACGAGGTTGTAGTTCGACGCCATCGACCGCCCGTAGGCCCCCGTCGCCGCGACCGCCAGCAGGTCCCCCGCCCGCACGTCACCGGGGAGCTGCACATCGTGCACCACGATGTCGCCGCTCTCGCAGTGCTTTCCCACCACGCGCGCGAGCACGGGTTCGGCGTCGGACCGCCGCGAGACGAGTTCCGCGTGGTACGCGGCCCCGTAGAGCGCCGGACGCAGGTTGTCGCTCATCCCGCCGTCGACGGAGACATAGGTGCGCACGCGCCCGTCCTCGAGACGGACGGGCTTGACGGTGCCCACGGTGTAGAGGGTCGCGGTGGTCGGGCCGACGACGGCGCGCCCCGGCTCGATCGACACCCGCGGCACCGCCGTTCCGAGGCGCTCGCACGCCGCCGCGACGGCCTCGGCCTGGACGCGGGCCACGAGGACGGGGTCGAGCTCGACCTCACCGGGCAGATACGCGATCCCGAAGCCACCGCCCAGGTCGACCTCGTCCACGAGCACGCCCGACTCGGCCGCGAACGCGGCACGCAGCCCGAGCACCTTGTCCGCTGCGGCGGCGAAGCCCGCGGGATCGAGGATCTGGGAGCCGATGTGCGAGTGGATGCCGAGGAGACGCAGCTCAGGACGGGCGACGACGGCCCGCAGCGCCCGGAGCGCGGGGGAGTCCTCCCCCGCGACGGACAGCCCGAACTTCTGGTCCTCGTGCGCCGTCGAGATGTACTCGTGGCCGCCCGCGTGGACGCCCGTCGTCACGCGCACCATGACGGGTGCGACGACCCCCGCGGCACCGGCGAGGCGAGCCACGCGGTCGATCTCCACGAGCGAGTCGACGATGATCCGACCCACTCCCGCGTCGAGGGCCGCCCGGATCTCGTCGTCGGACTTGTTGTTGCCGTGCAGGCCGATCGACGCGCCCGGCACCCCGGCCCGCAGCGCGACCGCGAGCTCCCCGCCGGTGGCCGTGTCGACGCGCAGCCCTTCCTCGCTCACCCACCGGGCGACGGCCACCGAGAGGAAGGCCTTCCCGGCGTAGTAGACGTCCACACCGGTGCCGATCGCCGCGAAGGCCGTCTCGAACGACTCGCGGTAGCGGCGCGCCCGCGCGCGAAGGTCCGCCTCGTCGAGGACGTACGCGGGCGTGCCGTGCTCGGCCGCGAGCGCGCTCGCGCGCACCCCGGCGAAGGACACCTCGCCGTCCTCGTGCCGCACGGCCCCCGCGGGCCACGGCGTCCCGAGCGACGCCGTCACATGCGCTCCGGCGCCGAGACGCCGAGCAGCGCGAGGCCGTTCGCGAGCACCTGGCGCGTCGCGTCCACGAGCCACAGCCGCGTGCGGTGCGTGTCGCTCACGGGCTCGTCGCCCTGCGGCAGCACGTAGCGCTTCGCGTCGTACCACTTGTGGAACGCCCCGGCGAGGTCCTCGAGGTAGCGGGCCACGCGGTGCGGCTCGCGCAGCGTCGCGGCCTGCTCGACCACGCGGGCCAGCTCGCCGAGCAGGCCGAGCAGCACGGCCTCGGTCTCGTGGTCCAGCAGGCTCGGGTCGAAGCCGTCCTCGCGGCGCACGCCGAGCTCCGCGGCGTTGCGGGCCACCCCGGCCGCGCGCGCGTGGGCGTACTGGACGTAGAACACGGGGTTGTCGTTGGTCCTGCGCGCGAGGAGGTCGAGGTCGAGGTCGATCGACTGGTCCACGGACGAGCGCGTGAGCGAGTAGCGCGCGGCGTCGACCCCCACGGCGTCCACGAGGTCGTCCATCGTGACGATCGTGCCCGCCCGCTTGCTCATCCGGACCGGCTCGCCGTCCTTGACGAGGTTGACGAGCTGGCCGATCAGCAGCTCCAGGTTCACCCACGGCGTGTCCCCGAAGGCCGCGCACATCGCCATCATGCGACCGATGTAACCGTGGTGGTCCGCGCCGAGCATGATGATCGCCCGGTCGAAGCCCCGCTCGCGCTTGTCGAGGTAGTAGGCGAGGTCGCCGGCGAAGTAGGCGGCGTTGCCGTCGGACTTGATGATGACGCGGTCCTTGTCGTCACCGAAGTCCGTGGTGCGCAGCCAGATCGCGCCGCCCTCCTCGAAGATGTGCCCCAGCTCGCGCAACCGCGCAACCGCACGCTCGACGGCACCGGACTCGTGGACCGAGTCCTCGTGGAAGTACACGTCGAAGTCGACGCGGAAGTCGTGCAGCTTCTGCTTGATCTCGGCGAACATGAGCTCGACGCCGCGCGAGCGGAACACCTCCTGCGCCTCGGCGTCCGGCAGGCTCAACGGCGTGGGCTCGCCCGCGGCCTCGGCGTCGGAGATCACCTGCGACGCGATGTCCTCGATGTACTGCCCGCCGTAGCCGTCCTCGGGCGCTTCCTCGCCCTTCGCCCGGGCCAGGAGCGAGCGCGCGAAGCGGTCGATCTGCGCACCGTGGTCGTTGAAGTAGTACTCGCGCGTGACCTCGGCGCCGTTCGCCTGCAGCAGGCGCGCGAGGGCGTCGCCGACGGCGGCCCACCGCACCCCGCCGATGTGGAGCGGGCCGGTCGGGTTGGCGGAGACGAACTCGAGGTTGACCTTCTCCCCCGCGAGCGAGGTCCCCGTCCCGTAAGCGCTCCCGGCCTCGACGATGGTCCGCGCGAGCTCGCCCGCGGCCGCCGCGTCGAGCGTGATGTTGAGGAAGCCCGGGCCGGCGATGTCGACCGCGGCGATCCCGCTCACGGCCGCGAGCTGGGCGGCGAGCGCCTCGGCGACGACGCGCGGCGGCACCCCGGCCTTCTTCGCGAGCTGGAGCGCGACGTTGGTGGACCAGTCGCCGTGCTCGCGCTGACGGGGTCGCTCGACGTGCACCGTCGCGGGCAGCTCGGCGGGATCGAGGGACACGGCACCCGCGGTGACGGCGGCCTCGAGGGCGGCACGCAGCGCGGCGGAGAGCTCAGCAGGGGTCACTGGTCAAGACTACCGAGCCGAGTCACACCGTTTTCCCGCCCCACGTGTCCTCGAGCATCACGGGGCGGCATGCGAACCAGCCCGCCACGCCCAGTACCAGGGCCGTGCCCACGAGGAACCACAGGATCGCGTCCCAGCCGCCCGTCGCCTCGTGGAGCAGCCCCGCGACGACGGGTCCGGCTCCCGCGAGCGCGTACCCGAGCCCCTGGGTGAACCCCGAGAGCGAGGCCGCACCCGCGTGCGTGCGCGTGCGCAGGTTGATGAGCGTGAGCAGCAGCGGGAAGTTGCCCGTACCGAGGCCCGCCGCCAGGAGCCACAACCACAACGGGCCCGACGGCGAGAAGACGAGCCCGGTGTACCCGACCACGAGGCACGAGACGAAGAACGCGACGAGGAGCCACGGCCGCCGCATGCGCACGGCGGCGAGCGGCACGAGGAGGGCCGGGGCGACCCCGAGGAAGGCGTAGTACGCGAGCCACGTCCCGGCCGTGGCCTCGTCGATGCCCGCGTCGGCGAGGAGCTGCGGCAGCCACGCGTAGAGCACGTAGCCGTTGGTCGTGTTCATCGAGAAGGTCACGGCCATCGCCCACGCAAGCGGGCTGCGCCACACGCGCCCCGCGCTGAGCTCCCCTCGCCCGAGCCGCGGCGGCGCGGCGGGATCGCGACGTGCGACCGCCGTGAGGGCACCGCGTGCCACGCGAGAGCGCACCATGACGCCGAACCACGGGAGGACCGCGAGCACCCCGAGCACGGCCCACGTCGCGACCGAGGCGCGCCACCCGTAGCGCACCGCGATCGGCACCGCGGCGAGCGGGGGCACCGAGAGGCTCACCACCATCACGACGCTGTAGGCGGCGGTGAGCGCCCCGATGCGGTCCGGGAAGTACCGCTTGACGAGCGGGGGCAGGAGCACGTTGCCCACCCCGAGCCCGGCGAGGGCGAGCACCGAGAACGCGAGGAACGAGGGCGCCGTCGTCGTCGTCGCCCGCAGCACCTCGCCCGCCGCCGAGGCGAGCATCGCGAGCACGACGGCGAGCTCGAGTCCGATCGCGCGCGCGATCGCGGGGCTCAGCGCGCCGAAGAGCGCGAACGAGACGACGGGCACCGCACCGAGCAGGCCCGCGTGGGTCGCGGTGAGCTCGACGTCGTCGCGCACGAGGTCGAGCAGGGGCGACACGGCAGTGACGGCGGCGCGCACGTGCAGCGCGACCAGGAGGATCCCCACGAGGGCGAGCACGCGGCCACGCGCCCGCTCGGCGGGCCCGCGAAGCTGTTCAGAGGTCATGTGACGAGACACTCTATGTCCGATCGCGTGACACCCGGGCCGCCGACGGTGTTGACTCGGCCCACAGCGTGCGAGGGAGCAGACCTGGGATGACCGAGAGGACGAGCCTCATCGAGGCCGCCGTCGCGACCCTGCGCGCGCACATCACGAGCGGCCGGTGGGCCGTCGGCACGCGCATCCCCCCCGAACCCGCCCTCACCGAGCTCCTCGGCGTGGGGCGCAACACGGTGCGCGAGGCCGTGCAGTCCCTCGTGCACTCGGGGCTGCTCGTGCGCCGCCAGGGCTCGGGCACGTACGTCCTGGCCGACGACGAGCTCGCCGTGTCGATGTCACGACACATCCAGGGCGCGAGCCGGCGCGACGTGCTCCAGGTGCGCCGCGCCCTCGAGGTCGAGGCCGCACGCCTCGCCGCGACCCGTCACACCGCCGAGGACGACACGCGGCTGCGCGCCTTCCTGCGCGCGCGCACCGAGGCGTGGGACGCCGGTGACATGGACGCGATGGTCGAGGCCGACCTCGCCCTGCACCGCGAGATCGCCCGCATCTCCCGCAACCCGGTGCTCGAGTCGATGTACGAGAACTTCCTCGAGGCGCTCGTCGAGAACATCCGGACCAACGTCGAGGGGTCCGGACACGACGACCACGCGCACGACGGACTCGTCCAGGCGATCGTCGACTCGGACCCCAAGCGCGCCGGCAGCGAGGTGGTCCGCTACCTCGCCGCGCTCCTGCGCGAGGACCCGGACGGGCACTGAGCCGCCTTCGGGGCACCAGCACGGCTGGTAGTCTCGTGCAGCGCTCCCGCTCGGGAGCCGGGCCCGCGTAGCTCAGTGGATAGAGCGTCTGCCTCCGGAGCAGAAGGTCGAAGGTTCGAATCCTTTCGCGGGCACCGCACAGCTTCACTCCGCACACGGCCGAGGGCCGGCGACATCTCGTGTCGCCGGCCCTCGGTCGTCACTGCTGTCCGCCCCTAGCGCGTGACCTTCGCGGCCTTCGTCGCCTTGACGGTGGTCTTGACGGAGACCTTCTTGCCCGTCGAGTCCGTGTACGTCTTGGTCACCACGACCGAGACGGCCTTCTTGGCGTGCTTCTTCTTGAGCGTGAGCGTCGCCTTCTTGCCGGCGTTCTTGCCGCCGACCTTCCACTGGTACGTGACGGTGATTCCCTTGAAGGACGCACCCTTGACGCTCAGCTTCGTGCCGACCTTGAGCTTGCCCTTGATCGAGCTCGGGGCCTGCGCCTGCGCCTTGAGGAGCGCGTCCGACGCCGCGGCAGCGGCAGCGGTCTGCTCGGCGACCTTCGCCTCGAGCGTCGCGACCTCGGCCTCGGCGGCCTCGAGCGCGGACTTCGCCGCGTCGAGCTCGGACTGGGCGACGTAGCCGGCCGGGACGACGCCGAGCGCCGCGTCGATGTCCGCCTGGTCGAACGGCGTCACGTCCTTGACGAGGCCGAAGTCGTAGGTCACGCCCTCGAAGCTCAGCGCGTCGACGGAGCCCAGGCCCTCGCCCGAGTGGTGACGCGCACCGATCTGGTGCACGAGCGCGCCCTCACCGAGGAAGTCCTCGGCGAACCAGTCGGCGAGCGACTGGGTCGCGACGTAGCTGACACGGCCGTCCGCCGTGAAGTAGCCCGTGCCGACCCAGTTCTCGAGCGAGTCATCGGTCGAGCTGATCCGCAGGTACTCGACGTCGTCGCTCGTCAGCACGAGGCTGTAGTCGGCCGAGCCGTCCGCCTCCATGCCGAGCTCGAGCCCGTCCGAGACCGGGACGTCCACGATCTTGTTGAGCCCGACCGGGCCGGAGCCCCCGGCGAAGACCACGGAGTCGAGGCTGAACGAGACATCGGCGATGCCGTCGTCACCCTCGCTGAACCAGCCCGCGGGCGTCGGGTTGTCCTCGCCCTGCACCTCGAAGTAGCCGACCTTCTCGACCACCGTCGCGCCGTCGGCGCTCGCGGCGACCGCCCCTGCCACCACGAGCCCCACAGCGGCGGCGCCGCCCACGAGGCTCTTGAACTTCCGATCCATGCTTCCTCCATCTCGGGTGCCGATGAGGCGTGCCGTCGCTCGTCGGCTCCGGCCTTCCTGGGTACGGAACCGCGACGACCATGCCGTCCCAGGTCCCCTCGGCCGGCCACTGCGGGAACTTGACCCGTGCGAAGAGAACCGGGGAGGGTGAAAACACCTAGCCCTGCGCTTGGTCTGATTTCGCCCGGATGTGCGGTGCCGGGCTCACCGTGCGGGACCAATGTCACGCGCCGAACGGCGACGGCGCACCTAACGTCGAGGACGAGGACAAGGGGGTCCGAACCAGCCGGACCCACCATCGGAGGTCACCATGTCCCGCACGGCGCCCCAGTCGCCAGCGCCCCCCGTCGTCGAGTCCACCGCGACCGTCCAGACCGACGTGCCCGGCGAGATCGACACCCTCGTCGAGCGGGCCCACGAGGCGCTGCTCGCGTACGCGAGCTACGACCAGGCCCAGATCGACCGGATCGTCCGCAAGGCCGCCGTTGCCGCCCTCGACCGCCACGGGGAGCTCGCCGAGCTCGCCGTGACCGAGACCGGGCGCGGGGTCTTCGAGGACAAGGCCGTGAAGAACATCTTCGCGTGCGAGCACGTCACGCACTCCATCGCCAAGCTGCGCTCGGTGGGTGTCATCGCGCACGACGAGCTCACGGGCATCACGGAGATCGCCGAGCCGGTGGGCGTCGTCTGCGGCGTGACCCCCGTGACGAACCCGACGTCGACCACGATCTTCAAGGCCCTCATCGCGCTCAAGACGCGCAACCCGATCGTCTTCGCGTTCCACCCGGGCGCCCAGGCGTCCTCGGTCGAGGCCGCGCGCGTGGTGCGCGACGCCGCCGTCGCGGCGGGTGCCCCCGAGCACTGCGTCCAGTGGGTCGACCACCCCTCGATCACGGCCACCAACACGCTCATGCACCACCCCGGCGTCGCGCTCATCCTCGCCACGGGCGGCAACGCGATGGTGAAGGCCGCCTACTCGTGCGGCAAGCCCGCGCTCGGCGTCGGCGCCGGGAACGTGCCCGCCTACGTCGAGCGGTCGGCCAAGCTCAAGCGAGCCGTCAACGACATCGTCCTGTCCAAGGCGTTCGACAACGGCATGGTGTGCGCCTCGGAGCAGGCCGTGATCCTCGACGAGGAGATCTACGACGAGGCGATGGACGAGCTCGCCGTCCTGCACGCCTACCGGGCCACGCCCGAGGAGAAGGCGATGCTCGAGGAGTTCATCTTCGGGGTCACGGCCGAGGGCGCCTCGTGCTCGCTCGCACGGCTCAACGCGTCGGTGGTGGGCAGGTCGCCCGTATGGATCGCCGAGCAGGCGGGCTTCAGCGTGCCGCCGGACACCTCGATCATCCTCGCCGAGGTCTCGGGCGTGGGACCGCACGAGCCGCTCACGCGCGAGAAGCTGTGCCCCGTGCTCGCCGTGCTGCGCGCCGGCACCACCGAGGAGGGCATCGCGCTCGCCGAGCAGATGGTGGAGTTCGATGGGCTCGGCCACTCGGCGGCCATCCACACGCAGGACCGGGCGCTCGTCGAGCGCTTCGGCTCGCGCGTCAAGGCGGTGCGCATCATCGAGAACGCGCCGTCCTCCCTCGGCGGCATCGGCGACATCTACAACGCCTTCATCCCGTCGCTCACGCTCGGTTGCGGCTCGTACGGCGCCAACTCGGTGTCCAACAACGTCTCGGCCGTGAACCTCGTCAACGTCAAGCGGATCGGCCGGAGGAACAACAACTTGCAGTGGTTCAAGGTCCCGGCCAAGACGTACTTCGAGCCGAACGCGATCCGGTACCTCGCGGACATGGCCGGGGTCTCGCGCGTCACGATCGTCACCGACTCCACGATGACCCGCCTCGGCTTCGTGGACCGCGTCCTCGACGTCCTGGGGCGGCGCGGGACGAAGATCGCGCTGCAGATCATCGACGACATCGAGCCCGAGCCCTCGGTCGCCACGGTCACGCGCGGCGCCGAGCTCATGCGGGCGTTCCGCCCCGACACGATCGTCGCGCTGGGCGGCGGCTCCCCCATGGACGCCGCCAAGGTCATGTGGCTGCTCTACGAGCACCCCGAGGTCGTGTTCTCCGACCTCAAGCAGAAGTTCTTCGACGTGCGCAAGCGGGCCTTCACGTTCCCCGTGCTCGGTGAGCTCGCACAGCTCGTCTGCATCCCGACGACGTCGGGCACCGGGGCCGAGGTGACGCCGTTCGCGGTCATCACGGACACGGAGTCGGGCAAGAAGTACCCCCTCGCGGACTACGCGCTCACCCCGACCGTCGCGATCATCGACCCGGTCCTGACGGGCCAGATGCCCGCGTCGCTCGCGGCGGACTCGGGCTTCGACGCCCTGACCCACGCGACCGAGGCGTTCGTGTCGGTGTACGCGAACGACTTCACGGACGGGCTCGCGCTGCATGCGATCTCGTTGATCTTCGACAACCTGGCCACCTCGGTGAACGGCGACCCGACCGACCCGGCCACGATCGCCGCGCGCGAGACGATGCACAACGCGGGGACCATCGCCGGCATGGCGTTCGGCAACGCGTTCCTCGGGATCGTGCACGCGATGGCCCACGTGGTGGGCTCGACGTTCAACCTCGTGCACGGGCGCACCAACGCGACCCTGCTCCCCCACGTGATCCGCTACAACGGCCAGGTCCCCACGAAGCTCACGAGCTGGCCCAAGTACGAGCACTACGTGGCGCCCGAGCGGTTCCAGAAGATCGCCCAGGTCCTCGGGCTCCCGGCCGCGACGCCGGCCGAGGCCGTCGAGTCCTACGCGAAGGCCGTCGAGGAGCTGCGCGCCGCTGTGGGCATCCCCGCGTCGTTCCAGGCGCAGGGCGTGGACGAGACGGACTTCGTCACCCGGCTCGACGAGCTGGCCATGGGCGCGTACGAGGACCAGTGCGCCCCCGCCAACCCGCGCATGCCGATGCGCGAGGACATGAAGGACATCATGACCGCGGCCTACTACGGCACGTCCGTCGATGACGTGCGAGGCCGCCGCGGGCAGAGCGCCTCTCGATCGGCGCTTCCCTCCGACGCTGTGCCGTCGAGGCCCCTGGAGCAGGTGGTCGCTGGCTGACCGCCGCCCGCTGCCCGCGAAAGACGCGCCCCGTCCCACACACCCAGGGACGGGGCGCGTCGCCGTCCGCCCGCTACCGTGGAGGGGCCCGACGACGACGAACCGAGGGGGCTGTTCCCCATGCGCAGACTGCTTCTGCTGGTGCTCACGGCGCTGCTCGCACTGACCGGTTGCTCGCAGGTGTCCGACCAGATCGACTCGGCCACGCGGGTGACCGCACAGGCCGAGGAGGCGATCTCGGCCGCGTGGGACGCGATCGACGCGGCGAAGGACGTCGGCGAGGGCAAGGTGGACGACGCGCGGCAGAAGCTCGACACGGCCGACGCGAAGCTCGCGGACGCCGAGCGCGCGCTGGCCGACGCGGCGAGCAGCGCACCCGGTCCGGTGAGGGCGACGCTCGAGGCGCTCGCGGCCCAGGTCGCCACGCTGCGGTCCACCATCGCGAGCTCGCGGACCGCCCTGGGGTGAACTTCACCCGCAGAACCTCATCATCGCGGGCGCGCTGGCCGATCACTTCGGTATGGCGCACCGCGGCGTGGAGCAGGATCCCGCCCATCACGGACCCTCGTGGTGGGTCGTCGCCGCGTGCGTGTCGATCGTGGTGCTCGCCGTCGGCGGACTCATCGGCGCTCTCGGCCTGTAGGTAACCTGGCGCGCGTGAGCGAGCACGGACGGTGGCGCGACGTCGCGGCGGCGGCGGGTCTGACCGACCGCGCGGGAGGGACGCTGCGACCCACGATCTTCGCGGAGATGACGGCGCTCGCCGCTCGCACGGGCGCCGTCAACCTGGGCCAGGGCTTCCCCGACGTGGACGGTCCCGAGTCCGTGCGCGAGGCCGCCGTCGAGGCGCTGCGCGCGGGCGCGAACCAGTACGCGCCCGGTGACGGCATCCCCGCCCTGCGCGAGGCCGTGGCCGCGCACCAGCGCGAGCACTACGGGCTCGCGGTGGACCCCGGCACCGAGGTGCTCACGACGACGGGTGCCACGGAGGCGATCGCCGCGACGGTGCTCGCGCTCGCCGGCCCCGGGGACGAGGTCCTGACCCTCGAGCCGTACTACGACTCCTACGCCGCGGTGATCGCCATGGCGGGCGCGACGCACACGACCGCACCGCTGCGCGCCACGGCGGACGGGTTCCGGCTCGACGCGGACGCGCTGCGGGCGGCGTTCACCGCGCGCACCCGCATCGTGCTCCTCAACACCCCCCACAACCCCACGGGTGCCGTCCTCGAGCGCACGGAGCTCGAGCTCGTCGCAGCGCTCGCACGCGAGCACGACGCCGTGGTCGTCACGGACGAGGTCTACGAGCACCTCACGTTCGACGGCGCGACCCACGTGCCGGTCGCGACGCTGCCCGGGATGGCCGAGCGCACGGTGACGATCTCCTCGGCCGGCAAGACCTTCTCCTTCACGGGGTGGAAGGTGGGCTGGCTGCACGGTCCGGCCCCGCTCGTCGAGGCGATCCGCACGGTCAAGCAGTTCCTCACCTACACGTCGGGCGCTCCCTTGCAGCCGGCGGTGGCGTTCGCGCTCACCGACGACGGCGTGCGCACGTGGGTCGCCGAGCTCGCCGCTTCGCTCGCCGCACGCCGCGACCTGCTGTGCGAGGGGCTCGAGGCCGCGGGCTTCGGCGTCGTCCGCCCGCGCGGCACGTACTTCGTGCTCGCGGACGCGAGCGCGCACCTCGCCCGGCACGGCCTGCCCGACGGCGCGGCGCTGTGCCGCGCGCTGCCCGGGCTCGCGGGCGTGGTCGGCGTCCCGGTCGGCGCCTTCACCCGTCCCGGGAGCGCGGCGGACGAGGCCCTTCGCCCCTTCGTGCGCTTCACGTTCGTCAAGCGCGAGACCGTGCTGACCGAGGCGATCGAGCGGCTCGCCGCGCTGGCTCAGTCGACGCGCTCGACCACGATCTCCGGCGGTGCGAAGCCCCCGCGACGGAACACCGGGGTGCCCGCGAGGAGCACGAGCACGGCCGCGAGCGCGGATCCCGCCATGACGTAGGCCATCGCGTAGCGGTCGCCGCCGAGGATGCCCACGAGCGGGCTGATGAGGCCCGCGAGCATCGCCGACGTCGCCCCGAGGAAGGCCGCGGCGGTGCCGGCCATCGAGCCGTAGGGCTCGAGCGCGAGCGCGGTCGCGTTGGGGTGGAGCATGAACACGATCGCGGTCGAGAACCACAGGGCGACGACGAACGAGCCGAGGCCTCCCCAGCCCGTCATGACCGCCACGAACAGGCTCCCGGTCGCCACCACGAGGGCGACCGATGCGACCCGGAGGATGGACTGCGGCGCGTAGTGCTTGACGAGCGCGGCGTTGACCTGGGACGCGATGACGAGCCCGAGGCCGACGACGGCGAACGTGACGGCGAACTGTCCCTCGCTCATCCCGTACTCGGTCTGCAGCACGAAGGGCGAGCCCACGACGTAGCTCATCGTGACGCCGAAGCTCAGGCCCGGCACCACGGCGTAGGCGACGAAGTGCCGGTCCCGCACGAGCTGCCAGTACCCCGAGAGGGCGACCTTGACGCCCGCCGCCCGGCGCCGCTCGACGGGCAGCGACTCGCGCAGGAACCGCCACACGCCGAACCAGACCACCGCACCGAAGAGCGCGAGGGCGACGAACACGCCCCGCCAGCCGCCGATCCCGCCCACCCACGTGCCGATGGTCGGCGCGAAGAGCGGCGCCACGCCGATCACGAGCACGAGGCGGGACAGCAGGCGGGACGCCGTCGGCCCCGAGAACCGGTCCCGGATCACGGCGAGCGCGACCACGGAGGCCGCCGCGTTGAAGAAGCCCTGCGCCGTGCGCAGGGCGATGAGGGCGCCGATCGACGGCGCCGCGGCGCACGCGAGCGAGAGCAGGACGTGGATCACGAGGCCCCACAGCACGGGCTTGCGCCGGCCGAGGGTGTCCGAGAGCGGGCCGTTGACGAGCTGGCCGATCGCCCCGCCCACGAGCATCATCGTCACCGTGAGCTGGACGGCCCACGTGGTCGTGTCGAGCTCGCGCGCGATCTGGGGCAGCTGCGGCAGGAACATGTCGGTCGTGATGGCCGGCACGGACGCGACGAGCCCCACGAGGGCGACGAACTGGGGGCGCACCCGCACGGGTGCCTGGAGATCGCTCACCCGAGGATGGTGACACGCGCTCGGCGCGGCGCGCGAATCGATTCGAGAGGGCGCCGTCGGTGGCGAGTGGCACGCTGGGGGGCATGTGCGGACGCTTCGCCTCCTTCCGGCAGGCCCAGGACCTCGCGGACGCCTTCGCGCTCGCGTACGTGGACGACGACGCCCTCGAGCTACCACCCTCCTGGAACGTCGCGCCGACCCAGCCGCTGCGCCTCGTGGTCGAGCGGCCCGAGCGGCTCGCGGACGGCTCGCAGGGCGCGCTGACCCGCCAGCTCCGCGTCGCCCGTTGGGGGCTCGTGCCGTCATGGGCCAAGGACCCGTCGATCGGCTCGAAGATGTTCAACGCCCGCTCGGAGACCGTCGCCGAGAAACCGGCGTTCAAGCGCGCGCTCGCCGCCCGGCGCGGGATCGTGCCCGTCGAGGGCTACTACGAGTGGCAGGCGCGAGACTCGGGCGGGAAGCTCGCGCACTTCATCCACGCGCCCGATCACTCCCCCCTCGCGCTCGCCGCGCTCTACGAGTTCTGGAAGGACCCGAGCAGGGCGGAGGACGACCCGGAGCGGTGGCTCACGAGCGCGACGATCCTCACGCGCGACGCAGTGGGCGGGCTCGCGGCGATCCACGACCGTCAGACGGTGGTCCTGCCGCCCGAGTCGTGGGACGCGTGGCTCGCACCGGAGACGTCGGTCGCCGAGGCCCTGGCGATCCTCGCCGTCGAGCCCCCCGCGCTCGTCGCGACGCCCGTGGGCCCCGCCGTGGGCCGGGTCTCCGAGAACCACCCCGGGCTCGTCGAGCCCGTCGAGGTGGACTAGGCCCGGGCGAGACGGAAGGGAGTCACGCTCCCGAAGCCCATCAGCTCCGTGGCGTCGAGCTCGGTGACGGCGAAGCCGGGCTCGCCGGCGAGCGCGTGCACCGTGTCGGCATCGGTCAGCACGGTGCCGGGCTCCGCGACCGCGGACAACCGCGCGGCGAGGTTCACGTCGGGCCCGAACACGTCCCCGAACCGTGACAGCACCCGCCCCCACACGACGCTCACGCGGACCTCGACGGCCGCCAGGTCGTCGAACGCGCCACCGGCGGCCAGCCCCGTCGCGATGCGAGCGCCCGTGCGGGCGTCGTCGGCCACGAACAGCACGGCGTCGCCGATCGTCTTGACGACGCGCCCGCCCTCGGCCGTGACCACGTCCCGCGCCGCGTTCTCGAAGCGCTGCACGAACCCAGCGAGCTCGGTGTAGTCCATCGCCGCGGTCCGGCGCGTGAACGACACCATGTCCGCGAAGCCCACGGCGCGGGCGAGCGGGAGGGCGTAGCGGTCCATCTGGTCCGGGGCGTGCGCCTCGGCGAACTCCGCGCCGATCCGCCCCGCGATCGCGGCGAGCTGGCGGCGCCACGCGTGCACGAGCTGCGCCTCGAGGACCGGGGCGAGCTCGGTGAGCTGGTCGAGCACCACGAGGCGGGCCGAGATGTCGTCGAGCTCGTAGCGCGCCGCGAAGTCCTCGACGAGCGCCTCGACGTGCCACAGCGCGAGCCGGTCGGCGCTGTGCCCCGTGGCCCGCGTGAGCGACGCGACCGTGCGCCAGTCCAGCCCGTCGACCTTCGTCAGCTCCGCGAGCCGGTGGACGGCCTCGACGTCGGCTCCCGTGTACTGGCGGGCGTCCGGGTCGGCGACGGGCAGCCCGAGCGTGCGCCAGAAGTCGTGCACGTGCTCGAGCGGGACCCCGCTGCGCTGCGCCAGCTCCCGCTCCGAATAGGTGCGCGGGCCACCGAGCAGGACCTCGTCCAGCTCGGACATGGTCGACTCGGCGACCGGCTCGTCGGTGGGCACAGCCCCAGGCTAGACGCCGGGCAGCCGCAGGTGGTGCACGTCCCCGGCCCGGACCACCTCACGCTCCCCGTCGACGCGGCGCACCAGGAGCCCGCCGTCGTCGGCCACCCCCTCGGCGACCCCCGCGACCACCTCGCCCCCCGGACGCTCCACGGCCACCGCCCGCCCGAGCGTCGCGGAGACGGTCGCGTACTCCTCGACCAGACCCGCCGCGGCGGCGTCCCCGTCCGCGGCCCGCCACCGCTCGTCGAGGTGCCACAGCTGGTGGGCCAGCACCACGAGCAGGTCCTCACGGGCCGTCGCGCCGAGCGCGGCGCCGAGCGTCGCGAGCGAACCCGCCCACGGCACGGGCAGCTCGTCGGGCGTCTGCAGCACGTTGACGCCGATGCCGAGCACCACCACGTCCCCCACGACCTCCCCGAGGATCCCCGCGACCTTGCGGCCCCGTCCCCAGCCGTCCACCTCGGGGGCGTCGGACGGAGCCTCGACGAGGACGTCGTTGGGCCACTTCGCGCGCGCCACGAGGCCGAACGCGCCGACGGCGCGCACGACGGCGAGGGCACCGAGCAGGCCCACCCAGCCGAACGACGACGGCGGCACCCCGGGCCTCAGCAGGAAGCTCGCGGTCAGCGCCGCCCCGGGCGGGGTGGACCATCCGCGGCCCGCGCGACCGCGCCCCTCGGCCTGGTGGTCGGCGACGTACACCGAGAAGTCGGGCCACGCGGACGGCTCCGCGGTCGCGGCCGCGGCGAGCTCCGAGCTCGTCGAGCCCGCGCGCGAGACCACCTCGAGACGGGGTACGAGGTCGGTCCCGAGCCGCTCGTGCAGGCCGGTCACCTCCAGGGGACCGCGGTCGACGCTCATGCGGTCATCCTTGCGCACGCAGCCGCCCCGCACAGCACTGCGCGGCGAACCTCGTGCGCTGCGCACAACGCCGGGCGGCGGCGCGCCGTCTAGGCTCACGAGGGTGAGCCCCACCGACTCCCCCACGCCCACCGCGGCGGCCAAGCTCGAGGACCTGCGCGCGCGCCTCACAGCGGCCACCACCGACGCCGACGCCGCGGCCCGCGAGCGCCAGCACGCCCGCACGAAGAAGTCCGCGCGCGAGCGGGTCGACCAGCTCCTCGACCCGGGCTCGTTCACCGAGCTCGACACGTTCGTGGCCCACCGGGCCAGCGCGTTCGGCATGGCCGCGAGGAAGCCCGCGGGCGACGGCGTCGTCGTCGGGCACGGCACGATCGACGGACGCCCCGTCGCCGTGTACTCCCAGGACTTCACCGTGTTCGGCGGCTCGCTCGGCGAGGCCCACGGCCAGAAGATCACCAAGGTCATGGACCTCGCGCTGCGCACCGGCATGCCGCTCGTGGGGATCCTCGACGGCGGCGGCGCGCGCATCCAGGAGGGCGTCGCGGCCCTGACCCAGTTCGCGGAGATCTTCCGGCGCAACGTCGCGGCGTCGGGCGTGATCCCGCAGATCTCGCTCATCCTCGGCCCGAGCGCGGGCGGCGCCGTCTACTCCCCCGCGCTGACCGACTTCGTGGTCATGGCGGACCAGACCTCGAACATGTTCATCACGGGGCCCGACGTGATCCGGGCCGTCACGGGCGAGGACGTCGGCTTCGAGGAGCTCGGGGGTGCGACCACGCACAACACCCGCTCGGGCGTGGCCCACTACCTCGCCGCGGACGAGGACGACGCGATCGACTGGGTCCGCGAGCTCCTCGCCTTCCTGCCGAGCAACAACCTCTCCGAGGCACCGTCGTTCCCGCACGAGGACGTCGAGCTCGACGTCACGGACGCGGACCTCGAGCTCGACTCGATCGTCCCCGACTCGGACAACCAGCCCTACGACATGCGCACCGTGGTGGAGCACGTGCTCGACGACGGCGTGCTCTTCGAGGTCCAGGCGCTCTTCGCGCCCAACGTGCTGATCGGGTTCGGGCACGTCGAGGGACACCCCGTGGGGATCGTCGCGAACCAGCCGCTGCAGATGGCGGGGACCCTCGACATCAACGCCGCGGAGAAGGCCGCGCGCTTCGTGCGCACGTGCGACGCCTTCAACATCCCCGTCCTGACGTTCGTGGACGTGCCCGGGTTCCTGCCCGGGACGGACCAGGAGTGGAACGGGATCATCCGGCGCGGCGCCAAGCTCATCTACGCGTACGCCGAGGCGACGGTGCCGCTCGTCACCGTCATCACGCGCAAGGCGTACGGCGGCGCGTACATCGTCATGGGCTCCAAGCAGCTCGGCGCGGACGTGAACCTCGCGTGGCCCACCGCCCAGGTGGCCGTCATGGGCTCGGGCGGTGCCGTGAACATCCTCCAGCGCCGCGCGCTGGCGGCCGTCGAGTCCACCGGCGGGGACATCGAGGCCGAGCGTGCGCGCCTCGTCGCGGAGTACGAGGAGGAGATCGTGGGACCGTGGCTCGCGGCCGAGCGCGGTTACGTCGACGCCGTCATCGAGCCGTCCCAGACGCGCTCGCAGATCGTGCGCGCCCTGCGCGTGCTGCGCACGAAGCGGGCGAGCCTGCCGCCCAAGAAGCACGGGAACATCCCGTTGTGACCGAGCCGCAGCCGCCCGCCGTGCGGATCGTGCGCGGCGCTCCCGACGAGGTCGAGCTCGCGGCGCTCGTCGCGGGACTCGTCGCCGCCGCACCGGGCGTCGAGGACGAGGTCACCGCCGGGGCGCACCGCTGGGCGAACCCGGCCCACCTGCTGCGGGGTCCCGACGCGTGGCGCCCCGGGCCCGACGCGTGGCGCTGGAGCCTGCGCGCCTAGCGGTGCGCGGGGACGTCCTCGCGGTAGAGCCACGTGTAGCGCGGCTGGACGAACCAGCGCGTCGCCCAGCGCACGGGTGGTGACGCGAGGAGCACGGCGCCGACGACGGACGCCAGGACGAGCGCGAGCATCTCGGGGACCGTGTCGATGCGCGCGTACCAGTCGGCACCGCGCAGCGAGGTTCCCACGAGGATGATCGCGTGCAGGACGTAGATGTACATCCCGCCCTGGCCGAGGTACGTCACCCAGGGCAGCCGTCCGCGTGGGGTCACGGCGAGCAGCGCGAGGGCGCCGAGCACCCCGACCGCGAGGAGCGCGGCCCGCACGCCCGCGTAGGGCAGCTGCTCGAGGACGCCCTCGCCCCGGTATCCCTCGCGCATGGTGTAGTTCCATCGCTCGAGCCGTGGCCCGAACGTCGCCGCGAGCGCGAGGACGCCCGCGAGCACCGCCCACGCCACCGGGCGGACCCATCGCCGGTCGACGAGCTCACGCGCCCCCACGCGCCGCAAGGTCCACCCCAGGAGGAAGAGCGGGAAGTAGGCGAGGGTGCGGCTCGCCGAGAAGTCGTTGCCGACGTCCGGGACGAGGCCGGCCCCGATGGCCACGACGACGGCGATCGGCCCGAGGAACCTCACGTGCGCGAGCAACGGCAGGAGCGAGCGCCACCAGAACAGCGAGAGCAGGAACCACAGCGCGAAGGGTGCGGCGACGGGCGAGTAGTCGAACGCCCCGCCCGTGAGCTTCTCGAGCACGGACATGACGAGGTCGGCCGCGAGGTAGACGCCCAAGACGTTGCGCACGAGCGCGACGGCACGCCTCCCGCGCAGCGGCTCGGCGCTCGAGAAGTAGCCCGCGACGAGCGCGAACAGCGGGACCCGTAGAGGCCACGACGCGAACCACAGCTCGTAGAGCACCCCCGAGCCGGACATCGCGGGGCCGCACACGTGCATGACGACGATGAGCACGGCCGCGACGAGCCGCGCGTTGTCGAGCCACGGGTCGCGCACGGACGCCCTGAGCTCCATGCGACTCTCCTCGGGGCGTGGGTGCCTCGTGCTCGACCGGTCCCGACGAGGGTACTGCGAGAGCCCGCACTGCACCTGCGGCCGCTCACGGCGTCCTAGGCTGGCTCCATGGCACCCGACACCGCCCCCCGCACCCCGAGCCCCGTCGACGAGATCGCCGACGCCTACGTCACGACGGTCTGCGAGCTCGACCCCCTCGCCGCGACGTCGATGGGCGTGGCCGGCTACGACCACCTCATGACCGACCTCTCGCCCGAGGGCTTCGCGGCGAGCGCGCAGGCGGCGCGCGAGGTCCTGGGCCGCCTGGACGGGACCGCGCCGCGCGACGACGTCGACGCCGTGACCCTCGCGGCGATGCGTGAGCGCATCGGGCTCGAGGTCGAGCTCTTCGACGCGGACGAGTCCCCGGGTCAGCTCAACAACATCGCCTCGCCCGTGCAGAACCTGCGGGACGTGTTCGACATCATGCCCACGGCCACGGTCGAGGACTGGGAGGCGATCGCCTCGCGGCTCGCGAAGCTCCCCGGGGCCACGGCGGGCTTCGCGCAGACGCTGCGCGACTCCGCGTCGCGCGGCAAGGTCTCCGCCGCGCGCCAGGTCGCGCTGTGCATCGCCCAGGCGCGCGAGCTCGCGGACCCGCAGGGCTCGTTCTTCACCCAGCTCGTCTCGGGCGAGACGGCCGCCACGGTGCTCGCGGACGCTCCCGCGCTGCGTGCCGAGCTCGACGCGGCCGCGCGCGGCGCCGCCGCGGCGTACGGCGAGCTCGCCGACTTCCTCGCCGAGGAGCTCGCGCCGCTCGCCCCGGCCACGGACGGCGTCGGGCGCGAGCGCTACGCCTTGTGGTCGCGCTACTTCCTCGGCTCGGCCGTCGACCTCGACGAGACGTACCGCTGGGGGCTCGAGGAGCTCGCGCGGATCGTCGCCGAGCAGGAGTCCGTCGCGGCGCAGATCGCCGGTCCCGGGGCGAGCGTCGCCGACGCCGTCGCCGCGCTCGACGCGGACCCGACGCGCACGCTGCACGGCACGAAGGCCCTCCAGGAGTGGATGCAGGAGACGTCGAACGAGGCGATCGCCGCGCTCGCGGGGGTCCACTTCGACATCGCGGAGCCGTTGTACCGCCTCGAGTGCATGATCGCCCCGACCCAGTCGGGCGGGATCTACTACACGGGCCCGAGCGACGACTTCTCCCGCCCGGGGCGCATGTGGTGGTCGGTCCCCGCGGACGTCACGGAGTTCAACACGTGGCGCGAGAAGACGACCGTCTACCACGAGGGCGTCCCCGGCCACCACCTCCAGGTCGCGCAGGCCGTGCACGTGCGCGAGACCCTCAACTCGTGGCGTCGCCTCGCGTGCTGGGTCTCCGGCCACGGCGAGGGCTGGGCGCTGTACGCCGAGCGCCTCATGGCGGACCTCGGCTTCATGGACGACCCGGGCGACCGGCTCGGCATGCTCGACGCCCAGCGCATGCGCGCGGCGCGCGTCGTGTTCGACATCGGCGTGCACCTCGGGCTCGAGGCGCCCGAGGCGTGGGGCGGGGGGACCTGGGACGCGGACAAGGGCTGGGAGTTCCTCAAGGCCAACGTCAACATGCCGCACTCGTTCATCCGCTTCGAGCTCGACCGCTACCTGGGCTGGCCGGGGCAGGCGCCGTCGTACAAGGTGGGCCAGCGGTTGTGGGAGACGGTGCGCGACGAGTCCCGCGCCGCCGCGCAGGCCCGCGGCGAGGAGTTCGACCTGCGGGCCTTCCACGCCCGCGCGCTCGACCTCGGCTCGGTGGGCCTCGACGTGCTGCGCGAGGCGCTGACCTAGGCCGCCGGAGCCTCAGCCGAAGAGCGTGTTCCCGTGCTGCAGCACGATCGCCGCGGCGAGCAGCACGAGCACCGTCGCGACCACGAAGACGTCGAGGTCCTGGAGGAAGAAGTCCTTGAGCCGCTGCGCCGCGCGCGGGGGCAGGTAGAGGTTCTCCTGGAGCGCGTTGGCGTGCAGCAGGGTCATGAACACGAAGGTCGTGGACACCGTGATGAGCAGGCACCACGGGCACAGCGCGCCGATCACCAGCAGCGACTGCGTGAAGAGCCAGTACGCGAAGAGCACGCCCACGAGGTAGACGAGCTGGGCGGCCGTCATGAACCAGCGCGGGAACCGTGTGCCCCCGAGGCTCGCGACGGCGATCGTCACGACCACGGGCTCGGCGGCGAGGCCGATGAACGCGTTGGGGAAGCCGATCACCTGCGCCTGCCAGCTCAGCGCGACCTTGCCGCACGAGAGCACGGCGTTGATGTCGCACGCGAGCTGCTGGTCGGGGTTCCCTGCGAGCTGCCACGCGTCGATCGCGAGCACGAAGGCCGCGAGCAGGCTCAGCGCCGCCGAGACGCCCATGGTGCCGAAGATCCAGGCGTCCGAGTGCCGCCCGGCGCGCGCACGGGACGCGAGCTCTCGTGCTCGATGCATGCGGAATCCCTCCGATCGTCCCGACGCGCAACACCACATCATCGGTGCCGTGGGCCGCGCGGCCCCCGGGACGAACGTCCTCGCGTACCCTCGCCACCGTGTCCTCCACCAGCGTGCCAGTCACGACACCGACCCCGCGGTTCATCCTCGCGTCCGCGTCCCCCGCGCGGCTCGCGACACTCCGGGCCGCGGGGATCGACCCGGAGGTCCGGGTCGCGGACCTCGACGAGGAAGGGCTCCTCGCCGCGGCCGGCCCGCTGGCCCCGACCGACGCCGTGCTGCACCTCGCCCGCGCGAAGGCTGAGCACGTCGTGGCCGAGCACGTCGCCACGGACCCCGAGCTCGCCGGCGCCCTGGTGCTCGGCTGCGACTCGATGCTCGAGCTCGACGGGCGGGTGCTCGGCAAGCCGCGCGATGCCGCGGACGCCGCCGCACGGTGGCGGGACATGCGCGGCCGCAGCGGTGTGCTGCACACGGGCCACTGGCTCGTGGGCCCCGCGGGCACGGCCGGGGCCACGGCGTCCACGACGGTGCACTTCGCGCGCGTGTCCGACGACGAGATCGCCGCGTACGTCGCGACCGGCGAACCGCTCCAGGTCGCGGGCGCGTTCACGGTCGACGGGCTCGGCGGCGCGTTCGTCGAGGGGATCGAGGGCGACCACCACAACGTGGTCGGGGTGAGCCTGCCCCTCGTGCGCGCCCTCCTGGAACGGCTGGGGCACGGCATCACGGAGCTCTGGAGCCGTCCGTGACGCTTGTGCGGGAAGAACAACCTCGCACCTGCTAGCCCGGCCGCTCCCCCGCCGTCGTCGTAGGTTCCCCACAAAGCCGCGTCGGCGCCGTAGGAGCCTGCACCAATCTTGCCCGCGCACGTCGCGTGAGGGTGAAGTCGCACGCCCTGACGGGTTACGGTGAGCCGTGCCCCACATCTCCAAGGTGCTCATCGCCAACCGCGGCGAGATCGCCGTCCGCATCGCGAGGGCCTGCGCGGACGCCGGGATCGCGAGCGTCGCCGTCTATGCCGACACCGACCGCGAGGCCCTCCACGTCCGGCTCGCCGACGAGGCCTTCGCCCTCGGCGGCGCCCGCGCGTCCGAGACGTACCTCGACATCGGCAAGCTCCTCGACGTCGCGCGCCGGTGCGGGGCCGACGCCGTGCACCCGGGCTACGGGTTCCTCGCGGAGAACGCCGAGTTCGCGCGCGCCGTGATCGACGCGGGGCTCGTGTGGATCGGCCCCCCGCCGTCGGCCATCGAGTCCCTCGGCGACAAGGTGAGCGCCCGGCACATCGCCCAGCGCGCCGGCGCCCCGCTCGTCGCGGGCACCCCGGACCCCGTGGCCGGTGCGAGCGAGGTCCACGCGTTCGCCGCGGAGCACGGCCTGCCGATCGCCATCAAGGCCGCGTTCGGTGGTGGCGGTCGCGGCCTGAAGGTCGCGCGCGAGGCGAGCGAGATCGACGAGCTCTTCGAGTCCGCGGTGCGCGAGGCCACGGCCGCGTTCGGGCGCGGCGAGTGCTTCGTGGAGCGCTACCTGGACAAGCCCCGGCACGTCGAGACGCAGTGCCTCGCGGACGCCCACGGGAACGTCGTGGTCGTCTCGACGCGCGACTGCTCGCTGCAGCGCCGCCACCAGAAGCTCGTCGAGGAGGCCCCCGCGCCGTTCCTCACGGCCGAGCAGGAGGACCTGCTGCGCGTGTCCTCGGTCGCGATCCTGCGCGAGGCCGGCTACGTCGGGGCGGGCACGTGCGAGTTCCTCGTCGCCGCCGACGGCACCGTGTCCTTCCTCGAGGTCAACACCCGCCTGCAGGTCGAGCACCCGGTGACCGAGGAGGTCACGGGCATCGACCTGGTGCGCGAGCAGCTGCGCATCGCCGCGGGCGAACCGCTCGGTTACTCGGACGTGGCCGTGCGCGGCCACTCGTTCGAGTTCCGCATCAACGGCGAGGACCCGGCCGCGAACTTCCTGCCCACCCCGGGTCGCATCTCGCGCTTGCGGCTGCCCGGCGGCCCCGGGGTGCGCGTCGACTCCGGCGTGGTCGAGGGCGACACCGTCTCGGGCGCGTTCGACTCGATGATCGCCAAGCTCATCGTCACGGGAGCCACTCGCGCGCAGGCGCTCGAGCGGTCCCGCCGTGCGCTCGCCGAGCTCGAGGTGCAGGGCATCGCCACCGTGGTCCCGTTCCACCGGGCCGTGGTGACCGAGCCCGACTTCGCCCCCGCCGACCCCGCCGAGGCGTTCGCCGTGCACACACGCTGGATCGAGACCGAGTTCGCCGAGCGGCTCTCGTCCCTCGGTGCGCCGGCGCCCGCCGCGGACGAGGTGGTCGAGCAGCACGTCGAGCGCGTCACGGTCGAGGTGGGCGGCAAGCGCCTCGAGGTGGTGATCCCCGCGGGCCTCGCCGTCGGCGGACGTCGCCCCGGTGCCGCACCACGGCGCGCTCCTTCGCGTCGCTCGCAGCGCTCGAGCTCGGCCGCCGCGAACGGCAACACGCTCGCCTCGCCCATGCAGGGCACGATCGTCAAGGTCGCCGTGCAGGAGGGCGCCACGGTCGCGGAGGGTGACCTCGTGGTGGTGCTCGAGGCGATGAAGATGGAGCAGCCGCTCGTGGCGCACCGCTCCGGGGTGGTCCGCTCGCTCGTGACGACCGTGGGCGCCTCGGTCACCGCGGGCGCCGTGATCTGCGAGATCGGCGACTGACCACCGCCCCGGACCGCTAGGTTCTGGGGGTATGACGACGACGCCGGGCGCCCGGGTGGCGCGCATCGTACTGCTGGCCGCGCTCGTGGCGATCGCCGGGGAGGCGCTGCTCGCGAGCGGTGCGCTCCTCGACCTCCAGCTTCGCGAGGGGGCGATCCCCGCGGCGGTCGCGGCGCTCGTGACGTACGTCCTGCCGGGAGTCGTGGTGGCCGCGCTCGTGCTCACGACCCGCCGCCGCCCCCTCGGACGCGCCGTGCTCACCGGCGTGGCGCTGCTCGTGCTCGCGCGGCTCGTGGCCCAGGTGCTCGTCGAGCTGCCGCGCTGGACGCTCGGCCTGGCGACCGTCGCGATCGCGGTCGCGGTGCTCGTGCTCGCCGTCACGCTCACCGCGGCGGGCGGCGGTGACCGCAGTGAGGGCGCCCGCGACACCGCGAGCGGGCTCGTGCTGGGCCTCGGGCTCTTCGCCGCGCTGTGGGGGCTCACAGGCTCGTGGAGCGCGCTGTGGCGCGAGGACTGGCTGGGCTGGGTGATCACCCTCGGGCTCGTGGGGCTCGCCGCCGGGTCCGCGTGGCGGCTCCGGGGCACCGACGCCCGCGAGACCCCGCGCGGCGTGTGGGTGCTCGGCCCATTCCTCGGCGTCGGCGTCTTCGCGCTCGCGAGCCCGGCGTTCCTCTCGTCGCAGGCGCAGGTGATCCCCGACGTGCGTCATGTGGACGGAGGGAACTTCCTGCTGATCGTCATGGCCGCAGCGATCACCGTGCTGGCCGTCCAGCGCACGTCGGGGCTCTCGCGCACCGCGGTCCGGCTCGGCGGCCTCCTCCCCCTGCTCGTGGGGGCGGCCTACCTGCTTCCCGAGCTCGTCACGGACTCCCCCGTCCCCGTCATGGCGGTGCTCCTCGCAACCGTCCCCGCCACCGCGCTCCTCGTGCTCGCGACGCTGCAACGTCCCGTGCGCGCCACGAGCGCGCTCCGGCTCGCGGGCCTGGGAGCGGGCGTCGGCCTCGGTGCGATCCTGCCGCTGCTCGTCTACCAGATCGACTACGACATCCCGCTCGGCTTCCCCAACGCGCTCGTGATCGTCGCCGCGACGGTGCTCCTCGTGATCGGGGCGCGCTCCTGGCGGGCTGCGGGGGTGGCGCCGCGCACGACCGGGACGCCGCTCGCGGTGCGGCTCCCCGTCACCGTGCTCCTCGTGGTGGCGATCCCGGGGATCTGGCCCGCGACGCCCTTCACGTCTTCCGTCGAGCGCACGCCCGGTACCGAGCTCACGGTGCTCAGCTGGAACGTGCACTACGGGGTGACCCCCGAGGTGGCCGTCGACCTCGAGGCGTTCGCGCGGGCCATCGAGGCGGAGGACCCCGACGTGGTCGCCCTGCAAGAGGTCTCCCGAGGATGGTTGCTCGGCGGCGGGACGGACATCGCGGCGTGGCTCTCGCACCGGCTCCAGATGGGGGTGGTGTACGGGGACGCGGCGGACCGGCAGTTCGGCAACGCGCTGCTGTCGCGCTACGAGCTCACGGACGTGACCGTCACCCCGCTCCCGTACGGCGAGGGACCCATGAAGCGCTCGGCCATCACGGCCACGGTGCACCTCGCGGACGGCACCCCCGTGCGCGTCTCCTCGATGCACCTGCAGCACAAGGAGGAGAACACGCCCACCCGGCTCGCCCAGCTCGACGCCGCGATCGCGGACATCGTACCCACGGGGCCGTCCCTGCTCGCCGGTGACCTGAACGCGCGCCCGACGTGGCCCGAGATCGCCGCGATGACGGACGCCGGGTGGTCCTCCGCGATCGACGCGGTGGGCGACCCGGACGCGCTGACGTTCTCGACGTGGGACCCCGTCGAGCGCATCGACTGGGTGTTCGGTCAGCACGTGACGTTCGAGACGGCCGAGGTCATGACGGACACGAGCTCGGACCACTTCGGGATCGTGGTGCGCGCCGTCCCCGCACCGTGACGGGCTACGCCTCGGGGTGCAGCATGCGGGCGACCTCGGCGAGGGAGCCCGCGAGCGAGGGGTAGATCGTCGCGGTCTCGGCCACCTCGTCCACGGTGAGCCGCTGGGCCACCGCGAGCGCGACGGGCCCGATCAGCTCGCTCGCGCGCGGTGCCACCACCACGCCGCCGAGCACCTCGCCCGAACCGGCGTGCGCGAAGAGCTTGACGAAGCCGTCGCGGATGCCGAGCATCTTGGCGCGCGGGTTGCGGGCGAGCTCGAGGGTCGCCGCGACGTGGCGCACCCCGTTGGCCTCGAGCCACGCCTGGGAGCGGCCCACGGTCGCGATCTCGGGCTGGGTGAACACCGTCGAGGCGATCGTCTCGAGCTTGAGCGGCGCCACGGCGTCCCCGAGGGCGTGCGCCATCGCGATCCGGCCCTGGGTCGCCGCGACCGAGGCGAGCGGGAGCACGCCCGTGCAGTCGCCGGCCGCGTAGACCCCCGGCACGGTGGTGCGCGAGACCCGGTCCACCTCGACGTGCCCCGACCCGGTGAGCCGCACGCCGGCTTCCTCGAGCCCGAGGCCCGCGGTGTTGGGCACCGAGCCCACGGCCATGAGCACGTGGGAGCCCGTCACGACCCGTCCGTCGGCGAGCTCGACCTCCACACCGTCCGCGGTGCGGCGGGCCGCGGCGGCCCGCGAACGCGACAGCACGGTCATGCCCTGCGTCGTGAAGACGTCCTGGATCACGCGCGCGGCGTCCGGGTCCTCCCCCGGGAGCACCTGGTCGCGCGAGGACACGAGGACGACGTCGCACCCGAGCGCGTGGTACGCCCCCGCGAACTCGGCGCCCGTGACGCCGGAGCCCACCACGACGAGCCGCTCGGGCAGCTCGGTGAGCGCGTAGAGCTGGTCCCAGCGCAGGATGCGCTCGCCGTCGGGCACCGCCGTGGGGAGCTGGCGGGGGCTCGCGCCCACGGCGAGCAGCACCGCGTCGGCGTCGAGCGCCTCGTGCCCGCCGTCGGACAGCCTGACCGCGACCCGCTGGCCCGACTCGAGCCGCGCCGTCCCCTCGACCAGGCGCACGCCCTCGCGCTCGAGGCGCGCGCGGATGTCCGCGGACTGCGCGGCGGCGAGCGCGAGCACCCGCGCGTTGACGACGCCGAGGTCTACGGCCAGACCCGTGCGGACCGGTTCGAGGCCGTGCTCGCCCATGGCGCGCACCCCGAGCTCGGGCCCCGAGTCCGCGGCCCGCATCCACTCGGCCGTCGCGATGAGGGTCTTCGAGGGGACGACGTCGGTCAGGACGGCCGAGCCGCCGAGGCCCGCGCGTTCGACGACGACGACGTCCGCGCCGCGCCGCCGCGCGACGAGCGCCGCCTCGTATCCGCCGGGGCCCCCTCCGACGACGACGACGCGGCTCGCGGGACGCTCGTTGAGACTCATCCGCCCATTGTGCCCGGCCCGGCATCGGCATGCTCTGGCCTGGTCGGAGGACTAGCCTCGACCCATGAGCACCCTGGACCTCGACGACCCGAGCACCGACCCCTTCGAGGTGGCGCGCCACGCGGCGCAGTTCCTCGCGGACGCGACGAGGGTGGCCCGCCACGACGTGCTGCTCGTGCTCGGCTCCGGGTGGGGCGGCGCGGCGGACCTCGTGGGCGAGACGGTCGCGGAGATCGACTCGCACGAGATCCCCGGCTTCACGGCCGCGGCCGTCGCGGGGCACTCCGCGACCACGCGCTCGATCCGGCTCGAGGACGGCCGCCACGCGCTCGTCCTCGGCTCGCGGACCCACCTGTACGAGGGGCGCGGCGTGCGGCGCGTGGTGCACGGCGTGCGGACGGCCGCGGCCGCGGGCTGCGCCACGGTGGTCCTCACCAACGGGTGCGGCGGGCTGCGCCCGTGGGCCCCCGGCACACCGGTGCTCATCAGCGACCACGTCAACCTCACGGGCACCTCGCCCCTCGAGGGCGCGACCTTCGTGGACCTCACCGACCTGTACTCCTCACGCCTGCGGGCGATCGCGCGCGAGGTGGACGCCTCGCTCGACGAGGGCGTCTACGTGCAGTTCCGCGGGCCGCACTACGAGACGCCGGCCGAGGTGCGCATGGCCGGGATCCTGGGCGGCGACCTCGTGGGCATGTCCACGACGCTCGAGGCGATCGCGGCCCGGCACGCGGGGCTCGAGGTGCTCGGACTGTCGCTCGTGACCAACCTCGCGGCGGGGATCAGCGCGACGGCCCTGTCCCACGAGGAGGTCCTCGAGGCGGGCCGGGACGCCGGTCCGCGCATCAGCGCGCTGCTCGCCGAGATCACGCGGAGGATCTGAATGCTCACCGACGCGGAGACCGCCGAGCTCGCCGAGGTCGTGCGCGAGTGGATCGCGGACGACCCTGACCAGGCCACGGCCGCCGAGCTCCAGGCGCTCCTCGACGCGTGCGACTGGGACGCTCTCGAGGAGCGCTTCACCGGTCTGCTCCAGTTCGGCACTGCCGGGCTGCGCGGCGCGCTCGGCGGGGGGCCGCACCGCATGAACCGGGCCGTGGTGATCCGGGCCGCGCGCGGGCTCGTGGACCACCTGCTCGCCGTCGTGCCCAGGGGTCGCGTGCCACGGCTCGTGATCGGCTTCGATGCGAGGCACGGTTCCGCGGCGTTCGCGCGCGACACGGCCGCGGTCGCAACGGCCGCGGGCGTCGAGGCGATGCTCCTGCCCGCACCGCTGCCCACCCCCGTGCTCGCGTTCGCCGTGCGCCACCTCGAGGCCGACGCGGGCGTCATGGTCACCGCCTCGCACAACCCGCCGCAGGACAACGGCTACAAGGTCTACCTCGGCGGGGCGATGGTCGAGGAGTCCGGGCGCGGCGTGCAGATCGTGCCGCCGCACGACGCCGAGATCGCCCGGGCCATCGCGGCCGTGCGGTCCGTCGCCGAGGTCCCGCGCGCCGAGTCCGGGTGGACCGAGCTCGGCGAGGAGATCCTCGAGGAGTACCTCACGGGGGTCGCGGGGCTGTCCGACGGCGAGCCGCGGGACCTGCGCATCGTGGTGACACCGTTGCACGGGGTCGGTGGGGCCGTCGTCACCGAGGCGCTGCGCCGCGCGGGGTTCACCGACGTCCACGTGGTGCCCGAGCAGGCCGAGCCCGACCCCGAGTTCCCCACCGTCGCCTTCCCCAACCCCGAGGAGCCCGGGGCGATCGACCTCGCGCTCGCGCTCGCGGAGTCCGTGGGTGCCGATCTCGTGATCGCGAACGACCCGGACGCGGACCGGTGCGCCCTCGCGGTGCTCGACCCGCGGGTCGAGGGCTGGCGCATGCTGCACGGTGACGAGCTCGGGGCGCTGCTCGGTGCCGAGGTCGCTCGGCGGGTGACGGGCGGGGGTGCGCCGTCGTCGGCCGTCCTGGCCTCCTCGATCGTCTCCTCGCGGCTGCTCGGCCGCATCGCGGCCGCCGCCGGGCTGCTGCACGCCCAGACCCTCACCGGCTTCAAGTGGATCGCCCGCGTCCCCGACATCGTGTTCGGCTACGAGGAGGCGATCGGCTACTGCGTCGCTCCCGAGCTGGTGCGCGACAAGGACGGCATCAGCGCCGCGGTGGTGGCCGCGCAGCTCGCGGACCGGCTCAAGGCGTCCGGGAGCTCGCTGATCGGGGCGCTCGACGACCTGGCCCGGCGCCACGGGCTCTACCTCACCGACCAGCTCTCCGCGCGCTTCGCGGACCTCGCCCTCATCCCGGCCACGATGGCGCGCGTGCTCGCCGACCCACCGTCCTCGCTCGTGGGCTCGCCCGTGGTCGAGGCCGTGGACCTCGCGCGCGGCACGGGCGCCGAGCGGCTCGGGCTGCCGCCCACCGAGGGGCTGCGGCTCGTGGCCGAGGACGGCACGCGCGTCATCATCCGCCCCTCCGGCACCGAGCCGAAGGTGAAGTGCTACCTCGAGGTCATCGCGCCGCTCGACCCCGACGCGTCCGACGACGACGTCACGACGGCCCGGCGCGCCGCCCGCGAGCGTCTCGACGCGCTCAAGGACGAGCTGCGCCACACCCTTGCCCTCTAGCCCCACCCCCCCACCCCCCCACCCCCCATCCCCCATCCCCCCACCCCACCCCCAGCCCGCGAGTTCGGTGCTTCTGCGCGAGTTCGGACATCTGGATGTCCGAACTCGCGCAGAAGCACCGAATTCGGGCGGATGATCGGCAGGGTTACCGGGCGGTACCGAAGCGAGGTGGCGGACTAGGATGGGCCGATGACAGCCAGCGCATCGGCGCAGACGCGCACCGCCTCTGACCAGGTCCTCACGCGGGCCCGCGACGTGGTCGGGGCGAGCGAGCTCACGGACGCCACGCTCGCCCGCTACCTGCACGGACTGCCGGGCGTCGACAAGGTCGGCGCGGACGGCCGCGCGGCCATGCTCGGCACCCGCTCGATCAAGACGACGGCGAAGCAGTGGGCCCTCGACACCATCGTGTCGATGATCGACCTCACGACGCTCGAGGGCGCCGACTCCCCCGGCAAGGTCAGGACGCTCGCCGCGAAGGCGCGCACCCCCGACCCGCAGGACCCGACCTGCCCCCGCCCGGCGGCCGTGTGCGTCTACGGCGACCTCGTGCACGTCGCGAAGGACGCGCTCGCGGGCACCGGCGTCAAGGTCGCCGCCGTGGCGACGGCCTTCCCCTCGGGTCGCGCCTCGCTCGGCGTGCGCCTGGCCGACACGCGCGAGGCGGTCGCCCAGGGCGCCGACGAGATCGACATGGTGATCGACCGCGGCGCGTTCCTGTCCGGCCAGTACTCGAAGGTCTTCGAGGACATCCTCGCCGTGCGCGAGGCGTGCCGGGCCGAAGGCGCCCAGGCTCACCTCAAGGTCATCCTCGAGACGGGCGAGCTCGCGACCTACGACAACGTGCGCCGCGCGAGCTGGCTCGCGATGCTCGCGGGCGCCGACTTCATCAAGACGAGCACGGGCAAGGTCCAGCCCGCCGCGACGCTGCCCGTCACGATCCTCATGCTCGAGGCAGTCCGCGACTTCCGCGAGGCCACGGGCACGCAGGTGGGCGTCAAGCCCGCCGGCGGCATCTCGACCAGCAAGGACGCGATCAAGTACCTCGTGGCCGTCAACGAGACCCTCGGCGAGGACTGGCTCGACCCGGACTGGTTCCGCTTCGGAGCGTCCTCGCTCCTCAACGACGTGCTCATGCAGCGGTCCAAGCTGCGCACCGGCCACTACTGGGGCCCCGACTACGTCACGGTCAGCTGAGAGCAGGAGACATGAGCTTCGAGTACGCACCGGCCCCCGAGTCCCGCGCCGTCGTCGACATCGCGTCGTCGTACGGGCTGTTCATCGACGGGAAGTTCACGGACCCGGCAGAGGGCACCACCTTCAAGACGATCAACCCCGCCACGGAAGAGGTCCTCGCGGACGTCGCCGAGGCGGGCGAGGCAGACATCGACCGAGCCGTGACCGCGGCCCGGCGCGCCTACGACAAGGTGTGGAGCCGCATGCCGGGCTCCGAGCGCGCGAAGTACCTGTACCGCATCGCCCGCCTCCTCGCGGAGCGCTCGCGCGAGTTCGCCGTCCTCGAGACCCTCGACAACGGCAAGCCGATCCGCGAGTCGCGCGACGTGGACGTCCCCACGGCGGCCGCCCACTTCTTCTACTACGCCGGCTGGGCGGACAAGCTCGAGCACGCGGGCTTCGGGCCCGATCCGCGCCCGCACGGCGTCGCCGCCCAGGTCATCCCGTGGAACTTCCCGCTCCTGATGCTCGCGTGGAAGATCGCCCCGGCCCTCGCGGCGGGCAACACCGTGGTGCTCAAGCCGGCCGAGACGACGCCGCTCAGCGCGCTGCTCTTCGCCGATCTGCTGCGCCAGGCCGAGCTGCCCCCGGGCGTGGTCAACATCGTCACGGGCGCGCGCGAGACGGGCTCGCTCCTCGTCAACCACCCGGGCGTCGACAAGATCGCCTTCACGGGCTCGACGCCCGTGGGCAAGCGCATCGCGAAGGACATCGCGGGCTCGCGCAAGTCCCTCACGCTCGAGCTGGGCGGCAAGGCCGCGAACATCGTGTTCGACGACGCCCCGATCGACCAGGCCGTCGAGGGCATCGTCAACGGCATCTACTTCAACCAGGGCCAGGTCTGCTGCGCTGGCTCGCGGCTCCTCGTCCAGGAGTCGATCGCCGACGAGCTGGTCGACCGCCTCAAGCGCCGCCTCGGCACCCTGCGCGTGGGTGACCCCATGGACAAGAACACCGACGTCGGGGCCATCAACTCCGCCCAGCAGCTCGAGCGCATCACGAGCATCTCGGCCTCGGGCGAGGACGAGGGCGCGACGCGCTGGACGGCCCCGTGCGAGCTGCCCGAGCGCGGCTACTGGTTCGCCCCCACGGTGTTCACCGACGTCCACCCCGCGCACCGGATCGCGCGCGAGGAGATCTTCGGCCCCGTGCTCTCGGTCCTCACGTTCCGCACCCCCGCGGAGGCCGTGCAGAAGGCCAACAACACCCCGTACGGCCTCTCGGCGGGCATCTGGACGGAGAAGGGTTCACGCATCCTCGCGATGGCGGACCATCTCCGCGCCGGCGTCGTGTGGGCCAACACCTTCAACCGCTTCGACCCGACGAGCCCGTTCGGCGGCTACAAGGAGTCCGGCTACGGCCGCGAAGGGGGCCGCCACGGCCTCGCCGCCTACCTGCAGGAAGGACACGCCCTGTGAGCGCGCGCCTCGACGTCCGCAAGACGTACAAGCTGTTCATCGGCGGGAAGTTCCCCCGCAGCGAGTCGGGTCGCACCTACGAGATCGTGTCCGACGACGGCGCTTTCCTCGCCAACGCCGCGCTCGCCTCCCGCAAGGACGCCCGCGACTCGGTCGTCGCAGCACGCAAGGCGCAACCGGGCTGGGCCGGGGCCACCGCCTACAACCGCGGCCAGGTGCTGTACCGCGTCGCGGAGCTCCTCGAGGGGCGGCGCGCACAGTTCGTCGAGGAGGTCGCCGTCGGCGAAGGCTTCAAGCCCAAGGCCGCAGAGGCCACCGTCGACGCCGCGATCGACCGCTGGGTCTGGTACGCGGGCTGGACGGACAAGGTCGCCCAGGTGGCGGGGTCCGCGAACCCCGTGGCGGGGCCCTACTTCAACCTCTCGGTGCCCGAGCCCACGGGCGTCGTCGTCGTCCTCGCCCCGCAGGGCTCGTCGCTGCTCGGTCTCGTGAGCGTCCTCGCGCCCGTGCTCGTCACGGGGAACACGGCCGTGGTCGTGGCGAGCGAGAAGCGCCCCCTGCCCGCCATCACGCTCTCCGAGGTGCTCGCGACGTCCGACGTCCCAGGCGGCGTCGTCAACGTCCTCACGGGCCGCACGGCCGAGCTGGCACTCCCGCTCACGACGCACCTGGACGTCAACGCGATCGACCTCACGGGGGCGCTCGGCGCCCAGGGCGTCGAGTGGGGCGCGCTCGAGGCCGAGGCGGCGGGCAGCGTCAAGCGCGTCGTGCGCCCGCCCGCCGACGACGTCGAGCCCGACTGGACCGCACCGCCGAACGGCCCGCGCCGCATCCTCGCGTTCACCGAGACGAAGACGGTCTGGCACCCCAAGGGGATGTAAGTGGCTCCACCGGGAAAGGACGCACGTATCGCTGCGCTCATGCGCGCGATCTTCACGAGCCCCCACTGGCGCGCGCCGCAAGACTTGTGCGTGCGGCTCGCCCGTGACGAGGACGACGACGTCGCGGGCCTCGCCGTGACGGGCCTCGGGCACCTGGCCCGCCTGCACGGCGAGCTCGACCTCGACGTCGTCCTGCCCCTCCTGCACGAGCTGCGTGACACGCCCGGTCCCCTCGCGGGCCGGGCCGAGGACGCTCTCGAGGACATCGAGACCTTCCTCGGCCGCGTGCAGGACTAACCGAGCACCTCGTCAGCCGACGGCGGCCGCCTCCGGCGTCGTCGCGACACCCTCGGGGCCGAAACCGTCGAGCACCGCGTCGACCGACGACACCCCGATGCGCGTCGCGCCCGCCTCGATGAGCTCGAGCGCCTCGGCGACGGACGTGACACCGCCCGCGGCCTTGACGCCCACGCGCCCGCCCACGGTGTCCGCGATCGCGCGCACCGCGTAGACGCTCGCCCCGCCCGCGGGGTGCGTGCCCGTCGAGGTGGTGACGAAGTCGGCCCCGGCGTCGGCCACCGCGCGGCACGACTCGACCAGCTCGTGGTCGCTCAGCGCCGCGGACTCGACCACGACCTTGAGCACGAGGGGCCGGGGCACGACGGCGCGCACCGCCTCGACCTCCGCGCGCACGGCGTCGAAGTCCCGCGCCACGGCGTTGCCGACGTCGACCACGAGGTCGATCTCCGTCGCGCCGTCGGCCACCGCCTGCTTCGCCTCGGCGACCTTGATGTCGGTGCGGTGGTTCCCCGACGGGAAGCCCACGGCGCTCGCCACCACGACCCCCGCGGGCGCCGTGATCGGCAGCATGTTGGGCGGCACGATCACGGCGTAGACGCCCACCCTCGCGGCCTCGGCGACGCGCGCCTCGAGCTCGGATCTCGTGAGCTCGGCTCGCATGAACTGGTAGTCGATGAACTGAGCCAGGTCTGCGTTCCCGAGGATGTGCGAGGACATGGGTTCTCCTAGGTGTCGGTGTCGGATCCTTCGTAGGCGGGGAGGATGACCTGTTCGACCAGGTCGCCTCGCTCGTCGAAATGGATGAACGTGTTCCAGGCGGCGTCGAGGGTGACGTCGCGCAGGTCCTCGAGCGTCCAGCCGGCGTCCCGCACGAGCGCGGACATCTCGCGCGAGGCCGAGGTGCCGGACTGCAGCCGGTTGTCGGTGTTGACGGTGACGGCGAAGCCGAGGTGGCGCAGCAGCGTGACGGGGTGCGCGGCGATCGAGGTCGCGGTACCGGTCTGCGTGTTCGAGGTCGGGCACAGCTCGAGCGGGACCTGGTTGTCGCGCACCCAGTGGGCGAGGTGCCCCAGGCGCGCGCCCGCGGCGAGCTCCTCGACCGACGCACCGGTCAGGTCCGGGACCTCGATGTCGTCCATGATGCGCACGCCGTGACCCAGGCGCAGGGCCCCACCACGGTGCAGCGCGGCGGCGATCGAGTCGAGACCGGCGGCCTCGCCCGCGTGCAGCGTCACGGGGAAGTGCGCCTCGCGGAGCTTCGCGAGCGCGGACGGGATGCGGTCCGGCGGGAAGCCGTTCTCGGGGCCTGCGAGGTCGAAGCCCACCACGCCGTTGTCCCGGTTGGCGAGCGCGAGGTCCGCGATCTCGTCCCACAGGTCGTTCTGGCGCATGGCCGTGACGAGCTGGCCCACGCGGATGAACCGTCCCGCGGCCGCGGCCTCGGCCACGCCGTCCGTGAGCCCGGCCTGGACGGCGTCGACGACGGCCTGGAGGCTCAGTCCCTTCGCCGTGTGCTGCTCGGGCGCGTAGCGCTGCTCGGCGTAGACCACGCCGTCGGCCGCGAGGTCCAGGACGGACTCCTTCGCGACGCGGTAGAGCTGCTCCTCGGTCTGCATCACGGCGGTGGTCACGGAGAACGTCTCGAGGTACGTCTCGAGCGAGCCCGTCTCGACGCCGTCGGTGAACCAGCTCCCCGCGGCGGAGACGAACCAGGCCCCGAGCGCCTCCGCGTCGTGCGCGGGAAGCTCGAGGCCCGACTCTTCGGCGATCTCGGTGATGGTCTGGGGGCGCAGCCCGCCGTCCAGGTGGTCGTGGAGGAGGACCTTGGGCAGCGCCCGCACGGATTCTTCGTCGATGCTCATGCCGCCACGCTACTGCCCGGGTACGACCCTTCGATCACGGGTAGTCCTCCCGCTCGTCCTCGCCCACCTCGACGAGCTGTTCGACCACGTCGGCCTCGCTCGCCTCCTTCGACCCCAGGCCCTCCGGCGGCTCCGGGTCGTAGTCCTCGCCCTCGGGCTCCTCGGCGGATCCGGCGGCCTCGACGGCGTCCTCGAGCCCGGGGCTCTCGAGCCCTGCGTCGCGCCAGCTCTCGGCGCCGGGAAGAGTGCTCACAAACCCTCCTTGGCTCGGACCGTCAGTCCCATCGTGCCCCACGTGTCCGGCGCGCGCATCAGCCCAAGGTCACTGGTGCGGCAGCAGGATCCATGTCGCGTGCGTCCACCCGCCGAGGGCCCGGTGGGGGCCGCGCGGGGCGAGCAGCTCGTCGCGCGTCACGGTGGTCAGCAGGCCGTGTCCCGGCTCGTAGACCGTGAAGACGCCGTCCGTGTGGGCGGTCAGGAGCACCACGTGCCGCGGGACCGCGGTCGCGAGCCCCGTCGCCAGGTCGCCGCCCGTGTACAACGGCACGGGGATGCCCGCCGCGAGCACCCCCGCCGTCCGGGCGAGCTGGTGCGCGGTCCGCGCGTGGTCGCCGTCGTCGACCATCTCCGCGCGGAACCGGACGCCCGGGAAGCGCGCCGCGTGCGCGGCGCCCCACGGCGGGGTGCCGAGCGACGACGGCCAGTGCCAGGGAGCGTTGGAGACCTGCTTGACGAGGAGCTGGAGCGCCGCGAACCGCCGCTGCGGGGTGCCCGGCAGTGCACCGGGGCGCACGCGGCGCAGCACGCGCACCTCGGGCGGGACGTGACCGGCGAGGACACGTCCCGTCGCGAGCCAGAGCGCGAGACTCGGGTCGCCGGCGGCGGCGAGCATGACGAGCACGGCCGAGCCGCACGTGGTCCGGTCCGTCTGGCGGGCCACCTCGGTGCCCCACGTCGCGTGCTCGGCACCTCCGTGCGGGTGGAGCGGTGCGGCGACCTGGCGGCGCGTCGCGGCGTCGAGCGTGGGCCACAGCTCCTCGAGCTCGCGCGCACCCGCCTCGCCGACGCCCGCCGCGAGGGCACGCTCGCGCACCGCGGCGGCCACGGTGGCGCCGGGGCCTGCCGCGACAGGGACCGCGACCGACGCCGGGCCGAGCCACTCGACCGCCTCGGGGCCGCGGCCGCCCGTCGCCCCGCCGTCGGGCACCGCTCCCCCGCCGAGGAGGCGCCGCACGGCGCCCACGAGCCGTGTCGCGTGGAGCGAGCGCCAGGGCACGTCAGCCCGCGGCGACCCGGTCGATCACGAGCGGCGCCTCGGGCGGGCGCGAGCCTTCGGGTCCGACGACGACGGCGCCCTCGAGCGCCTCGCGCGCACGGGCGAACCGTTCGGGCGTGTCCGTGTGCAGCGTCATGAGCACCTCGCCGGCCCGCACCCTGGCCCCGGGCCTCGCGTGCAGCTCGACGCCCGCACCCGCCTGCACGGGGTCCTCCTTGCGCGCGCGGCCGGCACCGAGGCGCCACGCGGCGATGCCGACGGCGTACGCGTCCAGGCCGAGCAGCACGCCGTCGGCCGGGGCGAGCACCTGCTCGGTCTCCTTCGCGACGGGCAGCGGCGCGTCCGGGTCACCCTCCTGGGCCACGATCATGCGTCGCCACGCGTCCATGGCGCGGCCGTCAGCGAGCGCGGCGGCGACGTCCTCGCCGTCCTTGCCCGCTCCCGCGAGCATTTCCTGCGCGAGGGCCACCGTGAGCTCGACGACGTCGGGCGGGCCGCCCCCGGCGAGCACCTCGAGGGACTCGCGCACCTCGAGGGCGTTGCCCGCGGTGAGGCCGAGCGGGGTGGACATGTCCGTGAGCAGCGCGGTGGTGCGCACGCCCGCATCGGTGCCGAGCTCGACCATGGTGCGGGCGAGCTCGCGCGCCCGGTCGAGGTCCTTCATGAACGCACCGGATCCCACCTTGACGTCGAGGACGAGCGTCCCGGTGCCCTCGGCGATCTTCTTGCTCATGATCGAGCTCGCGATGAGCGGGATCGCCTCGACGGTGCCCGTGACGTCCCGCAAGGCGTAGAGCTTGCGGTCCGCGGGGGCGAGGCCCGAGCCTGCCTGGCAGATCACGGCGCCGACGTCCTCGAGCTGGGCGAGCATCTCCTCGTTCGACAGCGCCGCGCGCCAGCCGGGGATCGACTCGAGCTTGTCGAGCGTGCCGCCCGTGTGGCCCAGGCCGCGCCCGGAGAGCTGCGGCACGGCCACGCCGAACACCGCGACGAGGGGCGCGAGGGGCAGCGTGATCTTGTCGCCCACCCCGCCGGTCGAGTGCTTGTCCGCCGTCGGGCGCGAGAGCGCGGAGAAGTCCATGCGCTCCCCGCTCGCGATCATCGCGCCCGTCCAGCGGGAGATCTCCGCGCGGTCCATCCCGTTGAGCAGGATCGCCATGGTGAGCGCGCTCATCTGCTCCTCGGCCACCACGCCGCGCGTGTAGGCGTCGACCACCCAGTCGATCTGGGCGTCGCTCAGGCGATGTCCGTCGCGCTTGGCGACGATGACGTCGACGGCGTCGAACGCCTCGCTCATGGCTGCGCCCTCTCCACGAGGTCCACGGGACCGAAGGCGTCGGGGAGCACCTCGGCCATCGTCTTGAACCCGCTCACCGTGTCGAGCACGAGGTCCGGGCCACCGTGCTCGAAGAGGAGCTGGCGGCACCGCCCGCACGGCATGAGGGTGTTGCCGTGACCGTCCACGCACGTGAACGCGACGAGCCGCCCGCCACCGCTCGCGTGCAGCGCGGACACCAGGCCGCACTCGGCGCACAGCCCCACCCCGTAGGACGCGTTCTCGACGTTGCAGCCCACCACGGTGCGGCCGTCGTCGACGAGCGCCGCGACCCCCACGGGGAACTTCGAGTAGGGCACGTACGCCCGCGTCATGACCTCGCGCGCCGCGGCGCGCAGGGCCTCCCAGTCGACCTGCATGGACTGCTACTCCTTCACGTACGGGATGCCCGACGCGGCCGGCGCGCGCGAGCGGCCCACGAGCCCCGCGACGGCGAAGAGCGTCACGACATAGGGCAGCATGAGCATGAACTGGCTCGGTACCGGCGAGCCGACCACGCTCATCGCACCCTCGAGCGCGGAGGCGAAGCCGAACAAGAGCGCCGCGAGGGCGGCCCGGACGGGGTCCCACTTGCCGAAGATGACGGCAGCAAGGGCGATGAAGCCCGCGCCGGAGGTCATGTTCTTGTTGAACGCCGAGACGGACACGAGCGTGTAGTACGCGCCGCCGAAGCCGACGATCGCCCCAGCGACGAGCAGCGCACGGTACCGCGTGCGCTCGACCTTGATGCCCACCGTGTCCGCGGCGAGCGGGTGCTCCCCGACGGCGCGCAGGCGCAGCCCCCAGCGCGTGCGGTACAGCGCGAACCACACCACGGGGACCGCGAGGTACATGAGGTACACGATGATCGACTGGCGGAAGAGCGCGGGACCGACGATCGGGATCTCCGAGAGCACGGGGATCGCGATCGCGGGGAAGCGCGTGGTCCGGTTGAGCGAGTCCGCCTCCTTCACGAGGAGCTGGACGTACATGAAGCTCGTGAGCCCGAGCACGAGGACGTTGAGCACGACACCGACGATCACCTGGTTGACGCGGTAGGTGATAGTGAAGAGCCCGAGCAAGAGCGCGACGAGCGCGCCCGCGACGAGGGCGGCGACGAGGCCCGCCCACGGGCTCTTCGTGACGGTGCCGACGACGGCGGCGACGAAGGCCGAGCCGAGGAGCTGCCCCTCGATCGCGATGTTGACGACGCCCGCGCGCTCGCCGATCGCCCCGCCCAGGGCGCCGAAGACGATCGGCACGGCCAGGAGCACCGAGGCGCTCACGAGCCGGACGACGGGGAAGTCGCTCACCGAGCCCGCACCGCCCCACGCGAGGAAGCCCGTGAGGAACGCGAGGCCGAAGACGGCACCCGCGTACCACGGGGTGCGGCGCTGGGCACCGTAGAGGAGCCACGAGACGAGCGTCATGGCGAGGAGGATCACGAGGCACACCCACGCCACCTGCATCCCGGGCACCTCGACCGAGGGGATCACGATCGCGTCGGTCTCGGCCGAGAACCGGAACTTCGTGCTCCCCTCGCGGGGAGCGAGCCCGAGGATGAGCGCGAGCGCCACCGTCATGACCGTGAAGACCACCGGGAACTTCTTGCTCGTGACGGTGACGTGCCGCACCGTCGACGACAGGGGCGCCTCGTCGGGGACGACGACGGACTGCGTGCTCATGCCGCCACCTCCTTCGCTGCGGTGCCCGCGCGCCGGGAACCGGGCCTGGGCAGTCGCAAGATCGCCCGCACGAGGGGCGGGGCGGCGATGAACAGCACGATGAGCGACTGGATGACGGTGACGATCTCGATCGGGATCCGCTCGGCGGCCTGCATCGTGGCGCCACCGGCCCGGAACCCGCCGAACAGGATCGCCGCACCGAGCACTCCGAGCGGTGAGGAGCGCCCCAGGAGCGCGACGGTGATCGCGTCGAAGCCCATACCGGCGTCGACGTCGGTGCTGAAGCCGGTGGTCGAGGTCCCGAGCACCTGCGAGACGCCCGCGAGCCCCACGAGCGCGCCCGAGACGATCATGACCCACACCGTCGTGCGCGACACGTCGATCCCCGCGACGCGCGCTGCGTGCGGGTTCTCACCCACGGCGCGGAAGGTCAGCCCGAGGCGGGAGCGCTCCATGAGCCACCACGTGAAGGCGACCGCGACGAGAGCGAACACGAAGCCGAGATGCACGTTGAACCCGCTGCCGAAGAGCTTGGGCATAATCGCACCGGACTGCATCGGCGGGGACTTCGGGTTCGCCGAGCCGGGAGCCTGCAGCAGGCCCGGCGTCGCGAGCAGGAAGAACAGCAGGTAGTAGGCCGTGTGGTTGAGCATGATCGTCGTGATGACCTCGTGCGCACCCGTGAGCGCCTTCAGGAGGCCCGCGATCCCGGCCCACAGCGCGCCCGCCGCGATGCCCACGACCATCGCGAGGAGCATGTGCACGGGCCACGGCAGGTCGAGGGCGAAGCCGATCCAGCCGGCGCCGATCGCCGCGAAGATCATCTGGCCCTGGCCACCGATGTTGAACAGCCCGGCCCGGAAGCCGACGGCGAGGCCGAGGCCCGCGCCCACGAGCGGCGTCGCGTAGTTCAGCGTCGTCATGAGGGGACGGATCCCGTCGCCGAACGACGTGGCCGTGTAGTCCCACACGGCCCCGCGGAAGAGTGCCGCGTAGGCGTCCCCGATCGCGGTGCCCGCAGCGGAGAGCATGTCACCGGGACGGCCGAAGAAGTACACCGCGGCGTGGCGGACGCCCTCGTCCGTCGCGACGATCATGATCGAGCCCGCGAGGATCGCGAGGACCACCGCACCCACGGAGACGCCCCACGAGCCACCGAGGATCTCGCGGAAGGCCACCGACCAGCGGTTCTCGGGCTCGCGGGCGTGCGCGGTCGCGGCGCCTTGCGCCGGCACGTCGGCCGACGGCGAGTCGGACGGCACGGCGGGTCGCTCGTCGGGAGTGCTCACGCTGCCTCGATCCCTTCGGGGGCTATGCCCGCCATCATGAGTCCCAGCACGTCGCGCGGCGTCGTCGCGGGGACGATGCCCACGATCCGGCCGCGGTACATGACGAGGATGCGGTCGCCCAGGGCGAGCGCCTCGTCGAGCTCGGTCGCGACGACGACGACGGGCACGCCCGCGTCACGCGTCGCGACGATCCTCTTGTGGATGAACTCGATCGACCCGACGTCGACGCCCCGCGTGGGCTGGCACGCGACGAGGAGCCGCAGCTCGCGCGAAAGCTCGCGCGCGAGGACGACCTTCTGCTGGTTGCCGCCCGACAGCCGCCCGGCGGGGCTCGAGATGCTCTGGGTGCGGATGTCGAACTCCTCGACCGCGGCGCGCGCGAACTCGTCGCGCGCACGCAGCTGGAGCGAGCCGTTCTTGACGAAGGGGGGCCCGTCGAGCCGGTCGAGGACGAGGTTCTCCGCCACCGTGAAGGTGCCGACGAGTCCGTCGACGCCGCGGTCCTCGGGCACGAAGCCGATGCCCTCGGAGAGGAAGCCTCGCACGGACCGGCCGACGAGCTCGGTGCCGTTGAGGCGGATCGATCCGGCGGTCGGCGTCACGAGCCCGAGCAGCGCGTCGGCGAGCTCGGTCTGTCCGTTGCCCTGGACGCCGGCGACGACGAGCACCTCGCCGCCGCGCACCGTGAAGCTCACGTCGTCGACGAGCACGAGTCCGTCCGGGTCGACGATCTCGAGGTCCGTGACCTCGAGCCGCGCCTCGCTGTGACGGGGCGCGTCCTTCGCGACGGTCAGCTCGACGGACCGGCCCACCATGAGGGAGGCGAGCTCGGCGTCGCTCGAGCCCGGCCGGGCCTCGCCCACGACCTTGCCGCGGCGGACCACGGTGATCCGGTCCGCGACCTCGCGCACCTCACGGAGCTTGTGGGTGATGAACACGATCGCGGCGCCGTCGTCCTTGAGCTGGCGCATGATCGCCATGAGCTCGTCGGTCTCCTGGGGCGTGAGCACCGCGGTGGGCTCGTCGAAGATGAGGACCTTCGCCTCGCGCGAGAGCGCCTTGATGATCTCGACGCGCTGCTGGACGCCCACGGGCAGGTCCTCGACGATCGCGTCGGGGTCGACGTGGAAACCGAAGCGGTCCGCGATCTCGGTCACCTTCGCCCGGGCCGCCGCGAGGTCGAGCCGACCCGCGCCGCGCGTCGGCTCGTGACCGAGCATGACGTTCTCGGCGACCGTGAACACGGGCACGAGCATGAAGTGCTGGTGCACCATGCCGATACCCGCCTCCATGGCGTCACCGGGTCCCGCGAAGTGGACCACCTCGTCGTCGAGGAGGACCTCGCCCTCATCGGCCGAGTACAGGCCGTACAGGACGTTCATGAGGGTCGACTTGCCCGCCCCGTTCTCACCGAGCAGGCAGTGGATCTCGCCTGGCTCGACGACGAGGTCGATGTGGTCGTTGGCCACGAGCGCGCCGAAGCGCTTCGTGATGCCACGCAGCTCGAGCTTCATTCCCCGCCCCTTCGCGGTGATGTGCCGGACCGGTAGGCGCGCCGCTCCCCGGGGAGGGGCGAACCCTCCCCGGGGAGCGAGACGACTACTGGTTGAGGTACGAGGTGACGCTCACCGTGCCGGCGATGATGTCGGCCTTGAGCTGGTCCACCTCGGCCATGAGCCCGGCGTCGACCTTGCCCTCGAAGTTGTGCAGCGGGGCGATGCCCACGCCGCCGTTCTCGAGCGTGCCCACGTAGGCCTCGGCGTTGAACGTGCCCGAGGCGGCCTCCATGACGGCGTCGTAGAGCGAGACGTCCATCTGCTTGAGGATCGACGTCAGGACGATGTCCTGCGTGCTCGGGTCCGTGTTGAAGAAGTCCGCGTCGACGCCGATGAGGGCGATGTCGCGGCCCGAGTCCTCGATCGAGGCCATCGCCGACTGGTAGATCGGACCACCCACGGGCAGGATCACGTCGACGCCCTGGTCGATGATGCCGTCCGCGACGTTGCGGGCGTCCTGGTTGGCCTCGAAGCCACCGGTGAACGAGCCCTGGTCGCCTCCCTCGAAGCCGATGACCTGGACGTCGGTGCCCTTGACCTCGTTGTAGTGCTCGACGCCCTGCTTGAAGCCGTCCATGAAGATCGTCACGGTCGGGAAGGGCATGCCGCCGAAGGTGCCGACCTTGCCGGCCTCGGAGTAGCCCGCGGCGAGGTAGCCGGCGAGGAACGCGGCCTGGGCCGTGTCGTACAGCAGCGGCTTGATGTTCTCCGCGTCCTTGACACCGTCGAAGTCGTTGTCGGCCGCGTCGTCGACGAGCACGAAGTGCAGGTCGGGGTTCGCGTTGGCCGCCTCGACCGTCGCCGCGGAGAGCGCGAAGCCGACCGAGGTGATGAACGTGCAGTCGGTCGCGATGAGCGAGTCGAGGTTGTTCTTGAAGTCCGCGTCGGAGGTGGACTGCACCTCGCCGTGCTCGATCCCGAGCTCCTGGGCCGCCTTGACGAGCCCTTCGTACGACAGCTGGTTGAAGCTCTTGTCGTCGAAGCCACCGGCGTCGGAGACGATGCAGGGCCGGAAGCCCTCGGCGACCTGTGCGGGCGGCTCGCTCGTCTCGGTCTCGGTCTGAGTGCTCGTCTCGGTCGCCGACGGGGTCTCCGCGGGGGCCTCTTCCGGCGGGGTGGCGCATGCCGCGAGGGTCAGCACGGCGGCGGCCCCGACGGCCGCGAGGCGCAGCTTTGTCTTCACGTTGTTCTCCTGTGGTCGGAGGGCCCGCATGGTGAGGGGGTCCCTTCACGTCAAACCCTAGTCCGACGGATGAGACCCCGGGTTACCACTGAGTAGATGAAGTCCGATCCGTTATCCAATCGGAACGACGCCCGCGCCCGCGACCAGCGCGGTCATGGCAAGAAGGCGTGCGCCGTGCTCGATCGACCCCTCGTCGACGGAGAAGTCGCCCTGGTGGAGGTCGTAGACACGGCCCCCGGGGCCGCGGGTGCCCAGGCGCGCCATCGCCCCGGGCACGTGCGTGAGGTACCACGCGAAGTCCTCTCCCCCGAGCGACTGCTCGGTCGGGGTGGCGGCGTCCGGTCCGAGCACGAGGCGGGCGGCCTCCTCGATCGCCGCGACCGAGCCGGCCTCGTTCTCCACGGGCGGCACGCCGCGCACGTAGCTGATGTCGACCTCGACCCGGTACGGGGCGAGCACCTGCTCGACGGCGGACATGAAGACCTCCGTCGCCTGCTCCCACGAGCGCACGTCGAGGCACCGCAGCGTGCCCTGCACGAACCCCTCGCCGGGGATGACGTTGTACGCGCCCCCGGCCGCGACGGCGCCCCACGTGAGGTTGACGCCCGAGCGCGGGTCGAGGCGTCGTCCGAGGATCGCGGGCACCTGCGTGACGACCTGACCGAGCGCGAACACGACGTCCCCGGTCAGGTGGGGCCGCGAGGTGTGACCGCCGGGCGCGGAGACGCTCACCTTGACCTCGTCCGACGCCGACGTGATGGGTCCCACGCGCGTGCCGACGCGACCCACCTCGAGGTGCGGGTCGCAGTGCACCGCGAACACCTGCGCCACACCCTCGAGCCCGCCCGCGCCGATGACGTCGAGCGAGCCGCCCGGCTGCACCTCCTCGGCGGGCTGGAAGATCAGGCGCACGCCCGTGGGCAGCAGCCCGGCCGCGTCGAGGTCGGCGAGCACGAGCCCGGCCCCGAGCACCGCGGCGGTGTGCACGTCGTGACCGCACGCGTGGGCGACGCCGGGCGTGCGCGACGCCCACGGCAGCCCGCACGCGTCGACGAGCGGGAGGGCGTCGAGGTCGGCGCGCAGGGCGACCCGGCCGCGCCCCGAGATGGCCGAGCTCGGTCCGACGTCGCACACCAGGCCGGTCCCCGCGAGCAGCCGCGGCCGCAGCCCCGCGAGCTCGAGCCGGCGCGCCACGACCTGCGTGGTGCGGTGCTCGGCACGCGCCGTCTCCGGGTGGGCGTGCAGGTCACGGCGGATCTCGACGAGCTCGTCGGCGAGCGACGCGACGAGGGCGGCGACCCGGCTCGCGAGCGCCTCGAGCTCGGGCTCGGTCGGGTGCGGCGTCACGGGCACGAGACTACGCGCCGCTCAGGCGAGGTCCTCGCGCCCCACCTCGCGCGCGAGGGCGACCGCGTCCTTGACGGCCTGGGCGTGGGCCCGGGTCGTCACGAGCAGGGCGTCGGCGGTCTGCACGACGACGACGTCGTCGAGACCCACCACCGCGACGGCCCGGTCCGCGCCCAGGACCAACGGTCGCTGCGCGGACACGGCCAGCACGGGGGCGCCGTCGTCGGCCCTCGGTACGCCGTCCACGAGGTGAGCCGCGAGCGCGTCGAAGTCCCCCAGGTCGTCCCACGCGAAGTCGCCCGGCACGAGCGCGACGCCGCCCGCGGCGGCGACGGGCTCGGCGATCGCGTGGTCGATCGCGATCCGTTCGAGCGTGGGCCAGATCTCGGCGAGCGCCGCCGCGCGGGCCGGGGTGTCCCAGGCGCGCGCGAGCTCGCGGACGCCCTCGTGGAGGGCGGGGTGCTGCTCGGCGAGGTGCCCGAGGAGGACCTCGGCCCGCGCGACGAAGATGCCCGCGTTCCACCGGTAGTCGCCCGTCGCGAGGTAGCGCGCCGCCGTGCGCGCGTCGGGCTTCTCCGTGAAGCCGCGGGCGGCCCGGGCGTCGGGCGCGCCCGCGAGGCCGAGCGTGCGGCCCGCGTGGATGTAGCCGAACGCCGTGGACGGGCCGCGCGGCGTGATCCCGATCGTCACGACGTGCCCGGCGCGCGCCGCGACGGCGGCCTGCGCGAGGGCACCGGCGAAGTCGCCCGAGATGACGTGGTCCGCGGCGAAGGACCCCACGAGGACGTCACCGTGCCGCGCGGCGATCACGGCCGTCGCGAGACCGATCGCCGCCATCGAGTCGCGCGGCGAGGGCTCGGCCAGCACGTCCTCGGGCGCGAGCCCGGGCAGCTGCGCGCGCACGGCCTCGGCGTGCCGCTCCCCCGTGACCACGACCGTGCCCGCGACGAGCGGGGCGAGCCGGTCCGTGGTCGCCTGGAGGAGCGAGCGGCCCGTGCCGAGCAGGTCGAGGAGGAACTTGGGCCGGTCGGCGCGCGAGAGCGGCCACAACCGCGTCCCGGCACCGCCCGCGGGGACGATCGCGTACAGGTCTGTGATCCGGTTCACGCCGCAAGCGTAGTGAGCATGTGTTCAGTGTCACTACAGTGGTACGAAGGCGTCGGAGCCGTCCCCCCGACGCGGGAAGGAGCCACGTGGCCACCGCACCGGCCGGAACCCTGTACCGGGGTCGAGAGGGCATGTGGTCCTGGGTCGCCCACCGCGTCACCGGGATGCTCATCTTCGTGTTCCTGCTCGTCCACGTGCTCGACACGTCGCTCGTGCGCGTCTCCCCCGAGGCGTACAACGCCGTGATCGGGGCCTACAAGAACCCGATCATGGGGCTCGCCGAGGCCGGCCTCGTCGCCGCGATCGTGTTCCACGCCTTCAACGGCATCCGTGTCATCCTCGTCGACTTCTGGTGGAACGGACCGCGCCGCCAGAAGCTCATGATGTGGATCGTCCTCGGACTGACCTTCGTGCTCATGGCCGGCTTCCTGCCCCGCCACCTCGGCCACGTGTTCGGAGGCGAGTGATGACCACGATCGACGCCCCCCGCTCCCCGCGGATGACCCGCACGACGCGCCGCACCACGCGCGGCAACGTCGAGATGGCCGGCTGGCTGTTCATGCGGATCTCCGGCGTGGTCCTCGTCGTACTGATCTTCGGCCACCTCTTCGTCAACCTCGTGGCCGACGACGGCATCTCGGGGATCAACTTCGGCTTCGTGGCCGGCAAGTGGGCGGATCTGCGCTGGCAGATCTGGGACCTGCTCATGCTGTGGCTCGCGATGATCCACGGCGCGAACGGCATGCGCACGATCATCAACGACTACGCGGAGAAGGACGCGACGCGCCTTGTGCTCAAGGCCCTCCTCCTCGCGGCCTTCGTCACGACCGTCGTGCTCGGCACCCTCGTCATCTTCACGTTCGACCCGTGCCCGGCCGGCTCGCCCGCCGAGCTGCTGCCGTCGTTCTGCACCGCCTGAACGACCTCGTCAAGGAGAACAATGCAGATCCACCAGTACGACGTCGTCATCGTCGGCGCGGGCGGCGCCGGGATGCGCGCGGCGCTCGAGTCCTCCTCGCGCGTGCGCACGGCCGTCATCTCCAAGCTGTACCCGACGCGCTCCCACACGGGCGCGGCGCAGGGCGGCATGTGCGCGGCCCTCGCGAACGTCGAGGAGGACAACTGGGAGTGGCACACGTTCGACACGGTCAAGGGCGGGGACTACCTCGTGGACCAGGACGCCGCCGAGATCATGGCGAAGGAGGCCATCCAGGCCGTCATCGACCTCGAGCACATGGGGCTCCCGTTCAACCGCACCCCTGAGGGCAAGATCGACCAGCGGCGATTCGGCGGCCACACGGCCGAGCACGGCAAGGCCCCGGTGCGCCGGGCCTGCTACGCGGCGGACCGCACGGGCCACATGATCCTGCAGACGCTCTACCAGCAGTGCGTCGCGCGCGACGTCGAGTTCTTCAACGAGTTCTACGTGCTCGACGTCCTGCTCGACACGGACCTGCGCGACGGCACGGTCGCCGAGGGCGAGGAGGTCGCCGTCTCCGGCGTCGTCGCCTACGACCTCGCGACCGGTGAGACGCACGTGTTCCAGGCCAAGTCCGTGGTGTTCGCCACGGGCGGTGCGGGACGCATCTTCAAGACCACCTCCAACGCCCACACGCTCACGGGCGACGGCATGGCCCTCGCGCTGCGCGCCGGGCTGCCGCTCGAGGACATGGAGTTCTTCCAGTTCCACCCCACGGGCCTCGCGGGCCTGGGCATCCTGCTGTCGGAGGCCGCACGCGGCGAGGGCGCGATCCTGCGCAACTCCGAGGGCGAGCGGTTCATGGAGCGCTACGCCCCCACCATCAAGGACCTCGCGCCGCGCGACATGGTGGCCCGCGCGATGGCCAACGAGGTGCGCGAGGGTCGTGGTTGCGGCCCCCACAAGGACTACGTGCTGCTCGACCTGACGCACCTCGAGCCCGCGCACATCGACGCGAAGCTCCCGGACATCACCGAGTTCGCGCGCACGTACCTCGGCGTCGAGCCGTACACCGAGCCCGTGCCCGTGTACCCGACGGCGCACTACGCGATGGGCGGCATCCCCACCGACATCGACGCGCGCGCGCTGCGCAACAACACCGACGTGGTCCGCGGCCTGTTCGCGGCGGGCGAGGTCGCGTGCGTGTCCGTGCACGGCGCCAACCGGCTCGGCACCAACTCGCTGCTCGACATCAACGTGTTCGGCAAGCGAGCCGGGATCGCGGCCGCCGAGTACGCGGCGACCGCCGAGTTCGTGCCGCTGCCCGAGTCGCCCGCGGACGCCGTCGTCGGACAGCTCGAGGCCATCCGGTCGCGCGCCTCGGGCGAGCGCGTCGCGGACCTGCGCGCCGCGCTGCAGCAGACCATGGACGCGAACGCCCAGGTGTTCCGCACCGCCGAGTCGCTCACGCAGGCCCTCGCGGACGTCAAGGCCCTCCAGGCCCGCTACGCCGAGGTCCACGTCCAGGACAAGTCCCGCCAGTTCAACCTCGACCTGCTCGAGGCCGTCGAGCTCGGGTTCCTGCTCGACCTCGCCGAGGTCGTCGTCACCGGGGCGCTCGCCCGCGAGGAGTCGCGCGGCGGGCACTTCCGCGAGGACTTCCCCGCCCGCGACGACGAGAAATTCATGCGCCACACGATGGCGTACCGCCACGGGGACACCGTGACGCTCGACTACAAGCCCGTGGTCGTGACCCGTTACGAGCCGATGGAGCGCAAGTACTGATGACCGCCACCCTCTCCGAACCGGCAGCCGTGGGCGAGGTTCCCACGTTCGACGTCACGCTGCGCATCCGGCGCTTCACGCCCGAGACGCACGGCGACGAGGCGTACTGGCAGGAGTTCACCATCCAGGCGCACGGCACCGACCGGCTCCTCGACGCCCTGCACAAGGCGAAGTGGGACGTCGACGGCTCGCTGAGCTTCCGCCGCTCGTGCGCCCACGGCGTGTGCGGCTCGGACGCCATGCGCATCAACGGCCGCAACCGGCTCGCGTGCAAGACGCTCCTGAAGGACCTCAACCCCGACAAGCCCATCACGGTCGAGCCCATCAAAGGGCTGCCCGTGATCAAGGACCTCATTGTGGACATGGAGCCGTTCTTCGCCTCCTACCGCGAGATCATGCCGTTCCTCGTGAGCGAGTCCCAGAAGCCCACGAAGGAGCGGCTGCAGTCCGCAGAGCAGCGCGAGCGCTTCGACGACACGACCAAGTGCATCCTGTGCGCCGCGTGCACGTCCTCGTGCCCCGTGTTCTGGACGGACGGGCAGTACTTCGGCCCCGCCGCGATCGTCAACGCGCACCGCTTCATCTTCGACTCGCGCGACGACGCCGGGGCCCAGCGCCTCGAGATCCTCAACGACAAGGAAGGCGTGTGGCGCTGCCGTACGATCTTCAACTGCACCGAGGCGTGCCCCCGCGGCATCGAGGTCACCAAGGCCATCCAAGAGGTCAAGCGCGCCATGGTGACCCGGGCCTACTGACCACCTCGCTCCCCTCCACTGAGTCCCCCTCCCCACAGTGGAGCAACCCTCCCCACAGTGGAGCAACCCTCCCCACAGTGGAGCGATCCTCACCGGATCCACTCAGGGTGGAGCGATATCCGGCAGAGTGGCTCCACTCTGCCGCGCCCGCAACGCCGCTCAGTACCCGGCGACCCAGCCCTGACTCCTGCGCTCCCGTCGCACGGACGCGTACATCTGACGCAGCCTGCCCTGCCAGGCCAACCGTGCCGAGCTCGTCGCCAGATCGACCGATGTCGCCCTGATCATCCTGAGCCCGACGGTGTGGAGGGCTTCCTGGCGCCGCGCGTCGTCGCTCCTGCGCTGCGCACTCGCGTGGTGCTCGCCGTCGTACTCCCCGATGATCCCCGTGGCCGGGTCGAGCAGGTCGACTCGGGCGAGGAACTCTCCCGCGCGCGTGCGGATCACCGGGTTGGCCAACGGCCGCCCCAGGCCGGTCCCGAGCCAGACCAGCCGGAGCAAGGACTCCCGCGGGGACTCGACGCGGTCGGAGCTGTCACGGAGCACACGCCTGGCCAGGTCGGCCCCCACCCAGCCTCGCCGCTGGGCAATGAGCTCTTCGAGGTCTTCCCCGTCGATGACTCCCAACGACCGCAGGCGATCGATCGCCACCACCCCGGACTCGAACCGCCCGAGACGTGCGATGTCGAACGCTGTTCGCAGCCCCCGTGTCACCCGCACGCCGTCCACGAGCTCGATCTCCTCTTCGTCGAAGTCGCTGCGAAACACTCTGGATGCGGGCGGCTCGGCGATCCGGGCGGACCGTGGGGCGCAGATGAGCAGCGGGTCGAGCTCTCGGGTCGCGAGCGGCCAGCGATGCAGTCCGTCGAAGACCACCAGTGGGGAGCGATCGCCGTCGGACCTCAGTGCCGTGCGTTCGTGCAACCTGGCAGCCGCCCAGCCCCCGAGTGCCGCGCGGCCGCGGAGCGCTGCGGCCGCGACAGCGATTCGCACGTCCGGGTCCGTGAGAGGTGCGCCCTGGGGAACATGGACGCCGTGTCTGGCGCGGACGTAGGCGTCGCTGTCGATCTCGCGTCGTGTGATGCCGCGAGCGAGCGCGTCGGCAGTCGTGAGGGCGAGACCGTGGGCGCGTTCGCGCTGGGGATCTGGAGTCATCGCGACATGGTGGCGCCCTTCGCGCGTTGCTGTTCCGGGGAGCCGCCCCGCCTGTGGACCGGCCGGCGCCGCGATCAGCCGCCGGCCTCGCGCTTGGACCTTTCCCCTGGGACTGGAGCACGAGAGTGGATCCATTCTGGAGAGTATTGCTCCACTCTGGGCTGATGGGGTGAGGATCACTCCACCTGGGTGAGGGTCACTCCACCTTGGTGAGGATCGCTCCACCTTGGGGGTGGTCGCGGGGTTACGGGAGGAGGGCCCGGAGGGCGGGGAGCCTGGTGGCGCGGTAGGTCGCGAGCTGCGCGCGGGTGCGCTCGGGTTCGCCCACCGCACGTAGATTGAGCATGCCCTCGTCGCCCGCGGCCTGGGCCGTCGCGATCCGGTCCGTGGCCGCCGTCATGCGGACCACCACGTGCTCGAGCACGTCACGCGCCGAGACGGGCTCGACGCGGGGTCCGGGGCAGGACCCGAAGATCCGGCGGTACCAGGGTGCGGACGTCCGACGGCGAGCGCTCGGGAGCCCGCCCCCGCTCGCGAGCCCCTCGGCGTACCCCGCGACGAGCACCTCGAGGCGCTCGAGCACCTGCGAATCGGGCCGCTCGGGGTACAGCGGCAGTCCGCTCCACGCAAGGATCGCGAGGTCGTCGAGGGGCACCCCCGGCCCGGCAACGTCCCAGTCGATCACCCCCGTGAGCCGGTCGCCGTCGAAGAGCATGTTGTAGATCGTGGAGTCGTGGTGGCACACGATCTCGCCGGGACGCAGGTCGCGCTCGACGAAACGCCAGCGCCTCGGCCCGGGCTCGAAGCCCACCACGGCGCGATGGAACCGGCCCACCCAGGCGGCGGCCTCGCGGAGCTGGGCGGGCGTCGAGACGGTGAGGTCCACCGGCGTGCCGGGAAGGTAGCTCAGCACCTCGCGTCCTCGCGCGTCGGTGCCGAGCACCCACGGGACCCGGTCGAGCCCGGCGAGCCGCAGGTGGTCCAGCAGTGCGTGCACCGCCGGCGTCCACGGGCCGGTCGGGCGGCGCACCGTGTCCCCGACGCGCACCGCACCCCCGACGTTGCCCCCGGGGAGCGGGATCTCGACCTTCGGGTCCGCGACCCACGCGGTGACGAGGAGCACGATGCGCGCGAGCAGGTTGATCCACACCAGGAGCGTGACGATCACGGCAAAGGGCGCGAGCAGAGGATTGGCCGACGACGAGGACGCGACGACCCCCACCCCGAGGTACCGCACGACGCCGAACGCGAGCGCCGCGAGCCCGGAGCCCACGAGGAGGTCCCGGCGGGTCGGTCGGATCCCCGCGACGACGAGGAGCACGAACGCGAACATCGCGGCGTCGACGACGAAGGAGACGAGCGCCCCACCGACGCGCACGGCCTCGCGCCCCGCGAACGCCGCCGCTTGCGTCACGAGCACCGAGGCCACGGTCGACACGAGCAGGGCGAGCCCGAGCCCGAGGAACCCCGCCCACGTGCGCACGAGCCCGGGCAGGTGGCGCCCGCGCGGCGTGGTCTCGTCCACCATCGCGCGCACGCCGGCGCCGAGCGCGCCCATGAACGCGCTCGCGCTCCACACGAGCACTCCCGCCGCGACGACGCCCGCGACGCCGGGTCCGACGGTGAGGCGCACGTCCTCGGGCGCCAGGACGCCGCCCGGGCCCACGAGCCCCGGGAGCCATCCCGCGAGCTGCTCGAGGAACGCCTCGCGCAGCTCGACGTTGCCACCGAGCACCGCGAGGCCGACGGTGAACGCGATCGCGAGCGCCGCGAAGACGGAGAAGACGGCGGCGTAGGCGATCCCTCCGGACAGGACGGCCCCGCCGCGGGCCCCGAAGTGCGTCAGCGCCCTCGCCACGCGCGTCGCCCGCACGCGCGCCACGAGCGTCACCGCCCGAGCGCGCCACCCGGCCATGCTCAGCCGAGCCGGAACTCGCGCGCGGGCCGCCACTGGCCGTCCTCGCCGTGGTCGAACAGCGAGAAGGACGTGACCTCGAAGCTCGCGTCGAAGCGCTCGAGCCCCGTGAAGGCCGCTTCGAGCGCCGCGTCGTCGAGCTCGTGGGCGACGGTGACGTGCGGGTGGTAGTTGAACTCGCGCGGCTCGGCGAGCACGCCCGTGCGCAGGTCGGCCTCGAGCCGTTCGCAGTGCGGTATCCCCGCCGCGACCTGGACGAACACCACGGGCGAGATGGGCCGGAACGTGCCGGTGCCGCGCAAGCGCATCGTGAACGGAGCGTGCCGTGCTGCGACGGACGCCAGGTGCGCCTCGACGTCCGCGAGCGCGTCGATCGCGCGCACCGTGGGCCCGACGAGGGTCACGTGCGGCGGGATGAGCCGCGCGAGCGGGTCGCCGAAGGACTCGCGCGCGGCCTGCAGGGCAGGGCCGTAGGGCTCGGGGACGGCGATCGCCACCCCGAGCCGGACCTCGTCGTCCGCCTTGCCCGGCAACCTCATCGGCGCCCCGGCGCGAGCAGGCCGATGCGCTCGTACACCCGCTCGAGCATGGGCTGGGCGAGCTCGGCGGCCCGCTGCGCGCCGTCGGCCAGGAGCGCGTCGAGCGAGCGCGGGTCCGCGAGGTACTCGGCCGAGCGCTCGCGGAACGGTCGCAGCGCCTCCACCACGACCTCCGCGAGGTCGACCTTGAGGTGGCCGTACATCTTGCCCTCGTAGCGCGCGACGATCGCCTCGACGGGCTCCCCCGTCAGCGCCGAGTAGATGGTCAGCAGGTTGGACACGCCCGGCTTGTCCTCGACGTCGTACCGGATCTCGGTCCCGGCGTCCGTCACGGCGGACCTGATTCGCTTCGTGACGACCTTGGGGTCGTCGAGCAGCTGGATGAGCCCCGCCTCGGAGTCCGTCGACTTGCTCATCTTCGCCGTGGGGTTCTGCAGGTCGTAGATCTTCGCGGTGCCCTTGACGATGTACGCCTCGGGGACGACGGCGGTCCCCGCGCCGAAGCGCGTGTTCATGCGCTCGGCGAGGTCACGGCTCAGCTCGAGGTGCTGGCGCTGGTCCTCGCCCACGGGCACGAGCGAGGTGTCGTACAGCAGGATGTCCGCGGCCATGAGCACGGGGTAGGTGAACAGCCCGACGTTCGTGGCGGACGAGCCGTACTTCGCGGACTTGTCCTTGAACTGGGTCATGCGCCCGGCCTCGCCGAAGCCCGTCTGGCAGCCCAGCACCCACGCGAGCTCGGCATGTGCGGGCACGTGCGACTGGACGAACAGCACGGACCGCTCGGGGTCCACGCCCGCGGCGAGGTACTGCGCCGCCGTGCGCCGGGTCCGCTCGCGCAGCGTCGCCGGGTCCGGAGCCTGCGTCAGGGCGTGGAGGTCGACCACGCAGTAGATCGCGTCGTAGTCGTCCTGGAGGGCCACCCAGTTGCGCAGCGCGCCGATGAGGTTGCCGAGGTGCAGCGAGTCCGACGTGGGCTGCATCCCCGAGAAGATCCGGGGTCGCGAGGGGGAAGACATGCTGGCCATTGTGCCAGGCCAGGCTAGGTGGCCTCGTCGTCGAACGGGGCACCGTGCTCGGCGAGCGCACGCTCCTGCTCGCGCAGGCGCACCGACGCGGACTGCACGGAGCTCGCGGGCCGGGTGCCGCTCACGTACACGGCCGCACCGCTCGCCGCGGCGGTTGCGGCCGCGCCGGGGGCCGATGGCTCGGGGTCGAAGAGCGCCTCGCGCACGATGCGCCGGGGGTCGTAGCGCCGCGGGTCGAGGGCCTCCCAGTCGACGTCCTTCGCGTCGTCCCCGAGCTCTTCGGCGACGCGGTCCTTCGCGTCGCCGAGGAAGGCGCGCAGCTTCCGCACGGCGTGGGCGAGCTGTTCGGCGTACCGGGGCAGGCGCTCGGGGCCGACGACGACGACGGCCACCACGAGCAGCACGAGGAACTCGGCCCCGTTGATCCCGAACACGCGACCAGGCTAACGGGCGCGCGTCAGTCCGAGGCCCGTTCGGAGAGCACCACGCGCACGTCCCGCTCCGTGTCGCCGGTACGGACGCGCAGCACGACGGCGTCCCCCGGGGCCTTCGCGCGGATCGCCACGACCACCTCGTCGGGCTCGGTCACGGGCCGCCCGTCGATCGCGAGGATCACGTCGCCAGCCCGGATGCCCGCGCGGTCCGCGGGGCTGTCCGGCTCGACGGGCGTGAGGGTCTCTCCCTCGGGCGCCGCGAGCACCTGGACGCCCTCGCCCGTGTAGCGCTCGTCGAGGACGACGCCGATGTACGGGTACGTCGCCTCACCCGTCTCGATGAGCTGCTCGGCCGTGCGCCGCACCTGGTTCGAGGGAATCGCGAAGCCGAGGCCGATGGACCCCACGCCGCTCAGCGAGGAACCGGGGAGCTGGGCGATCGCAGAGTTGACGCCCACGACCTCGCCCGCGAGGTTCACGAGCGGACCGCCGGAGTTGCCCGGGTTGATCGCCGCGTCGGTCTGGATCGCGTTGATGAAGGCCTGGGTGGCCGCGTCGCCCGCCGTCACCGGACGGTTCACGGCGGAGACGATGCCGCTCGTGACCGTGCCCTGCAGCCCGAGGGGCGCGCCGACGGCGACCACCTGGTCACCCACCACCACGTCGTCGGAGTCCCCGAGCGCGAGCGGGGTCAGGCCCGTGCGCGGGACCTTGATCACCGCGATGTCGTAGTCGAGCGTGGCCCCGACGAGCGACCCGGTCTCCTGCGAGCCGTCCGCGAACACGACGGTGATGGTGCCGTCAGGCCCGTCCCCGCCGTCGACCACGTGGTTGTTGGTGAGGATGTAGCCGTCGCCGCGCAGGATGAAGCCCGAGCCCGAGCCCCGCCCCTGCGCCGTCGACACCTCGATCGCCACGACCGAGGACAGCACGTTCGCCGCGATGCTCGCGACCGAGTCCGGCGCCCGGTCCACGGGCGCGGCGGGCGAGACGGGCAGGTTCGCCTCGACGGGCCGGTCCTGGCCCAGGTAGCGCTCGGCGAGCACGCCGCCCGCGCCACCGGCCACGAGGCTCACCACCACGAGCGGGGCGATCCACCACGCGCTGAGCCCGCGCCGGGCTCGAGCTGGGCGCTTCGCCACGAGGTAGTCCTCGCGCTGGGGTGCCGCCGAGGGCGCGGAGGTCGGGTCCCACCCGGGGGTACCGGTCGTCAGCGTAGCGATCGTCGGTGCGCCGCCGTAGGGAGAAGGGGTCGGGGCTACCGCCGTCGGAGGAACCACGGCGGGGGGCACCAGGGTCGGGGCCGACGGCGGGACGCGGCCGGGCGAGGCGAAGAGGGCGTCGTCGTTCTCGGTCACCTGCGCATGCCTCCGGTCACTGCCGCCCAGCCCCGCTCGAGCCGGGCGAGCAGGTCGGCGTCGTACTCCTCCGCGGGGAAGTGTGCCACGAGCTCGCTCACCTGGGCCGCGGGGAGGTCCGTGACGAGCTCGACCACGTGGTCGCCGGACTGCCACACGGCGTGGAAGGGCTCGTGCGCCACGACGTAGAGCTCCACGCCGGCGTGCCGGGCGGGGTCGAGGTGCGCGACGCTGCCCGCGTCGAGCCGCCCCCGCTGGGTCGCGAGGACCACGTGACCGCCGCGGCCCGCGAGCTCCAGGACCTGGCCCCGTCCGCTCGTGAGCCGGTGCTGGGCGGTCACGGTGAACACGCCGTCGGGCAGGTCCGACGGCGCGGTGCCGGCGACGAAGAGCGCAGCGGCGGCCGCCGAGGCGGGCACCGCGGTGACGGGCGCCTCGGCGACGAGCCCGAGCGACGCGAGCGCCCCGGAGTCGGTGAAGGCCGGGGCGACGTCACGCGGCGTGCCGGCCACGAAGAGCGCGGTCGCGAGCGCGGAGGCACCCACGAGCGAGCCCACGGCGGTGAGCGCGCCGAGCCTGCGGTGCGGGTGCGCCTGGGGGTGCAGCGGACTCAGCGGGCCCGGGGCCGACGTCGGGGCGGGCTCGTGGGCGATCGTGCGCAACCGCGCGGCGAGGTCCGCCGGGACGGACCCGCACGAGGCCTCGGCGACCATCCGCCGCGCGCGACGCTCCGCGGCGAGCTCCGCGGCGCACGGGCGGCACACCGTGACGTGCTCGAGCACCTTCTCCGCCGTGGCGGGCGAGAGCTGACCGTCGGCGAGCGCCGTGAGGAGGTAACCGAGGTGCGCCACGTCAGGGCACCTCCACGGGGTCGGCGTCGGGGAGGATGTCGGTGCCCTGAACCGGGTCGGCCCGGTGCGCGAGCGTGGTCCGCAGCTGGGCGCGCGCCCGGTGGATGCGCGAGCGCACGGTGCCCATCTTGATGCCGAGCGTCGCCGCGATCTCCTCGTACGACAGCCCCTCGATGTCGCACAGCACCACGGCGGCGCGGTACTCGGGGCTCAGCGCGTCGAGCGCCGCTTGGACGTCGTAGTCGAGGTTGGCGTGCTCGAAGCCCCGCTCGGGCGTGCCGGCGCCCGCGGGGGCCACGAGCTGGGCCCCGCCGTCGTCGGCGAGAGCCTCGAAGCGGATGCGGTTCTTGCGCCGCACCTGGTCGAGGAAGAGGTTGGTGGTGATGCGGTGCAGCCAGCCCTCGAACGTGCCGGGCTGGTAGCTCGCGAGGGAACGGAACACGCGCACGAAGGTCTCTTGAGTGAGGTCCTCGGCGTCGTGCTGGTTGCCGGTGAGCCGGTACGCGAGGCGGTACACGCGCGGGGAGTGCTCCTCGACGATCTGCTCCCACGAAGGAGCCGTCCAGGTGGCAGGCTCGTCGAAGTCGGCGACGTCGCTCATGCGCACCTCCCTCCTCCCGGTCCGGCCCCCATCCTCGACCACGAGGCTGGGAACTTCCTGGGCACGCCTGGGCAACGCGCGAGGACCCCGCCGTGTTCCAGCGCACGTCCCCGAGTACGATCCGAGCAGGCGCACCGCGCGCCGCACCGATCTGCGGAGGCAGCCATCTCGACCGACAAGACGCCCAGCTGGTACTACGCCGAGGAGTTCCGCGCCGAGGACGAGACGCTCTTGCGGGCCCGCGAGCGCGCCGACCAGCTCGGCTGCGCGCCCGTGCTCCCGGGTGCCGGTGCGGCCCTCGCGGTGCTCGCGGCGACGCTCCGGGCGCGCGCCGTGGTCGAGATCGGGACGGGCGCGGGCGTCAGCGGCCTGTACCTGCTGCGGGCGATGGCCGACGACGGCGTCCTGACGTCGATCGACCTCGAGGTAGAGCACCAGCGGGCGGCCCGCGAGGCGTTCACCGAGGAGGGCGTCAGGCCCACGCGGACCCGCTTGATCGGCGGCCGCGCGCTCGACGTGCTGCCGCGCCTCACGGACGGCGCGTACGACCTCGTCCTGGTGGACGCGGACAAGGAGTCCACGCCGGAGTACGTCGAGCAGGCCCTGCGGCTCTTGCGCCCGGGCGGTGTGGTCGCGGTGGACAACGCGCTGTGGCACGACCGCGTCGCGGACCCCGCGCGCCGCGACGCGACCACCACGACGATGCGTGACGTGGGCCGCCGCCTCGCGCAGGACGAGCGTGTGCTGACCGCCCTGCTCCCGAGCGGCGACGGCCTGCTCGTGGGCGTGCGTCGCTAGCTGACGACGGAGGTCAGGGCCTCACCGAGCTCGGCAGCCTCGGTCGCGTTGAGCTCGACGACCAGCCGTCCCCCACCCTCGAGCGGGACGCGCATGACGATGCCGCGACCTTCCTTGCTCACCTCGAGCGGTCCGTCTCCGGTCCTTGGCTTCATCGCGGCCATGCCTTGACTCCTTCAGCTCGCTGATACTGCGCCCCATTCTAGGTCACGCGAGCCCGCGCACCGCGCGGACCGGGGCGAGGTCCCCCCGGATCGCCGCGACCATGTCGAGCACGCGACGCGTCGCGGCCACGTCGTGCGCCCGGAACACCCCGGCGCCGTGCCACGCGGCGACGGCGGTCGCGGCGAGCGTGCCCTCGAGCCGCTCGTCCGCCTCGAGCCCCAGGGTCTCCCCCACGAAGTCCTTGCGGGACAGCGCCATGAGGACGGGGAACCCGAGCTCGACGAGGTGCGCGGTGTGCCGCACGAGCTCGAGGGAGTGCCACGTGTTCTTGCCGAAGTCGTGCGTCGGGTCCACGAGCACCGCGGCGGGGTCGACGCCCACCTCGACGGCCCGCGCGGCCCCGGCGGCGAGGCCCGCGAGCACGTCCGCGAGCACGCCGTCGGGGTAGGCGACGCGCAGCGGGTCCGTGCGGGGCAGCGCCCCTCCGGTGTGGGAGACGACGACGCCGACCCCCTCGGCGGCCGCGACCTCCGCGAGCCCCGGGTCGTGACCGGCCCACGTGTCGTTGAGGAGGTCGGCGCCCGCGCGGGCGGCCTCGCGGGCCACCGCGGCGCGCCACGTGTCGACGCTGATGACCACGTCGGGGAAGCGGTCCCGGACGGTCGCGACGAAGGGCACCACGCGGGCGATCTCGTCGTCGGCCCCGACACGTGGGCCGCGGCCCGCGCGGATCCCGCCGATGTCCACGATCTCGGCCCCCTCGGCCACCGCCCGCTCGACGGCGGCGAGGGCCGCGGCGTCGTCGGTGAAGCGCGCCGGCGCGTAGAAGGAGTCGTCCGTGCGGTTGACGATCGCCATGACCACCCCGCGCGCGAGGTCGAGATCACGCCCGTGCAGCCGCAGCGTCGCCACGATCAGGCCT
>Ga0222423_1000082_pt1 | contig 97229 bp, 92 predicted proteins | sample 3A0metagenome_FD_182472 | JGI IMG/M metagenome (GOLD analysis project Ga0222423, IMG submission 182472) | Enriched microbial communities from leaf-cutter ant dump, University of Wisconsin, Madison, United States - 3A0 (version 2) | ecosystem: Environmental > Terrestrial > Nest > Insects nest >...
CCTGCCCGCGTTGGCGGCCCGGCAGGCTCACGTCCAGCGCCTCGGCCTTGAGCTGGGCTTGCAGCTCGGCGTCGGCGAGCTGCTGGCGGCGGGCGGTCAGGGCGGCCTCGATGGCCTGCTTGGCCACGTTGATGGCGGCACCGCGGGATTTCTTCTCGTCCACGGACAGTTGCGCCATGCCCTTCATCAGCTCCGTCACGCGGCCCGACTTGCCCAGGAACTGCGCCTTGGCGTTTTCGAGGTCTGCGGGGGTGGCGCTTTGCGCGAACAGTTGCGCCGCGCTCTCGACCAGGGAATCCAACTCGTTCATACCGACTCTTTCAGGACTTACGCAAACAAGGATGCACAACCGACTTTTCCATATGGCAAGCGTCTTGCCTCAACCCGTTTTGCGTAAGTCGTTCTTTATCGACTCGTGAAAATAAACAAGGGCTAGTGCCTTTTCAAGCTCTAGCCCTTGCTGTTATTGCGCAGGCAGCTATCAAAAAGATAGCCGCCTATCGTGAACTCAAGCAGCAGCCAGCTTGGCCTTGACTTGCTCCACGATGCTGCCGAAGGCAGCCTTGTCGTGCACCGCGAGGTCGGCCAGCATCTTGCGGTCGATCTCGATGGACGCCTTCTTCAGGCCGTTGGTGAACTGGCTGTAGGTCAGGCCCAGTTCGCGCGAAGCGGCGTTGATACGGGCGATCCACAGTTGGCGGAACACGCGCTTCTTGGTACGGCGGTCACGGTAGGCGTATTGCCCGGCCTTCATCACCGCCTGCTTGGCGATGCGGAAGACGTTGCCGCGGCGGCCACGGAAGCCCTTGGCCAGGGCGAGAACTTTCTTGTGACGGGCGCGTGCCGTTACACCACGTTTGACGCGAGGCATGTGTTTTCTCCTTGTTCGTCAGTGAATTACAGGCCTGCGCTGGGCAGCATCTTGGCGATGGAGCCCATGTCGCCTTCGTGCACGTTGACAATGCCACGCAGGTGGCGCTTGTTCTTCGTGGTCTTCTTGGTCAGGATGTGACGCTTGAAGGCTTGACCGCGCTTGACGGTACCACCGGGACGAACGCGAAAACGCTTCTTCGCGCTGCTCTTGGTCTTCATTTTGGGCATGTTGAATGCTCCTCTTGTTTTGTGCTCGTGAGGCGTTTGCGCCACCTGGCGCAACCTTGCTGGCCCCGAGCCACTTTTGTGCGGCGGGGTTGCCCCCTGCCGCGCGGCGGCGCCGAGGCGCCGCCCTGTCCGGCAGCCCGCCCGCTTGCGCCGGCCGACCGCCCAACCCGTATCACTGCCCCTGCGCAGCGCCTGCCGTGTCCGCCGCCGGCGCAGCAGCCTTGGCGGCGGGCTTCTTGCGCGCCGGGGCGATCATCATGATCATCTGCCGGCCTTCGAGCTTGGGGAACTGCTCGACCTGGATGCTGTCGGCGAGGTCGTCGCGCAGGCGGTTGAGCAGTGCCAGGCCCAGTTCCTGGTGCGTGATCTCGCGGCCGCGGAAGCGCAGCGTGATCTTGCACTTGTCGCCCTCGGCCAGGAAGCGGCGGATGTTGCGCAGCTTGATGTTGTAGTCGCCATCGTCGGTACCGGGGCGGAACTTGACTTCCTTGATGTCGATGACCGTCTGCTTAGCCTTGGCCTCGGCGGCCTTCTTCTGTTCCTGGTACTTGAACTTGCCGTAGTCCATCAGGCGGCACACCGGCGGCGTGGCGGTGGCGGCAATTTCAACCAGGTCAACGTCAAGCTCGCCGGCCATGCGCAGGGCTTCCTGCAGGCTGACGATGCCGATAGGCTCGTTGTCGGGACCGGACAGGCGCACTTCGGACGACATGATTTCACGGTTCAGACGGTGCTTGCGTTCCTCGCGGTGGCGACGGTCACGAAATTCGGTAGCGATGGCTCTCACCCTTTATCAAAAAAGCTACGAAAAGCATAGCTGCTTACGCACAACCAGTGTGCTTCAAAGCGATATCCGATTCAAGAAAATCAGGCTTTGGAGGCGATGTCCTGTGCGATCAGGCCGATGAATGCATCGACGGACATCACACCGAGGTCTTTATTCCCCCGGGCACGCACTGCCACCGTTCCTGCGGCCTTTTCCTTGTCGCCCGCGACGAGGATGTAAGGCAGCTTTTGCAGCGCGTGCTCGCGTATTTTATACGTAATCTTTTCGTTACGCAGGTCGGTCACCACCCTAAGGTCTTGATTCGGCAGTGCTTTTTGCAGCTTTGCGGCAATTTCACGACAGTATTCGGCCTGCCCGTCGGTGATGTTGAGCACCGCCGCCTGCACCGGCGCGAGCCACGTGGGCAGCGCGCCGGCGTGTTCCTCGATCAGGATGCCGATGAAGCGCTCCAGGCTGCCGACGATGGCGCGGTGCAGCATGATGGGGCGGTGGCGCGCGCCGTCCTCGCCCACGTACTCGGCGTCCAGCCGTTCGGGCATGTTGGGATCGACCTGGATGGTGCCGCACTGCCATTCGCGGCCCAGCGCATCCTTGAGCGTGTACTCGATCTTGGGGCCGTAGAACGCGCCCTCGCCCGGCAGGTAGGTGAACTCGCAGCCCGAGGCGCGCAGGCCGTCGGCGAGCGCGGCCTCGGCCTTGTCCCAGCTCTCGTCGCTGCCGATGCGCGCCTCGGGGCGCGTGGACAGCTTGTAGATGATGTCGGTGAAGCCGAAGTCCTTGTAGACCTTCTGCAGCAGCGTGGTGAAAGCGGCCACCTCGCTCTGGATCATGTCCTCGGTGCAGAAGATGTGGCCGTCGTCCTGCGTGAACGCGCGCACGCGCATGATGCCGTGCAGGCCGCCGGTGGGCTCGTTGCGGTGGCAGTTGCCGAACTCGCCGAAGCGCAGCGGCAGGTCGCGGTAGCTCTTGATGCCTTGCTTGAAGATCAGGATGTGGCCCGGGCAGTTCATCGGCTTGAGCGCGTAGTCGCGCTTTTCCGACTCGGTGGTGAACATGTTCTCGCGGTACTTGTCCCAGTGGCCGGTCTTCTCCCACAGTCCTTTGTCCAGGATCTGCGGGCCCTTGACCTCCTGGTAGCCGTTGTCCTGGTACACGCGGCGCATGTACTGCTCGACCTGCTGCCACAGCTGCCAGCCCTTGGGGTGCCAGAACACGGTGCCGGGCGAATGCTCGTCGATGTGGAACAGGTCGAGTTCGCGGCCCAGGCGGCGGTGGTCGCGCTTTTCGGCTTCCTCCAGCATGGTCAGGTACTGCTGCAGTTCGTCCTTGGTGGCCCAGGCCGTGCCGTAGATGCGCTGCAGCATCTCGTTGCGGTGGTCGCCGCGCCAGTAGGCGCCGGCCACCTTCATGAGCTTGAAGTGCTTGAGCTTGCCGGTGCTGGGCACGTGCGGGCCGCGGCACAGGTCCTCGAAGCCGCCTTCGCGGTACAGGCTCACGTCCTCGTTCGAGGGGATGCTGGCGATGATCTCGGCCTTGTAGTGCTCGCCCAGGCCCTTGAAGTATTCGACAGCCTCGTCGCGCGGCAGCACGCGGCGCACCACCGGTTCGTCCTTGGCGGCCAGCTCGGCCATGCGCTTTTCGATGGCGGCCAGATCCTCGGGCGTGAACGGGCGCTTGTACGAGAAGTCGTAGTAGAAGCCGTTCTCGATCACCGGACCGATGGTGACCTGCGCGTCAGGGAACAGCTCCTTGACGGCGTAGGCCAGCAGGTGGGCGGTGGAGTGGCGGATCACGTCCAGGCCGTCGGCGTCCTTGGCGGTGACGATGCTCAAGGCGCTGTCCTGCGTGATCCGGTGGCTGGTGTCGACCACCTTGCCGCCGATCTTGCCGGCCAGCGCCGCCTTGGCCAGGCCGGCGCCGATGGAGGCGGCCACCTCGGCCACCGTGACCGGGCCGGGAAATTCGCGCTGGGAGCCGTCGGGAAGGGTAATGGCAATCATGGTGAGGTCTTTCTTGTCGATGCGGTGGGAGGGTGCGCGCCGCTGGCCTGGAAAGCAAAAAGCGCGGTACGTGGCGTCCGCGCTTTCAAGGGGAGTCGAGAAAAATCTCTCGGGCAGGCGCGAACTGCGGCCGTTACAGGCCGTGGAGGGTCTCCGTGGTAGTTCGCGGTGTCATAACCAGCATTGCCTTTCTCGCCCTTGTGAATGGAATATCGCAAAGCCAGGTATTTTACCCTGCCGCACGACAGCGCCCGCCTGCGCGACGCGCAGGCGACAGCCCCGATTGGCGCATCCGGTCCCTGACGCGACAATGGCCCGCGACCCAGTCACCCAAACGACAGACCATGCACGAGCCCATTCTTACCATCGACGAACGCGAGGCGATCAACGCCGGGCGTTGGTTCTCCTCCCTCTCACCCTCACTGCGGCACGACATTCTTCGATGCTCCTACGTCAAGCGCTTCAAGGACGGCACGCTCATCACCTCGCGCGGCGATCCGCCCCAGGAATGGATTGCCTGCGCCAAGGGTGCGGTGCGGGTCAGCTCGACGTCGATCTCGGGCAAGCAGATCACGCTGACCTACGTGGAGCCGGGCATCTGGTTCGGCGACGTGGCCATGTTCGACGGCGAGCAGCGCACGCACGACGCCTACGCGCATGGCGACTCGACCATCGTCTGCGTGGCGCGCGCCGACTTCCAGAAGATCCTGGCGCAGCACGTCGAGCTGTACGAGGCGCTGCTGCGCCTGCACGCGCGGCGCATCCGCCAGCTGTACGGCCTGGTCGAGGACCTGAACACGCTGCCGCTGCGCTCGCGCCTGGCCAAGCAGCTGCTGCACCTGGTGCGCAGCTACGGCGTGCCCAGCCTGTCCAACGGCGACGAGATCCGCATCGGCCTGCAGCTGGCGCAGGAAGAACTGGCGCAGCTGCTGGGCGCGTCGCGCCAGCGCGTGAATCAGGAGCTCAAGACCATGGAGCGCGAGGACGCCATCCGCGTGGAGCCCGCCGGCCTGGTGGTGTGCGACCGCGCAGCGCTGCTGCGTATCGCCCAGGCAGGCGATTGATCTACAAAACAATAGCTGCTTACGCTTGGTACAAGGCAAATGTAGCAATCATTTATTTTGAAACCTTTTGCTATAAAGCGTAGACAGCTCTCTTTTTCATATTGATTCCACCGCCGCCCAACATGAGCAACTTCGACCACTTCATCGGCACCCGCCCTGTCAGCGAGCGCCACGCCTTCGACGCCGACGCCCTCGCCCGCTGGCTGGCGCAGCACATCGACGGCTTTGCCGGGCCGCTGGCGGTCGAGATGTTCAAGGGCGGGCAGTCCAACCCCACGTACAAGCTGGTCACGCCCGGGCGCAGCTACGTGATGCGCGCCAAGCCCGGCCCGGTGGCCAAGCTGCTGCCGTCGGCGCACGCCATCGAGCGCGAGTACCAGGTGATGAGCGCGCTGGCCGGCACCGACGTGCCGGTGCCGCGCATGCTGGCGCTGTGCGAGGACGAGTCCGTCATCGGCCGCGCCTTCTACATCATGGAGTTCATGGCCGGGCGCGTGCTCTGGGACCAGTCGCTGCCCGGCCTGCAGCCGGCCGAGCGCGCCGCCTACTACGACGAGATGAACCGCGTCATCGCCGCGCTGCACAGCGTGGACTTCGCCGCGCGCGGCCTGGCCGGCTACGGCAAGCCGGGCAATTACTTCGAGCGCCAGATCGGCCGCTGGAGCAAGCAGTACCGCGCCAGCGTGACCCAGCCCATCGCCGAGATGGATCGCCTGATGGACTGGCTGCCCGCGCACATGCCGGCCAGCGCGCTCGACGAGAGCCGCGTCGCCATCGTGCACGGCGACTACCGGCTCGACAACCTGATGTTCCACCCCACCGAGCCGCGCGTGATCGCCGTGCTGGACTGGGAGCTGTCCACGCTGGGCCACCCGCTGGCCGACTTCGCCTACCACTGCATGAGCTGGCACATTCCGGCCACGATGGGCCGCGGCATCGCCGGGCAGGATCTGGCGGCGCTGGGCATTCCCAGCGAGCGCGACTACATCCAGCGCTACTGCCAGCGCACCGGCATGGCCGACAGCGACCAGCTGCACGCGGACTGGAACTTCTACCTGGCCTACAACATGTTCCGCATCGCCGCCATCCTGCAAGGCATCGCCAAGCGCGTGGAGGACGGTACCGCCGCCAGCGCCGAGGCCCGCGCCGCCGGCGCCACCGCCCGCCCCCTGGCCGGGCTGGCCTGGTCGTTCGCGCAAAAGAGCTGACTGCCGGGCACGCCTTCTTCCACCTCTTTTTTTCCCCACTGACCAAGAAACCACCATGGACTTCGACTACTCCCCCAAAACCCAGGAATTGCGCGAGCGGCTGCTCCAGTTCATGGACGCGCACATCTACCCGGCCGAGTCCGCCTACGCCGCCGAGCTGGCCGCCAACACGGTGGCGGGCAAGCGCTGGACGCCGCTCAAGACGATCGAGGACCTCAAGCCCAAGGCCCAGGCCGCCGGGCTGTGGAACCTGTTCCTGCCGGTCGATACCGCCGAAGCCTCGGGCTACCACGGCGCCGGCCTGACCAACGCCGAATACGCGCCGCTGGCCGAGATCATGGGCCGCGTGCTGTGGTCCAGCGAGGTGTTCAACTGCTCCGCGCCCGACACCGGCAACATGGAGACCATCGCCCGCTACGGCTCCGAGGCGATCAAGGCCGAATGGCTCAAGCCGCTGCTGGAGGGCAGGATCCGCTCGGCCTTCGCCATGACCGAGCCCGAGGTGGCCTCCAGCGACGCGACCAACATCGAGACGCGCATCGAGCGCCAAGGCGACGAGTACGTGATCAACGGCCGCAAGTGGTGGACCAGCGGCGCGATGGACCCGCGCTGCAAGGTACTGATCACCATGGGCAAGACCGACCCCGAGGCGGCCAAGCACTCGCAGCAGAGCATGATCGTCGTGCCCGCCGACACGCCCGGCGTGAAGATCGTGCGCGCGCTCAACGTGTTCGGCTACGACGACGCGCCGCACGGCCACGCCGAGGTGCTGTTCGAGAACGTGCGCGTGCCCGCCAGCAACATCCTGCTGGGCGAAGGCCGCGGCTTCGAGATCGCCCAGGGGCGCCTTGGCCCCGGGCGCATCCACCACTGCATGCGCCTGATCGGCCTGGCCGAGCGCGCGCTCGAATACATGTGCCGGCGCGCCCTCACGCGCGTGGCCTTCGGCAAGGCGCTGGCGCAGCAGACGGTGACGCAGGAACGCATCGCCGAGGCGCGCTGCAAGATCGACATGGCCCGCCTGCTCACGCTCAAGGCCGCCTGGATGATGGACACCGCCGGCAACAAGGTGGCGCGCAGCGAGATCGCGCAAATCAAGGTGGTGGCGCCCAGCATGGCCTGCCAGGTGATCGACTGGGCCATCCAGGCGCACGGCGGCGGCGGCATCAGCGACGACTTCCCGCTCGCCTTCTTCTACGCCCAGGCGCGCACGCTGCGCTTTGCCGACGGCCCCGACGAAGTGCACCGCAACGCCATCGCCAAGTGGGAGCTGGGCAAGCACGGCGACTACCGCGCGCTGTCGGCACGCACGCGCTGAGCACGCCGTAGCGCGATACACCCCATAGAAAAAAGAGCTGCTTACGCTTGCTGGTAGAGCGATTCAGATATTTTTATATCTGAATCACTTACCTGGTAAGCGTAAGCAGCTCATTTATTTTTATGGCCTGGCCTTCACTACCCGCCATTGAATTTCGCCAGATAAAATAATCGCCCTTGTTTGTGCATCCACCGCCGCCACCATGAAGAAACGCGACCCAGACACCCCCGCCAAGCCCAGCGTCCAGGTGCTCGAACGCATGTTCATGCTGATGGACATGCTGGCCTCGCGCGAAGAGGCCATCTCGCTCAAGGAAATCAGCGAGACCACCGGGCTGCACCCCTCGACCGCGCACCGCATCCTCAACGACCTGACGATAGGCCGCTACGTGGACCGGCCCGAGCCCGGCAGCTACCGCCTGGGCATGCGCATGCTGGAGCTGGGCAACCTGGTCAAGGCACGCCTGTCGGTGCGCGACGCAGCGCTCGTCCCGATGCGCCAGCTGTACCGCCTGATCCAGCAGCCGGTGAACCTGAGCGTGCGCCAGGGCGACGAGATCGTCTACGTCGAGCGCGCCTACAGCGAGCGCTCGGGCATGCAGGTGGTGCGCGCCATCGGCGGACACGCGCCGCTGCACCTGACCTCCACCGGCAAACTGTTCCTGGCCGCGGACGACCCGCAGCGCGTGCGCGCCTACGCCGCGCGCACGGGCCTGCCCGGCCACACGCGCAACAGCATCACGCAGCTGGCCACGCTGGAGCGCGAGCTCAGCCGCGCGCGCCAGCACGGCATCGCGCACGACAACGAGGAGCTGGAGCTGGGCGTGCGCTGCATGGCCGCCGGCGTGTTCGACGACCAGGGGCAACTGGTGGCGGGGCTGTCCATCTCGGCGCCGGCCGACCGGCTCGACGACGGCTGGCAGCCCAAGCTGCTGGCCTCGGCCAGCGAAATTTCGCACGCCCTGGGCTACCTGCCCGGCGTGCACACCACGCTGTCGGGGCGCTGAGCGCGGCGGCGCGCGCCCGTGACGGCCAATGAAAAGGGCCGGCGAAAAGCCGGCCCATGGTCATTGGCGGCGCGCGGCGCTACCCCCGGCCGCTCACGTGCATCGTCGGCAGGCTTTCCACCCAGCTGCGCACGCGCTGCGCGTCGCCCAGGCGGCTGAGCGTGCCCACCGAGTCCAGGAACACCATGATCAGGTTGCGCCCGGCCACCTCGGCCTGCATCACCAGGCAGCGCCCGGCCTCGGTGATGTAGCCGGTCTTCTGCAGGCCGATGTCCCAGTTGGGACTCTTGACCAGGCGATTGGTGTTGTTGTACTGCAGCGTGCGCCGCCCCACTTCCACCTCGTAGCCGGGCGACGTGGTCAGCTCGCGCAGCAGCGCGTCGCCATGCGCCACGTTGACCAGCGTGGCCAGATCCTGCGCGCTCGACTGGTTGCGGCTGGACAGGCCGGTAGGCTCCACGTAGTGCGTATCGGCCATGCCCAGCAGCTTGGCCTTGGCGTTCATGCGCGCCACGAAGGCGTCCATCCCGCCCGGGTAGGTGCGCCCCAGCGCGTGCGCGGCGCGGTTCTCGCTGGACATCAGCGCCAGGTGCAGCAGCTCCATGCGCGTCAGCGTAGTGCCCACGGCCAGGCGCGAGCGGCTGTGCTTTTCGGTGTCCACATCGGCCTGGGTGATGGTGATCTGCTCGTCCATCGGCAGGTGCGCCTCGGAGATCAGCAGCCCGGTCATCAGCTTGGTCAGCGAGGCGATCGGCAGCACGGCCTGGTCATTCTTGCTGATCAGCACCTCCTTGGTGTCCTGGTCGATCACCAGTGCCACGCTGGAGGCCAGATCCAGCGGATCGTCCACCTTGTCCAGCCCGGCCATGTGGCCGAACGACAGCCTGACCGGCAGCGCCGCCGCGGCCACCTGCGCCGGCGCCTTGGCACGGTGCGCTGCCACCTTGGTTGCGCGCGCGGGCGCGGCCTTGCCGCGCGCCTGCCGCACAACGGGCTTGGCGTGCGCACGTTTGACCACCTGCGCCTTGACGGGCTTCTTGGTCACCGCGCGTTTGGACTGCCCCGCGTGGGCGGGTGTGAGCGCAAGGCCCGCCCCCAGCAGCAGGGCGGCCAAGGCAGGCAGGAACCGGGAGGCGATGCGGGGCAGTAGTTGCATCAGATGCTCCAAATTGCAAAAAACTGTGTGACAGTGTACAGAATCAAAAAAAGCCACGCAAGATCAATATCTTGCGTGACTCTTCTTAGAAAGCACCTGAATTATAGGCGCTACCCCGGCGGCAAACAGGCCGAAAGGCTGAAACAAATACGCCCGGGGCGCGGCATATCCGCTGCCCCGGGCGCGGGCGGCGCCGCCGCTCAGCCTTGCGCGGCCACGCGCTCGGCCTTGCTCCGCAGCTTGTTCAGCGCGCTCAGGTAGGCCTTGGCCGATGCGACGATGACGTCCGGATCCGCGCCCACGCCGTTGACCACGCGGCCCGCGCTTTGCAGGCGCACCGTGACCTCGCCCTGGCTCTCGGTCGAGCCGCTGATGGCGTTGACCGAGTACAGCACCATCTCGGCGCCGCTTTGCACGTGCGCCTCGATGGCCTTGAGCGACGCGTCCACCGGGCCGTTGCCCTCGGCGCTGCTGCGCACCTCGCGGCCGTCGGCGGTGAATACGATGCTCGCCTGCGGGCGCTCCCCGGTCTCGCTGTGCTGCGCCAGCGAGACGAAGCCGTACTGTTCGCGCTCGCCGCCCACGCTCTCGTCGCTGACCAGCGCCAGGATGTCCTCGTCGAAGATTTCGCTCTTGCGGTCGGCCAGTTCCTTGAATCGGGCGAAGGCGGCGTTGATCTCGCCCTCGCTCTCCAGCTCCACGCCCAGCTCCTGCAGGCGCTGCTTGAACGCGTTGCGGCCGGACAGCTTGCCCAGCACGATCTTGTTGGCCGTCCAGCCCACGTCTTCGGCGCGCATGATCTCGTAGGTATCGCGCGCCTTGAGCACGCCGTCCTGGTGGATGCCGCTGGCATGCGCGAAGGCGTTGGCGCCCACCACGGCCTTGTTGGGCTGCACCACGAACCCGGTGGTCTGGCTGACCATGCGGCTGGCGGCGACGATGTGCTCGGTGGCGATGTTGACCTGCAGGCCGAAGTAGTCCTTGCGCGTCTTCACGGCCATGACCACTTCTTCGAGCGAGCAGTTGCCCGCGCGCTCGCCCAGGCCGTTGATGGTGCACTCCACCTGGCGCGCGCCGCCGATCTTCACGCCCGCCAGGGAGTTGGCCACGGCCATGCCCAGGTCGTTGTGGCAATGCACGCTCCACACCGCCTTGTCGCTGTTGGGCACGCGTTCGCGCAGGTTCTTGATGAAGTTGCCATACAGCTCGGGGATGGCGTAGCCCACGGTATCGGGCACGTTGATGGTGGTGGCGCCTTCGTTGATGACGGCCTCGATCACGCGGCACAGGAAGTCCGGGTCGCTGCGGTAGCCGTCCTCGGGGCTGAACTCGATGTCGCCGATCAGGTTGCGCGCGAAACGCACCGACAGGCGCGCCTGCTCCAGCACCTGCTCGGGCGTCATGCGCAGCTTTTTCTCCATGTGCAGCGCGCTGGTGGCGATGAAGGTGTGGATGCGTCCCCGGTTGGCGTCCTTGAGCGCCTCGGCGGCGCGCGCGATGTCGCGGTCGTTGGCGCGCGAGAGCGAGCAGATGGTCGAGTCCCTGACGGCGCGGGCAATCGCCTGCACGCATTCGAAGTCGCCGTTGGAGCTGGCGGCGAAGCCCGCCTCGATCACGTCCACGCGCAGGCGTTCGAGCTGGCGCGCGATGCGCAGCTTCTCGTCGCGCGTCATGCTGGCGCCGGGCGACTGCTCGCCGTCGCGCAAGGTGGTGTCGAAGATGATGAGTTGGTCGGACATGAGGCAGCTCTTTCTATTGCGGGGAATACGGTTTCAGGCGGCGGCGGCCGCGGTGTGCGGCGCGCGCTGCACGCCCGAGACGATGGCGCGCAGCGAGGCGCTGACGATGTTGGCGTCCATGCCCACGCCGTACACGGTGTGCCGGTCGTCCACGCGCAGCTCCACGTAGGCCACGGCCTTGGCGTGGGCGCCCTCGCCCACGGCGTGCTCGTTGTAGTCCAGCACGCGCAGCTGGCAGCCCAGCGCCTGGGCCAGGCCTTGCACGAAGGCGTCGATCGGGCCGTTGCCACGGCCCTGCAGCGCCACGCGCCGGCCCTGCCAGTCGAGCGCGGCGTCCAGCTGCGTGCTGTCGCCTTCGCCCTGCATCTGGTAGCTGGGCACGGGGGTGTCGTGCAGGCGGTATTCGCGCTCGAACAGCGCCCACAGGTCGTCGGCGGTCAGCTCCTTGCCGCTGGCGTCCATCGCGTGCTGCACCGCGTGGCTGAACTCGATCTGCAGGCGGCGCGGCAGCTGCAGGCCGTATTCGCTCTCCAGCAGGTAGGCGATGCCGCCCTTGCCGGACTGGCTGTTGACGCGGATGACGGCCTCGTAGCTGCGGCCCAGATCCTTGGGGTCGATGGGCAGGTAGGGCATGTCCCACACGTCGCCCTCGCGGCGCGCGGCAAAGGCTTTCTTGATCGCGTCCTGGTGCGAGCCCGAGAAGGACGTGTAGACCAGATCGCCCACGTAGGGGTGGCGCGGGTGCACAGGCAGCTGGTTGCAGTGCTCCACCGTGGCGCGGATGGCGTCGATGTCGGAAAAGTCCAGCCCGGGCGCCACGCCCTGGGTGTACATGTTGAGCGCGACGTTCACCACATCGAGGTTGCCGGTGCGCTCGCCGTTGCCGAACAGGCAGCCCTCCAGCCGGTCGGCGCCGGCCATCAGGGCCAGCTCGGCCGTCGCCGTGCCGGTGCCGCGGTCGTTGTGCGGGTGCACCGACAGCACCACGCCGGCGCGGCGCTGGATGTGGCGATGCGTCCACTCGACCATGTCGGCGAATACGTTGGGACTGGAATGCTCGACCGTGGTCGGCAGGTTGATGATGCACTTGTGTTCGGGCGACGCCTGCCAGACCTCGGTCACGGCGTCGATCACGCGGCAGGAGAACGCCAGCTCGGTGTCCGAGTACATCTCGGGCGAGTACTCGAAGGTCCACTGCGTCTGCGGGTACGCGGCGGCGATGTCCTTGAACATCCGGGCATGGCTGGCGGCCAGCTCGACGATTTCGTCCTCGCTCATGCCCAGCACCACGCGGCGCATGACGGGAGCCGTGGCGTTGTACAGATGCACGATGGCGCGCGGCGCGCCGGCCAGCGCCTCGAAGGTGCGGCGGATCAGCGGCTCGCGCGCCTGGGTCAGCACCTGGATGGTGACGTCGTCCGGGATGCGGTCTTCCTCGATGAGCCGGCGCACAAAGTCGAACTCGACCTGCGACGCGGAGGGAAAGCCGACCTCGATCTCCTTGAAGCCGATCTTCACCAGTTGCTCGAACATGCGCATCTTGCGCGCCATGTCCATGGGCTCGATCAGCGCCTGGTTGCCGTCGCGCAGGTCGACGCTGCACCACACCGGCGGGTGGTCGATCACGGCGTCCGGCCAGGTGCGATCCTTCAGGCCCACCGGGGCGAAGGGGCGGTATTTGGTGGCGGGGTTCTGCAGCATGCGAGTCTCTCTTTCGTGAAACGGGGAAACGGTGTGGCCTGTGTGCCCGGCGACTGCAGAAACAAAACGGCCCGTCGCTGGTGCGTACGGGCCGTGGAATGGGTGTGCTTTCGCGCGCGCTACTTCTCCTGCCCGTGGGACATCGGTAGTAGGGCTAGCGATAGGAAATTCATAGCGAGCAACTCTAGCACAAAAAGAATGGGGCCGCATGTTTCATTCGTGCAACCCGCGCTCTTCGGGCTCGTCCTTGGAGGTGCTGATGACGCTGGCCCTGCGCCCCTTGGAGCGGCGCCACAGGTACACGCCGTAGCCGCTGACGCCGTAGGCCGCGAAGATGCAGAACAGCACCGTGGGCGCGTGGATGTTGATGACGGCGATGCCCAGCACGATGAGCACGATGACGGCGAACGGCACGCTGCGCTTGAGATGCAGGTTCTTGAAGCTGTAGAACGGCGCGTTGGTCACCATGGTCAGGCCGGCGTACAGCGTGAGGGCGAACATGGTCCAGCGCAGCTGCGTCCAGCTGAGCAGCCAGCCGTCCTGCCCGCGCGCCACGCCCAGCTCGGTCAGCAGCCAGATGAAGCCCGCGACCAACGCGGCGGCGGCGGGCGACGGCAGGCCCTGGAACCAGCGCTTGTCCACCACGGCCGTGTTGACGTTGAAGCGCGCCAGGCGCAGCGCGGCGCACGAACAGTAGATGAAGGCCGCGATCCAGCCCCAGCGCCCCAGACCCTTGAGCGCCCATTCATAGGCGATGAGCGCCGGAGCCACGCCGAACGACACCATGTCCGACAGCGAGTCCATCTGCTCGCCGAAGGCGCTCTGGGTATTGGTCATGCGCGCCACGCGCCCGTCCAGGCTGTCGAGCACCATGGCGCAGAACACGCCCATGGCGGCCAGCTCGAAGCGCCCGTTCATGGCCATGACGATGGCGTAGAAACCGCCGAACAGGGCCGCGAGCGTGAACAGGTTGGGCAGGATGTAAATGCCCTTGCGACGCTTGCGCAGCATCACGCCCCTGTTCTTCGGATCGCCTTCCCCGTCATGCATCAAAATACTCCGAAACAACTATGAAATAAGCGTATTTAGCTATATATAAAATAGCAAAAATAACTACCGCCAAAGCTGCAAGTGTAGGCCTGCGCAGTGCGCTGGCGGCGCCCTGGCACCAACGACAAAGGCCACCGGGGTGGCCTTTGCGGTGCGGCATGGACGGGGCCGCCCATGCGCCGGGCTGCATCAGTTGCGGCTCTGATCCACCAGCTTGTTCTTGGCGATCCAGGGCATCATGGCGCGCAGCTGGCCGCCCACCTTCTCGATGGAGTGGTCAGCCAGGTTGCGCCGGCGCGCCGTCATGCTGGGGTAGTTCAGGCGACCTTCCTGGATGAACATCTTGGCGTAGTCGCCGTTCTGGATACGCTTGAGCGCATGGCGCATGGCCTTGCGCGACTCTTCGTTGATGACTTCGGGGCCGGTCACGTACTCGCCGAACTCGGCGTTGTTGCTGATCGAGTAGTTCATGTTGGCGATGCCGCCTTCGTAGATCAGGTCCACGATCAGTTTCAGCTCGTGCAGGCACTCGAAGTAGGCCATCTCGGGCGCGTAGCCGGCTTCGACCAGCGTCTCGTAGCCCATCTTGATCAGCTCGACCGCGCCGCCGCACAGCACGGCCTGCTCGCCGAACAGGTCGGTCTCGGTCTCCTCCTTGAAGTTGGTCTCGATGATGCCGGCCTTGCCGCCGCCGTTGGCCATGGCGTACGAGAGGGCCAGGTCGCGCGCGCGGCCGCTCTTGTCCTGGTGCACGGCCACCAGGTGGGGCACGCCGCCGCCCTGGGTGTAGGTGCTGCGCACGGTGTGGCCGGGGGCCTTGGGAGCGACCATCCACACGTCCAGGTCGGCGCGCGGCACGACCTGGTTGTAGTGCACGTTGAAGCCGTGCGCGAAGGCCAGCGACGCGCCCTGCTTGATGTTGGGCGCCACGTTGTTGTTGTAGACCTCGGCAATCTGCTCGTCGGGCAGCAGGATCATCACCACGTCGGCCGCCTTGACGGCTTCGTTGACTTCCATCACCGTCAGGCCGGCCTTCTCGACCTTGGGCCAGGAGGCGCCGCCACGGCGCAGGCCGACCACGACCTTCACGCCGCTGTCGTTGAGGTTTTGCGCGTGCGCGTGGCCCTGGCTGCCGTAGCCGATGATGGCAACGGTCTTGCCCTTGATGAGGGACAGGTCACAGTCCTTGTCGTAGAAAACTTTCATGTTGGCTCCGGGTTGAATTCGTTGGGGGGTGAAAAGGGAAAACGGGGTTTATACACGCAGGATGCGCTCGCCCCGGCCGATGCCGCTGGCGCCGGTACGCACGGTCTCCAGGATGGCGGTGCGGTCGATGGCCTGCAGGAAGGCGTCGTTCTTGTTCTGGTCGCCCGTCAGCTCGATGGTGTAGCTTTTTTCGGTCACGTCGATGATGCGGCCGCGGAAGATGTCGGCCGTGCGCTTCATCTCCTCGCGCTCCTTGCCGACGGCGCGCACCTTGACCATCATGAGTTCGCGCTCGGTATAGGCGCCTTCGGTCAGATCGACCACCTTGACGACCTCGATCAGGCGGTTGAGGTGCTTGGTGATCTGCTCGATGACGTCATCGGACCCGGCGGTCTGGATGGTCATGCGCGACAGCGACGCGTCTTCCGTCGGCGCCACGGTGAGCGACTCGATGTTGTAGCCACGGGCCGAAAACAGCGCCACCACGCGCGACAGGGCGCCGGCTTCGTTCTCTATCAGAACGGCAATGATGTGTTTCATGGAATGTGCTTCCTCTTCTTGCTGCCCTCCCCCGGAGCCGGTAAGCGCCGGGCTTGGCAGACAATAGATTCGTCAAAAAATGCTATTCAACAAATAGCTGCTTACGCTTGACAGACAAGCGTTTGATGCCGATTTTGCTTAAAGATCTTCCGACCCCAGCAGCATCTCGGTAATGCCCTTGCCGGCCTGCACCATCGGGAACACGTTCTCGGTCGGGTCGGTACGGAAATCCATGAACACCGTGCGATCCTTGAGCTTGCGGGCCTCGCGCAGCGCGGGCTCCACGTCCTTGGGGTGCTCGATCAGCATGCCCACATGGCCGTAGGCCTCGGCCAGCTTGACGAAGTTGGGCAGCGCGTCCATGTAGCTGTGGCTATAGCGGCCGGAGTATTCGATCTCCTGCCACTGGCGCACCATGCCCAGGTAGCGGTTGTTCAGCGACACGACCTTGATCGGCGTGTTGTACTGCAGGCAGGTGGAGAGTTCCTGGATGTTCATCTGCACCGAGCCTTCGCCCGTCACGCAGAACACCTCCGAGTCGGGCTTGGCCAGCTTGATGCCCATGGCATAGGGAATGCCCACGCCCATCGTGCCCAGGCCGCCCGAGTTGATCCAGCGGCGCGGCTCGTCGAAGCGGTAGTACTGCGCGGCCCACATCTGGTGCTGGCCCACATCGGAGGTGATGTAGGCGTCGGCGTCCCGGGTCATGTTCCACAGCGTCTCGACGACGTGCTGCGGTTTGATGACCTCATTGTTGCCATGGTCGTACTTGAGGCAGTCGCGCGCGCGCCAGCCCTCGATCTGATCCCACCAGGCGGACAGCGCACCCGCGTCGGGACGCTGGGTGGTCTCGCGAATCATGGTGATCAGCTCGGCCAACACGTCCTTCACGTCGCCGACGATGGGAATGTCGACCTTGACGCGCTTGGAAATGGACGACGGGTCGATGTCGACGTGGATGATCTTGCGCTCGTTCTGCGCAAAGTGCTTGGGGTTGCCGATGACGCGATCGTCGAAGCGCGCGCCCACGGCCAGCAGCACGTCGCAGTGCTGCATCGCGTTGTTGGCCTCCCAGGTGCCGTGCATGCCCAGCATGCCCAGGAACTTGCGATCAGAAGCCGGGTAGGCGCCCAAGCCCATCAGCGTATGCGTGACCGGGTAGCCCAGCATGTCCACCAGCGTGCGCAACTCGCCGCAGGCGTTGCCCAGCAGCACGCCGCCGCCGGTGTAAATGTAGGGGCGCTTGGCGTTCAGCAGCAGCTGCAGCGCCTTGCGGATCTGGCCGCTGTGGCCCTTGCGCACCGGGTTGTACGAGCGCATCTCGACGCTGCGCGGATAGCCGTCGAAGGGCACCTTCTTGAACGACACATCCTTCGGGATGTCCACCACCACCGGGCCGGGCCGGCCGGTGCGTGCGATGTGGAAGGCCTTTTTCAGCGTAGAGGCCAAGTCGCGCGTGTCCTTGACCAGGAAATTGTGCTTGACGATGGGGCGCGTGATGCCCACGGTGTCGCACTCCTGAAAGGCGTCCAGGCCAATGGCCGCCGTCGGCACCTGGCCGGCGATGACGACCATGGGAATGCTGTCCATGTAGGCCGTGGCGATGCCGGTGACGGCGTTGGTCAGGCCCGGGCCGGAGGTCACCAGCGCCACGCCGACCTCGCCGGTGGCGCGGGCGAAACCGTCGGCGGCGTGCACGGCGGCCTGCTCGTGGCGCACCAGCACGTGCTGGATGGAGTCCTGCTTGTAGAGCGCGTCGTAGATGTAGAGCACGGCGCCGCCGGGATAGCCCCAGATGTGCTTGACGCCTTCGGCCTGCAGGGCCTCGACCACAATTTCCGCGCCCATGAGCTCACGCGGGGCGGGCGATGAATGGTGTGTGGGGTTCTTGCCGCCGGATGCTGCGGCTGCCGATGCGATTTCGGCCTTGGATATTTCCATGATCAACCTTTGTGAATTTCTCTGACGAAAAACCTTGGGTGCTCCTTGAACAAGCTCTTGTGAAGCTGCCTTGGAACTTGAGGCCTCGGCCATGGGCGAGATGAATGCTGCGCCGAACCGGGACCCGTTTGCCTTTTTGTTTGAACTGCGCCGCCATTATTGCACTGCACACAACCGTTGCGGGACGGCTGTGCAAAAAACTTTGACGCCGATGCGATAATCGCACGTTCAGCAATTGAATTTGAACGAAGCGCCCGCACGGCCGGGCACCTATCACTTGGCTACCGAACAAGAGCTGTCCGACTTCCTCAAGAGCGTGGATAAACGTGCCTTCAAGCGCACGCTCTACCACGTGCGCAACGAAGAGGCGGCGCTGGACATCGTGCAGGACAGCATGCTCAAGCTGGCCGAACACTATGGCGACAAGCCTCCGGGCGAGCTGCCCATGCTGTTCCAGCGCATCCTGACCAACAGCACGCTCGACTGGTTTCGCCGACAGAAGACGCGCAACGCCCTGTTCACCAACCTGAGCGAATTCGAAGGTTCGGGCGAGGACGGCGACGGTTTCGACCTGCTGGAGATCCACGCCGGCCCGCCCGAGACGCAAGTCGTCCAGAGCGCCGAGGACTCCTTGCGCCGCACGCAGGTGTTACGCTCTATCGAAGCCGAGATACAAGAGTTACCTGCCCGTCAACGCGAGGCCTTTTTGATGCGTTACTGGGAAGAGATGGACGTGAGCGAAACGGCAGCCGCGATGGGCTGCTCGGAAGGTAGCGTCAAGACACATTGTTTTCGTGCCGTGCAAACGCTCAGCAAGGCCCTCAAGGCCAAAGGAATCACGCTATGAACCGCACATCAGAACCGGCCGCGCCCGCCATGACGGCCGTCGATGCCTATGCGCGCCGCATCACAGCGCACCTGACCCGTGGCAGCGACGATCTGCCCTACGATATTGCCGAGCGCCTGCGCGCAGCGCGCGTACAGGCGGTGGACAGGCGCAAGCGCCCCGCAGCCCAGGCAGCCCGCCAAACAGCCGGCATGGCCGTCGCGGTCAACGCGCACGGCGGCACAGCTTCGCTGGGCGGGCCGGGCACCGAACGCGGCGGCTGGTGGCGTGCGTTGATTTCGGCAGTACCCCTGGCAGCGCTGGCCGTCGGCCTGGTTGTCGTACACCTGGCGCAGGACGAGGCGACCGCCGCCGAAATCGCAGCCGTTGACGCCGCGCTGCTCACTGACGACTTGCCGCCCGCCGCCTATACCGACCCTGGTTTTGTCCAGTACCTGAAGGTATCCGCCCAAACCCCCTGAGACATTCTGCCGCCCAGCGCCTGCATGCACGCATCGTCCCCATCCGCCCCTCCCCGTTTGCTGCCAGCGTACCTGCTGGCGCTTGCCGTACTGGGCATGCTTGCGGCTGGCGGCATCTGGATGGGCCGCTACATACGCCTGGCTCCCGGCACCCCCATCCCCATACAGGCGCAGGCGGGCGGCCTGAACAAGTCCTACGGCGCAGGCAAGCACCAGGTGCCGCAGGAAGCCGAGCCGCACTGGAGCCAGTTGAGCACTGCTCAAAAAGAAGCGCTCTATCCCCTGGCCAATAGCTGGCGCCTGATGAGCGAGACGCAAAAGCGCAACTGGCTGCACCTGGCCCTGGATTTCCATGCCCTCTCGCCCGAAGAGCAGGCCAAGATGCTGGCCCGCATGACGGATTGGGCCAACCTGAGCATCCAGCAGCGCAGCCAGGCACGCATGAATTACGCCGCCACCGCAGCGCTGCCAGCGGAGAGCAAACGCGCGAAATGGGCGGCCTACCAGGCCCTGAGCGCCGAAGAGAAAAAGCGCCTGGCGGACAGGGCCACCCTCCGCACCAAGGGCGCTGCAACCGCGATCCGGCCGTCCCCGAAAAAGCTGGTACGCATTCCCGCCGCCAGCAATGCGCCGGCGGCCGAACCGAATCCGCCCAAGATCACCCTCATCCTGCCTGCCGCGTCCAGGCCGCAGGCGCCAGCGCCGCTGCCTCCAGTAGTGGTGGAAACCGCCCCCGTACAGCCCCACTCGGCCGACCCTACACCCCTGCCGCCCCTGCCGCCCCTGTCTTCGCCGGCACAGCCGCAGACCGTTCCCGCACCGGAGGCGCCCACCCCCTTACCCGGCGCCGACGTGTTGCATCAGCCGCAATAAACCCGGTTCATGCCAGAAATCGACTCCAAGGGGCTCCCCGCTGCCCAATGCACAGCGCCGCCACTCTACCGGCGCATGGCCTGCTGGCTTTACGAGGGCATGCTGATGTTCGGCGTGGTTTTCATCGCCGGCTACCTGTTCGGCACGCTCACGCAAACGCGCAATGCCCTCGACAACCGCCATGCGCTGCAGGCATTCCTGTTCGTCGTGTTCGGCATCTACTTCACCTGGTTCTGGTCGCGCGGCCACACGCTCGCCATGAAGACCTGGCACATCCGGGTAGTGGACGCACACGGACGCCCCATCAGTCAAATGCGTGCGCTGGTGCGCTACCTGCTCAGCTGGCTGTGGCTGCTGCCGCCTCTGGCGGCCGTTGCGCCATTGCATCTGTCTGCCGGCGAGATGGCGCTCATCGTCTGCGGCTGGGTCGCCGTTTGGGCGCTGCTGAGCCGCTTCCATCCGCTGGGACAGTTCTGGCACGACGCGCTGGCCGGCACCCGGCTGATCTCCAGCGCGCCCTCTCCCCGCATCAGCGGGCAAGGTTGATCATGCCAAAGCCACATCCGTCCACAAGCTTTGTTCACCCTCACAAGCGACGCACCGGCATGGTGCGCCTGTGGCACGCAACAGGCTATTCGCTGCAAGGGCTGCGTGCGGGCTGGCAGGAAAAGGCCTTCCGGCTGGAGGCCTGCCTGGCTGTGGCGCTGCTGCCGCTGTCGCTGTGGCTGGGACACGGCTGGGTACAAAGTGCGCTGCTGGCCGGCTCGGTGATTCTCGTACTGATCACCGAACTGCTCAATTCAGCCGTTGAGGCAGCCATCGACCGCATCGGCCTGGAACTGCACGAATTATCCAAGCGCGCCAAGGACATGGGTAGCGCCGCCGTGCTGCTCAGCCTGCTGCTGTGCGCGGGTGTCTGGGGCGCAGCCCTCTATCAAAGGTTTTTCCATGGCTGACCCCGCTTTCTCCGTCTGCGTCTACCTGGGCTCGCGCCCGGGCAACAACCCCGCCTTCACCCAGGCGGCGACAGCCGTTGGCCAATGGATAGGCCAGCACGGCGGCCAGTTGGTATACGGCGGTGGTCGCAGCGGCCTGATGGGCCAGGTGGCGCAAGCTACCCGAGCGAGCGGCGGGCGCGTGGTCGGCGTCATCCCGCAGGCATTGGTGGACAAGGAGCTTGCCAACCACGACTGCGACGAACTGCATATCGTCACCACCATGCACGAACGCAAGGCCCTGATGGCCGAACGCAGCGACGCCTTTCTGGCGCTGCCCGGCGGCATAGGCACGCTGGAGGAACTGTTCGAGGTCTGGACATGGCGCCAGCTGGGCTACCACGACAAGCCGATCGGCCTACTCGACGTGGACGGCTACTACCGGCATATGCTGGATTTTCTGCAGCACAGCGTGCGCAGCGATCTGATGGGCGAATGGCAGATGGGCTTGGTTCACTGCAATGCCGACGTGCAGGCGCTACTGCGCGCGCTGGTGCAGGACGGCGGCGCCAGCACCGGCGATGGCACTGCGCTGCGCCGCATTATTTAGCGACTTAAATCGCTGATTCGTCGAGTTCTCCGGTACGGATGCGCACCACGCGCTCAACAGGAGCCACGAAGATCTTGCCGTCGCCGATCTTGCCGGTGCGCGCCGCGCCCACAATGGCATCGACGCAGCGATCGACGTCCTCGCTGCGCACCACGACCTCGATTTTCACCTTGGGCAGAAAGTCCACCACGTACTCGGCGCCGCGGTACAGCTCGGTATGCCCCTTCTGGCGGCCAAAGCCCTTGACCTCAGTCACCGTCAATCCCGTCACGCCGCACTCGGCCAGCGCCTCGCGCACCTCTTCGAGCTTGAAGGGCTTGATGACGGCGGTGATCATTTGCATGGTAGGAACTCCTGAAATCGTGGAACCGGCCCCTCAGGCCCGGAAATGGTTGGTGATGGGATAGCGCCAGTCCTTGCCGAAGGCGCGGCGCGTGACGCGCACGCCCACCGGCGCCTGGCAGCGCTTGTACTCATTGAGCTTGATGAGCCGGGTGACGCGCTCGACGTCGGCCGCGTTGAAGCCGGCACGCACGATGTCCTCCATGGGTTCGTTATTTTCCATGTAACGCTCGATGATGGCGTCCAGCACCTCATAAGGTGGCAGACTGTCCTGGTCTTTCTGATCCGGGCGCAGTTCGGCGCTGGGCGGCCGCGTGATGATGCGCTCGGGAATGGGGTTGCCGCCGCGGCCGAACGGATCGTTGGCGTTGCGCCAGCGGGCCAATGCGAACACGCGCGTTTTCAGCACGTCCTTGATGGCGGCGAAACCGCCGGCCATGTCGCCATACAGCGTGCAATAGCCGGTAGCCAGCTCGCTCTTGTTGCCGGTGGTCAGCACCACGGCGCCGAACTTGTTCGACAGCGCCATCAGCAGCGTGCCGCGAATGCGCGCCTGCAGGTTCTCCTCGGTGGTGTCCTCCGGCTTGCCGGCGAACAGGGGCGCCAGCGCTGCCCTGAAGGCGTCGAACTGCCCGGCGATGGCGATCTCGTCGTGGCGCACTCCCAGGCGCTCGGCCATCTCGCGCGCGTCGATCCAGCTGATGTCGGCCGTGTACGGCGAGGGCATCATCACCGTGCGCACCTTGTCAGCACCCAGCGCGTCCACCGCAATGGCCAGCACCAGGGCCGAATCGATACCGCCCGACAAGCCCAGCAGTGCGCCAGGAAAGCCGTTCTTGCCCACGTAGTCGCGCACCCCCAGCACCAGGGCGTGCCACAGTTCGGCCTCCCAGCCGATCCAGGGCTGCTCGCTCCCTGTTATTTTGATAGCACCCTGCGCAGTATCCACCTGCGCAAACAGCAATTCTTCTTCAAATCCGCAGGCGCGCGCCGCGACCGTTCCGTCGGCATTCAGGGCAAACGAACGCCCTTCGAAAATGACCTCGTCCTGGCCGCCGACCAGATGCGCGTAGACCAGCGGCAAGCCCGTCTCCCGCACGCGCTGGCGCATCACCTGCTCGCGCTCTGCCCCCTTGCCCAGGTGGTAGGGCGAGGCGTTGAGGGTGAGCAGCAGTTCGGCGCCGGCCTGCCGCGCCCGCTGCGCTGGGCCGCTCAGCCAGGCGTCTTCGCAGATCAGCAGGCCCAGGCGCAGGCCATCGGCTTCGAAAACACAACTCTCGCCCCCCGGCACGAAGTAGCGGCATTCGTCGAACACGTCGTAGTTGGGCAGTTCCTGCTTGGCGTAGGTGTGCAGCACACGGCCGGCCCGCAGCACGCTGGCGGCGTTGTGGCAAAGGCGGCCGGCGGCATCGGGCGCGCCGCCCGCCACGCGCTGGGGATGGCCCAGCACGACGGTCAGCCCCGGCAGGTCGGCGGTCGCCGCCTGCACCTCGGCCAGCGCCTGCTCGCACGCGGCAATGAAAGCCGGCCGCAGGTACAAGTCCTGCGCCGCGTAGCCGCACAGGGCCAGCTCGGGTGTCAGCAGCAGCCTGGCGCCACGCCCGTGGGCCTGGCGGGCCGCGTCGATGATCTTGCGGGCGTTGCCCTGCAGGTCGCCCACGACGAAGTTAAGCTGCGCGATGCTGATGAGAAATGACATACGGACGGAGAAAAACGACTGCGCCGATTATGGCCCGATACCCCGGCAAGGCTGGCCGCCGGCAAGGTTGTCCCCGCCAGTCCTGGATAGACCTGTGGATAAGCTGCTCGCGACCGTGTACGCGCGGCGCAAGCCGTTGATTCATAACGGCGTTTTATTTTGCGCTGCTTTTTTCAGCAACATACCCCCGGCCGCACGCGTGGGCGCAAGACGCGGCAAGATGCGCCCGTGCCCGACTCCACCATTCCCCCCGCTTACGCCTTGCGGCTGTTCCACCAGGCCGGCGCCATCGACGCGCAGGCCTGGGACGCCTTGCTGCACGCGCAGCCCCATGCCACGCCCTTCATGCGCCACGCCTACCTGCTAGCGCTAGAGGCCAGCGGCAGCGCCGTTGCGCACACCGGCTGGCAGCCTGTGTATTTCACGCTCTGGCGAGCCGGTGCGCTGCACGCTGCATGCGTGCTCTACGTCAAGGCCCATTCCTACGGCGAATACGTGTTCGACTGGGCCTGGGCCGATGCCTATGCTCGCCATGGCCTGGACTACTACCCCAAGGCCGTGGTGGCCGTGCCTTTCACCCCCGTGCCGGGCACGCGCCTGCTGGCCGCCGATGCAACGGCGCGCGCGGCGCTGGTGCAGGCGCTGCTGCAATGGTCCGCCGAGGCCGGCATGTCCTCGCTGCACCTGCTATTCGCCGCCAGCGAGGATCTGGCAGCGGCCCGCCAGGCCGGCCTGATGCTGCGCCACACGGTACAGTTCCATTGGCAGAACTGGCACCCGGCAGAGCATCGTCCGTTCACCGATTTCGACGATTTCCTGGGTGCGCTCAGCCAGGACAAGCGCAAGAAAATCCGCCAGGAGCGCCAGCGCGTGGCCCGAGCCGGCGTTACGTTCAAGGTGCTGCAGGGAACGGAGATCACCCAGGCTGATTGGGCCTTTTTCCACCGCTGCTACGAGCGCACTTACCTGGAGCACGGCAACCCGCCCTACCTCACGCCCGACTTCTTCGCGCGCATGGCCCGGCATATGCCGCAGGCCTGGGTGATGTTCGTGGCACAACGAGCTGGCCGGCCCATCGCCTGCAGCCTGGTAGGGCTGCAGGATGCGGCCGGGATGCCAGACGGCAACCCAGGAATCGCCTACGGCCGATACTGGGGCGCCCTGGAGCGGGTCGACTGTCTGCACTTCGAGGCCTGCTACTACCAGCCGATTGCCTGGTGCATTGCGCAGGGTACGGCCCGCTTCGAAGGAGGCGCCCAAGGCACCCACAAAATGGCACGGGCACTACTTCCGGTGCAGGCCAGCAGCGCACACTGGCTGGCACACCCGCAATTTGCACAAGCAGTGGACGATTTTCTGGCGCGCGAAGGACGGCAGATGGACATCTACCTACAGGAACTGGAAACGCACAGCCCGTTCAGGCAGGGTAGCTGATCCCATGAACATGACCGCGCCGGCCCGCTACGCCGTCATGCTGCGGCCACCGCCTTGACCAGCCCCATTTCGGCGCCGCTGAGCAGCGACTCGATGTCCACCACGATCAGCATGCGCTCGCCCACCGTGGCGATGCCACGCACGAACGAGGCGTCCACCGTGCCCTGGAACTGCGGCGCGGGCTTGATCGCGTCGGCCTGCAGGGCGACCACATCGGCCACCGCATCGACCACCGCGCCCAGCACCGTACCACCCACGTTCAGAATGATGACCACGGTGAAGTCGGTGTAATCCGCCGTTTCGCAACGGAGCTTGAGACGCAGGTCGATGATCGGAACGATGACGCCACGCAGGTCGATCACGCCCTTGATGAAGTCCGGCGCGTGGGCCATGCGCGTGGGCTGCTCGTAGGAGCGGATTTCCTGCACGCGCAGGATGTCGATGCCGTATTCCTCCTGACCCAGACGGAAGGTCAGGTACTCTGCCGCGGCGCTGGCGGCAGCAACGTTGGAACGCTGGGCAGGGGTGGACAACATGGCGACTCCTTGAAAGGTCAAACAGGGGGCCGAACAAAGAACGGCACGCTAAGGCGCAGCAGCATAGCAGGTTGCTGTTACCTTATTTAACAATTGCCGAACGACTTCGGTTCCAATCATGCGCCATCGCATGCTGGGCGTACACATGAAAAAACCAGGCAGCAACTGCCTGGTTTTATAAAAAATCGGGCTCAAGCGCTTTTGCATCAAGCGCATGCAGCTATCAGAACGATATCAAGCCAGCGATTTTTTGTAGCTTTCCACGCCATCGAGGATTTCCTTGTGGGCGGCATCCACGTCCTCCCAGCCCAGCACCTTGACCCACTTGCCCTCTTCCAGATCCTTGTAGTGCTCGAAGAAGTGGCTGATGGCCTTCAGGCGCATGGGATTCACGTCCTGCACGGTCTTCCAGTTCTCGTACATCTTCAGGATCTTGGTCGTCGGCACGGCCAGCACCTTGCCGTCCACGCCGGCCTCGTCTTCCATCTTCAGGATGCCCAACGCGCGACAAGGCACGACCACGCCAGGCAGCAGCGGATAAGGGGTAATCACCAGCACGTCGACCGGATCGCCATCGCCCGACAGGGTCTGGGGCACGTAGCCGTAGTTGCAGGGGTAGTACATGGCCGTGGTCAGGAAGCGATCCACGAACACGGCGCCCGACTCCTTGTCCACTTCGTACTTGATGGGGTCGGATTCGGCGGGAATCTCGATCACGACATTGAAGTTTTCAGGAAGGTTCTTGCCGGGCTTGACGTTGTTCAGCGACATGGTTGTGGTGGGTTGAGTGATGGACTTGGCAGCCCTCCAAACCGGCATACGGCATGGGGGCTTACCCGCAATTTTAGGCGCACGCCCCTTGCAGCTTGCTTGCAGCGCAGGCTTTGGGCCTAAACTGGGGCTGTTGGCCAATCGTCTGCACGACTCTGGTGCACGAGGAAGCAACGCAGCGGAAGCACTTCCCACGCGTTGCGCTTCCATCCGTGATACCCATTGTTTGGAGATTGAGTATGGCTGCAATGACAGCACTGACTTCCCCTCTGATACTGGCTCTGGTTTGCGGTTTGTTGGCGGTTGCCTACGGTATCTGGGCCCGCTCCTGGATTCTCTCGAAAGACACGGGCAACGCCCGCATGCAGGAAATCGCCGCCGCCATCCAGGCCGGCGCGGCGGCCTACCTGGCGCGCCAGTACAAGACCATTGCCCTGGTGGGCGTGGTGCTGGCCATCCTGATCGCGGTCTTTCTGGACGCCCTGACGGCGGCGGGCTTCGTCGTTGGCGCCGTACTCTCGGGCGCCTGCGGCTTCATCGGCATGAACGTTTCGGTACGCGCCAACGTGCGCACCGCCCAGGCCGCCACGCAGGGCATGGGGCCGGCGCTGGCCGTGGCGTTTCGCGGCGGGGCGATTACCGGCATGCTGGTGGTGGGCCTGGGCCTGCTGGGCGTGGCGGGCTTTGCCTGGGCGCTGCTGGGCAGCGCCGCGCAAGGCGCACAGCTGACGGCCACGCTGCATCCCTTGATCGGCTTCGCATTCGGCTCGTCGCTGATCTCCATCTTTGCGCGCCTGGGCGGCGGCATCTTCACCAAGGGCGCGGACGTGGGCGCCGACCTGGTGGGCAAGGTCGAGGCCGGCATCCCCGAGGACGACCCGCGCAACCCCGCGGTGATCGCCGACAACGTGGGCGACAACGTAGGCGACTGCGCCGGCATGGCCGCCGACCTGTTCGAGACCTACGCCGTCACGCTGATCGCCACCATGGTGCTGGGCGCCCTGATGGTGGGCGCCGCGCCCACCGCCGCCGTGGCCTACCCGCTGGCGCTGGGGGCCGTGTCCATCGTGGCGTCCATCATCGGCTGCTTCTTCGTCAAGGCCAGTCCCGGCATGAAGAACGTCATGCCCGCGCTCTATCGCGGCCTGGCCATTGCCGGCGTACTGTCGCTGGTTGCGTTCTGGTTCGTCACCTCCTGGATCATCCCGGACAACGCGCTGGGCGGCACGGGCGCGCAGATGAAGCTGTTCGGCGCCTGCGCCACCGGCCTGGTGCTGACGGCGGCGCTGGTCTGGATCACCGAGTTCTACACCGGCACGCAGTACGCGCCGGTGCGCCACATCGCCCAGGCCTCGACCACCGGGCACGGCACCAACATCATCGCCGGGCTGGGCGTGTCGATGCGCTCCACGGCCTGGCCGGTGCTGTTCGTCTGCGTCGCCATCATCGTGGCCTACAACCTGGCCGGGCTGTACGGCGTGGCGATCGCCGCCATGGCCATGCTGTCCATGGCCGGCATCGTGGTGGCGCTGGACGCCTACGGGCCGATCACCGACAACGCCGGCGGCATTGCCGAGATGGCCGAACTGCCCAGCAGCGTGCGCGACATCACCGACCCGCTGGACGCCGTGGGCAACACCACCAAGGCCGTGACCAAGGGCTACGCCATCGGCTCGGCCGGCCTGGCCGCGCTGGTGCTGTTTGCCGACTACACGCACAAGCTGGGCAGCTACGGGCAGGAGGTGAAGTTCGACCTGTCCGACCCCATGGTCATCGTCGGCCTGTTCATCGGCGGGCTGATCCCCTACCTGTTCGGCGCCATGGCCATGGAGGCCGTGGGCCGCGCCGCCGGCAGCGTGGTGGTCGAGGTGCGCCGCCAGTTCCACGAGATCGCGGGCATCATGGAAGGCACGGCCAAGCCCGAATACGGCCGCGCGGTGGACATGCTGACCGGCGCCGCCATCAAGGAAATGATCATCCCCAGCCTGCTGCCGGTGGCCGTGCCCATCGTCGTGGGCCTGCTGCTGGGCCCGAAGGCGCTGGGCGGGCTGCTGATGGGCACCATCGTCACCGGGCTGTTCGTGGCGATTTCCATGTGCACCGGCGGCGGCGCCTGGGACAACGCCAAGAAATACATCGAGGACGGCAACCACGGCGGCAAGGGCAGCGAGGCGCACAAGGCTGCCGTGACCGGCGACACCGTGGGCGACCCCTACAAGGACACGGCCGGCCCGGCCGTCAACCCGCTGATCAAGATCATCAACATCGTGGCGCTGCTCATCGTGCCGCTGGTGGTCAAGTTCCACGCAGGGGTTTAATCTTTTGATAGCTGCATACGCCCATAAATAGGGCGTTGCAACCACGTTTAACCATGAATCTGAATTACATAGACGGCGCGCAGCTATCATCTTCATCCGGGCGCACCATCGCCGTCATCGACCCCTCCGACGGCCAGCCGTACGACGAGATCCAGCGCGGCACGGCCGACGACATCGACGCCGCCGTGCGCGCCGCCCGGCGCTGCTACGACAGCCGGTGGAGCCAGCTGGATCCGGCCGAACGCGGCCGCCTGCTGGCGCGGCTGTCCAGCGCCGTGGCCGAGCACGCCGAGGAACTGGCCGCCATCGAGCAGCGCGACTGCGGCAAGCCGACCCGCCAGGCCCGCGCCGACGCGGCGGCGCTGGCGCGCTACTTCGAGTTCTACGCCGGCGCCTGCGACAAGCTGCACGGCCAGACCATCCCCTACCAGAACGGCACCAGCGTGCTGACCTGGCGCGAGCCGCACGGCGTGACCGGCCACATCGTGCCCTGGAACTACCCCATGCAAATCTTCGGGCGCTGCGTGGGCGCGGCGCTGGCAGCGGGCAACACCTGCGTCGTCAAGCCCGCCGAGGATGCCTGCCTGTCGCTGCTGCGCGTGGCCCAACTGGCCGCCGAGGCCGGCTTTCCGGCCGGCGCCATCAACATCGTGACCGGCTACGGCCACGAGGCCGGCGACGCGCTGGCGCGCCACCCCGGCGTGCAGCACATCAGCTTCACCGGCAGCCCGCACGTCGGCACGCTGATCCAGCAGGCCGCCGCCGAGCGCCACTGTCCGGTCACGCTGGAGCTGGGCGGCAAGAGCCCGCAAATCGTCTTCGCCGACGCCGACCTGGACGCCGCCGTGCCGGCCATCGTGAACGCCATCGTGCAAAACTCCGGGCAAACCTGTTCGGCCGGCTCGCGCCTGCTGGTCGACTCGCTCATCTACGAACCGCTGCTCGAACGCCTGGCCGGCGCCTTCGAGCGGTTGCGCGCCGGGCCGGCAGCCATGGATCTGGATTTGGGTCCGCTGATCCGCCAAAGCCAGCAGCAGCGTGTGTGGGACTTTCTGTCCGAAGCGCACAACGACGGCATCCCCATCATGGCCCAGGGCCAGATCGCCGACGAAGCGCCCGACACCGGCTTCTACCAGGCCCCCACCCTGCTGCGCGACGTGCCGCCCGGGCATCGCCTGGCGCAAGAGGAAATCTTCGGCCCGGTGCTCTCGGCCATGGCGTTCGACGACGAGGAGCTTGCCGTGGCGCTGGCCAACGTCACACGCTTCGGCCTGGCCGCCGGCGTCTGGACGCGCGACGGCGCGCGCCAGCTGCGCATGGCGCGGCGCATCGCCAGCGGCCAGGTGTTCATCAACAACTACGGCGCCGGCGGCGGTGTGGAACTGCCGTTTGGCGGCGTCAAGTCCAGCGGCCACGGCCGCGAGAAAGGCTTCGAGGCGCTGTACGGCTTCACCACGCTGAAAACCGTGGCGATACGCCACGGCTGACAGCTGGCGAAGGGAGCCAGCCCCCTCTCAGCCCAGCAAGTCCTTCAGGGCTGCCTCGTAGAGCGACGTCAGCTGGTCGGACACCTCCAACAGGCGTTCGCTGGTCGTGGCCACCTCGCCCAAACCACGCGCATCAGGTTTGCGCTTGAGCGCTGCCTCAAAGAATACCCACTGCGCCTGCCCCTGCTCGATGGCCGCGCGAATCCCCGGAGTGGACAACGGCGCCTTGTCGAGTTGCGCCAGGTTGCTCTGGAACTCCTGCGCGTCGCCCTTCATCTGCTCGCGCACACCCGGCCCACCCAGCCCGGCGGCATCCAGCCCATAATTCTTGGCCAGCCGCTGCGACAGCATGCGCTGGCGTCCGGCAATATTGACCAGCCGCAGCGTGGGCACCTGCGACAGGCGTTCCAGCGCCGTAACCGCCACGTCGGCGTCGCTCAGCATCCGGTCGGCCTGGGACGAAACACTGCGCACATGCTCCTCGGTCGGCTCCTGGGCCACCAGCGCGTCGAGCTTGTCGGCGCTGATGCGCGCTTCGGCCAGCAAACGAGCCACCTCGACCGGCCAGGTACGCCCGTCAATGTCTGCAAAACCCGCCAACACCTGGCGGCGAGTCTGTGCCAGCACTTCGCGCGCACGCACCACGTCAACGTTCAGGTAGAGCTGGCCATAGGCCTTGGCCGTGCGCTGCGACTGGGCGCGAAACCGCGCCGTCCGATTGATGGCCGTGGCCAACGATACGGGCGCCTGCGCCCATGCTGGCAGCGCCGGTGCCAGCAACGCGGCCGCCAGTGCCTGCACGGTTGCGCGGCGTGTGTGAGCGCGCAATGCGATTACCGATGGGAAAGCATTATTTTGGTCTTGCATGGGCTACGATTTTTATGGCTACTACCAAGTAATTACATGACATACATCAAATAAAACACCTGCCATCGGCGGAGGTCACAAGCCCTTGGGATTGATGCACATCAATTCACGTACCGCTACCCATACCCCCACACGCCCCATGGGGCACAATTTGCCCATGGCTGAACGTGTCATTCGTATCGTCGATCAGCGCGCTGGCGCATTCGTGCCCGTCGTCCCGGCGCAGGCGGATTGCCCTCCCCCTTCCGCCGCGCTGCGAGACAGGCGCGCGCGGCCGCTGCGCGATCTGCGCATCAGCGTGACCGACCGCTGCAATTTCCGCTGCACCTACTGCATGCCCAAGGAAATCTACGGCAAGGACTACCAGTACCTGCCGCACGGCGACCTGCTGAGCTTCGAGGAGATCACCCGCCTGTCGCGCCTATTCATGGCGCACGGCGTGCACAAGATCCGCCTGACCGGCGGTGAGCCGCTGCTGCGCAAGAATCTGGAAACCCTGGTCGCCCAATTGGCCGAGCTGCGCACGCTCGGCGGCCACACGCCGGATCTGACGCTGACGACCAACGGGTCGCTGCTCGCGCGCAAGGCGCAGGCCCTCAAGGACGCGGGGCTGGGGCGCGTCACGGTCAGCCTCGACAGCCTGGACGACGCCGTCTTCCGCAAGATGAACGACGTGGACTTTCCCGTCGGCCAGGTGCTCGCCGGCATCGACAAGGCGCAGGCCGTGGGCCTGGAGCACATCAAGGTCAACATGGTCGTCAAGCGCGGCGTCAACGACCACGAAATCCTGCCCATGGCGCGGCATTTCCGCGGCAGCGGCGTGACGCTGCGCTTCATCGAGTTCATGGACGTGGGCGCCACCAACGGCTGGCGCATGGACGAGGTGCTGCCGTCGGCCGAGGTCGTCGCCCGCCTGCAGGCCGAGCTGCCCCTGCTGGCGCTGGCGCCCAGCGCCAGCGGCGAGACTGCCAAACGCTGGGGCTTTGCCGGCGCCGACGGCCGGCACGACCCCAGCCTGGGCGAGATCGGCGTGATCAGCAGCGTGACCCAGCCGTTCTGCGGCGACTGCAACCGCGCGCGCCTGTCCATGGAGGGGCGCCTGTACCTGTGCCTGTTCGCCACGCAGGGCTGGGACTTGCGCAGCCTGCTGCGCGGCCAGGCTAGCGACGCGCAGATCGCCGCCGCCATCGCCAGCATCTGGCAAGGACGCGACGACCATTACTCGGAGCTGCGCGCCAGCCTGCCGTCCGAAACGGGCACGAAAAAACGGCGCATCGAAATGAGCTACATCGGCGGCTGACCTCTTCCATGATTGCGCCGAACGACATCACGGGCATCGTTCTCGCCGGTGGCCGTGGCACGCGCATGGGCGGCGTGGACAAGGGGCTGCAAGCCTTGCGCGGCCAGTCGCTGGCCCTGCACGCCCTGCAGCGCCTGCAGCCCCAAGTGGGCGCGCTGCTGCTCAGCGCCAACCGCCACATTCCCGCTTACGAGGCGCTGGCGCGGCCCTATGGCGCACCAGTCCTGTCCGATGCGCTGCCAGGCTACGCCGGGCCGCTCGCGGGCTTCCTCGCGGGGCTGGAGCGCTGCAGCACGCCGTGGCTGCTCACCGTGCCCTGCGACTCGCCCCTGTTCCCCGCCGACCTGGCCGCGCGCCTGGCCCAGGCCGCCGAGCGCGAGGAGGCCGACATCGCCCTAGCCGCCGCCCCCGAAGACGGCACCCTGCGCCCCCAGCCCGTGTTCTGCCTGCTGCGCACCCGCCTGCGCGAGAGCCTGCTGCGCTACACCAGCGAAGGTGGCCGCAGGATCGGCGCCTGGGCCGCGCAGCACCACCGTGCGCTGGAGCCCTTCGACCGCCCGGGCGACGACCCGCGTGCCTTCCACAACGCCAACACGCTGGCCGAGCTGCATGCGCTCGAAAGCCCCGCCTGACATGCATTTCACCATTCGCCCCCTCAGCGCCGCCGACGCCCCCGCCTTCAAGGCCCTGCGCGACGAAGCCCTGCGCACCGCGCCCGAGGCCTTCACCTCCGACTACGAAAGCGCCGTGGCGCGCCCGGCGTCCGACTACGCGCAGCGCTTCGGTGACCCCTGCTCGGGCACCTTCTTCCTGGGCGCGTTCGACGGCGCGGGCCGGCTCATCGGCTGCGTGGGCTGCGAGCGCGAGGCGCGCGCCAAGCAGCGCCACGCCGCCACCGTGGTCGGCATGATGGTGGCGCCCTCGGCCCAGCGTTGCGGCGCGGGCCGCGCCCTGGTGGCCGAGTGCGTCGCCGCCGCTGCGCGCGTGCCAGGGCTGGAACACCTCGTGCTCACCGTGACCGCCGCCAACACCCACGTGGTACGCCTGTACGAGCAGGCGGGCTTTCGCGCCTGGGGCCTGCTGCCGCGCGCCATCGTGGTCGATGGCACGGGCTACGACAAACTCCACATGGTGCGGCTGCTGCATTCGACTCCGAAGTGAACTGCCCGCACCTTCCACGCTTGGCCTAACGGCTGGGTTTGCATAAAACCCTGCCCATGGATCACATACACGGCAGCGGCTGCCCGCTGTAGGGCCTGTCTTCAAAGTCCCTGGAGCAAAGCCAGCACCCGCTGCGGCATGACGTTGGCCTGAGCCACCATGGCCGTGCCGGCGTTCTGCAGCACCTGCTGGCGCGAAAGCTGCGCCGTTTCGGCCGCGAAATCGGCATCGACGATGCGCGAACGCGCCGCGGCCGTGTTCTCTCCCGCCACGGCCAGGTTGGCAATGGTGCTTTCAAACCGCGACTGCACCGCCCCCAGCGTGGCACGGGCGCTGTTCACCTGGTCAAGGGCGCTGTCCATTTTCAGCAGCGCCACCCATGCGCCCGGCTGGGAGGAAATGTCCACGTCGTGAATACCGCGCTCGAACTTCTGGGTGTAGTTGCCGAACATGCTCATCCCGCCCATCAAATGCACGCCCTGTTCCGCTTGCACGAACACCTGGTCCGCGGCGAGGGTTTGCGCCTTCGTCCAGGGCGTGGAGCCCGTGGGTGCCGCCAGCCCCGCGCCGAAGTGCGTGTTGAGGGCATTGGCATATGCCGCCGCCAGTGCATCGGTCTTGGGGTCGGCGCGCATGTAGGCATCGCGCGCTGCATAGATGTCCGGGTAGTGGTAGCCATAGTTGGAGTTGTCGATCGCGGCCACCAGCGCCTGGGCATTGGCTGCCGAAGGGCTGGCCCAATAGGCCGCGAATTGCCCCGATGAAGCCCCTTCGTAGGGCAGCGAGGTGTTGTTGAGAACCACCTTGCTCAGCACCGACTCGAAATCCGCTGGCGAGAACGTAGCGGCGTCGGCTGCCGTCGTCAGCGCGGCCATGTAGGACGCGGGCGTGGGCGTCCACTGGCTGCGCAGGCCCGTGGTATCGGCGGTGAAGCCGTTGAAGTCCACATCCAGCGGCACGCCATCGCCATCCACGAGCGAGGACATCAGCGCCACGCGGGTGCCGGTGCCCTCGCCGGACACGTAGGCCGTTACGCCCGTTACCGCGGATTTTTCATTGATGGCCGCTACGGCCTGCCCCAGGCGCTCCGCGCTGCTGCCCGCCGGGCCGATTTTCCCAAGGGTCACGGCCGTTCCGCCCACGGTGATGGACAGCACGCCCGCCTCAATGGGGCGTCCGTAATCGGCAATTGCGGGCACGGGCGTGTCGGTGGTATCCAGCCGCAGCGTTTCCGTGTTGTAGGCGATGGCGGAAAGCTGCGTCGCGCGCGTGTCGGCCAGCGTTGCCACGGTGATGGTGTCGCCCGCGTTGGCGCCCACCTGGAATGCGGCACCATCAAAACTGCCGTCCAGCAGGTTGCGGCCATTGAATTGCGACTGGCGCGCCACACGATCCACTTCGCTGGCCAGTTGCGCAACCTCCGCCTGCAAGGCCGCGCGGTCGCTGCGGCTGTTGGTGGCGTTGGCGGCCTGCACGGACAACTCCCGGATGCGCTGCAGCATGCCGCCCACCGTGCCCAGCGCGCCCTCCGCCGTCTGCGCGAGGGAAATGCCGTCATTGGCATTGCGCATGGCCACCGCTGCGCCCCTGACCTGGGTGTTCATGCGCTCGGCGATGGCCAGTCCCGCGGCGTCGTCCTTGGCGCTGTTCACGCGCAGCCCCGATGACAGGCGCTGCACCGCCGTGGCAAGCCCAGCCTGGCTTGCGCTCAAATGGCGCTGTGCGACGAGCGAGGAGAGGTTGGTATTGATGGTGAGTGCCATGGCGTTTACTACGTACGTCGTAGCAATAAGATACCTTTCAGAGGCAACGCCAAATCCGTGAAATCGCTTCTAAAAACTACGCAATTCGTTATTTTGAAAATTCAAAAATGACGTAACTCGTAGTATTCAAAAAATACCGCAACTACGACTCTCGTAGCCCTATGGGACGCGAGATGTCAGAAGCAGATCAGTGCTGGGGGGCGAGGCTCAAGCAAGCCCGGCTCAGCGCGGGCCTGTCGCAAAAGGCCCTCGGCATCGAGGCGGGCATTGATGAATTCGTGGCGAGCACACGCATCAACCGCTACGAGCTGGGCATACATCGGCCCGACCTGCTCACGGTGCGCAATCTCGCCCAGGCCCTGAGTGTGCCGGTGGCATTCTTCTACGCCGACGAAGACGATGAGATTGCCGAATTGCTGCTGCTCTACGCGCGGGCGAAAGCCGGCGTGCGCAAGGAGGTGCGCAAGCTCTTGAACGACAAGGGCGCGCCGCGCAGTTGAACCGCCCGTTACCCGCCACATATCCGTCCAGACCCGACAGAGGTGCATCCAGGGTCTACACCGTCTTGGCCGCCGTCGTGCGGTTCGCTCTGTTGCGCATAATGGCGCGCTCAGTCCCCCGGTGCAGTTGCACGCACGGATGGCCGGCGCCTCTTCCACGCCCGATGACCATTTCCCTGCTGAGCGCGATGGCGTGGGCCAACTACGAGGTTGACGTGACCCTGTTCGATGAAGTGATGTGATGTTCCAGACCACCCACCTGCCCCAGACCCTGACCCCGAAGCGCGAAGAAGTGGACGCCCTCGCCGGCGCCACCATGCTCGAATTCGGCACCCCCTGGTGCCCGCACTGCCAGGGCGCCCAGCCGCTGATCGAGCAGGCCCTGGCCGGACACGCTGGCGTGCGGCACGTGAAGGTGGAAGACGGCAAGGGCCAGCGCCTGGGGCGCAGCTTCGCCGTCAAGCTCTGGCCCACGCTGATCTTTCTGCGCGACGGCCAGGAATTGGCCCGCCTGGTGCGCCCGGGCCAGGCACAGGACATCGCCCAGGCCCTGGATCTGATACAGGCCGCGCGCTGAAGCACGCCCCGTTCAGCGCCCCAGCGCCTGCGCCACGCCCTGGTTGGCCAGGGCGTCCGCGCGCTCGTTGCCCGGGTCGCCGGCGTGGCCCTTGACCCAATGCCATTCGATCTGGTGGCCCGCGCCGTGGGTCAGCTCGTCCAGACGCTGCCATAGCTCCACGTTCTTCACCGGCTGGCCGGCAGCCGTGCGCCAGCCTTTTTTCTTCCAGCCGTGGATCCAGGTCATGATGCCCTGGCGCACGTACTGGCTGTCGAGGTACAGCGCCACCCGGCACGGGCGCTTGAGCGCGGCCAGCGCCTGGATCACGGCCATCAGCTCCATACGGTTGTTGGTCGTATCGCGCTCGCCCCCGAACAGTTCCTTCTCCAGCGTGCCCGATCGCAGCACCACGCCCCAGCCGCCGGGGCCGGGGTTGCCCTTGCAGGCGCCGTCGGTATAAATCACCACCTCAGTCAAAAAACACTCCCTTTGGCGCGCAGCGCCCAACAATCAATGCGGCCGGCGCGTGGCCGTCTTGCCCACCGGCACCGGCGCTCCCGCCGCCTGGCGCGCCTTGCGCCACGACGGCTCCAGCAAACGCATGCCGGCGACGCGCTTGACGGCCACCACCAGGTACGCGGCCCCGAGTATCGGCCACCAGCGCGCACCCAGCGCGTCCATCGCGCTGCTGCGCTCCAGCCAGGCAGTGCTGCGCATGGCTGGGCGAAAGCACCCGTAGCTCACCGATTCCAGCTCGAAGCCCAGCAGGCGCAGCCAGTCGCGCAGGCGCCCCGGCGCGATGAATTCACCCTGCTCGGGCAAAAACAGCTGCCCGCCGGCGCCGTAGCGCTGGTACAGGCGGTCGCGGCGCTGGCGCAAGCCCCACAGGCTCCAGGGGTTCAGGCCGCTGATCAGCACCCGTCCCTCGGGCACCAGCACGCGCTGCACCTCGCGCAGCGCGGCATGCGGGTCGGGGCTTTGCTCCAGCGTGTGCGGCATCAGCACCAGGTCGACGCTGGCCTCGGCAAACGGCAGCGCCTCGGCCGCCGCCAGCAAGGCGGCAGGGGCCTGCGCGCACGCCGGTTCGCCCTCGCCCAGCGCCAGCCAGCGGTGCGGCATGCGGTTGCCGCGCAGCCCCTGCAGTGCCGGCAGGCCCAGTTGCAGGGCATGAAAGCCAAAGATGTCGGCCACCAGTTCGTCGTAGCGCTCCTGCTCCCAGGCCAGCATATAGCGGCCGGGAGGGCTGTCGAGCCAATGGTGCAAATCTATAATCTCGCCGCTCATGAACTTGTTGCCGCTGCCTGCCTTTGCCGATAACTACATCTGGATGCTGCACGACGCGCAGCGCGCGCTCGTGGTCGATCCAGGAGACGCGGCGCCAGTGTTCGAGGCGCTGCGCGGCGCGCACCTGCAGCTCGAAGCGATTCTAGTCACGCACCACCACGGCGATCATGTCGGCGGCGTGACGGCGCTGCAGCAGGCCACCGGCTGCACGGTCTACGGCCCGGCCCGCGAGGCCATCCCGCAGCCCTTCACCGCCTTGCACGGCGGCGCCAGCGTGCACGCCCTGGGCCTGCGCTTCGACGTGCTGGACGTGCCCGGGCACACGGCCGGCCACATTGCCTATTACTGCGCCAGCACAGAGGTGCGCGGCGCACCGCTGCTGTTCTGCGGCGACACGCTGTTTTCCGGCGGCTGCGGGCGTTTGTTCGAAGGCACGCCGGCGCAGATGCAGGCATCGCTGGACTGCCTGGCCGCACTGCCGGATGCGACCCAGGTCTGCTGCGCCCACGAGTACACCCTGTCCAACCTGCAATTCGCCAGCGCCGTCGAACCCGGCAACGCGGCGCTGCAGCGCTACCTGGGCGCATGCCAGGCGCTGCGCGCCGCGGGGCACCCCACGCTGCCGGCGCGCATGGCGACCGAGCGCGCCGTCAACCCGTTTCTGCGCACGCGCGAGGCCACCGTCGTACAGGCCGCGCAAGGCTTCGCCCCAGGCACGCCGGCAAGCGACGCTGCCGCCGTGCTCGCGGCGCTGCGCCAATGGAAGAACGAATTCAAATGAAATACCTGCGGCTGCTGTGGCTCGCCGGCCTGCTGTGGCTGGCCGGCTGCGCCATCCCTCCACAAGAATCGGCCGGCAACGGCACCTCCACGGCTGCGGCCACACGGCTTGAGCCGCTCTACCCCGACGGCCCGCTGAGCCCGATCGCCAGCACCAGCGCAGCGCGCCACCCCGTGGCGGGCATCGACGCGCCCACGGATCTGTGGGATCGGATACGCCGGGGCTTTGCCATGCCCGACCTGGCAACGGACCAGGTGCGCGACCGCGAGCAGTGGTACGCCACGCGGCCCGATTACATCCAGCGCATGACCGAGCGGTCGAGCAAATACCTGTTCTACATCGTCGAGGAAATCGAGCGCCGGGGCATGCCCAGCGAGCTGGCCCTGCTGCCCTTCATCGAGAGCGCGTTCAACCCCCAGGCAATCTCCAGCGCCAACGCCGCCGGCATCTGGCAGTTCATGCCGGCCACGGGCAGCTACTTCGACCTCAAGCAGAACGCCTTCCGCGACGACCGCCGCGACGTGCTGGCCTCCACCCGCGCGGCGCTGGACTACCTGCAGAAGCTCTACGGCATGTTCGGCGACTGGCACCTGGCGCTGGCCGCGTACAACTGGGGCGAAGGCAGCGTGGCGCGCGCCATCGCGCGCAACGAGAAGCAGGGCCTTCCCACCGGCTACCTGGATCTATCCATGCCGGCCGAGACCCGCTTGTACGTGCCCAAGCTGCAGGCCATCAAGAATATCGTAGCCAACCCGGACGGCTTCAGCGTGGACTTGCCGCTGATCGGCAACCACCCCTACTTCCAGAGCGTGGAGATCACCCGCGACATCGACGTGACCCTGGTGGCCAACCTGGCCGGCATCCGCGTGGAGGACTTCCGCGCGCTCAACCCGTCGCTGCAGCGCCCGGTGATACTGGCGGCCGGCATGCCGCAGATCCTGCTGCCCTGGGACAATGCCCAGGTCTTCCGCAAGAACCTGCAGGCGTACAGCGAAGGCCAGTACGCCAGCTGGACCGTGTGGGCCGTGCCCAGCACCATGACGGTGGCCGCAGCCGCCAGGCGCACAGGCATGGACGAGGACGACCTGCGCCGCGTCAACGGCATTCCGCCGCGCATGATGATCAAGGCCGGCTCGGCCCTGATGGTGCCGCGCACGGCGGACAACCAGAAGAACGTGTCGAGCCACCTGGCCGACAACGGCCAGATCGCCTTCACCCCCGAGATCGTCACGCGCCGCACCACGGTGCGCGCCGGCAAGCACGAAACCGTGGCCAGCATCGCCCGGCGCTACAAGGTCAGGCCCGCCGACGTGGCCGACTGGAACGACGTGAAGACCAGCAGCCGCTTCAAGCCGGGCGAATCCGTCGTGATGTACCTGCCGCTGCGCCAGGCCGGCGCCAAGCGCGCCGTGGCGCACTCCAAGACCAGGGTGGCCGCCAGCGCACACGCCAGCCCGGCCAAGCGCAAGCGCTGATCGGGCCGGGCCGCCGCGCCCAAAGCGTGTTTGCGCTCTTACGACAGGCGCAGCGCGTGCATGCCCAACAGCCCCAGCACGCCCACGGCAATCAGGTACAGCGCCACCACGATGTGCAGCAGCTTGGGCATGAGCAAGATCGCAATACCGGCGATCAGGGCAAGCAGGGGGCCAATGCTCAGGTGCAGCGTCATCGCAAGATCCTTGTTTCATGAGCGGCCCCGCGTGGACTGAATGCGGGCCGCAAAGCACGCGACTGTAGCGCACTGCGCCCCTGCGGATCAGGTCACGCCCACTGGATTTTCTGCCCGGCGCGCAGCGCCCACTCGTTGCTGAAGGTCTGGGCCAGCCGCACCTCGGCGCCGGCCAGGCGGGGCTCCAGCCGCGCCATCGTGCGCCACGCCGTCGCGGGCCCGTCCTGGGGCATCAGGCCGTCGGGCGACAGCGTCTCGCGCATCTTCTCGAACGCCGCCATGTAGGCCGCCCGGTCGCCCAGCAGATGATCTGCTGGCACCAGCCGCATCAAGTCCGCGGGGCTGGCCGTCTGCAGCCACTTGAGGCCGCGCACCAGCGCGTTGACCAGCGCCTGCACCGCGGCGCCCTGCTGCCTGGCGTAGGGCTCAGGGGCGAACAGGCAGGCGCCCGGCATCGGCCCGCCGAACATCTCGGCCGTGCCCTTGAGCGTGCGCGCATCGGCGAGCACGCGCACCTGGGCGCGCTGCTCCAGCATGGTGATGACTGGGTCGGCATGGCTCAAGGCCTGCACGCGCCCGCGCTGCAGGCTCTCCAGCGCGGGCCGGCCGGCGCCCACGGGCACGAGGCGCACGTCGCCAAGCGCCACCCGCTGCTGGTCGAGCCACCAATGCACCAGCGATGCGGACGCCGAGCGCGGCGCCGCCACGCCGATGCGCCACTGCCGGATGGCCGCGCCGCCGCGCACCGGCCAATGGCGGCGCGCCGCCACCAGCGCCAACTGGGGCGCCCGCCCCAGGAGCACCAGGCTGCGCCAGAATTGGCCGTCCGGCTGCTGGCGCACCACATGCTCGAACGCACCGCCGCACACGTCCGCGTCGCCCTGCTCCACCGCGCGCATGGCCTGGGCCGTGCTGGCGCACTCGACGAACCGCACCCGCAGGCCCTCCGCCGCGAAATAGCCCAGCTCCCTGGCCACGGTCAGCGGCAGAAACCGCAGATCCGCCTGGCTGGACAGGGCGATGCGCAGCGGCCCGGACGCACCGGAAACGCCAACACGCGCCCACGCCGGCGGCGCCGACAGGGCAGACACCGCAGCCCACCGTCCGAACCGGCGGCGGGAAACGGAACCGGATCCGTCAAACAGCAAAAACGGTGGAATGCCAGAATGTTGCATTGCAGCAATCATGCGGCGAATGCTGCAACGCACCATCAGTAGGAACCCCAAGGGAAAATACCTAGGGATGCTCTGCACGAATCACCGCGCCGCATGCATCTGCGGCCTCGGACGGTCAGATGGTCTGCGTGGCCTTGTCCGAGCCCAGCGCGGAGCCGAGGATTTCCTCGATCTTGGCCTTGAGCTGGCGCGACTTCTCGTCCTTCGGGAAGTGGATGCCCACGCCCTGGGTGCGGTTGCCGCCCACGCGCGCCGGCGACACCCAGGCCACGCGCCCGGCCACGGGATAGCGCTGCGGGTCGTCGGGCAGGGTCAGGAGCACGTAGACGTCGTCGCCCAGCCGGTATTCGCGCGGCGTGGGCACGAAGATCCCACCCTCTTCGAAGAACGGAATGTAGGCCGCGTACAGCGCGGCCTTTTCCTTGATGTTGAGTTGCATCACGCTGGGGCGTGGCGCGGTCGAGGGACTGCTCATGGGTGCTGGTACCTGTGGATCAATGGCGCGAGTTTAGTGTGCCGCAGGCCTGGGCAACAAGCGCTTCGAGCATCAGGCCCGCGTTGAAGGGATGCTCGGCCGTGCGCGCTTCCTGGGTCAGCGCGCGCGCCCAGCGTGCCAGCGCGGCCAGGCCCGGCAGGCGCGCGGGGGGCGGCAGGTCGGCGGCGGCAAAGTAGCGCGGCGGCGCGCCGACGCGCAGCGCCAGCAGGTCGTGGCAGAGCTTTTGCAGCGCGTCCACGGCCTGCGCGGGGGCCAGATCGGCCAGGGCGCGGGCGTCGCCGCGCGCCAGGGCGGCGGGCAGCTGGCCCCAGGCCTGGGGGCTGCGCCCGGCGCGGGCCAGCGCCAGCGCGTCGTCCGGGCGCTCGCCGGCGGCGCGCAGCAGCGCCGGCGCGGCGCCCTCGTCCACGCCCTGCGCCTGCAGCCACGCGGCGGCCTCGTGCGGCGCGGGCCACTGCATGGCGTGGCCCTGGCAGCGGCTGCGTATCGTGGGCAGCAGCTGGTGGACGGCCTGCGTCGCCAGCACGAAGCGCACGTCGCCCGGCGGCTCCTCCAGTGTTTTGAGCAGCGCGTTGGCCGTCACCTGGTTCATTTGCTCGGCCGGGTACACCAGCACGGCCTTGCCGCGTCCGCGCGCGCTGGTGCGCTGCGCAAACTCCACCGCGTCGCGCATCGCCTCGACGCGGATCTCGCGGCTGGGCTTGCGCTTCTTGTCGTCGATCTCGGCCTGCGCCTTTTCCGGCAGGGGCCAGCCCAGCTCGACCATCTGCGTCTCGGGCATGAGCACGCACAGGTCGGCGTGGGTGCGCACGTTGATGGCGTGGCAGCTGGGGCATTGGCCGCAGGCGCCGTTGCCGGTGGCGCCGTCGCACAGCCAGGCGCGCACCAGTTCCAGCGCCAGCACGTACTGCCCCAGGCCCGAAGGCCCGTGCAGCAGCCAGGCGTGGCCGCGCTGCGCCAATAGCTGCTGGCGCTGGCGCGCGATCCAGGGCGGCACGGCAGCGGCGGGCTGGTTCATGGCACAGCCCCGTCCAGCCAGCCTCGGGCGGCCACGGCGGCCAGCATTTGCGCGGCCACCTGGGCGCGCGGCTGCGCCGAATCCAGGCGGGCAAAGCGCTGCGGCGCCTGGGCGGCGCGCGCGGCGTAGCCCTGGGCGACGCGGGCAAAGAACGCCTCGGGCTCGGCCTCGAAGCGGTCGGGCGCGCGCGCGTCGGCCAGGCGCTGGGCGGCCACCTGGGGCGGCAGGTCGAACCACAGGGTCAAGTCTGGATTACGCATCAAATCGGGCTCCGGGCCAAGTCCAGTCTGCGCAAGCCGCTCCATATACAGGAGTGTTTGCAGGTCGAAGCCACGGCCCGCGCCCTGGTAGGCAAAGGTGGCGTCGGTGAAGCGGTCGCACAGCACGGCGTCGCCGCGCGCCAGCGCCGGCTCGATCACGGCGCGCAGATGGTCGCGCCGCGCGGCGAAGACGAGCAGCGTCTCGGTCAGCGCGTCCATGTCCTGGTGCAGCAGCAGCGTGCGCAGCTGCTCGGCCAGCGGCGTGCCGCCGGGCTCGCGCGTCAGCGTCACGCCGCGCCCCTGGCGGCGCAGCGCCTCGGCCAGGGCGTCGATATGCGAGGACTTGCCCGCGCCGTCTATGCCCTCGAAGGTGATGAAAATGCCTGGGGTCATTTGCTTGCGCGCTGATAGCGGTCAACCGCCCGGTTGTGTTCCTGCAGCGTGGCGCTGAAGTGGCTGGAGCCGTCGCCGCGCGCCACGAAGTACAGCGCCTTGGTGGGCGCGGGCTGCACGGCGGCCAGCAGCGCCTGCACCCCCGGCATGCTGATGGGCGTGGGCGGCAGGCCGCCGCGGGTGTAGGTGTTGTAGGGCGTATCGGTCTGCAGGTCACGCCGGCGCAGGTTGCCGTCGAACTTCTCGCCCAGGCCGTAGATGACGGTCGGGTCGGTCTGCAGCGGCATGCCGATGCGCAGGCGGTTGATGAAGACCCCGGCGATCTGCGCGCGATCCTGCGCCTGGCCGGTTTCCTTCTCGACGATGCTGGCCAGAATCAGCGCCTGGTCGGCCGACTGCAGCGGCGTGTCGGGCGTGCGCTCGGCCCAGGCGGCCTCCAGGCGCCTGTCCATGGCGTGCAGCGCGCGGCGCAGCACGGCCAGGTCGCTGCTGCCCTTGGCGAAGGTGTAGGTGTCGGGGAAGAACCGCCCCTCGGGCGCGACGCCGGGGCGGCCCAGCGCGGCCATGATGTCGGCGTCGCTCATGCCGGCGCTGGCGTGGCCGAGCTGTTCGCTGCGGTTCAGCGCCGCGCGCAGCTGGCGGAAGTTCCAGCCCTCGACCAGCGTGAGCGCGTGCAGCGCCTGCTCGCCGCGCACGATTTTCTGCAGCAGCGTGTACGGCGTGGTGCCGCGCGCGATCTCGTAGTTGCCAGCCTTGATGTCGCGGCTTTTACCCGACAGGCGAAACCACCAGAACAGCGCCCGGGCGTCGGTGTCCAGCCCCGCGCGCACCGCCGCCTGGGCCACGCCCCTGGGGCTGGTGCCGGGCTCGATGTCCAGCTCCAGCGGCTGATCGGCGGGCGCGCCGGCGCGCCAGGCCAGCGGTGCATGCAGCCACCAGGCCGTGCCCGCGCTCAAGGCGCAGGCGGCAACGAAGATCAAAACCAGGAAACGGCGCACAACCCTGCTGTCTGTGTGAATCGAACCGTTCATCATAATTCAGCCATGACCGCGATCCAGCACGGCGCCCGGCTCGAAGGCGCCACCCCTCTAGACCATCTTGGCGTGATCCGCGCCAGCGGCGAGGACGCCGCCAAATTCCTCCATGGCCAGCTGACGCAGGACTTCGCCCTGCTGGATCACGGCCACGCCCGCCTGTGCGCGCACCTGAGCAACAAGGGCCGCATGCTGGCGAGCTTCGTCGCCTTCCGGCGCGGCGGCGCGGACGTCCTGCTGGTGTGCAGCCGCGACCTGCTGCCCGCCGCGCTGGCGCGGCTGTCGCGCTTCGTGCTGCGCGCCAAGGTCAAGCTGGAAGACGCCAGCGCGGCTTTCCAGCTCTACGGCCTGGCCGGCAGCGCCGCCGCCGCGCTGCTGCCCCCGCAGGGCAGCGCCTGGGACAAGCACGATGCGGGCGACGCCAGCGTGGTGCAGCTCTACCCCGCCTGCGGCCAGGCGCGCGCGCTGTGGCTGGCGCCGGCGGGCACGCCGGCACCGGCAGGCGCCGCGCTGGCGCACGGGGACTGGCTGTGGGGCGAGGTGCGCAGCGGCGTGGCCACGCTGAGCGTGCCCGTGGTCGAGGCCTTCGTGCCGCAGATGCTCAACTACGAATCGGTGGGCGGGGTCAACTTCAAGAAGGGTTGCTACCCCGGCCAGGAGGTGGTGGCGCGCAGCCAGTTCCGCGGCACGCTCAAGCGCCGGGCGTTCATCGCCCACGCCAGCGCCAGCGTGGCCGCGGGCGCCGAGGTATTCGCCGCCGCCGACCCCGAGCAGCCCTGCGGCACCGTGGCGCAGGCCGCGCCCGCGCCCGGGGGCGGCGTGGACGCCATCGTCTCGATCCAGCTGTCCGCCGCGCAAGAGCCGCTGCAGGCGGGCGGGGCGGCGCTGGAGCTGCTGCCGCTGCCCTACGCGCTGCTGGAAGATATCTAAAAAAAATAGCTGTTTACGCTTGATAGACAATGTTTTCAGATACAAAAATATCTGAATTGCTTGTACACCATGTGCAAACAGCTTCTTTTTGAATAGCGCCGCTGTTACAGGCCGCGCCGCATGGTGACGTGCGCGATGCCGGCCTCCTCGAAGCGCTCGCCCACTACCGTAAACCCGGCGCGGCGGTAAAAGCCTTCGGCGCTGCACTGCGCGTGCAGCTCCACGCCCTGGTCGCCGCGCTGGCGCGCGGCCTGCACCAGGGCGTCGAGCACCATGCGCCCCCAGCGCTGGCCGCGCACGGCGCGCGCCACCGCCATGCGGCCGATGCGGCCCACGCCGCCCTGCGCGGGCAGCAGCCGGCCAGTGGCCACGGGCTGGCCCAGGCGGTTGCAGGCCACGGCGTGTACGGCGGCGGCGTCCTGGCCGTCCATCTCCAGCGCGCGGTCGATGCCCTGCTCGTCCACGAACACCGCCATGCGCAGGGCCGTGGCGTCATCGCCCAGCGTGGCCCATTCGCCCACGCGCAGTTCCACCACCGGCTCGCCCGCCTCGTGGGCGGCGATCATGTCGCGCAGCGGCTGCGGCACGCTGCGCTTGGTCTGCGTGGCCGGGTCGGCAAACACGTAGACCAGCTCGACGGTGACGAGCAGGCGCTCGCCGGCAAAGATGCCGCAGGCAAAGGTCATCGAGCTGTCGCCCACGCGCGCGCAGCGGATGCCCACGTCCAGCAGGTCGTCGAGCCGCGCCGAGGCGTGGTATTCCACGCTGGCCCTCTTCAGGTACACCTCGCCGCCCAGCGCTTGCATGCCCTGCTCGTAGGGCAGCGCCAGCGCGCGCCAGTATTCGGTGATCGCGCAGTCGGCATAGGTCAGGTAGTGGGCGTTGAAGACGATTTTCTGTGCGTCGACCTCCGACCAGCGCACGCGCAGGCGGTGGATACAGGGGAATTCGTGGGGTTGCATACGGTATTACTCCATGTGAAAGGCACTGCGCAGCGCACGCGCCGCGTCTTGGTGAAATTGGCGCGCCTCGGGAATGGCGCGGCCCATCTTGATGAATTCGTGCGTCACGCCGCGGTAGATCTCCAGATCGACCGGAACACCGGCGGCACGCAGCTTGTCGGCATACTGCAGGCCTTCGTCGACCAGCGGGTCGCACTCGGCCAGGGCCACCCAGGCGGGGGCCACGCCGTCCACGTCGGGCGCGAGCAGCGGCGCGAAGCGCCAGTCCTCGCGCTGCGCGGGATCGGGCGCGTAGTTGCCGAAGAACCACGCGATGGCGGCGCTGTCCAGCACCAGTCCCTGGCCGTAGCGCTGGTGCGAGGCGGTGTCCTGGTGCGCCGTGGCGCCGGGGTAGACGAGCAACTGCAGCGCCAGCGGCAGGCGGGCATCGCGCGCGGCGATGGCGCACGCCGCCGCCAGCGTGCCGCCCGCGCTGTCGCCCCCCACGGCCAGGCGGGCGGGATCGGCACCCAGGGCTGCGGCCTGCGCGGCCAGCCACTGCAGCGCGTCCCAGGCGTCGTTGCTGGCCACCGGAAAGCGGTGCTCGGGCGCCAGCCGGTAGTCCAGCGACACCACCATGCAGCCGGCCAGGCGCGCCAGCTCGCGGCACAGCACGTCGTGCGTGGCCACGCTGCCGATCGTGAAGCCCCCGCCGTGCAGGTACAGCAGCAGCGGCAGGCCGGCGTCGTGCGTTGGCGCGTACAGGCGCGCGGGCAGCGGCGCGCCGTCGCGCGCGGGAAGGCGCAGTTCCTGCACCCTGGCCAGCGGCGCGCGGGGCACCTCCAGCACGTCGGCGCCGGCGGCGTAGGCGGCGCGCGCCTGTGCGGGGGGCAGCGTATGCAGCGCCGGGCGCGCGGCGCGCGCCATGCGGTCGAGCACGCCGCGCATCTGCGGCGTCAAGGCAATGTCTGGCGGCACGGCGGTCATGCTGCGGCCGGCGCCTCGCGGTGTGTCCAGCGCGAGCCCTGCAGCGCGCGCACCGGCACGGCCAGCTGCACCTGCAGGCGTTCGAGCGCGTCCATCAACTGGAAGTTGATCTGCTGCTGCGCGTCGCGATAGGCGGCGTAGTCGGGGTCGAGCATGTAGTACACGCATTCGAATTCGAGCCAGCCCTCACCGAAGGCTGTCATGTGCGCGCGGTCGAAGCGCACCTTGTCCAGGCTGGAGACGATGCGGCGCAGCTCCTGCACGGTGCGCTCGGCCTTGGCGCGCGGCGTGTCGATGGCCACGCGAAAGCCGAACACCACGCGCCGCTCGCGCATGCGGCTGTAGTTGTGCACCTTCTCCTGCAGCAGCAGGGCGTTGGCGATGGCGATCTCCTCGCCCGACAGCGACTGGATGCGCGTGCTCTTGATGCCTACGCGCCGCACCGTGCCCAGGTCGGCGCCGAAGGCAATGAACTCGCCCACCTCGAACGGCTTGTCCATCCCGATGCTGATGGATGCGAACAGGTCGCCCAGCACGTTCTGCGCCGCCAGCGCCACCGCCACGCCGCCCACGCCCAGGCTGGCGATGAAGGCGTTGACGTTGACCCCCGCGTTGCCCAGTACCGCCAACAGCAGCGTGGCCCAGACGACGAGCTGCGCCGTCCACTTGAGCACGCCGAAGATCACCGGATTGCCCGGCGCGTCCTGGTGCCGCGCCAGGCGGCCCAGCGTGGCGGTGATCAGCCGATCCATCCAGAAGGCCAGCTGCAGCCCGATCAGCAGATACATCAGTTGATCCAGGCGCTTGCCGGCTGCGTCCGGCCAGTCCAGGAAATGCCCTGCAATCACCACGGCCAGCGCCAGCAGCAGCCAGGCGCGCGTGGCGCCCAGCACGGCAGCGGCCACCTCCAGCACCCCGCCGGGGCGCGCCTGCGCCAGTGCCCGGCATCTGCCGGCGGCCACGGCCACCAGCAGGTACGCCAGCAAAAAACCCAGCAAGGCCCCCGCAGCGGCAAACGCCCAGGCCTGCGCCGGGTTGCCCAGCCACTGCGCATCCAACCAACCATCCATCACCGACTCACCTTTCTTGCAAACCAACAAAAAAACCAGGCGATGGCGCGCGTGTTGCTTGACGACACCCGCGCCATCGCCCCAGGCCGTACTGTGCGAGTGGCCTTGCTACTTGAAGTTCACTTGCACGGGCTGCGCACCGGGCAGCCCGACGTAGGTGGCCGTCACCGACAGGCCGGCGCGCGGGGGCAGCAGCGGCGAGAACGAGCCCAGGCTGAGCAGATCGCCGCGCTGCAGGGTGATGTTCTCCTTGTGCAGCGCCTGTGCCATCCAGACCACGGCGTTGAGCGGGTTGTCCAGCACGTCGGCGCCCTTGCCGCCGCCGAGCAGCTGGCCCTCGGCGTTGGTCAGCTGCACTTGCATGCGTTCGAGCGCGCCCAGCAGCTGGTAGCGCTCGCCGCGCGTGGCCGGCACGTCAATGGGCGTGCCAGCCACGCCCAGGCGCGCGCCCACGTTGATGGCGCTCACGCCCGCGCCGTTGAGCTGGGAGGGCGCCTGTACCATCAGGTCGGGCAGCTCGATGAAGGGAATGATCTGATCGACGTGCTGCAGCACCTCGTACGGCGTGCGCGCCTGGTTGATGGCGGCGTCCTTCACGCGCACCAGCATATCGGCCTCGTACAACGGACGCGCGCCGAAGTTTGGCGCAATGGTGAAGCCGCTGGGCTGGATCATGCCCTCGTAGAGCTTGCCCCACACCGGCTGGTCGGTGTTGAAGCGCTTTTGCACCGCCGGGTTGGTCAGGCCCGCCTTGTAGCCCACCACCTTGCCCAACTGGGGTGCCAGCAGTGCGTTGAGCTTGGCACGCGTGCAGGCGCCGTCGGCATCGCTCAGCGTGGCGAAGTTGGGCGCGGGCGTCTTTGCAAGGTAATGCCGGGCCAGTTCGCCCACCTGCGCGTCGTCCAGACACTGCGCCCCCACGCCTGTCGCCAGCGTGACGCCAAAAACGGCCAGGCAAAGGGTTTGCTTCATGTTCATGCATGTCTCCTGGTTGTAATGTGGGAGGTCATCGTAATTGCATCGCACGGCTCATCGCACCATGGCTTTCATCTACTACCTTACCAACATCCAATTCGAATACGGCGCCGTCGGGCTGCTGGCGCAGGAATGCGCGCGCGTGGGCATCACCCGCCCCCTGGTCGTGACCGACCCCGGCGTGAAGGCCGCGGGCGTGCTGCAGCCCGCGCTGGACGCGCTGGCCGGCCTGCCCGTGGCCGTGTTCGACCAGACCCCGGCCAACCCCACCGAAGCCGCCGTGCGCGCCGCCGCCGCCATCTACCAGGCGCAAGGCTGCGACGGCCTGGTGGCGGTGGGCGGCGGCAGCGCCATCGACTGCGCCAAGGGCATCGCCATTGCCGCCACGCACGAAGGGCCGCTCACGCGCTACGCCACCATCGAGGGCGGCTCGGGCCTGATCACCGAGGCGGCCGCCCCGCTGATTGCCGTGCCCACCACCAGCGGCACCGGCAGCGAGGTGGCGCGCGGCGCCATCATCATCGTGGACGACCACCGCAAGCTGGGCTTCCATTCGTGGAACCTGCTGCCCAAGACGGCCATCTGCGACCCCGCCCTGACGCTGGGCCTGCCGCCGCTGCTGACGGCCGCCACCGGCATGGACGCCATCGCCCACTGCATGGAGACCTTCATGTCGGCGGCCTTCAACCCGCCAGCCGACGGCATCGCGCTGGACGGCCTGACGCGCGGCTGGGCGCACATCGAGGCCGCCACGCGCGACGGCGGCAACCGCGATGCGCGCCTGAACATGATGAGCGCCAGCATGCAGGGCGCCATGGCCTTCCAGAAAGGCCTGGGCTGCGTGCACTCGCTCAGCCACAGCCTGGGCGGGATCAACCCGCGCCTGCACCACGGCACGCTCAACGCCGTGTTCCTGCCGGCCGTGGTGCGCTTCAATGCGCAGGCCGATTCGGTGCGACAAGGCAAACGCCTGGAACGCATGGCGCAGGCCATGGGGCTGGCGTCGGCCGGCGACATTCCCGACGCCATCCGCGACATGAGCGCGCGCCTGGGCCTGCCCACGGGCCTGGCCGCCATGGGCGTGACCGAGGCCGTGTTCGGCGACGTGATCCGCGGCGCCCTGGCCGACCACTGCCACAAAACCAATCCGCGCGAGGCCAGTGCGCAGGACTACCGCGAGATGCTGGCCGCGTCGATGTAACTACGCCATCAAACGACCACCGGCTCCGGCTCCAGCCGGATGCCGAAGCGTTCGTACACGCTGGTCTGTATGGCCTTGGCCAGCGTCATCACCTCGCCGCCGGTCACGCTCTCGTCAGGGCTGTGGCGGTCGCCCCGATTCACCAGCACCAGCGCCTGCCTGTCGTACACGCCGGCGCGGCCCATGGTCTTGCCCTTCCAGCCGCAGGCATCAATCAACCAGCCCGCAGCCAGCTTGATGCGCCCGTCGGCCAGCGGGTAGTGCACCACCTTGGGGTCGCGCCCGATGATGTCCTGGCACTGCTCTGGCGTCACGGTGGGGTTCTTGAAGAAGCTGCCGGCATTGCCCACCACAGCCGGATCAGGCAGCTTGGCACGCCGGATGGCGCATACCCAGTCGAACACCTGCTGCGCGCTGGGGTGATGCACGCCGCTCTCGGCGCACTTGCGCTCCAGTTCCAGGTAACCCAGCTCGGGCCGCCAATCCTTGCGCAAATGAAAGCGCACGTGGGTGATGACGGCGCGCCCGGCCAGGCCCATGCCCTGGCCCCAATGGCCGGGCAGGCCCGCGCCTTCGCGCTCGGCCAGCGGCGCGGCGTGCTTGAACACCGAGTCGCGGTAGCCGAAGGCGCACTGCGCGGCGTCCAGCGTGAAGTGACTGCCCGTGGCCAGGTCGATCGCGTCCAGCGAGTGGAAGCGATCCTGCAGCTCGACGCCGTAGGCGCCGATGTTCTGCACCGGCGCCGCGCCCACGGTGCCGGGAATCAGCGCCAGGTTCTCCAGCCCCGGCCAGCCGCGCGCCAGCGTCCAGGCCACCATGTCGTGCCAGACCTCGCCCGCGCCGGCCTGCACGATCCAGGCCCTGTCGGTCTCGTCCACCAGCTCCAGCCCCTTGATCTCCATCTTGAGCACCACAGGCCGCACGTCGCCCGTCAGCACGATGTTGCTGCCGCCGCCGAGCACGAACAGCGGCTGGCGCGCCAGCCGGTGGTCGGCCAGCAGGTCGTGCACGTCCTGTACCGAGCGCACGCGCACCAGGGTATGCGCGCGGGCGCTGATGCCAAAGCTGTTGCAACTTTGCAGGGAGACGTTTTTCTCGACTAACATCCCTGCAATTGTCGCATCCGCCTCCTGTCCGGATGCGGGTTCTTACCGAATTGCCGAAAGCTTGCCATGCCCTCTTTTGATACCGTCTGTGAAGCCAACTTCGTCGAAGTGAAAAACGCCGTGGACAACACAGCCAAGGAGATCGGCACGCGCTTCGACTTCAAGGGCACATCCGCCGCCATCGAACTCAAGGACAAGGAAATCACGCTGTTCGGCGACGCTGACTTCCAGCTGCAGCAGGTCGAGGACATCCTGCGCAACAAACTGACCAAGCGCAGCGTGGACGTGCGCTTCCTGGATGTGCAAAAGCCCGTGAAGGCGGGCGGCGACAAGCTCAAGCAGGTCGTCAAGGTAAAGAACGGCATCGACAGCGAGCAGGCCAAGAAGATTCAGAAGCTCATCAAGGAAAGCAAGCTCAAGCTGCAGGCCGCCATCCAGGAAGAAAAAGTGCGCGTGACCGGCGCCAAGCGCGACGACCTGCAGGCCGCCATGGCGCTGCTGCGCAAGGAAGTGGCCGACCTGCCGCTGACCTTCGACAACTTCCGCGACTGATTACCCCGGCCACCCCATGCGCCTGCCCACCACCCTCCCCCACCTGGCGCTGGCCGCAGCGCTGCTGGCGCCCCTGGCCGCGCACAGCCAGAACGTGGCCCTGGCCGGCGTGCTGGGCAGCAAGGCGCTGCTGGTGATCGACGCCAGCGAGCCGCGCAGCCTGGCGCCGGGGCAGGAGTACATGGGCGTCAAGCTCATCAGCGTGGGGCGCGACGAGGCCGTGATCCAGACCGCCGCCGGCCGGCGCACGCTGCTGCTGGGCGAGGCGCCGGTCAGCCTGGGCGGCAGCGGCGGAGGCGGGCAGCGCCTGGTGCTCAAGGCCGACGCGCGCGGGCACTTCATCAACACCGGCTTCATCAACAGCCACATCATGCAGTACATGGTGGACACGGGCGCCTCCACCGTGGCCATCGGCCGCCCCGAGGCCGAGCGCCTGGGGCTGAAGTTCCAGGCCGGCCAGCCCGTCAACATCAGCACCGCCAACGGCCAGGGCAAGGCCTGGCGCGTCCGGCTCGACTCGGTGCGCATCGGCGACCTGGAGGTGCACGGCGTGGACGCCGTGGTCACGTCCGAGCCCATGCCCTACGTGCTGCTGGGCAACAGCTTTCTGAACCGCTTCCAGATGAGCCGTTCGGGCAGCGAGATGGTGCTGCTCAAACCCTGACAGATCCACGCCGCATGACCATCGAAGTTTCCCCCAACGGCGCTGAAACGCCAGACATCGAATACGAGGATCTGCTGGGCCAATGGTCCGACCTGGAAGCGGCGCTGGGCGCGCTGCTGCTGCGTCCGGGCAGCGTGCAGGACTTCGCCGCCAAGCTGCGCCTGTGCGACCAGTGGCTGCAGGATCTGGTGGCGCACGACATCGACGCTGCGCTGTACTTGATGTTCCAGCTCGCCTCCACCTCCACGGTGGGCTACAGCGCATCGCACGCGCTGGTGTGCGCCACGCTGTGCCACATCCTGGCGCAGGAGCTGGAGCTGCCCGCGCGCGAACGCGACAGCCTGGTGCGCGCCGCGTTCACGATGAATATCGGCATGACGGCGCTGCAGGACGAGCTGGCGCAGCAGCGCGATCCGCTCACCCCCGAGCAGCAACAGACCATTGCGCGCCACCCCCTGGACAGCCTGGAGCTGCTGGAGCAGCTGCATATCGTCGACGACCTGTGGCTGGACGTGGTAGCGCAGCACCATGTGCCGCTGGATGACAAGGCCCCGCTGGCCGGCCTGCCGGCGCAGGAACGCCTCAACCGCATCCTGGGCACGATCGACCGCTACGCCGCCATGATCAGTCCGCGCAAGTCCCGCGCCGGCAAAAGCGCCACAGACTCGGTGCGCGCCATCGTCGGCCACGACGACGAGCAGCGCGATGAGGTCAGCCTGACGCTGGTGCGCACGATTGGCCTGTGTCCGCCCGGCACGCTGGTACGGCTGGACAACGGCCAGACCGCGCTGGTGCTGCGCCGCAGCGACAAGCCCAATTTCCCCATGGTGGCCAGCCTGCTGGGCGCACGCAAGGAACCGCTGGATCCGCCCCTGCTTTATCACACGGTGCGTGGCCAGCCGCGCATCCAGTCGGCGCTGGCGCATTCGGCCGTGGCGCTGGAGCTGCTCAATCACCGCACGCTGGTGCGGCTGGGGCTGTACGCCGCCCAGCGCACGCACAGCATTTGATCACCCCGGTTTCTTGGCGCCCAGGCGCGATTCCTTGCCCTCGATCAGGCGCTTGATGTTGTCCTTGTGGCGCCAGGCCAGCAGGCCCGACATGACGGCGATCGACAGCCCCACGCGGGCATCGGTGTACCACGCCACGCCGCCGCCCAGGATGTAGAAGAACGGCGCGAACACCGCCGCCGCCAGCGAGGCCAGCGACGAGTAGCGAAAGAAGAAGGCGATGATGGCCCAGGTCAGCAGCGTTGCCAGTCCCAGCCAGCCGCTCACCCCCAGCAGCACGCCGGCCGCCGTGGCCACGCCCTTGCCGCCCACGAAGCGAAAGAACACCGGCCACAGGTGGCCCAGGAACGCCGCCAGGCCCACCAGCGCCAGCGTGCCTTCCTCCAGTCCGTAAGGCTTGCCGAACCAGCGTACCAGCACCACCGGCAGCCAGCCCTTGAGCGCGTCGAACGCCAGCGTGACGACAGCCGCCAGCTTGGAGCCCGAGCGCAGCACATTGGTGGCCCCTGGGTTCTTGCTGCCGTAGGTGCGCGGATCGGACAGTCCCATGGCGCGGCTGACGATGACGGCAAAGGACAGCGAGCCCAGCAGGTAGGCGGCAGCGGTAGCGGCGAGGGTCAGCAGGATGGAGCTCACGGCAGTCGGGGGTATGGTTGCGGAACAAGCTCCCTATTCTGCCAGCGCGCACTGCACCGGCTGAGCCTGCAACAGCTGCACGCACACCTGCGGGTCGATCTGCACCAGAAAACCGCGGCGCCCGCCGTTGATGGCGATGCGCGGCAGCTCCAGAATGCTCTGCTCGATGTAGACCGGCATCTGCCGGCGCGTTCCGAACGGCGACGTGCCTCCCACCAGATAGCCACTGTGGCGGTTCGCCACCTCGGGCTTGCAGGGCTCTATGCTCTTGGCGCCAACCTGGCGCGCCAGGTTCTTGGTGGAGACCTTGCAGTCGCCGTGCATCAGCACAATCAACGGCCTGGCATCCTGATCCTGCATCACCAGGGTCTTGACCACCGTGTGCTCATCCAGCCCCAGCTGGCGCGCCGATTCACCCGTGCCGCCGTGCTCAACGTAGTCGTACGGGTGCTCGCTGAACGCCACGCGGTGCGCCCGCAGCATCTGGGTAGCCGGCGTTTCGCTCACGTGCGTGGTCTTGTCTTTCTTTGCCATACTACTTAATCAATAGCTAATAACGCCCTATATTAGGGCGTTACATGCTATTTTCGTTCTGAACTATTGAGCCGGATCGCGCAGTTGCCAACGGATGGCATCCACCTCGGCCAGCAGCTCAGGCGCAAGCTGGACATTCCAGGCATCCAGGTTCTCGTCGAGTTGCGCCAGCGTCGTCACGCCGATGATGGTGCTGGCTACGCGCCAGTTGCGGTAACAGAACGCCAGTGCCAGTTGCACCGGGGTCAGGCCGTGGTCGCGCGCCAATTGGTTGTAGCGCCGCGCCGCCGCCAGCGCCTCGGGCCGGCCCCAGCGCTGCTTGCGCACCGAGGCGTAGCGGGCAATGCGCGCGTCCTGCGGCGCGCCGGGCGCGTCGGGCGCGTGCTCGTCGTACTTGCCCGCCAGCAGGCCAAAGCCCACGGGCGAATAGGCCAGCAGCGACACATTCAGGCGATGGCAAGTCTCATCCAGGCCGTTCTCCCAGCTGCGGTTGATGAGGCAGTACGGGTTCTGCACTGTAGCCACCCGCGGCAGGCCGTGCTGCTCGGCCAGGCGCACGAATTCGTGCACACCGTACGGCGTTTCATTGGACAGGCCCACGTGGCGCACCTTGCCGTCGCGCACCAGCCGGGCCAGCGCCTCCAGCTGCTCGTGGATGGAGGTGGTGCTGACCTCCTTGGCCGGGTCGTAGTACAGGTTGCCGAAGGCGGGCGCGTGGCGCTCGGGCCAGTGGATCTGGTAGAGGTCGATCACGTCCGTTTGCAAGCGGCGCAGACTGCCCTCGCACGACGCGGCGATGTCGGCCGCCGTCATGCCCTTGCCATCCCGTATCCAGGGCATGCCGCGCGACGGGCCGGCCACCTTGCTGGCCAGCACGATGCGCTGGCGCAGGCCGGGGTGCCTGGCCAGCCAGTGGCCGATGATGGTTTCGGTCGCGCCAAAGGTCTCGGCACGCGCCGGCACGGCGTACATCTCGGCCGTATCCAGGAAATTCACGCCGCGCGCGATGGCGCGATCCAGAATGGCGTGGGCACGGGATTCATCCACTTGCTCGCCAAAAGTCATGGTGCCCAGACAAATGGGCGTTACCTGCAGGCCGCTGTGGCCCAGTGCAACGGTTGGGGTAAGGGTATCGGTCATGCGGCCAAATATAAACAGCCGCGCAAAAACCTGCTTGCCGCCCGCCGCTTGTCCCACCCACGACAAGCGACCGCGCCGCGCAAACCAATAATCGGCGCATGCAAGCAACCACCTACCAGGCCCTGCGCCCCGCCCACAGCAGCTTTGTTCCCATCCGCACCCTGCGCTACCACGTGCGCACCTGGGGCACGCCCGGCAGCCTGCCGCCGCTGGTGCTGCTGCACGGCTGGATGGACGTGGGCGCGTCGTGGCAGTTCATCGTCGACGCACTGGCCGATGCGTTCGTGCAAGGGCGCCACATCATCGCGCCCGACTGGCGCGGCTTCGGCCGCACGGCCATGCCGGCGCCGTGCGACAGCTACCATTTCGCCGACTACCTGGCCGACCTGGATCGGTTGCTCGATCATTTCGCCGGTGACCGGGCCGTGGATCTGGTAGGGCACAGCATGGGCGGCAACGTAGTCATGCATTACGCCGGCGCCCGGCCCGCGCGCGTGCGCCGCCTGGTCAATCTGGAAGGCTTTGGCCTGCCTGCCACCACACCGCAACAGGCGCCGCAGCGCCTGGCGCAGTGGATGGACGAACTGCGCGCATTCGAGCGCGGGGCGCTCGACCTGAAAAGCTACGCCAGCGCAACCGAAGTGGCGCAGCGCCTGACAAAAACCAACCCGCGCCTGGCGCCCGGCAAGGCCGCATGGCTGGCGCAGCACTGGGCGGCGGAGCAGGCCGACGGCCGCTGGCGCATCCTGGGCGACGCGGCGCACAAAATCACCAATCCCCACCTTTTTCGTGCAGAAGAGGCCGGCGCGCTGTACGCGGCCATCACCGCGCCGGTGCTGGCCGTAGAAGCCAGCAGCGACAGCCTGACCCAGTGGTGGAAGGACAAGTACACCCTGGCCGAATACCACCAGCGCCTGGCGCAGGTGCGCGACTGCCGCATCGCGGTGCTGCCCGACTGCGGCCACATGCTGCACCACGACCAGCCCGAGGCGCTGGCGCGGCTGCTGCAGGACTTTGTCGCGTAGCGCGATCAGCCCTGCCCGAAACCGCCGCCGCCAGGCGTCTGGATCTCGAACACATCACCTGGCGCCATCTGCACCTGGCCTATGTGCTCCAGCGGCTCCACTTGGCCGGTGGCGCGCAGCACACGGTTGACGCCCGGCAGACCCGCCTGGCCGCCCGCCATGCCGAAGGCACCGTGCGCGCGGCCGTTGGACAGGATGCTGGCCGTCATGGGCTCCAGGAAGCGCACACGGCGCACGCCGCCGTCGCCACCCCGCCAGCGCCCCGCTCCCCCCGATCCGCCGCGGATGGCGTAGCTCTCCAGGCGCACCGGGAAGCGCCATTCCAGCACCTCGGGGTCGGTCAGGCGAGAATTGGTCATGTGCGTCTGCACCACCGACGTGCCGTCGAAACCGCCAACGAGCGCGCCGGCATCATCGAACAGGCCGCCCGCACCACTGCCGCCCGAGATGGTCTCGTAGTATTGGTAGCGCGCGTTGCCGAAGGTGAAGTTGTTCATGGTGCACTGGCTTGCCGCCGACACCCCGAGCGCGCCCAGCAGCGCGTTGGTGATGCAGGTGGATGTCTCCACGTTGCCCGCCACCACCGACGCCGGCGGGTTGGGGTTGAGCATGCTGCCGGCGGGAATGACGACCTTCAATGGCTTGAGGCAGCCGGCGTTGAGCGGAATGTCGTCGTCCACCAGCGAACGGAACACGTACAGCACCGCCGCCATGCACACGGCCGTGGGGGCGTTGAAGTTGTTGGCCTGCTGCGCGCTGGTGCCGGCAAAGTCGATCACGGCGCTGCGCGCCGCCGCGTCGATGCGCACGGCAACGCTGATCTGCGCGCCGTTGTCCAGCGCCAGTGTGTAGCCGCCATCGCGCTGCCGTGCGGCCAGGCGCGTGATCGCACGGCGCACCGACTCCTCAGCGTTGTCCTGCACGTGCCGCATATAGGCCTGTACCACATCCAGGCCGTAATGCGCCACCATGCGCTGCAGCTCCTGCACGCCTTTTTCGTTGGCGGCGATCTGCGCCTTCAGGTCGGCCAAATTCTGCTGTGGGTTGCGGCTGGGGTATGCGCCGCCTGCCAGCAGGGCCAGGATCTCGGCCTCGCACAGCCGGCCCGCGTCGACCAGCTTGACGTTGTCCAGCTGTACGCCCTCCTCCTCGATGCGGGTGGAAAACGGCGGCATCGACCCCGGTGTGCTGCCGCCCACGTCGGCGTGGTGGCCCCGGCTGCCCACGTAGAAGGTCGGCTCCTGCGCGGTGCCGATGTAGACCGGCGTGATGACCGTGATGTCGGGCAGGTGCGTGCCGCCGTGGTAGGGATCGTTGAGCACGAATACATCGCCCCGGTGCATATTGCCCCGGTTGCGCTCTATCACCGTTCGTATGCTCTCGCCCATCGATCCCAGATGCACTGGCATGTGCGGCGCATTGGCAATGAGCTGGCCCTGGCCGTCGAACAGCGCGCACGAGAAATCCAGCCGCTCCTTGATATTGACCGAGTAGGCGGTGTTCTGCAGCTGCAGCCCCATTTGCTCGGCAATATTCATGAACAGGTTGTTGAACACTTCCAGCAACACCGGGTCGGCCTGGGTGCCGGCGGCATGGACGCTGGCACGCGGCACGCGGCGCGTGAGCAGCAGGTGATTCAGCGCCGTCAGGCGCGCCTGCCAGCCAGGTTCGACCACCGTGGTGGCGTTCTGCTCGGCGATGATGGCCGGGCCCGCCAGTACATCGCCGGCGCGCATGTCGGCACGCACCACCAAGGCTGCGTCGTGCCACGCGGGGTGGCCGTCCACGCCGGTGCTGAACATACGCACCGTGGCGCGGCGCGGTACTTCGCGCTCAGCCTGCAGCGGCTGGGTACGCTCGTGCGGCGCCTCCCCGGCAACCACGGCTTCGACCGACACGGCTTCAACAATCAGCGCTTTGCCCTGCATCAGAAAGGCAAAGCGCTGGCGATAGGCGGCCTCGAAGCCGGCCACGATCTCGCCCTGCGTGCCAAACGGCACAACCAGGGCCGAATCGGTTCCTTCATAGCGCACATGCACGCGCTGGTGCAACACCAGCGTGCCCGCGCCCACCAGCTGCTGCGCGGCCATCTCCGCTTGGGCGGCCTGCCCCAGTTCCGCCAGCGCAGCCTCCAGCACGGCCATGGCGGCGGGTTCCAGGCGCAGCTCCAGGGCTTTCTCGCGCATCACGTTCTGGTCGGCCAGGCCCATGCCGTAGGCCGACAGCACGCCGGCCAGCGGGTGCACCAGCACCTGGCCCATACCCAGCGCGTCGGCAACCAGGCAGGCGTGCTGGCCGCCGGCGCCGCCAAAGCACTGCAGCGTGTAATCGGTCACGTCGTAGCCGCGCGCCACCGATATCTTCTTGATGGCGCCGGCCATCTGCTGCACGGCGATCTGGATGCAGCCGTGCGCCACGTCCTCGGGCGTGCGCCCGGTCTGCCGGCCCAGCGCGGCGAAGCGCTCGGCCACCACCTGCGCGTCCAGCGGCTCGTTGGCCGCGTGGCCAAACACCGGCGGGAAGAAATCCGGCTGAATCTTGCCCACCATGACGTTGGCGTCCGTCACCGCCAGCGGACCTCCCCGGCGGTAGCTGGCCGGCCCCGGGTTCGCGCCGGCGCTGTGCGGGCCCACACGAAAGCGCGCACCGTCGAACTGCACAATGGAGCCGCCGCCTGCCGCCACGGTGTGGATGCTCATCATGGGCGCACGCATGCGCACACCGGCCACCTGGGTCTCGAACTCGCGCTCGAAGCTGCCGGCAAAGTGGCTCACGTCGGTGCTGGTGCCGCCCATGTCGAAGCCTATGACACGCACCGGCCCCGCCGATTGCGCCGCAGCGTCGCCAAGGGCCAGCTGCGCCGTCCGGGCCATGCCGACGATGCCGCCGGCCGGCCCCGAGAGGATGGCGTCCTTGCCCTGGAAGCGGTGCGCCTCGGTCAATCCGCCCGAGGACTGCATGAAGTACAGCGCCACGCCCGGCATCTGCGCCTCGACCTGCTGCACGTAGCGGCGCAGTATGGGCGACAGGTAGGCATCGACCACCGTGGTGTCGCCCCGGCTGACGAACTTCATCAGCGGACTGACCTCGTGCGAGCAGCTCACCTGGGCAAAGCCCGCAGCACGCGCCAGCCGCGCCGCCGCCTGTTCGTGCGCGGTATGGCGCCATCCGTGCATGAAGACAATGGCTACGCTGCGCAGGCCCGCGTCGTAGGCGGCCCACAAGCGCTCGCGCAGGTGCTCTTCATCGAGCTGCAGCACCACCTCGCCGTGCGCGCCCATGCGCTCCTGCGCCTCGATCACGCGTTCGTACAGCAGTTCGGGCAGCACGATCTGCCGGTCGAAGATACGCGGACGGTTCTGGTAGGCGATACGCAGCGCATCCTTGAAGCCCCGCGTGGTCACCAGCAGCGTCGGCTCGCCCTTGCGTTCAAGTAGCGCATTCGTCGCCACCGTGGTGCCCATCTTCACGCACTCGACCTGCTGCGGCGTGACCAGCTCGTCCGGCCCCAGCCCCAACAAATGGCGTATGCCGGCCACGGCGGCGTCGGGGTACTGCTCGGGGTTGTCCGACAGCAGCTTGTGCGTTACCAGGCTTCCGTCCGGGCGCCGCCCCACGATGTCGGTGAAGGTACCGCCCCTGTCCACCCAAAACTGCCAGCGTGTGCTTGTCATGCATGCCTTTCCGTTGGTGCCACGAATGCACCACAATCTACCGGTAATTTATCGGCAAATCGCGGAGGCCTGTTTGAACAACGGCAAGAACGCACGGATCCTGCTTGACCAACCACTGTCACGCACACTGGATGCATGGCTGCAGCGCTTCACCCAGCCCGAATGGCGCGGCTGCCATCTGCAGGGCTGGCTGTTCGAATCCCATGCCGCACGCCAGGCAGCCGAGCGCACGCTGGCCGCAGCCGGCGTGCACGCGCGCCTGTACAGCGCCTACAAACCGCTGGTGCAGCACTTTCTGGACGAAGTTGACCTGACCGCCGTGCGCAGCGCCCGTATCGATTACCCGACACCCACGGCCGGCCCTGCCCGGCGCTTTGCACTGGAGGCCTATCCGCTGGCCGCCATGCTGCCCGCCGGTGCCCTGGAGCTGCATCCGCGCGCCGATGCCCAGCCCTGGTACGAGGTACAGCTGCACCTGCACGACGGCCGGCAGCTGCACCAACGCATCCAGGCGCCCAACCGCCAGCACCTGGACGCCACGGGCGCCGCCGCACTGTCGCCCACCGGCTGGCTGCGCGCGGGCCGCACGCCGGGCGCGGCCGACCTGCTGGACGAACCGGCCGCCACCGACTACGAACAGGCCTTTGCCCTGGCCCTGCAGGCCGTGCGCGAGCACCCCTGGCCCGACGCCGAGCCGTACTTCGAGCGGCTGGAGCTGCGCGTCGACCTGCCGGGCTACGAGCAGGCGATTGCCGGCACGCACGAATCCATCAGCACCCTGGAGGCGCTGCACGAAGACCTGTACTTCGCGCTGCTGGAGTTCTTTCAGCAGCGCAGCGGCCGGCCGGCCGGCGACCGGCGCCTGCAGCCCGGCCAGATCGTCCCTGACGTGCGCGCAAGCGCCGGCGCGCCGCGCCTGCAGGTTCGGCTGCTGTGCTTTGACACGGCAGTGCAGGACGCCCGCATCGCCCACGCCTGGCCCGCTGCCGGCACGCCGCTGGACGCGCTGGACTCGGCGCCCGCGCCGCAGCACATCCAGCAGGCCATGCAGGCCTGGCCGGCGGAGCGCTTTTCGGCCCGCACGCGCCAGGGCCGCACGGCCTGGGGCCAGTACCGGCGCGGCAGCCAGCAGCCCGTGCTGCTCAGCGCCGGCCAGCACGCCAACGAAACCTCGGGCGTGGTCGGCGCGCTGCGCGCCGCGCAGCAGTTGCAGGCACAGCCGCAAGCGCACTTTGCGCTGATCGCGCTGGAAAACCCCGACGGCTACGCGCTGCACCGCGAGCTGTGCCTGCAGCATGCCAGCCACATGCACCACGCGGCGCGCTATACCGCGCTGGGCGACGACGTGGAATACCGCGACGCCCCGCCCTGGCTGGAGCGCGAGCTGCGCCAGCAGGCGCTGGCCCTGTCGGGCGCGCGCCTGCACGTCAACCTGCACGGCTACCCGGCGCACGAATGGACGCGCCCGCTGTCGGGCTACGTGCCGCGCGGCTTCGACGCCTGGATGCTGCCCAAGGGGTTCTTCCTGATCCTGCGCTACCACGCCGGCTGGCAGGAGCCGGCACGTGCGCTGCTGCAGGCCGTGTGCCGGCAGCTTGCGCAAGTGCCCGGGCTGGCGGACTTCAACCAGCGCCAGCAGACCGTCTACGCGCAGCACGCCGGCCCGCTGCCGTTCCCCCTGCTGCATGGCACGGCCTGCACCGAGGCGCAGACCACGCACGACGCACCCGTGACCCTGATTACCGAGTTTCCAGACGAAACCGTGCGCGGCCCGGCATTCCGCTTTGCCCACACAGTGCAGATGCACGCCGCGCTGGCGGCCGTGCAGGCCTGGCAGCACATTGCGCCAGGCGGCACGTGATCAGCGCTGCGCCGGCCTGGCCCACCAGGTGTCGATAACCCAGGTTTCGCCCGGCGCGTACGGCGGCACCTGCCCTGGTTTTGCCAGCCGCCAGGCGTTGTAGGCCATGCGGTGCGTGGGCGCGTACCACTGCCCGATCAGGTAATGCTCGTGCGCCACGATGCGATCCAGCGCGTGGCAGGCGGGCAGCATCTGGACGCGCGTCCTGGCCGTGACCATGGCGTTGATGGCGGCGTCCACCGCCGGGTTCTTCACGCCCGCGAAGTTGCCCGAATCCTCCTGATCCGCCGCCTTGCTGCCGAACAGGTCGGCAAACTCCTGGCCAGGGTTGTTCGTGCCCTGGTAGGCGATAGTAGTGATGTCGAAGTCGAACTTCTGCAGCCGCTGCTGGTACAGCGCAAAATCCACCGCCCGGTAGCGCAGCACGATGCCCAGCTTGCGCAGGTTGCGCTGCCATGGCGCCAACGTGCGTATACCGCTTTCATTGCTGTCGAGGTATTCCAGCTCCAGGGGCTGGCCCTGCGCGTTGCGCAGCACGCCGTCCTGCACCGTCCAGCCGGCCTGCGCCAGCAGCGCCTGCGCGCGGCGCAGGTTGTCGCGCAGCGTGGTGGCGCCGTCCGTCGCGGGCGGCTCGTACATGGGACCGAACACCTGCGCCGGCAGCTGCGCGCGCCAGGGGTCGAGCAGCGCCAATTCCCCGGGGCCGGGCGTGCCGTGCGTCTCGCACATGGTGTTGCCGAACAGGCTGCGCACCCGCCGGTACGCGCCGTAGAACAGCTGGCGATCCATCCACTCGAAATCCATCGCCAGGCCCAGCGCCTCGCGCACGCGCCTGTCCTGCAACAGCGGACGGCGCGTATTGAGCACGTAGCTCTGGAAGCCCGCCGGCAGCTTGTGCGCAAACTCGCCCTTGACCAGTTCGCCGCTGTCGAACTTGCGCCCGTTGACGCGCCGCGCCCAGTCGCCGGCGCTGAAAAAGCGCATCAGGTCGAACTCGCCGGCCTTGAGCGCTTCCAGCCGCGCCGTGTTGTCCTTGTAGATCTTGACCAGCACCCGGTCGAAGTTGGCCGTGCCGCGGCGCGCCGGCAGGTCGCGCGCCCAGTACTGCGGGTCGCGCACATAGGTGATGTCCTTGCCGAAGTTGACCGGGCCGATGCGGTACGGGCCGCTGCCTATCGGTATGTCCATGACCACCTGGTCGAACGGCTTGGGCTTGCCCTGCGCGTCCAGCCCCCAATCGCGGCTGAAGATGGGCAGCCCGCCCACGATGAGCGGCAATTCGCGGTTCGGCCGCTTGAAGCGAAAGCGCACCGTGCGCTCGCCCTGTGCGTCGGCGCCGTCCACGTCGATCAGCAAGGTTTTGTAGCCCGGCGAGGTGTAGGGCCCCACCAGGGTGTCGTAGCTGTGCACCACGTCTGCGGCCAGCACTGGCTTGCCATTGTGAAAGCGCGCCTCGGGCCGCAGGCGAAAGGTGGCCGACAGGCCGTCGCTCGCCACGGCAACGTCCTCGGCCAGCAGGCCGTAGCCGGAAGCGGTCTCGTCGAGCGAGCCGGTCAGCAGCGTGTCGAACAACATTTGCGACAGATACGCCGGCGCGCTGCCGCGCAGCGTGAAAGGGTTGTATTTGTCGAAGGTGGAAGTGCGCAAATTGCTGACCAGGCGCAGCTCGCCGCCCTTGGGTGCGTCGGGGTTGACGTAATCGAAATGCGCGAACTGCACCGGGTACTTGAGGTCGCCCCACATGGCGTAGCCGTGCGCAGCCCAGGCTGGGCCTGCGCCCAGGGACAGGAGATACAACAGACAAATCAGCCAATCACGCATGCGACAATTCTGCATTACCTCTGAACATCCACAGGAGAACAACAATGGGTTTCCTCGCCGGCAAGAAGCTGCTCATCACGGGCGTGCTGTCCAACCGCTCCATCGCCTACGGCATTGCCCGCGCCTGCCACCAACAGGGGGCAGAGCTGGCCTTCAGCTACGTGGGCGAGCGCTTCAAGGATCGCATCACCGAGTTCGCCGCCGAATTTGGCTCCACGCTGGTGTTTGACTGCGACGTGGCCGACGACGCGCAGATAGACAAGATGTTCGCCGACCTGTCTGCTACCTGGGGCAAGTTCGACGGCTTCGTGCACAGCATCGGCTTCGCCCCGCGCGAGGCGATTGCCGGCAACTTCCTCGAAGGCCTGTCGCGCGAAGGCTTCCGCGTGGCGCACGACATCAGCGCCTACAGCTTTCCGGCCATGGCGAAAGCTGCCCTGCCCTATCTGAACGACAAGTCGTCGCTGCTCACGCTCTCCTACCTGGGCGCGCTGCGCAGCATTCCCAACTACAACACCATGGGCCTGGCCAAGGCCAGCCTGGAGGCCAGCGTGCGCTACCTGGCCGAAGCCGTGGGCCGCACCGAGGACGGCCGCAGCATCCGCGCCAACGGCATCAGCGCCGGCCCTATCAAGACACTGGCGGCCAGCGGCATCAAGGACTTCGGCAAACTGCTGGGCCGCGTGGCCGACGCGGCGCCGCTGCGCCGCAACGTGACCATCGAGGACGTGGGCAACGTCGCAGCCTTTTTGCTGAGCAACCTGGCCAGCGGCGTAACAGCCGAGATCACCTACGTGGATGGGGGCTTCAGCCAGACGGCGGGGCTGTCGGCGGATCAGGTGTAAGGGCTGGGCGCATGGACTGGGCACCAGGCTCAGGTAGCTGCTTGCACCCGCCCGAGGCTCTCCTGCGCCTGGCGCGCGCCGAGCGCGTCGCCTGCCGCGAGGTTCTGGGCAGAGATGGCGCCTCCGTTGCGCAGCCCCTGCCCGTTGATCGTGATCGGGCCGGAAATGTTCGCCCCGCCACTGTAGGACACGCTGCCGTCAGGCCCAACGGTCTTGGTGACGTTGGATGCCGAAACGGGAATTCCCGCATCGGCCAGCGAGGGTTTGGCCGGGCCAGTGGCAGCAGCTGCGGGCTGGGGAGTGGGTGGAGTGGGAGTGGCGTCGCGGAGGGCGGTCGCCGCTTTCTGCTGGAGGTAGGCGCTATCGTCTACACCCCACAGGCCGGTGTTTAGCCCAATCTGGTTGATCGTACCGCCGACCGCGTCTCCAGCCTTGTCAGCAAGATATTTAGCGCCATCGTACAGCCCGCGCAGCCCGAGGTACGCCCCGGCGATAGGTGCGGCCGGAGTGGCCAGGCCAACAGCTGCTGCAGTGTCCAGGGCACCGAGGCCGACTTTCGCTGCGTCCCCCTCCTTAGCTCCTTCATAGACGTTGTACAGTCCTAGACCGCCCGCAGCGAGTGGATCAGCCACGCGTTTTCCGAGGGTAGCTGCGCCTTCGCCGAACGCCACCGCCTTGTTACCGGCGCCCCCAATTGCGCTACCCATCCGTCGTAGGATATTCGGCTTCGCACCAACCTCCGGCGTAGGAGCGGTCGGAGCCGGAGTAACGGGTGCCGGATTACGCAGTTGCTGCGCGCGCGTTTGCTGCCACGCAGCCGCCTCTGGCGAGGCGCCGGTGGCGAAGTTGGGGTTAACAGTTTTTTGCTGGTTGAAGGTCAGTGGGTCACTGACCGCGCGCCACGGGCGCTCTTCAACCTCAAGGCCAGGTATAGGACTGGACATAAGGTGCTCCTTGTATGAGCACCTTCACAGCCGCAGGCTCCGGTGAGTGTCAGGATTTTAACTGTTGAAGTAGCCCGCGACTAGGACAACTAGCACGCCAAGGACTACCACGCCCGAGATATGAGCGCTCTTCTCAGTTTCTGGGGGTAGGGCTGTGGCGATTGTTGCGCACACGATGACCGTGATGATGTTGACAGCGTGCACACTACCCAGGAAGTGGCCCAGCGCCCACCCAAATTCACCGTTGGGCGGCAAGCTTTTAAAGATGAAGATTGAGGCCACAGCGATAACCAGTAGTTCAAGAACAACTGCGTATCCGATCCAACGGCCTGCCCACCTCACCACAGCAGACCCACCCTTCACTGCCGCGCCGCCAACCGCCACAGCACCCTGCCCCAGGTCGTCTACGACCTTCTGGCGCTTCTGCATCTGAGCGAGTTTGTGCTTCTCCTGCTCCAGCTGGAGCTTGGCGATTTCAAGCTGGGTTTTTTCGAGTTCAGTTTGAGTGGTCATGGCTTGCTCCGGTTGCCACGCCCTCTAGTATCTGGAGAGCGTTCAAAATAGTCCATATTCTCTGGCCCGTCGGATAACCTCCGCGGCACTCGGTGCATGCCGTCCCAAACAGAGTTCTGCATGTTTGTCGGAGGTTTGTTGGCGTCCGCCGCAGCTCGAACTGCCCTCTGTGCGAACGGGTTACCCTCAGCGATCATTGTGTGGAGGCGCCCGTTCAGAGCCTCCGCCGAGAGCGTCCCACCTAGTCCCGACCTCAAGCAGTCTGCTTGAAATTCTGTGTAGTCGCGCTCGAACTCTGCCATAGTCTTCATACCGACGAATCCCCCGTATAGACAGATCGTCGTGTTGTCGGGCGGTTCTTGAGTATCCCGGAGCCTTCGAGTCTACGCAGCGCCGCTGATGCTTGCGCCATCCGGTCGAGTGGAACTTTGCGCTTGCACATGTGGCCGTCGAGCGTTACCCCCGCGCAGGCGTAGGCATAGCTGCCCAGTACTGCCCCCGCCCCTGTAGCAAGGTTTGGAAACAGCTTCATCGGGGTGAGGTGGTCAGGGCACAGCACGTCCTTATCTGGTTCACCTAGATGGCGGGAGAGGCGAATGTTCGTCTCGGCCAGCGTCTTTGGTTCGTTCCATAGGCGGTGCCGCTCGTGCGTAGGAAGATCGAGATCAGTGTCGGGGGTGCGAACAATGGTCGCTGCTTCCGCTTCTGGGTCAAACTTCTCGCGCCTCTTGCAGGTAGGGCACGCCCACTCGAACTCGACCCGGTGCGCCCCGCCATTTACCGACCTGTACCTCGTGGTGACGGCCATCCGCCCGCCACAACTACATACCTTGTGAACCAATAGCCCCACGGTGCTGGCCAACTCGTCCGCATCAACAGCGACGACCTTCGCCGCGTCGCCTGCGACTTCAATGTCTTCCTGCATCCGCAGGGCATCAGCGTCTGCGTGGGCTTTGCGAAAGTCGTCGCGCTCTTTGCCCATCTCGCGCACTCGATCCCAGTCCTGTGGCCGCAGCTTGCCGTCTTTCGCCATCCGTTGGGCAAGCTCGGCTTCCTCAGCAGCCAGATCAGCCGCACGGTTGAGGGTACTGACCTTCGTCTGTACCCAGGACTCGAATACTGTCGATAGTGCACGTTCGGTGCGGGTGTTCTCAACTTCCCTGAGCGTTTCACCGATAACCGCTACGAATGCTTTCGTAGTGCTTCTGATCAACGCCTTGGCCCCACCAAGGAGTGCGTTGAGCAATTCCATACGCCTTCACCCTCCGTCAAGAGTCCAGTGGAGCGCGCATGTTACGCCATGATGCTGTCCCAATCCGTCACGTCCCGTTCGGTGCCGCTGTACCCGCCCTTGGCGTGCACCTGGTTCATGAACGTCGTCACGGCGTTGCCGAACAGGTCAACCACTTCGTTGGCATTGGCAACCAGAATCTTGCCCATGAACTCGTCACGATCCTTGATGGCCTTCTCGTCGAACTTCAGCCCCGACGAGCTGGCCGACCTTGGCATCGCGCCTGTCGTCACGGTTCTGCCGCCAAGTCAGACTACGCATACCACGACGCCATCGGGGCGCAGTGTCGTCGTGAGCCCTGCCGTCACGCGTGACATGGATTGTGCTCACTATGGGGTATGTGCAGCAGCAGGCCGTAAAGCCATCATCGGCTTCCCCGCACACGGTGCCGGAGCGAAGAAAGTGCACCAAGTATTCACGAAGCGAGCTGCAACGTGACATCCCAACGTGACACGTTCAAGTGCGCTCCCTATGGCGCAACACCACATCGACTGACGATCGACAAAAGAAAAAGGACTTGGGCAGATGCACAAGTCCTTGATCTCAAATGAAAAAACTGGTGGGTGATACATGGATCGAACATGTGACCCCTGCCGTGTGAAGGCAGTGCTCTACCGCTGAGCTAATCACCCGCTTGCGCCACCTGGCAAACAAGGCAGCGCCAAGGAAAATTGGTGGGTGATACATGGATCGAACATGTGACCCCTGCCGTGTGAAGGCAGTGCTCTACCGCTGAGCTAATCACCCATCGCGTCTTTGCGACAGCCTTTGATTATGACACAGCTTCAGGAGCCGATTCCGCAATTCGCCAGATTGTTTTACCGCCGCTGGCTTTGTCGATCTGCGCCAGCAGCTCTTCGTGCTCGGCCAGCTCCTGCGCGTTGGCGGCCAGCACCGGCAGCGCCAGGCGGCTCAGGTCGGTGGCTGTGCCGCCCGCGCCGTTCTGCGCGCCGGGCGCCTCGTCCATGATGAGCAGTGCGTCCTGGCCGCGCGTCATGTTGATGTAGACGTCAGCCAGCAGCTGCGCGTCCAGCAGCGCGCCGTGCAGCGTGCGCCCGGAGTTGTCCACGTCCAGGCGGTCGCACAGCGCGTCCAGCGAGTTGCGCTTGCCGGGGAACAGCTCCTTGGCCATGGCCAGGGTATCGACAATGCCGCCGACGTGCTCGGCCAGCGGCGGCAGGCCCAGCAGCTCCAGTTCCTTGTCGAGGAAGCCGACGTCGAAGCTGGCGTTGTGGATGATCAGCTCCGCGCCCTGCAGAAACTCCAGCACCTGCTGCGCGCAGGCACCGAACTTGGGCTTGTCGCGCAAGAATTCATCGGTGATGCCGTGCACCCGCAGGGCGTCTTCGTGGCTTGGGCGTTCAGGGTTGAAATACAGGTGCAGGTGCCGGCCGCTGTGCTTGCGCGCCACCAGTTCGACGCAGCCCAGCTCAATGATGCGGTCGCCGTCGGCGGCCGACAGGCCGGTGGTTTCGGTGTCCAGTACGATTTGGCGCATCATTGGCGACGTTCCCTGGCGCGCATCAAACGCGGAAGCTCTCGCCGCAGCCGCAGCGGTCGCGCTCGTTGGGGTTGTTGAACTTGAAGCCTTCGTTCAGCCCTTCGCGCACGAAGTCCAGTTCGGTGCCATCGACAAACGCCAGGTTCTTGGGCTCGACCAACACCTTGACGCCGTGGAATTCGAACACCATATCGTCAGGTGTTTGCGCGTCCACGTATTCGAGCTGATACGACAGACCCGAGCAGCCCGTGGTTTTTACGCCCAGGCGCACGCCCACGCCGCTGCCGCGGCGTTCCAGATTGCGGCGCACATGCTGCGCCGCAGCTTCGGTCATTGTGATTGCCATGATGTCATGCCTTGATGATGGCCGCGCCGTGCTTGGCCCGGTAATCGTTGATGGCCGCCTGGAGCGCGTCCCCGGCCAGAATGGAACTGTGGATTTTGATCGGATCGAGCGCCAGCTCCTGCGCGATGCGGCTGCTCTTGAACTGCGCCGCAGCGTCCAGCGCTAGGCCCAGCACCCACTCTGTCAGCAGCGACGCCGAGGCGATGGACGCAGCGTTGCCATGCGCCTTGAAGCGCGCGCCGGCAATCACGTTCGTAGCAGCATCCACCTTGATCTGCAGGCGTATCACATCGCCCCCGGCCATACCCGCCACGCCCGTGCCGACGCACGCGTCGGCGCTGTCGAAAGCGCCAGCGTTGCGCGGGTTTTCGAAATGGTCGACGACCTTGTCCGAATAGGCCATGGCAGCACCCTCCCCTCAGCGCCCGGCACCGGCCAGGGATGCGCCGCCGCTCTGGTATGCCTCCCACAGCGGGCTGAGCGCGCGCAGCCGCGCCACGGTCTGGCGTAGGGCCTGCGCTGCGTGGTCGATCTCGTCCTCGGTGGTGAAACGCCCAATCGTCATGCGCAGACTGCTGTGCGCCTGCTCGTCGCTGCGCCCCAGGGCGCGCAGCACGTGGCTGGGCTCCAGGCTGGCCGAGGTGCAGGCCGAGCCGCTGGACAGCGCCAGTTCCTTGAGGCCCATGATCAGCGCTTCGCCCTCCACATAGCCCACGCTGATGTTCAGGTTGTGCGGCACGCGCTGCGTCAGGTCGCCGTTGACCACGATCTGCTCCATATCCTTGATGCCATCCAGCAGCCGCTGGTGCAGCGCCCGCACCCGGGCCAGGTCTTGCGCCATCTCCAGCCGCGCCAGGCGAAACGCCTCGCCCATGCCCACGATCTGGTGCGTGGGCAGCGTGCCCGAGCGCATGCCGCGCTCGTGGCCGCCGCCGTGCATCTGCGCCTGCAGGCGCACGCGGGGTTTTCTGCGCACGTACAGCGCGCCGATGCCCTTGGGGCCGTAGGTCTTGTGGCTGGCCAGGCTCATCAGGTCGGCGGGCAGTTGCGCCAGGTCGATGTCCACCTTGCCGGTGGCCTGCGCCGCGTCCACGTGCAGCAGCACGCCGCACTCGCGGCAGATGGCGCCCAGCTGGGCGATGTCCTGCACCACACCGATCTCGTTGTTGACGAGCATGACGCTGGCCAGGATGGTGTCGGGGCGGATCGCGGCCTTGAAGGCCTCGGCATCGAGCAGGCCGTTGTCCTGCACGTCCAGAAAGGTCACCTCGAAGCCCTGGTGTTCCAGCTCGTGCATCACGTCGAGCACCGCCTTGTGCTCGGTCTTGACGGTGATGAGGTGGCGCCCCTTGTCCTGGTGGAACTGCGCCGCGCCCTTGATGGCCAGGTTGTTCGATTCGGTGGCGCCGCTGGTCCAGACGATCTCGCGCGCGTCGGCGCCGATCAGCGCGGCCACGTGGCCGCGCGCGGCTTCCACGGCCTCCTCGGCCTCCCAGCCCCAGGCATGGGTGCGCGACGCGGGGTTGCCGAAGTGCTCGCGCAGCCAGGGAATCATGGCGTCCACCACACGCTGATCCACCGGCGTGGTGGCGCCGTAGTCGAGGTAGATGGGAAAGTGCGCGGTCATGGCGTTTTCAGTTGGCGATGAAAATGCTGCGGCCCAATGCAACCGGGCCTGGCGCAAAGCCCAGGCCCGTGGCTGGCAGCCTGGCAATCATGCCAGCAAAAGGTTGCCCTTTTGAGCGTGGCCTTAAAGCTTGGCGAATGCGTTGCCCAGCGCGAAGACCGAGTTGGGCGCATTCACGCGGATGGGCTTGACCACCGGCGTGGTGGAGATGGCGCGGCGCGCCACCGGCTTGTCCTCGATCTGGATGCCCTTGGCGAGCTGTTCATCCACCAGCTTTTGCAGCGTGACCGAATCCAGGAACTCGACCATGCGCTGGTTCAGCGCGGCCCACAGGTCGTGCGTCATGCAGCGGCCGGCCTCGCCCAGGCAGTTTTCCTTGCCGCCGCATTGGGTGGCGTCGATGGGCTCGTCGACCGAGACGATGATGTCGGCCACGGTGATGTCGCCGGCCTTGCGCGCCAGCGTGTAGCCGCCGCCGGGGCCGCGGGTGGATTCGACCAGCTCGTGGCGGCGCAGCTTGCCGAAGAGCTGCTCCAGATACGACAGCGAGATTTGCTGGCGCTGGCTGATGGCCGCCAGCGTGACGGGGCCGTTGTTCTGGCGCAGGGCCAGGTCAATCATGGCGGTGACCGCAAAACGGCCTTTGGTGGTGAGACGCATCGCAAGCTCCTTTGCTTGTGGCTTGATCGTTAGGGAAATCCGCCAGGCGCTGGTTGCACCGGCGGCGGCACCCCGTCTCTTTCCTTGAGCCCGGCAACCGTGCCTGCCGCTCAAGGCCCCTGTACAGCTAGGGTTGTTTTTATTGGGTGTTTACCCGAGTATACCACTATTCCTGACTAAATTTGTCGGATTAGTGAACTCATCGGTCACATTTTCGCCTTTTCGGTTTTTTGACTGCGGTCAGGCCGTGGGCCGATCGCCCCCGTGGGCGCCGAATACCCGGTCTTTCAGGGCAGCAAGCTGGTCGCGCGCGCGCGCGGCCTGCTCGAACTCCAGATTGCGCGCATGTTCGAGCATGCGCTTTTCCAGCCGTTTGATCTCTCGCGCGGCGTCATGTTCCGACATCTCCTGCAGCTCGGCGTGGCGCAGTGCCTCCTGCTCCAGGCGCTGCGCCTGCTGGCCGGCTTTTTCGCTGTAGACGCCATCAATCAGGTCTTTCACCTGCTTGACAATACCGCGCGGCGTGATGCCATGCGCTGCATTGTGCGCCAGCTGCCGGGCGCGGCGGCGCTCGGTCTCGTCCATGGCGCGTTGCATCGAGTCGGTGACGCGGTCGGCGTAGAGGATGGCGCGGCCGTGGAGGTTGCGCGCGGCGCGGCCTATGGTCTGGATCAGGCTGCGTTCGGCGCGCAGAAAGCCTTCCTTGTCGGCGTCCAGGATGGCCACCAGCGAGACCTCGGGAATGTCCAGCCCCTCGCGCAGCAGGTTGATGCCCACGAGCACGTCGAACGCGCCCAGGCGCAGGTCGCGGATGATCTCCACGCGCTCGACCGTGTCCACGTCGCTGTGCAGGTAGCGCACCTTCACGCCGTTGTCGGTCAGGTAGTCGGTCAGCTGCTCGGCCATGCGCTTGGTCAGCGTGGTGATCAGCACGCGCTCGCGCTTGTCCACGCGGATGCGGATCTCCTGCAGCACGTCGTCCACCTGGTGGGTGGCGGGGCGCACCTCCACCTCGGGATCGACCAGGCCGGTGGGGCGCACCACCTGATCCACGATCTGGCCCGAGTGCTGCTTCTCGTAGTCCGCCGGCGTGGCCGAGACGAAGACGACCTGGCGCATGCGCCGCTCGAATTCCTCGAACTTCAGCGGACGGTTGTCCAGCGCCGACGGCAGGCGAAAGCCATAGTCCACCAGCGTGGTCTTGCGCGAGCGGTCGCCGTTGTACATGGCGTTGAGCTGGCCGATCATCTGGTGGCTTTCGTCCAGGAACATCAGCGCGTCCGGCGGCAGGTAGTCGGTCAGCGTGCTGGGCGGCTCGCCCGGCGCGGCGCCCGACAGGTGGCGCGAGTAGTTCTCGATACCCTTGCAGTGCCCCACCTCGCTGAGCATCTCCAGGTCGAAGCGGGTACGCTGCTCCAGGCGCTGCGCCTCGACCAGCTTGCCCTCGCGCGCGAAGAACGCCAGGCGCTCGCGCAGCTCCTCCTTGATGGTCTCGACCGCGCCCAGCACCACGTCGCGCGGCGTCACGTAGTGGCTGCTGGGGTAGACGGTGAAGCGCGGGATTTTCTGCTGGATGCGGCCCGTGAGCGGGTCGAACAGCTGCAGGCTCTCGACCTCGTCGTCGAACAGTTCGATGCGCAGCGCCAGCTCGGAATGCTCGGCCGGAAACACGTCGATGGTGTCGCCGCGCACGCGGAACTTGCCGCGCGTGAAGTCCTGGTCGTTGCGCTGGTACTGCATGCGCACAAGCTGCGCGATCGCCTCGCGCTGGCCCAGCTTGTCGCCGCGGCGCAGCGTCATCACCATGCGGTGGTAGCTCTCGGGCGCGCCGATGCCGTAGATGGCCGAGACGGTGGCGACGATGACCACGTCGCGCCGCTCCAGCAGGCTCTTGGTGCACGACAGGCGCATCTGCTCGATGTGCTCGTTGATGGCGCTGTCCTTCTCGATGAACAGGTCGCGCTGCGGCACGTAGGCCTCGGGCTGGTAGTAGTCGTAGTAGCTGACGAAGTACTCCACGGCGTTCTTCGGGAAGAACTCGCGGAACTCGCTGTACAGCTGCGCGGCCAGCGTCTTGTTGGGCGCGAAGACGATGGCCGGGCGGCCCAGGCGGGCGATCACGTTGGCCATGGTGAAGGTCTTGCCCGAGCCCGTCACGCCCAGCAGGGTCTGGAACACCTCGCCGTCGCGCACGCCCTCGACCAGCTGGGCAATGGCCGCCGGCTGGTCGCCCGCCGGCGGATAGGGCTGGAACAACGCAAACGGCGAGCCGTCGAACTGGACGAACTCGCCCGCCGGGGGCTGACTGGCGGCGGGGGCGGCGGCTTCTTGCATGGTGGTGGTCAACGCTTTGCGGGCGCGCGTCGTTAGAATTTAGGGTTTGACCCGAGAGCCTAAGACATTTGGGCCAAGCGCGCGATTTTCCCTCTCCACCAAGGATTTTCCATGTCTCTGTTTTCCGCCGTCGAACTGGCACCCCGCGATCCCATCCTGGGCCTGAACGAGCAATTCAACGCCGACACCAACCCCACCAAGGTCAACCTGGGCGTGGGCGTGTACTTCGACGACAACGGCAAGCTGCCGCTGCTGGCCTGCGTGCAGGCGGCCGAGAAAGCCATGATGGACAAGCCCACCGCGCGCGGCTACCTGCCCATCGACGGCATTGCCGCCTACGACAGCGCCGTCAAGGCGCTGGTGTTCGGCGCCGAATCCGACGTGGTCAAGGCCGGGCGCGTGGCCACGGTGCAAGCCATCGGCGGCACCGGCGGCCTGAAGATCGGCGCCGACTTCCTGAAAAAGATCAGCCCCAACGCCCGCGTGCTGATCTCCGACCCGAGCTGGGAAAACCACCGCGCCATCTTCACCAACGCCGGCTTCGAGGTGGGCACCTACGCCTACTACGACGCGGCCAACCGCAAGGTCAACTTCGACGGCATGCTGGCCGACCTGAACGCCGCTGCTGCCGGCACCATCGTCGTGCTGCACGCCTGCTGCCACAACCCCACGGGCTACGACATCACGCCCGCGCAGTGGGACCAGGTCATCGCCGCCGTCAAGGCGCGCGGCCTGACGGCCTTCCTGGACATGGCCTACCAGGGCTTCGGCCACGGCATCGCCGAGGACGGCGCGGTCATCGCCAAGTTCGTCGCCGCCGGGCTGAACATCTTCGTCTCCACGTCGTTTTCCAAGAGCTTCAGCCTGTACGGCGAGCGCGTCGGCGCGCTGTCGGTGGTGGCCGGCGACAAGGACGAGGCCGCGCGCGTGCTCAGCCAGCTCAAGATCGTCATCCGCACCAACTACAGCAACCCGCCCACGCACGGCGGCGCCGTGGTGGCCGCGGTGCTGAACAACCCCGAGCTGCGCGCCCTGTGGGAAAAGGAACTGGGCGAGATGCGCGTGCGCATCAAGGCCATGCGCCAGAAGCTGGTCGATGGCCTGAAGGCCGCCGGCGTGCAGCAGGACATGTCCTTCATCACCACGCAGATCGGCATGTTCAGCTACTCCGGCCTGTCCAAGGAGCAGATGGTGCGCCTGCGCAGCGAGTTCGGCGTGTACGGCACCGACACCGGCCGCATGTGCGTGGCCGCGCTCAACAGCAAGAACATCGACTACGTCTGCCAGGCGATTGCCAAGGTGATGTAAGGCAAGGGCAATGCCCCTTCTTCCTTGGGGGACGGGGCCGCACAAATCAATAGCTGGCTACGCTTGTTAGACAAGGATTTCAGGTACTTTTATATCTGAAGTCTTTGTATATAAAGCGCAACCAGCTATATTTTTTACTCTCCCCAGATCATCGATCGCATCGAGATCGCCGCTGCCTGAAAGCCGGTGTTGAAGAAGCGCGGCGCCTCGCCCGGATGCACGGCGCCGGCGGCGTAGAGCAGCGGCAGGTAGTGCTCGTGCGTGGGGTGTGCCAGCCGCGCCACGTCGCCCCACTGCAGAAAATCGGCCAGCGCCGGCAGCCGCCCGTCCTGCACCAGCGCGGTGACCTGGGCGTCGAACGCCTGCGCCCAGTCGTACGCAGCGTTGATGCCGGTGCCCATGCGCATCGCGCCCAGGTTGTGCACGATGTTGCCGCTGCCCACGATGAGCACGCCGCGCTCGCGCAGGCCGCGCAGCTGCTCGCCCAGCGCGAAGTGCTCGGCCGGGGGGCGGGCGTAGTCCATGCTCAGCTGCAGCACCGGAATGTCGGCGGCGGGAAACATGGGTTTGAGCACGCCCCAGGCGCCGTGGTCCAGCCCCCATTCGCCCTCGTCCACGCCCAGCGGCGCGCCGCCCGCGGGCGTGCGCAGCATGCCGGCCAGCGCGTGCGCCACGGCGGGCGCGCCGGGCGCGGGGTAGCGCTGCGCGTACAGCTCGCTGGGAAAGCCGCCAAAGTCGTGGATGGTGCGCGGCTGCGCCATACCCGTCAGGTACCACCCGCCGCGCGTGAGCCAGTGCGCCGAAACGCACAGGATGAGCTGCGGCCGCACGGGCCGCGCCAGCAGCTGCGCGCCCAGCTCCTGCCAGGTGCTGCGCCAGGCGTTGTCCTCGATCACGTTCATCGGGCTGCCGTGGCCCACGAACAGCACCGGCATGCGCGGCGACGGCTGCAGCGCCGCCAGGCCATCCGCCGGCGGCTGTGCGTCCGCGGCTGCGGACAGGTGTTGTTGCGTCATGCCGTACTCCTTTCCGCCGCCCGCTGGAGGCCGTCCTGCCAGTGCGCGGCCGGCTCGGCGCGCCCGAATAGATAGCCCTGCCCGTAGGCGCAGCCCATGCCCAGCAGCATCCGGCGCTGCGCGTCGGTCTCCACGCCCTCGGCCACCACGGCGATACCCAGCGATTGCGCCATGCCCAGCACCGCCGCCACGATGGCCGGGCTGCGGCGTTCGCCCTCGTTGCCCAGCACTTTCACGAAGGAGCGGTCGATCTTGAGCTTCTCGATGGGAAAGCGGTGCACATGGCTGAGCGACGAATAGCCGGTGCCGAAGTCGTCCAGCGCAATGCTGATGCCCGCCTCGCTCAGGCGGCGCAAGGCGTGCGCCACCGCATCGGGGTTGTGCAGCAGCGTGCCTTCGGTCACCTCGATGCACAGGCGCTGCGCGGCCAGCCCGGATTCGCGCACCAGCGCCAGCAGGCGCTTGTCGAAGTTTCTGCCCTGGAAGTGGCGCGGCGAGATATTGATGGTCAGGTACTGTTCGCCCTGCAGCAGCCGCACGCCGGCCGCGCAGGCCATGCGATACATGTGCCAGTCAATGGCCTCGATCAGGCCCGTCTCCTCGGCGGCGGGCAGAAATTCCGCCGGCCCCAGCAGGCCGCGCGTGGGATGCTGCCAGCGAATCAGCGCCTCGTAGCCGACCACAGCGGCGTCCGTCAGGCGCACGATGGGCTGAAAGTGCGGCACGAAGCCGCCCGTATCGAGCGCGCCGCGCATCTGCTGCTCCAGGTCGAGCACGTTCATCGCCATGGTCTGCAGCGACTCGTCGAACAGCACGAAGCGCTGGCGCCCCGCCGCCTTGGCGCGGTACAGGGCGGTGTCGGCGTCGTGCAGCATGGCGTCCACACCGGTGTAGCGCGGGTGGCTCATCGTGATACCGATGCTCAGCGAGACGTGCAGCAAGCGTCCGCCCGCCTCGATGGGGTCTTTCATGCGCGCCTGGATGCGCTGCGCCACCTGGCACGCCGTGGCGGGCTGGGGACAATCCTCCAGCAAGATGGAGAACTCGTCGCCCGACAGGCGCCCCACCACGTCGGGCTTGCGCACGCATCCCTGCAGGCGCGCGGCCACCTCGCGCAGCACGGTGTCGCCCACCAGGTGGCCGAAGCTGTCGTTGAACAGCTTGAAGCGGTCCACATCCAGGTACAGCAGCGCGAAGCGGCGTACCGAACTGCGCTGCTGGCCGCCGAGCGCCCGCTCCAGCCGATCGCGCAGGTAGAGCCGGTTGGGCAGGCTGGTCAGCGGATCGTGCATGACCTGGTGCCTGAGCTGCTGCTGCACCTGCTCGCGCACGCTGATCTGCTGGCGCAGCTCCTGGGTACGCTGCTGCACACGCGCTTCCAGCTCGCCGTTGAGCGCCTGCAGCGCCGCCTCCTGCCGATGGCGCCGCAGCGTGCTAGCCAGTTGGTACGAAACAAAGGTCAGCAAATCCGCATCCTGCTGGGTATAGCTCAGGCCGGGCCGGTAGCTTTGCACCGCGACCACGCCCATCACGCCATGCGCGCCCGGCAAAGGCGCGCCCAGCCAGCTGAGCGCCGGGGTGCGGTAGGTTCCCATATCCACGTCGCCGACGTCCACCAGCGCCTGGATCTCGTGCGCGGCCATCAGTACCGTACAGCCCTGGCGGATCACGTATTCGGACATGCCGCGGCCGAACGGGCGCGACGGAAAGCTCACACCCTTGGCATCCACGCCGTACGGAAAGTCGAGCTGCGTCCCATCCTCGGTCAGCAGGGCGATGAAGAAATTCTCGGCCTCAAGCAGCTCGCTTACCGCCTGGTGGATGCCGCGGTAGAAGCCGTCGTGGCTGTCGTGGTCGTGTCCCAGCGCGGCGATGCGGTAGAGCGTGGCCTGCAGGTGCGCTGCGCGCTCGCGCTCCTGCACCTGCTCGCGCAGCCGGGCGTTGGCGTCGGCCAGCGCCCGCGTGCGTTCGGCCACGCGCTGCTCCAGCGCCTCCTGTCCCATCTTGCGCTCCAGCGCGTTGAGCACATGCCCGGCCACGAAGGCCAGCACGTCCTGATCGCGTGCGGTATAGCCGCGTCCCGGCTGGTAGCTTTGCACCACCAGCGCGCCCAGCGCCTCGCTGCCGCGCAGCAGCGGCACGCCCATGAAGTCCGCCGACGGCGAGCCTACGGCCTGCCTGCTGTCGAGCCCCAGCTCCCGCGCCACCTGCCGCGACGGCCCGCGCACGGCCCGGGCGCCGCGAACCAGCGCCAGCGTGATCGAATTGGACAGCTCCTCGGCGGTGAACTCCTGGTCCGGCCGGTACATCTGGCCGTCCATCTCGTCCACGAGGTAGATGAAGCGCAGTGTCTGCCGGTGCCGGTCGTACAGGGCGATATAGAAATTCGCCGCGTACATCAGCTCGCCAACGATGCGGTGCAGCTCGCGCAACAGGCTGGGCATGTCGCGCTGCGAGGCGGCCGTGTCGGCGATGTCGAACAGCGCGCGCTGCAGCCGCTCAGCCTGCTCCAGGCGTTCGACCGACGCCTGCAGCTGCCGCACACGCAGCAGCAGCGCCTCGGCGGGCGCCGCGCCAGGCTGCGCCTGACTCCCCGAATCATCGTGTTGCTTGCTGTCCATGGTGCTGCCCGCTGTGTCGCCACGGTACGCCCCGGCGTGCTTGCCGGCGGGTTTCCTTCGTTGGCGGCCAGTATATAGAGCAGCCCTTACGCGCAGATAACCGGTCTACGCCGCGGGCGCAGGCACCTCGTGCAGCAGTACCGGGGCACCGCCGTCGCCGTCCACGCCTTCGATCCGCACGCCAAAGCCCCACAGGCGGGCCACGTGCCTGAGCACCTCCTGCGCGTCGCCGGCCAGCGGCCGGCCCCGGTGCTGCGTGTGGCGCAGCGTAAGGCTGCGGTCGCCGCGCAGATTCACGCTCCAGACCTGGATGTTGGGCTCGCGCGCGCCCAGGTCGTACTGCTGCGACAGCATCTGGCGCAGTTGCCGGTAGCCGTCCTCGTCGTGGATGGCGCTGACCAGCAGCTCATTCAGGCTCGCGTCATCGTGCACGGCAAACAGGCGCAGATCGCGCATCAGCCGGGGGCTGAGATACTGGCCAATGAAGCTCTCGTCCTTGAAGTTGCGCATGGCATGGTCGAGCACCGGCAGCCAGGGGCTGCCCGCGAAATCGGGGAACCAGCGCCGATCTTCCTCTGTAGGCTGCTCGGAGATGCGGCGCAGGTCGCGGTACATGGAAAAGCCCAGCGCGTACGGGTTGATGCCGCTGTACGCCCGGTGCCCCACCGGCGGCTGGTAGATGACGTTGGTGTGCGAGCCCAGCCATTCCAGCATCACGCCGTCGGTCAGCCAGCCCTCGTCGTACAGCGTGTTCATCAGCGTGTAGTGCCAGAAGGTGGCCCAGCCCTCGTTCATGACCTGGGTCTGGCGCTGCGGGTAGAAGTACTGCGCGATCTTGCGCACGATGCGCACCACCTCGCGCTGCCAGGGTTCGAGCAGCGGCGCGTGCTTTTCGATGAAGTACAGGATGTTTTCCTGCGGCTCGGCGGGAAAGCGCTCCGCCCCCGGCGGCGCGCCGTCCTTGCCGGGGCGCGCGGGCAGCGTGCGCCACAGCTCGTTGACCTGGCGCTGCGCGTAGATTTCGCGCTGCTCGCGCTCGGCGCGCTCGCGCGCCAGGTTCTTCTTGGACGGGCGGCGGTAGCGGTCCACGCCGAAGTTGGCCAGCGCGTGGCAGGAGTCGAGCAGTTGCTCCACCGCGTCCAGGCCATGGCGTTCCTCGCACTGGGCGATGAAGTCGCGCGCGTAGACCAGGTAGTCGATGATGCTGCCCGCGTCCGTCCACATGCGAAACAGGTAGTTGCCCTTGAAGAAGCTGTTGTGCCCGTAGGCGGCGTGGGCGATCACCAGCGCCTGCATGGCGGTGGTGTTTTCCTCCATCAGGTAGCTGATGCAGGGGTTGGCGTTGATGACGATCTCGTACGCCAGCCCCATGTGGCCGCGCCGGTAGCGCCGCTCGGTGGCCAGGAACTCCTTGCCGTAGCTCCAGTGGCGGTAGTTGACCGGCATGCCGACGCTGGCGTAGGCGTCCATCATCTGCTCGGCGGTGATGACTTCGAGCTGGTTGGGGTAGGTGTCCAGGCCGTAGCGCTCGGCCGTGGCGGCGATCTGCGCGTGGTAGCGCTCGATCAGCTCGAACGTCCAGTCGCTCGGATCCGGCAGCGGGTGGGCCGGGCGGCCGCGCGGCGGCGCCAGCGCGCTGGGCACGGCGTGGCGGCGGCGCTCGCCCACGAGGGCGAGCTTCCAGGGGTTGTCGCCGGTGCGGCGCTCCAGTATCGGGTACAGGGAGAGGTTCATACCAGCACCCCCTCTTTGCGGAACAGGTCGCGAAATACCGGGTAGATCTCGCCCGGCTCGGACACCTTGCGCATCGCGAAGTGCGGGTGCAGGGGCAGCAGCTGGGTGTATTCCTCCCACAGGTTCTGCTCCTCCTGCGCCACCTGCACGTAGGCGAAGTAGCGCACCAGCGGCAGGATCTTGTCGGCCAGCAGGCTGCGGCAGTTGCCGCTGTCGTCGCTGAAGTTGTCGCCGTCGCTGGCCTGCGCCACGTAGACGTTCCAGTCGCCCGCAGGGTAGCGCGCGCGCATGATCTGGTCGAGCAGCACCAGCGCGCTGCTGACCACGGTGCCGCCGCTCTCGGTGGAGTGGAAGAACTCGTCCTCGCTCACCTCGGCGGCCTGCGTGTGGTGGCGGATGAAGACGATGTCGATCTTCTCGTAGTGGCGCGTCAGGAACAGGTACAGCAGGATGAAGAAGCGCTTGGCCAGATCCTTGCGCGCCTGATCCATGGAGCCGGACACGTCCATCACGCAGAACATCACCGCTTGGCTGCTGGGCACAGGCACCTTGGTGCGGCTGCGAAAGCGCAGGTCGATGGGGTCGAGGAAGGCCACCTTGCCCACGCGCTGGCGCAGCGCGTTGATGCGCTGCTGCAGCTCGGCCGCGGCCTCGCTGGTGCCGTCGTCCTGCACCAGCAAGGCGTCGAGCTGCGCCTGCAGCGCGGCCAGTTCGCGGTGCGGCGCCTTGGTCAGCGCGATGCGCCGGCCCAGGGCGCCGCGCATGGTGCGCAGCAGCGCCAGGTTGTTGGGCGTGCCGTCGTGGCTGTAGCCGGCGCGGCGCGTCTTGTACTGCGGGTTGTCGCCGATGTGGGTGCGCAGCAGGTGCGGCAGCGCCAGATCCTCGAAGAAGAGCTGCATGAACTCTTCCTTGGTGAGCGTGAAGGTGAAGTCGTCCTCGCCCTCGCCACCGTCGCTGGCCTGGCTGCCCCGGCCGCCCGCGCCGCCGTCGGGGCGGGCGATGCGGTCGCCGCGCACGTAGTCGGTATTGCCCGGGTGCACGGTGTCGCGCACGCCACCCTGGCCGTGGCGGAACACCGGCTCGCTGATGTCCTTCTTCGGAATGGTGATGTTTTCCGCCTGGTCCATGTGGCGGATGTCGCGCTTGTCCACGGCGCGGCGCACGGCCTCGGCGATCTGCTGCTTGTAGCGGCGGATGAAGCGCTCGCGGTTGCCCACCGATTTGTTCTTGCCGGCGAGCCTGCGGTCGATGATTTGCAATGCCATCTGTGCTCCCATGCAGGGCCCGGCGCCGCACGGCGCCAGGGCGGATCGGTCGTCAGCTGCTCTTGCGCACGCGCAGGTACCACTCGCACAGCAGGCGCACCTGCTTGGGCGTGTAGCCCTTGTCCACCATGCGGGTGACGAAGTCCTCGTGCTTGCGGGCCTCGTCGGCGCTGGCCTTGGCGTTGAAGCTGATCACGGGCAGCAGCTCCTCGGTGTTGGAGAACATCTTCTTCTCGATCACCAGGCGCAGCTTCTCGTAGCTCGTCCAGCTCGGGTTCTTGCCCTGGTTGTTGGCGCGCGCGCGCAGCACGAAGTTGACGATCTCGTTGCGGAAGTCCTTGGGGTTGGCAATGCCGGCGGGCTTTTCGATCTTCTCCAGCTCGGCGTTGAGCGCGTTGCGGTCGAACACCTCGCCGGTGTCGGTGTCGCGGTACTCGCTGTCCTGGATCCAGTAGTCGGCATACGTCACGTAGCGGTCGAAGATGTTCTGGCCGTACTCGCTGTAGCTCTCCAGGTAAGCGGTCTGAATCTCTTTGCCGATGAACTCGGCGTAGCGCGGCGACAGGTATTCCTTGATGTAGCCGATGTACTTGGTCTCCAGCTCGGCGGGGAACTGTTCGCGCTGGATCTGCTGCTCCAGCACGTACATCAGGTGCACCGGATTGGCGGCCACCTCGGTGCTGTCGTAGTTGAACACCTTAGACAGGATCTTGAACGCGAAGCGCGTGGAGATGCCGCTCATGCCCTCGTCCACGCCGGCGTAGTCGCGGTATTCCTGGTAGCTCTTGGCGCGCGGGTCGGTGTCCTTGAGGTTTTGCCCGTCGTAGACCTTCATCTTGCTGAAGATGCTGGAATTCTCCGGCTCCTTCAGGCGCGTCAGCACCGAGAACTGCGACATCATCTTCAGCGTGCCGGGCGCGCACACGGCGTTGGCCAGCGACGACTCGCGGATCAGCTTCTCGTAGATCTTCACTTCCTCGGACACGCGCAGGCAGTACGGCACCTTGACGATGTAGATGCGGTCCAGGAACGCCTCGTTGTTCTTGTTGTTGCGAAACGCCTTCCACTCGCTCTCGTTGCTGTGCGCCAGCACCACGCCGTCGAACGGTATCGCGCCGAAGCCCTCGGTGCCCTTGTAGTTGCCCTCCTGCGTGGCGGTGAGCAGCGGGTGCAGCACCTTGATCGGCGCCTTGAACATCTCGACGAACTCCAGCAGGCCCTGGTTGGCCAGGCTCAGGCCGCCGCTGTAGCTGTAGGCGTCGGTGTCGTCCTGGGCAAAATCCTCCAGTTTGCGGATGTCCACCTTGCCCACCAGGCTGGAGATGTCCTGGTTGTTCTCGTCGCCCGGCTCGGTCTTGGCGATCGCCACCTGCTTGAGGATGCTGGGGTAGCGCTTGACGACCTTGAACTGGCGGATATCGCCGCCGTATTCGTCGAGCCTTTTCACGGCCCAGGGCGAGAGCACGCGCTGCAGGTAGCGGCGCGGTATGCCGAACTGCTCCTCCAGGATGGCGCCGTCCTCGGCCGCGTCGAACAGGCCCAGCGGCGACTCGTTGACCGGCGAGCCCTTGAGCGCATAGAACGGCACCTTCTGCATCAGGTACTTGAGGCGTTCGGCGATCGAGCTTTTACCCCCGCCCACAGGCCCCAGCAGGTACAGGATCTGCTTGCGCTCCTCCAGCCCCTGCGCGGCGTGGCGGAAGTAGCTGACCACCTGCTCGATCGCCTCCTCCATACCGTAGAACTCGGCGAACGAGGGGTAGCGGCGGATGACCTTGTTGGCGAAGATGCGCGAGAGCTGCGGATCGTCGCGCGTATCGACCATCTGCGGCTCGCCAATGGCCGTCAGCATGCGTTCGGCGGCGCTGGCGTAGGCCATGGGGTCGCGCTTGCATTCGGCAAGGTATTCGTCGATAGACATTTCCTCTTCGCGCATGTGCGAGTAGCGCGCGGTGAAGTGGCTGATGGCATCCATACGACCTCCTTTGGCAACCCCGATCGATCACGCTGGCGTTGCAGTGCTGCAATCGCAAACGGTGCTCGTTGGATTCCTTGTAGCACCATGGTTCCAGCTTGAATAGGGGATTTGCCGGCGTATGCGACGCTATTTCCCGCGGCCCGCCACAAAGCCGGTTTTGCGGCGCATACTGGTCTCTTGGACACGCGAACGGAGCGCCGCTCCGGCCTTCGCTTCGCCTTCGCACCACGGCCTTGCGCTGCGGTGCACACATCGCCGCCCACGAGCCTCGCCTGCCCGTGGACGACTTCAAGATGCGCTATCTGGTGCTATCAGGCCGGCAGCAACCAGAACAGCCAGCCCACGGCCATGACCATGGCCGCAGGCTGTTTACCACTCACCGCTCTCACGCACCCGCTGCGCCAGGTCGACCGCGTCGCCAGGCGCCGGACAGGGCTGCGTGCGCGCTGCCGCCTGCGGGCGCGCCGCCGTGCGGGCGCGGACGCCGCGGGCGGCGGCGGGCGCAGCCGTACGCGCGCCGCCAAACAGGCGGCGTGCCAAGGCGGCAGGAACAAACAAGGACGAGGCGGCGAGGGGTGCGGTCTGCATGGCGGCTCCTGTTGGGCGGTGCGCGGGGGCACGCAACCGGCGCCCCCTTCCAGGGCAACGCGCCAAGGCGCCCCTAGGTGGACAGCGCCGCGCCGCAAAAATGCAACGCAACGTGACGCCGGTCACACGGCAGGCTGCACCTGCACCTGCGCCTGCGCGCGGTACTGGCCCGGCCCCACGCCCTGCCACTGCTTGAAGGCGTGGTGGAAGGCGCTGGCGTCCTGATAGCCCAGCAGATAGCCCACCTCGGCCAGCGGCATGGCCGAATGCGCCAGGTAGTGGCAGGCCAGCTCGCTGCGCGTAGCGTCCAGCAGCGCCTGGAAGGCCACGCCCGCGTCCATCAGGCGGCGCTGCAGCGTGCGGGGCGACAGGAGCAGATCCCGCGCCACGTCCGCCAGCTTGACGGCGCCCTGCCCCAGCCGCGCCGAAATGCGCTGGCGCACCTGCGCCACGATGGCGTCCTCGCACGGGTGGCGCGCCTGCAGCAGCGCGTCGGCGTGGCGCTGCAGCAGCGGCAGCAGGCCCTGGCTGGCGTGGGCGATGGGCCAGTCGAGCAACTGCGCCGGAAACAGCGCGCAGTCGGCCTGGGCGCCCCAGTGCACGCGCGCGCCGCTGGCCTGGGCGATGGCGGCGGCCGTGGCCGCGTCGCGGCGGTGCGCGAAGTGCAGCTCCACGCCGTCGATGCGCCGGCCCACCAGCCACTGCGCGCAAGTCTGTATGCCCGAGAACACCGACTCGGCCAGCGCGGCGGCGGCCGGGTGCGCCGCGTGGTCGTTGCGCCAGGCGTAGCGCATGGCGCTGCCGCGGCGCTCCAGCGACGAGCGCCCCAGGTCGTGCACCAGCGATTCGAAGCGCAGCACCTGGTCAAGCGCCTCGCCCAGCGTGGCGCAGGCCAGCAGCAGGATGCCGTTGACGCCATAGCTGGTCGGCTTGACGCTGGCGCCCAGCCGCCAGCCAAAGCCCGGCCCGCCGTGCGCCTGCGCCAGCTCCAGCAGCGCCAGGTAGCGCGCCGCGGGCACGTCGTCCTCGCGCGGGGCCTGCCCCGGCTCCCAGCCCAGTACCCGCTCCAGCGCCGGCCGGGGCACGCCCTCGGCCAGGGCCGCGTCCCACAGCGTGCGCGCGTAGGGCGCGACGACGCGCGGCGGCGCGGCGGTTGGCGTGATGGAACAAGCGGATGGCGTCATGGCGCAATGGCAAATCAGGCGCGCCATCCTACAGTGCGGCCAACAAGGAAGAAACCATGCGACGCTGGAACGGCTGGGGCGACGACGCCACCTCGATGCACCTGGGCGATGGCGCCCGCGCCATGCTGGCCGCGCGCCTGGGCCCTGGCCACCCGGCGCCCGACGCGCGGCGCGAAGACCTGCTGGCGCGCATCGCGCCGTCCCGCCTGCCCGAGCACCCGCTGATCGACCGCAGCCCCGACACCCGCCTGGCCGTGGCCTGGGGCGAGAGCTACGCCGACTGGATCAGAAAGCGCTGCGGCCACCTGCCGCCCGTGCCCGACGGCGTGGCACGGCCCGAGTCGGACGACGAGGTGCGCGCGCTGCTCGACCTGGCCCAGTCCCAGCGCTGGGTGGTGATTCCGTTCGCCGGCGGCACCAGCGTGTCGGGCCACCTCGACTGCCCGGCGGGCGGGCGGCCCGTGCTGTCCGTCCACCTTGGGCGCATGAACCGGCTGCTGCACCTGGACCAGCGCAGCCAGCTCGCCACCTTCGGCGCCGGCACGCCGGGCCCGCTGGTGGAGGCGCAACTGCGCGCGCAGGGCTATACGCTGGGGCATTTTCCGCAGTCGTTCGAATACTCCACCGTGGGCGGCTGGGTGGTCACGCGCTCCAGCGGCCAGCAGTCGCTGCGCTACGGGCGCATCGAACAGCTCTTTGCCGGCGGCCGGCTGCAGGCGCCCGTGGGCACGCTCGATCTGCCCACCCTGCCCGCCGCCAGCGCCGGGCCGGATCTGCGCGAGATGGTGCTCGGCTCCGAAGGGCGCCTGGGCGTGCTGACCGAGGCCACCGTGCGCGTCTCGCCGCTGCCCGCGCACGAAAGCTTTCACGCCATCTTCCTGCCCAGCTGGGACGCCGCCGAAGCCGCCGTGCGCGCGCTGGCGCAAGAGCGCCTGTCGCTGTCGATGCTGCGCCTGTCCAACGCCGTCGAGACCGACACCAACCTGCGCCTGGCGGGGCACGAAAGACCCATCGCCCTGCTGGAGAAATACCTGGCCTGGCGCGGCTGCGGCGCCGGCAAATGCCTGTTGACGCTGGGCGTAAGCGCCGACACCGCCACCGCGCGCCACACGCTGCGCACCGCGCGCCGGCTGCTGGGCCGCCACGGCGCCGTCTACATCGGCCCGGCGCTGGGCAGCAAATGGGCGGCCAACCGTTTCAAAGGCCCCTACCTGCGCAACACCCTGTGGGAGCTGGGCTACAGCGTGGACACGATTGAAACCGCCGTCGATTGGCCGCAGGTCGCGCCGCTGATGCAGGCCATGGAGCAGGCCGCGCGCGACGCCTTCACGCCCTTCGGCACACCGGTGCACGCGTTCAGCCACCTGTCGCACCTGTACCCGCAGGGCAGCAGCATTTACGCGCAGTACGTCTGGCCCACGGCGCCGGGCGGCTTCGCGCCCAACTTCGCGCGCTGGCGGGCGCTGAAAACCGCCGTGGCCGCGCAGATCGCCGCGCATGGCGGCACCGTGAGCCACCAGCACGGTGTGGGGCGCGACCACGCCGCGCACCTGGCGCAGGAAAAGGGCGCGCTCGGCATGGCCACGCTGGCCGCGCTGTGCCGCCAGTTCGACCCGCACGGCATCATGAACCCCGGCAAGCTGCTGCAGGACGGCGGGCCATGGCAGGAATGAACCGCGCCGCCGACCTGGCACAGCTTGAAAGCCAGGACTGGGACCTGGTCGTCATCGGCGGCGGCATCAGCGGCGCTGGCGTGGCGCAGCAGGCGGCGGCCCAAGGCTGGCGCGTGCTGCTGGTGGAGCAGCAGGACTTTGCCTGGGGCAGCTCCAGCCGCTCATCCAAGCTGGTGCACGGCGGGCTGCGCTACCTGGCACAGGGCGACGTGGCCACCACCTGGCACAGCGTGCGCGAGCGCCAGCGCCTGCTGCGCGAGGCGCCGGCCCTGGTGCAGCCGCAGGGCTTTCTGCAGCCCCTGTACCAGGGCCGCGCCCCGGGACGCTGGCCCATGCAGCTGGGCCTGGCCCTGTACGACCGCATGGCCGGGCAGCGCAGCCAGCGCTTCGTCGCCGCCGCCGCCGCGCAGCATCTGGCCCCTGGCCTGTCGCCCGCCGGACTGCAGGGCGCGCTGCTGTTCCAGGACGCCAAGACCGACGACGCCCGCCTGGTGCTGCGCGTGCTGCAGGCGGCGCAGCAGCTGGGCGCCACCGCACTCAACTACCTTGCCGCCACCGCGCTGCAGCTGCACCAGGGCCGGGTGGCGGGGCTGCAGCTGCACGACCGGCTGGGCGGCCGGCACTACGCGGTGCGCGCGCGCGCCGTCGTCAACGCCACCGGCGCCTGGGCCGACGGCCTGCGCGCCAGCCTGGGCGCGCCGCCGCTGCTGCGCCCGCTGCGCGGCAGCCACCTGGTGCTGCCGTTCTGGCGCCTGCCGCTGGCCTACAGCGTCAGCCTGATGCACCCGGGCGACGGCCGCCCGGTGTTCTTCTACCCCTGGGAGGGCGCGCTGCTGGTGGGCACCACCGACCTCGACCACCGCAGCCCGCTGGAGCAGGAGGCCAGCATCACCGCCGCCGAGCGCGACTACCTGCTGGCCGCCGTCAACAGCGCCTTCGCGTCCGCGCGCATCGGCGCCGCCGACGTGCAGGCCTGCTACGCCGGGGTGCGCCCGGTGGTCGCCGACGGCCACGCTCAGGCATCGCAAGCGCGGCGCGAGCACGTGGTGCGCGACGAGGCGGGCCTGATCACCCTCACCGGCGGCAAGCTGACGACCTTTCGCCTGATGGCGCAGGACGCGCTGGCCCTGGCCGCGGCGCACGTGGGCCGGCCCTTCGTGCGCAGCCCGGCGCCGGTGCTGGCGCCGGCCAGCCCCCTGCCCGGCCGCTGGGGCGCGCGCCGCTGCCAGCGCCTGCAGGCGCGCTACGGCGCGCAGGCCGGCGCCTGGTGCGCCAATGCGCCAGACGAGCTGTTGGACTGCGTTCCCGGCAGCGACACCCTGTGGCTGGAACTGGCCCTGGCCGCCCGCCACGAGTCCGTGCAGCACCTGGACGACCTGCTGCTGCGCCGCACCCGCCTGGGCCTGCTGCTGCCGCAGGGCGCGCTGGCCCTGCTGCCCCAGGTGCGCAGCCTGTGCGCGCCGCTGCTGGACTGGGACGCGGCGCGCTGGCGGCAAGAGGCGCAGCGCTACCGCGCCCTGGTGGCCGCGCACTACCAGCTGCCGGACGGCCCCGCCCTGCCGGAATATGAATGAAAATGGCCTTTAACGCTTATCCAGCAAGCGCAACCAGCTATTAAAAAAATACTATAAGGAGACCCGCCATGACCCGCCCCTACCTGCTGGCCATCGACGCCGGCACGCAAAGCGTGCGCGCCCTGCTGTTCGACCTGCAGGGCCGCCTGGTGGACAAGGCGCAGGTGCCGATCACCAGCTACCAGTCGCCCCAGCCCGGCTGGATGGAATGCGCGCCCGAGGCCTTCTGGCAGCACCTGTGCCAGGCCACACAGCGCCTGTGGGCCACCACCAGCGTGCCCAAGGAGGCGATCGCCGGCGTGGTGCTGACCACGCAGCGGGCGGTGCCGGTGTCGCTGGACGCCGATGGCCAGCCGCTGCGCCCCTCGATGATCTGGCTCGACCAGCGCCGCGCCGCCCATGCGCCGCGCCTGCCCTGGTGGTGGGAACTGGCCTTTGGCGCCATCGGCATGCGCCCCACGCTGCGCCACTTCCAGCACGAGGCCGAGGCCAACTGGATCGCCCAGCACCAGCCCGAGGTCTGGGCGCGCACCGCCAAATACCTGCTGCTGCCGGGCTACCTGCACTGGCGGCTGTGCGGGCGCATGGTCGACTCGGCGGCCTCGCAGGTCGGCTACGTGCCGTTCGACTACAGGCGCGGCCGCTGGGCCGGCGCGCACGACTGGAAGTGGCACGCCCTGCCCGTCACCCGCGCCATGCTGCCCGAGCTGGTGCCGGCCGGCACCGTCATCGGCCAGATCAGCGCCCAGGCAGCGCGGGACAGCGGCATTCCCGCCGGCCTGCCGCTGGTGGCCGGCGCGGCCGACAAGGCCTGCGAGGTGCTGGGCGCGGGGTGCCTGGCGCCCGGCATCGGCTGCCTGTCCTACGGTACGGCGGCCACCTTCAACACCAGCACGGCGCGCTACCGCGAGGTCACGCCCTTCATCCCGCCCTACCAGGCGGCCGTGCCCGGGCACTACAACACCGAGGTGCAGATCACGCGCGGCTTCTGGATGGTGCGCTGGTTCAAGGAGCAGTTCGGCCAGCACGAGCAGCGGCTGGCCGAGGAGCGCGGCATCGCGCCCGAGGCCTTGTTCGACGAACTCGTGGGCGCCGTGCCCCCCGGCGCCCAGGGGCTGATGCTGCAGCCCTTCTGGAACCCCGGCATCAAATGGCCCGGGCCCGAGGCCAAGGGCGCGATCATCGGCTTTGGCGACGTGCACACCCGCGCCCACATGTACCGCGCCATCCTGGAGGGCCTGGCCTACGCGCTGCGCGAGGCCAAGGAGCGCACCGAGCGGCGCACCGGCGTGCCGGTCACGCGCCTGCGCGTCTCGGGCGGGGGCTCGCAAAGCGACGCGGCCATGCAGATCACCGCCAACGTCTTCAACCTGCCCTGCGAGCGCGCGCACCTGTACGAGACCAGCGGCCTGGGCGCGGCCATCATCGCCAGCGTGGGCCTGGGCCTGCACCCCGGCTTTGCCCACGCCGTGCAGGCCATGACGCGCGTCGGCCAGGCCTTCGCCCCCGAGCCGGCGCACGCGCGCACCTACGACCAGCTCTACCGCCGCGTCTACCAGCGCATGTACCGGCGGCTGCAGCCCTTGTACCGCGACATCCGCGCGATTACCGGCTACCCTTCGCGCAGCTGAGGCCTCGCATGCACCACCTGATCGCAACCACCCTGCTGGCGCTGGCAACCCTGTGCGCCGGCCAGCCGGCGCTGGCCTGGAGCAACCACGCGCTGGCCAGCTACCGCGCCTTCGAGGTGCTGCCCGCAGTCGCCCGCGCGCCGGCCGTGGCCGCCGAGCCGCTGGAGGCCTTCCTGGCCGACCAGGCCGGCCCGATCGCCGCGCTGCTGGACGCGCAGGATGCCTGGGCGCGCATCCACATCGAGCGCTACCCGCCGCTGCCGGCGGCGCTGCGCTTTGACGCCGGAGCGGCCGGCCAGGGCCCGCAGGCGCTGCGCCAGGCCTTTCTGGCGGCGCTGCGCGTCTCCCCCGAAAGCCGCCTGGCCCTGTACGTGCAGCCCGACCCCTGGGCCCGCCCGCCCGCGGGCGCGCGCCTGCCGCACGAGGCCGTGAGCAGCCTGCCGGTGCGCGGCAAGGACGGCGAAGGCCACGTCTTCGTGCGGCTGGAGCCGGGCCAGCCGGTGGCGCCGCTGGCCGTACTGGCGTCGGCCAGCGACGAGCCCGACTACGGCATGGACCTGCAGCTGTGGCAGGACAGCGGCTCGCCCTGGGGCCAGCGCTACGGCTTCGGCCCGCTGCCGTTCGGCAACCCCCGGCTGGCGCTGTCCACGCAGGCGCCGTTCCACATGGGCTTCTATCACGAGCGCGCCATCGTCTACCTGGCGGCGGGCTTTCTCAAGCGCACCTACCCGCTGCTGCGCATCCACCAGTACACAGGGCTGGCGCAGCTGGCGTTTCGCAGCGGCCACCCCTACTGGGGCTGGCGCTTTGCCGGGCTGGCGGTGCACTACGTGCAGGATCTGACCCAGCCCTACCACGCCAGCGTGGCGCCGGGCTTCGCCACTACGCGGCTGCTGGGCATCAACCTGCTGGCCGTACTGGGCATGCCGGGAGCCAAGGCCGACCTGGTGACGCTGCTGTCCAACCGGCACTTCGTGGTCGAGCGCTACGAGGGCCAGCTCCTGCAGGCCGGCGCGCAAACCCGCCGCGGCGGCGCGCTGGAGCAGGCGCTGCACGACACGTCGCAGGACGGGCGCTACGGCGCCTGGAGCGACGCCTACGCACGCGACGTGGTGTCGCTGCAGGCGCACGACCTGGGCGCGCCGCTGACCGCCGAGCTGCTGGCCAGCGCCCCCGCGCGCTACGTGAGCGACGCCGGCTTCGACTTTGGCGTGCACGCGGGCGAAATCGACCTGATGGCCGAGCTGAACCGGCTGGACGCGGCGCCCCGCGCCGTGCTGCAGGGCAGCATCGCGGCGCTGATGCGCAACTTCGGCGCGCACAGCCGCAATCTGGTGCGCGGCGTGCTGCAAGACGCGCAAGCGGCGCGGTAGAACAGCGGCAGGGCCGCGGCAGGGGCGCTGGCGCGCGGTAAGCTCGGCGCCATGCCCCAGACCCTGGCCGCCCCGGCGCACAGCGAACTCGTCATCAAGAAAAGCCGCTTCATCGGCTGCGTGCAGCCCATGGCCGACCGCGCCAGCGCGCAGGCCCACGTGGACGCGCTGTGGCGCGCGCACCCCGGCGCCGCGCACATCTGCTGGGCGCTGCTGGCCGGCGGCCAGTCGGCCGCCGTGGACGACGGCGAGCCCGGCGGCACGGCCGGGCGCCCAATGCTCGACGTGCTGCGCCACCAGGATCTGGAGGGCGTGCTGGCCACGGTGGTGCGCTACTTCGGCGGCGTCAAGCTGGGCGCGGGCGGCCTGGTGCGCGCCTATACCGACACCGTGGCCCAGGCGCTGCTGGGCGCGCCCAAGGTCACGCTGCGGCGCATGTGCACGCTGCGCTGCCTGCTGCCCTACGCCATGGAAGGCCTGCTGCGCCGCCAGATCGATGCCGCCGGCGCGCGGCTGCTGGATGTCTCCCACGCGAGCCAGGTCACGCTGCGCCTGGAGCTGGCGCAGGACGGCGCGCAGGATTTCATCGCGCAGGTGGGCGAACTGGGCCAGGGGCGCATCGTCTGGCTGCCTGACGATGCGTGACACCGCTCAAGTTCGGGCGCAACATGCCGATAGACGATGCGTACTCGCACCAAACCGCCGGCTTTTTGGGACACCGCCATGGATACCGCACTCACCAACTCCCTCGTCCAGACCTCCACCGCGCTGGCCCAGCAGCAGACGGCCAACGCCGTGCAAGTCAACGTGCTGAAGAAGGCGCTGGACAGCAACGCCAGCACGGCTGCGCAGCTGCTGCAATCGGTGCAGCCCGCCCCGGCGCTGGCCAGCAGCGGCACGCTGGGCACCCAGGTCAATACCTACGCCTGATCCGCACGGGCGGGCTCAGGCCGCGCTGAACACGCCCCTCACGCCTCGCGCACCCGCCCCGGTGCGAATTCCACACTGAACTGCGCCCCCTGCCCCGGCGTGCTGCTGATGTGCAGCGTGGCGCCGTGGCGCTGCACCACGTGCTTGACGATGGCCAGCCCCAGGCCGGTGCCGCCGGTGTCGCGCGAGCGGCTGCGATCCACACGGTAGAAGCGCTCGGTGATGCGCGGCAAATCCTCGGGGGCGATGCCCGGGCCGCTGTCGTGCACGGCAAAGCGCGCGCCGCCGCCGGGCAGGCGGCTCCAGCTGACCTCGATGCGCCCGCCGGCGGGCGTGTAGCGCACGGCGTTGTTCACCAGGTTGGCCAGCGCGCTGTGCAGCTCGGCGGCGCTGCCGGCCACCTGGCCCGCGGCCTGCAGCGCCTGCGCATCCGGAAACACGATCTGCTGCGCTGGGCGGCCCTTGGCCTCGCACAGCGCGTGCGACAGCGCCCGCGCCTCCTGCGCGCAGCGCTCCAGCAGCTGCGCCACGGCGATCCATTCGTGCATGTCGGGCGGGGGGCTGCCCTCCAGGCGCGAGAGGGTGAGCAAGTCCTGCACCAGGCGGTTCATGCGCGCCGCCTGCTGCGCCATCAGGCCCAGGTAGCGGGCGCGCTCGCCCTCGTCCAGCGGCAGGGTCTGCAGCGTCTCGACGAAGCCGACGAGCACGGTCAGCGGCGTGCGGATTTCGTGCGAGACGTTGGCCACGAAGTCGCGGCGCATGGCGTCGGCCTGCTCCAGCGCGGTCACGTCGCGCGACAGCAGCAGGCGCCGGCCCGCGCCGTACGTGTGCAGCTGCACCGACAGGCGCACCGGGTGCGCAGGGGTGCTGGCGCGGCCGGGCAACAGCACCTCGTGCGTGAAGTCGCGCGCGACCCAGTAGGCGGTGAATTCGGGCGCGCGCACCAGGTTGCCGATGGACTGCTGCGCGTCGCGCGCGGCGTCCAGGCCGAAGTGCTCCTCGGCCATGCGGTTGCACCATTCGATGCGGCCCTGCGCGTCCAGCAGCGTCACGCCGTTGGGCGACGCCTGCAGCGCGGCCAGGATGTCGCCCAGCTGCGCGGCGACGGCCTGCTCGCGCTGCTCGCCCTGGCGCAGCAGGCGGCGCGCGCGGTCCACCGCCTCGCCCCACATGCCGTGCAGGCCGGGCGCGCCGGCCAGGTCGCCGTGGCGCAGCCAGGCCAGCACGCGCACGCCGCGCCAGGTGTCCCAGCACAGCCACAGCCAGGCGGCGGCGCAGGCGCCCAGCGCCGCGCCCCAGGCGCCGGCGCGCCACCAGCCCAGGGCGCCGCCCAGGCATTGGCAGAAGAGGAAGAAGCTCAGGCGCAGCAGCATGGTGGGCAGTGTGGCATTGATATTTTGATAGCTGTATGCGCTTGATATACAACAATCTTAAATAAAAAAATATCTGAAATCGTTGAATAACAAGCGTAATCAGCTATTATTTTCCACCGCCGCTGTCCTGCGGCGGCTGGCCGGTGAAGCGGTAGCCGGCGCCGCGCACCGTCTCCAGCATGGCGCTGGCGCCGCCCAGCGCCTCGCGCAGGCGCTTGACGTGCACGTCCACGGTGCGTTCCTCGATGTAGACGTGGTCGCCCCAGATCTTGTCGAGCAGCTGGGCGCGGCTGTGCACGCGCTCGGCGTGCTTCATCAGGTAGTGCAGCAGCTTGAATTCGGTGGGGCCGAGCTTGAGCGGCTGGCCGCCGTGGCTGACGCGGTGCGTGGCGGCGTCGAGCTGCAGCGCGCCGATGGCGATGCTGTCGGCCACCTGCTCGGGCGCGCGCCGGCGCAGCACGGCGCGGATGCGCGCGAGCAGCTCCTGCGTGGAAAAGGGCTTGGTCACGTAGTCGTCGGCGCCGGCATCCAGGCCGGCCACCTTGTCGGGCTCGTCGCCGCGCGCGGTCAGCATCAGGATGGGCACGCTCTTGCTGCGCGCGTCGGCGCGCCACTTGCGCGCCAGCTGCAGGCCGCTCTGGCCGGGCAGCATCCAGTCGAGCAGGATCACGTCGGGCAGCACGGCGTCGATCTCGCGCTGGGCGCTGTCGCCGTCCTCGGCCCAGACGGGGGTGAAGCCGTTGTGGCGCAGGTTGACGGCGATCAGCTCGGCGATCGACGCCTCGTCCTCGACGATGAGTACACGGGGAAAATGTTTCATTGCACGAACGATTCGATGTCCTGAAGGGCGGTGTGGCGCACGTCCTTGCCCTCGACCAGGTAGATGATCAGCTCGGCCACGTTCTTGGAGTGGTCGCCGATACGCTCGATGGCCTTGGCCAGGAACAGCAGGTCCAGACTGGCCGAGATGGTGCGCGGGTCTTCCATCATGTAGGTGATGAGCTTGCGCACGAAGCCGTCGAACTCGCGGTCGATCAGGTCGTCTTCCTTCAGGATGGCCAGCGCCGCGCGGGTGTCCAGGCGCGCGAACGCGTCCAGCGCCTTGCGCAGCAGGCCCGAGGCCAGGTCGGCGGCCACGCGCAGGTCGTTGCTGGGCAGGGTGCGCACGGCGCCGCTCTCGATGATGGAGCGCACCATGCGCGCCATGCGCGTGGCCTCGTCGCCCATGCGCTCCAGGTTCGCCGTGGCCTTGGAGAAGGCCATCAGCAGGCGCAGGTCGCGCGCCGTGGGCTGGCGCCGGGCGATGATGGTGGTCAGCTCGTGGTCGATCTCGACCTCCATCTGGTTGACGCGCCGCTCTATCGCCTCGACCTGCGCCGCCGCCTCCAGGCTGAACTGCGACAGGGCAGCGATCGCCTGGCGGATCTGCGCCTCGACCAGGCCGCCCAGCTCCATGACGCGGGCCGAGACCTGGTTGAGTTCGCTGTCGAACTGGGTTGACAAGTGTTTGTCGCTCATCCGAACCTCCCCGTTATGTAGTCTTCCGTCTCTTTGCGCTGGGGCTTGAAGAACATCTGCTCGGTCGCACCGAACTCCACCAGGTTGCCCAGGTACATATAGGCCGTGTAGTCGCTGCAGCGCGCCGCCTGCTGCATGTTGTGCGTCACGATGACCACCGTGTAGTCGTTCTTCAGCTCGGCGATCAGCTCCTCGATCTTCGCCGTCGATATTGGATCCAGCGCCGAGCAGGGTTCATCGAGCAGCAGCACCTCGGGCAGCACGGCAATGCCGCGCGCGATGCACAGGCGCTGCTGCTGCCCGCCCGACAGGCCGGCGCCGCTTTGCGTCAGCTTGTCCTTGACCTCGTTCCACAGCGCGGCCTTGCGCAGCGCCCATTCCACGCGCTCGTCCATGTCGGTGGCGTTCAGGCTCTCGAACAGCTTCACGCCGAAGGCGATGTTGTCGTAGATCGACATGGGAAACGGCGTGGGCTTCTGGAACACCATGCCGACCTTGGCGCGGATCAGCGCCACGTTCTGCCGGCTGGTGAGCAGGTTCTCGCCGTCGAGCACGATCTGCCCCTCGGCGCGCTGCTCGGGGTAGAGCTCGAACATGCGGTTGAAGGTGCGCAGCAGCGTCGATTTGCCGCAGCCCGAGGGGCCGATGAAGGCGGTGACCTTCTTCTCGGGGATGTCGAGGTTGATGCCCTTGAGCGCGTGGAACTTGCCGTAGTAGAAGTTCAGGTCGCGCACCGTGATCTTGTTGGGGTTCATCGCCGATCTTTCTGACTGATTTTTACTTGTGGCGCGTGAGCACGCGCGCCAGGATGTTGAGGCCCAGCACCGCCACGGTGATGAGGAACACGCCCGCCCAGGCCAGCTGCTGCCAGTTCTCGTAGGGGCTCAT